>WNGM01000123.1_pt1 | contig 113174 bp, 89 predicted proteins | sample 5400571 | NCBI WGS metagenome assembly WNGM01 (sample SAMN13153378, study PRJNA577476) | soil metagenome | isolation source: 100 cm soil or saprolite under Garry oak tree replicate 2 | place: USA:California | collected 2016-06-15
TGCTGGCGGGCGTCGTCGCGATGTGGCTGGCGGTGACCGCGCTGGCGCGGGCCAGGCGGAGCCGCACCGCGCGGCCGCACGGATCGGCCGCCGCCACCGCGATCGCCGGGATCGGCATCCTGCTGAGCATGATCTTGCTGCTTGCCTTCGCCGTGTTCGGACGGCAGTTGTCCGCGTATGGCCGGTGCCTGAGCGAGGCGGGCACGGCCACCGCCCAGCAGGCCTGCCAGGCCCAGCTCACCCACGCGCTGAACCGGGAGATCACCACGCTGCAGTCCGCGGAACGGGGCTAGCGCCCGCCCGGTCAGGGCAGCATGGACGCGGCCAGGTCAGGGCAGCATGGATGGGCCAAGCGGGGGATGGTCGCGGGGCGGCTCGTCGTCCGCCTCGCCGGCCCAGGGGTCCACGTAGATCCGGTGCCCCCCGTTCTCGGCGGCCGGTGGCATGACCGGCCGGGACGGCGGGGAGGCGACCCGGAGGGCCCGCGCGGCGGTGAGTTCCGGGTCCCTGCGCACCCGGAGCCAGTTTGCGATGCCGGTGGCCACGGCCGCCGAGACGCCGATCTCCAGGACGGCCACCACGGCCGCCTGCCAGCCGGACGGCCCGACCGCGGCCAGCCGGCCGCTGCCCAGCGGGCCGCCGGAGAACGCGGCGAGCACCCCGATCGCGCACCCGGTGGCCACGCCGCAGGCGAACCCCCACAGCGGGGCAACCTCGCACGCCGGGGTGGGCGCGGCGCGGGCCACCAGGATGCCGCCCACGATCCCGGCCAGGTACGGCAGGGCGAGCACCCAGACGGAGGCCCAGCCGGGGATGCCGCCGGTGCCGGCCGGCAGCCCGGCCAGCATCGGGAACAGCGGGAGCGGCCCGAGTGCCGCCCCGGTGGGGGCCACCACGGTCGAGGTCCCGAACGCGAAACCCGGCCCGAGCGAGTAGCAGATCGCCCAGCCGACGGCGTTGGGCACGTAGGCGAGCTGTGCCAGGACCAGCAGCGAGCCGCCGACCAGCCCGGGCGCCAGCGCGGCGTTCATGGCGCGGTACTCGCCCAGGTGCGCGGCGAGCGAGCCGGCCGCCAGCAGCGCCCCGCCCGCGGTCAGCACGGCGAGTGCCCCGGCGGTGCCCAGCACCACGGAGCGGGACCGCGGCGGCATGAGCCGGAACAGCCGGCGCCACGGCGCCAGCGCCCGCGCGCCGCCGAGGCCCCCCGCGCACAGGGCGAGCAGGAATCCGGCGATGACCGCCTCGGGCAGGGAGGGCGCCGCCAGCCGGGACCGGCTGGCGAGCGCCAGCGCCCCGCACAGCGCGGCGTACGGAACGGCGAGCGCGAGGGCCGCGTACCCGATGTCGCTGAGCTTGGTCATCTCGCCGGTGCGGACCACCCAGCGCCCGGCCCGCCACAGCAGCGCGCCGGGCAGCAGCACCAGGCCGAGCGGGAGCATGCCGATCCGGCCCGCGCCGGACAGGGTGATCTCCACGTGGTGGGCGGCCAGCCACAGGCAGGTCGCGGTGCGCACCACCCCGGGCAGCCCGAGGCCGGAGTGCGGGGCGGCGATCCACCCGGCGACCACCAGCGGCGTCAGGATGACCAGGCCGGTGATCGTGACCACGGAGGCCGCCAGGGCACCGGACACCACGAGCGGCTGGGCGGCACCGGGCACCGGCGGCGCGTCCCGGGCCGGCCGGGCGCCGGCCTCGGGGCGGGTAGGGGCGGTCACCGTTCCATCCTGGCAACCGCGCCGGGATTCACCTGGTCCGCCACGCCGGCCCGGTGCCCGCATCCGGGACCGGCACCGGGCGGTCCCCGGTGCCGGTCCGGAAGCTGGCCGCCTAGCAGACGGTGTTGGGCGTCGTCAGGTAGCCCTTGTAGGAGTACAGGCCGTTCTGCTGGGTGGACGGGCTGGCGTGGGAGAACCACGAAAGCCCGGCGATGTCGCTCGGGTGATAGGTGACCGTGCCGAGCTTGATGGTGTACCAGGGCTTCGGCATGGCCTCGACCGGGTCACCGACCTCAAGCAGGTTGCTGAAGCAGGTGCTGCCGTCCGGCTGGTTCCATACCGGGACGACGTTGTTGACGAATGGGTCGGCGGCCCACTCCCCCACCTCGTGGCTCTCGGTGTAAACGTCCGCGTTGCCGTTGGCCACCAGTCCCTTGGCGATCCAGTTGGAGAACGCGTAGGTGTTGTGGCCCGACGCCGAGGTATACGAGCCGTGGTACCCGTAGACGCAGCAGTTCGAGGTGTTGCCGATGTAGAGGAACGTGCTGCCGGACAGGATCAGCGGCAGCGAGGTGGCCGCGAAGTTGTGCGCGGTGATGATGCTCTGCAGCTTGCTGGTCCACCAGCTGTACAGGATGTTCGCGTACGGGATCCCGTTGAAGGTGAGCCCGGTGCCGTCGGCCGCGGGGACGTTGATGGTCACCGTCGGCAGCACCTTCGGCGTGCCGAGCAGCAGGTGCCAGTTAGGCGCCGTACTGGACACGGTGCTCCAGAACGCGGAGCGCTGCATGGCATCCCCGAGCTGCGTGGTCCCGCTGGTGAAGGCGCCGTTGCTGAAGATCGGGGATGCCTTGAGCTTGCTCGCCGACCCGGTCACCGTGACGCCGTCGGACATCACCACCTTCAGTGGCAGGATCTCGGTGGGGATGGTCGTGGTCTTGGAACCGGCGGCCGGGTTCGTGCCGACCATCTTGTAGTGGTATGTGGTCGAGCTCCGCGTGAACGACCCGCTCCAGGTCGGGATCGTGGTCGCCGCGACCTGCGCGGCCGCGCCGCCCCAGGAATTCACGGTGAATATCGCGTGCCCGCCCGGCCGCGGCCCGGCGGGAGCCGCCGCCGCGCCCGCTGTTCCGACGCTCGTCCCTGCCAGGGTGGCCACCACTGCCACAGCAGCCACGCCCATGGATGCGATTCGCACCTTACGCCGCATAATCCCCCCTTATTCAGGTAAATCCTGATCTCGGAAATCTTAAACCAGGATTACTAAATAAAAGAGGACATTACGCGCTTAGCGGGAGGCGGGCATATCCCTCCGGGACCCCCGCTGGGCGGGTGCCTCGCCGTGCCCCGCTCGCGGACTGGCGGGTGCCTGGCCGCGCCCCCCGCGGGGCCTCGGGCTCAGCCTCCCGGCGCGGCCTCGCGGACCAGGCGCGCCGTCTCGCTCGGCGTGCGGCCTACCCGGACGCCGACCTTCTCCAGCGCTTCCTTCTTCGCCTGCGCCGTGCCCGACGACCCGGACACGATCGCCCCGGCGTGGCCCATCGTCTTGCCCTCGGGCGCGGTGAACCCGGCCACGTAGGCGACGACCGGCTTGCTGACGTTCTGCTCGATGAAGGCCGCGGCCCGCTCCTCGGCGTCCCCGCCGATCTCGCCGATCATCACGATCGCGTCGGTTTCCGGGTCGTCGGCGAAGGCGCGCAGGCAGTCGATGTGGGTGGTGCCGATCACCGGGTCGCCGCCGATCCCGACGCACGTCGAGAAGCCGATGTCGCGCAGTTCGTACATCATCTGGTAGGTCAGCGTGCCCGACTTGGACACCAGCCCGATCCGGCCCTCCGAGGTGATGTCCGCCGGGATGATGCCCGCGTTGGACTTGCCGGGGGAGGCGATGCCCGGGCAGTTCGGGCCGACGATGCGGGTGACGTTGCCCTTCGCGCCGGCGTACGCCCAGCACTCCGTCGAGTCGTGCACCGGGATGCCTTCGGTGATCACCACGACCAGCGGGATCCCGGCGTCGACCGCCTCGATCACGGCGCTCTTGGCACCGGCCGGCGGGACGAAGACCACGGAGACGTCCGCCCCGGTCGCGGCCATGGTCTCGGCCACCGTGCCGAACACGGGCACGGCGCTGCCGCCCAGGTCCACGGTCTGGCCGGCCTTGCGGGGGTTGGTCCCGCCCACCACCGTGGTGCCGGCCGCCAGCATCCTGCGGCCGTGCTTGGTGCCCTCGGACCCGGTGATGCCCTGGATCATGATCCGGCTCTCGCCGGTCAGGAAGATCGCCATGTCATGCTCCCGTGGGGGACGTTGCAGTCTGGCTGGCGGCCAGTTCGGCGGCGCGGCGCGCGGCGCCGTCCATGGTGTCGTTCTGCTCGACCACGCCGAGGCCCGCCTGGTCCAGGATCGCCCGGCCGGCCGCGGCGTTGTTGCCGTCCAGCCGGACCACGATCGGGCGGTTCACCTGCTCGCCACGCGCATTGAGCATGCCAAGCGCCGACACGATGCCGGTCGCCACGGCATCGCAGGAGGTGATGCCGCCGAACACGTTCACGAGAACGCTGCGCACGCTGGGGTCGGACAGCACGATCTCCAGGCCGTCCGCCATCACCTCGGCCGAGGCCCCGCCGCCGATGTCCAGGAAGTTCGCGGGCCGGATCCCGCCGAACGCCTCGCCGGCCTGCGCGACCACGTCCAGGGTGGACATCACCAGGCCCGCGCCGTTGCCGATGATGCCGACCTCGCCCTCGAGCTTGACGTAGTTGAGGTGCTTCTCCCGGGCCCTGGCCTCGATGGGGTCCGCGGCGCCCGGGTCGGCGAAGCGCTCGTGGTCCTGCCGGAACGCCGCGTTGTCGTCGAGGGTCACCTTCCCGTCGAGCGCGATCACCCGGCCGTCGCCGGTGAGGATCAGCGGGTTGACCTCGACCAGCGTCGCGTCCTCGTCGGCGAACACGGCCCACAGCCGCTCGGCGGCCGCGGCGGCCCCGGCCGCGGCCTCGGCGGGCAGGCCGCCGGCCGAGACGATCTCGGCGGCCTTCGCCCCGTCCACCCCGCTGAGCGGGTCCACCGTCACCTGGGCGACGGCGGCGGGGCTGGTGTGCGCCACCTCTTCGATCTCCATGCCGCCCTGCACCGAGCAGATCGAGGTGAATGTGCGTGCCGCCCGGTCCACGAGGAAGGACAGGTAGAACTCCCTGGCGATGTCGCTGGCCTCCTCGACGAGGACCGCGTGCACCGTGTGGCCCTTGATGTCCATGCCGAGGATCTCCTGCGCCCTGGCCTGCGCCTCGTCCGGGCCCTCGGCCAGCTTGACCCCGCCAGCCTTGCCCCGGCCGCCGGTCTTCACCTGGGCCTTCACCACCACTCGCGGAGTGCCGGCGGCCGCGAAGTCCGCCGCGATCGCGCGAGCCTCCTCAGGCGTGCGGGCGGTGCTCCCCCGCGGCACGGGAACCCCGTACTCCCCGAACAGCTCCTTCGCCTGAAACTCAAACAGGTCCACTGTTGTCCGTCCTCGATCCGGCTGGATTCCGCAGGAAGCCTATCCGCTCGCTCTTCCAGCCCGCGCACCAACAGCGCCTCCCCTGGAACGCCGACAACCGTCTCACGAAACTCTTCGTGATCATGACTTTGGTGGGGTCATAGCCCCACCAAAGTCATGATCACGAGCGAACGTGGCACCGTCCTGTCGGTCCCCGGGGGATTCTGTCTCTTGTGAGCAATGCCGCATGGGACAGGGATTCGCTTCAGGTTGCGTTACGCCGGCAGGAGCATGTGCTATCTCGGGCCCAGGCGCTGGCATCCGGCTTCACCCTCGATGCACTCAGGCACCGGATCCGGGCTGGCGGCCCCTGGCAGCGCCTGCTCCCGGGTATCTACCTCACCGTTACCGGCACGCCGACGGTGCGACAGTTAGAGATCGCGGCACTTGTGTATGCAGGCAAGGAAAGCGTCCTTACGGGGCTGGCAGCCTTACGACACCATGGCATTCGGGTGCCGGAGGCGAGGGCGATCCAGGTCCTGATCCCGGCCGGGCATGTCCGCCATAGCCGCGCCTTCGTCAGGGTGGCACCCACGATGCGTATGCCCGTTCCCGTCTGCTTCGAGGGCGCGGTGACGTTTGCCATGCCCGCGCGGGCGGTCGCCGATGCGGCACGCGAGCTTCGCGGCTTCCGTGAGGTGAGGGCGCTTGCGGCCAGCGTGGTGCAGCAGCGATATTGCCGGCTTGAGGACCTCACGGACGAACTCGCCCAAGGGCCGGTCCGTGGCTCGGCGTGGTTACGCCGTTCGCTGGCCGAGGTAACCGGCGGCATCAGGTCCGGCGCCGAAGGGGACTTCGGTGACCTGCTCCGCCGTCGCGGGCTGCCCATTCCGATATTCAACGCCCGCTTGTACGCAGGCCAGGCCTTGATCGCTGTCGTCGACGCGTGGTGGGCTGACGCCGGCGTGGCCGTCGAAGTGGACTCCCGTGAATGGCACCTCTCACCCGAGGGCTGGGAGCGCACCATGCAGCGGCATGCCCAGATGAGCGCCCACGGGATCATCGTGCTGCACTTCCCGCCAAGCCGGATCCGCTCGGACCCGGTCGGCGTGGTCGCAGAAATCAAGGCCGCACTCGCGGCAGGCCAAGCCCGCCCGCGACTTCCCGTGCGCGCACTGCCCACCGAATCGTGATCATGACTTTGGTGGGGCTATGACCCCACCAAAGTCATGATCACGAACAAGCGTCGGCGAGCGGAGGCGAACGTGGGGGGTGCGGAGGGGCTGGAGGGGCTCGGGATGGGAGGCGAGTGGGGTGGGGTGGGTTAGGCGGGTGGGGTGGGTTAGGCGGGGTGGGGCTGGCCTAGGGAGGATTTGACCCAGTCGACGATCTCGTGGGTGGCGGCGCCCGGGGTGAAGATCCTCGCCACGCCCATCCGCTCGAGCTCGGCAATGTCGGCCTTGGGGATGATGCCGCCGCCGAACACGGTGATGTCCGAGGCGTCGCGTTCGGCGAGGAGCTCGAGTACCCGGCCGAACTGGGTCATGTGCGCGCCAGACAGGATGGACAGCCCGATCGCGTCGGCGTCCTCCTGGAGCGCGGTGGCCACGATCTGCTCCGGGGTCTGGTGCAGGCCGGTGTAGATCACCTCGACGCCCGCGTCGCGAAGCGCCCGGGCCACGACCTTGGCACCCCGGTCGTGCCCGTCCAGGCCGGGCTTGGCGATGACGACCCGGATGATTCCCATGAGTGCCTCCCGCGGGGCTGCGCGACCGGATGGCCACCACCCGCAACGTACCCATGCTACGGAGGCCGGCCCGCACCGGCCGGCGGTGGCGGGGGGCAGGAGACCGGCCCGGACCGGGCAGCGGGGCGGCCGTGCGCCGGGCGACGGGGGGAGGAGGCCGGCCCGCGCCGGGCAGCGGCGGCGGCCCGCGCCGGCCGGCGGCGGCGGGAGCCCGAGGCGGTACCGCCCGGCGGGCGGCGTTAGAGCTTCTCGATGGGGGCGTACCGGAGGACCAGGTGCTTGACGCCGTAGTCGCCACCGAAGTCGATCTTCGCCTCGGGGTCGTCACCCGAGCCCTGCACCGACACGACCGTGCCAAGCCCGTAGGCGTCGTGGACGACCTTGTCGCCGGGCGACAGGGACGGCACCCGCCGGTTGCCGGGCGAGCGGACGCCCGGCCGCCGGGCCAGGCGCTGCGAGGCGGGCGCCGCCGCCGCGGTCTCGTCGCGGCGCCACTCGATCAGGTTCGCGGGGATCTCGCTGAGGAACCGGGACTGCGCGTGGTACTCCGGCCGCCCCCACCAGGCCCGGGCCAGGGCGCGGGTCAGGTACAGCCGCTGCTCGGCCCGGGTGATCCCGACGTAGGCCAGCCGCCGTTCCTCCTGGAGTTCCTTCTCATCGCCCTGCGAGCGCTGGTGCGGGAAGACGTTCTCCTCCATGCCGGTGAGGAACACCACGGGGAATTCGAGCCCCTTGGCGGTGTGCAGGGTCATCAGGGTGACCAGGCCGCCGTGGTCCTCCCCCTCGGGGATCTGGTCGGCGTCCGCGACCAGGGACACCTGCTCGAGGAAGTCGGCGAGGCTGCCCGGCTCGGGCCCGCCGCCGTCCGCGCGGTCGGGGTCGGCAAGGCCCGCCTGGATCCCGTTCGCGTCGAAGTCCCGCGCCACCGACACCAGTTCGTTGAGGTTCTCGATGCGGCTGGCGTCCTGGAGGTCCTCGGAGGCCTGGAGCTCGGCCAGGTAACCGGAGCGCTCGAGGACCATCTCGGCGAGGTCGGCCACCGGGATGCCCGCCTCGGCCGCGGCCCGGAAGCCCCCGATCAGCTCGTTGAACGCCTCGATCGACCTGGCCGACCTCGGCGCGAGCCCGGGCACCTCGGCGGGCCTGGCCAGCGCGGCGGCGAAACTCTGCCGGTCCCGCTGTGCCAGCGCCGCCACGCACGCCTCGGCCCGGTCACCGATCCCCCGGCGCGGCACGTTGAGGATCCGCCGCAACGACACCTCGTCCTCGGGGTTGGCGATGAGCCGCAGGTAGGCGAGCAGGTCACGGACCTCGCGCCGCTCGTAGAAGCGCACCCCGCCGACCACCTTGTAGGGCAGCCCGGCCCGGATGAAGACCTCCTCAAAGACCCGGGACTGCGCGTTGGTGCGGTAGAACACGGCCACCTGGCCGGGGGTGGCCGCCCCCTCGTCGGTGAGCCGGTCCACCTCCTCGGCCACGAACGCCGCCTCGTCGTGCTCGCTGTCCGCGACGTAACCGACGATCGGCGGGCCGTCGCCCGCATCGGACCACAGCCGCTTGGGGGTCCGCCCCGAGTTCCTGGAGACCACGGCGTTCGCCGCCGCCAGGATGTTCTGGGTGGACCGGTAGTTCTGCTCGAGCAGGATCACCATGGCGCCGGGGAAATCGCGGGAGAACTCCTCGATATTGCGAATGGTCGCGCCGCGGAACGCGTAGATGGACTGGTCGGCGTCCCCGACGACGGCGAGTTCCCCGGGCAGCAGCCCGCTGCCCGGCTCGGTGCTCACCAGTTCCCGCACCAGCACGTACTGCGCGTGGTTGGTGTCCTGGTACTCGTCCACGAGCACGTGCCGGAACCGCCGCCGCCAGTTCTGTGCCACGTCGGGGAAGGCCTGCAGCAGGAAGACCGTGTTCATGATCAGGTCGTCGAAGTCCATCGCGCCCGCCGCGACCAGGCGGCGCTGATACTCGCCATAGGCCTCGGCCAGCGCCCGCTCCCGGTAGCCCTCGGCGCGGGCGGCGAACGTCTCGTGATCGATGAGCTCGTTCTTGAGGTTCGAGACCTGGGCCAGCATCGCCCGGTGCGGATGATGCTTGGGATCCAGGTCAAGCTCGCGGCAGGCCAGCGCCATCAGCCGTTCCGAGTCGGCCTGGTCGTAGATCGAGAACGAGGACGGGTACCCGAACCGGCCCGCCTCCCGGCGCAGGAACCGCACGCACGCCGAGTGGAACGTCATCACCCACATGCCGCGCGCCCGGGAGCCGGTCAGCGCCGCCGCCCTGGTCGCCATCTCGCCCGCGGCCTTGTTGGTGAACGTGATCGCCAGGATCTCCCACGGGCTGATCCCGCGCTCCGCCATCAGGTAGGCCATCCGGCGGGTCAGCACCCGGGTCTTGCCCGAGCCGGCCCCGGCCACGATGAGCAGCGGGCTGCCCTCGTGCACGACGGCGGCGCGCTGCTGGGGGTTCAGGTCCTCGAGGAGAGCATCGGCGGCGGTGACGGTCACGTGCCAAGAGTAGGCGGTTGCGCCGACGCCCGGCGGCCGCCGCGCGGGGCCGTTTCACCCACGGCGCAGCGCCGCAGGCGGAAGGCCGGGGACTCCGGGCGGGAGGCCGTCCGGCGCATCGCGCCGGACGCCGACGGGCCCGCCGGCACGTGGCCGGCGGGCCCGCGGTGACCCCCCCGGCTCAGGCGTCCGGGTCGGGCACCAGGGTCTGCGTGGACCTGGTGAGCGTCTGCCCCTTGAAGAAGGCTGGGTCCTTGAACCGGCAGTAGAGGAAGACGACCAGGCCGAGGAGCGCGGCCACGACGGCGATCACGAACGCGCCGCCGATCTGCCAGTGGATCAACGGCACCGTCCACATCGTGTAGTCGTTGAAGGTGGCCACGTCATAGTCCAGCCACACGCTCCAGCCGCCGAGGAAGAACAGGATCAGTCCGCCGAGGCTCGGCAGGATGCCCTGCATCCACAGGTTGCGCGCGCTGCTGGTGAGGTTCCGCCGGTAGTACCAGGTGCAGGCGAAGCCGGTCAGCCCGTAGTAGAAGGCGATGTACAGGCCGATCGCGATCACCGCGTCGCCGATCACGCCGAGGGGGTTGGCGGAGTAGTTAAAGATCACGTACACGACGATCGAGATGGCGCCCATGACGATCGTGGACACGGTCGGGGTCAGGTACCGGGGGTGCATCTTCGCGAAGACCTTCGGGATCGCCCGGTACGCCGCCATCGACAGCGTGGTCCGCGCGGTCGGCAAAATCGTGGTCTGGGTGGACGCGGCCGCCGAGGACAGCACCATCAGCAGCAGCAGGTGGGTGAGGAACGAGCCGAACGCCCCGCTCCCGAATACGGAGCTGCCCTGGATGGACAGCACGTCCCCGGCGTTGTTCAGGTTGCCGAGCCCGTTGCCCTTGGTGCCGATCCCGGCGTAGGACTGCATCGAGAAGATCACCAGGGCGTAGGTGACCAGCAGGATGAATGTGGACAGGATGGCCGCCCGGCCGGGGGTCCTGCTCTTGTCCTTGGTCTCCTCGTTAACCGCGACGGCGGTGTCCCAGCCCCAGTAGATGAACACCATCAGGATGATGCCGCTGGTGAACGCGCTGAAGCTGGAGATGTGGAACGGGTTGAGCCAGGAGAGGCTCGGGGTCAGGTGACCCGGCGGGGCGTGCCCGGTGCCGACCTTGACCAGGGCGGTGATCGACAGGACGGCCAGCATCACCAGCTCGATGCTGAGCAGGATCTTCTGGAAGTTCGCCGAGACCTCGATGCCCCGGTAGCAGATGTAGGTCATCGCCACGATCCACAGCACGCCGACCAGCAGCACCCAGCCGCTGGCCGGGTTGGACCCGATCCCCTTGGCGTTGAACAGCAGGAAGCCGTACTGGCCGGCGACCTGGGCCAGGCTGGCCATGACCAGCACGTCGGCGACGATGATGCCCCAGCCGCCCGCCCAGCCGGTTCGCGGGTTGAACGCGCGTCGCCCAGGTGAACGTGGTACCGCAGTCCGGGTCGGCCTTGTTCAGCTCGCTGTAGCCGATCGAGGTGAGCAGCATCGGCACGAACGCCAGGACGGCCACCGTCGGCGACTGCAGCGCGACCGCGCCCACCACGAACACCAGCGTCGCGGCGATGCTGTAGGCGGGCGCGACCGAGGCGGTCGCGATGATCGTGGTGGAAACCAGGCCGAGGGCACCCGCCTTCAGGCCCTTGTCAACCTGCTGCTCCGCCGACTGGGCGATCGACTCGGCAACGGCCATGGGCTCGCCACTCCACTTCTTCCTGCCAGATGAATGCTGGCGATCATCGTCCAACGAGGTCGGTGGTCCCGCAACCATGGGTGCCTGGCCCGCGCGGGCGGGCGGGCGAGATCATACGGTTCTCGCACAAAGTTGACCCATCCGCAACGGTTTCCGTAGTATTTCACCTAAATCGTGACCGGTCCAGTGGTCTCGCGGGCCTTTGGTTAGGATCTTCCGCATGCGTATCCTCCTCGTGGGCGCGGGTGGTGTCGGCACGGCCTTTGCCCGGATCGCTGCCCGGCGCCAGTTCGCCGGCCTGGTGGTGGCCGACTACGACCTGGGCCGCGCGCAGCACGCCGCGGCGGCCAAGGACGGCTACACCGCCGTCCGGCTGGACGCCCGCGACGAGCAGGCCACGGCCGCGCTGCTCACCGAGCACTCCTGCGACGTGCTGATGAACGCCACCGACCCGCGGTTCGTCATGCCGCTGTTCCGTGCCGCGCTCGCGGCCGGCGCGCACTACCTGGACATGGCGATGTCGCTGTCCCACCCGCACCCGCAGGAACCGCACGCCAAGACCGGGGTCAAGCTGGGTGACGAGCAGTTCGCGATGGCGGAGCAGTGGGAGCGGTCCGGGAAGCTGGCCCTGGTGGGCATCGGGGTCGAGCCGGGCCTGTCCGACGTGTTCGCCCGGTACGCCGCGGACACCCTGTTCCGCGAAATCGGTGAGGTCGGCGTCAGGGACGGTGCGAATCTCGCGGTCGCTGGCTACGATTTCGCGCCCACGTTCTCCATCTGGACCACCATCGAGGAATGCCTGAACCCGCCGGTCATCTGGGAGGACGGCCGCGGCTGGTACACCACGCCGCCGTTCTCCGAACCGGAGACGTTCACCTTCCCGGCCGGGATCGGCCCGGTGGAGTGCGTGAACGTGGAGCACGAAGAGGTGCTGCTGATCCCCCGCTGGGTCAAGGCGAAGCGGGTCACCTTCAAGTACGGGCTCGGCGCGGAGTTCATCGGCGTGCTGGAGACCCTGCACAAGCTCGGCCTGGACCGCACAGACCCGGTCAGCGCCGGCGGGGTGAGCGTGTCGCCGCGCGACGTGGTCGCGGCCTGCCTGCCCGACCCGGCCGCGCTTGGCGACAAGATGACCGGCCTCACCTGTGCGGGCACCTGGGTTACCGGTACCGGTACCGACGGCGCCGCGCGCGAGGTTTACCTTCATCATGTGGTGGACAATGCCTGGTCCATGGCCGAGTACGGGTCCCAGGCCGTGGTCTGGCAGACGGCGGTGAACCCGGTCGTGGCCCTGGAACTGATCGACTCCGGCGCGTGGTCCGGAGCCGGGGTCCTGGGTCCCGAGGCGCTGCCGCCGGGCCCGTTCCTGGACCTGCTGACCGACTACGGGTCACCGTGGGCGTGCGAGGAACGCGCCCCGGCCGGGCAGTAAGAACCTTTCAAGACAAACGGAGGCGTCGTGGCTGAGGACCTGCAGAACTTTATCGGCGGCCAGTGGACGGACCTGTCCTTCGATAAGCGCTCCGAACTGATCAACCCCAGCACCGGCGAGGTGTTCGCCACGGCGCCCGTGTCCGGCGAGACGGAGGTGGACGCCGCGGTGTCCTCGGCCGCCGCCGCGTTCGAGGGGTGGCGGGACACCACCCCCGCCGAGCGCAGCCTGGCCCTGCTCCGGATCGCCGACGCGATCGAGGCCAGGGCGGAGGAGTTCGTCAAGGCCGAATCCCAGAACACCGGCAAGCCGCTCGGGCTCACCGCGTCCGAGGAGATCCCCCCGATGGTGGACCAGATCAGGTTCTTCGCCGGGGCCGCCCGGATGCTGGAAGGCCGGTCGGCGGGCGAGTACATGTCCGGGTTCACCTCGTTCATCCGCCGCGAGCCGGTGGGCGTGTGCGCGGCGGTCACGCCGTGGAACTACCCGATGATGATGGCGGTGTGGAAGTGGGCCCCGGCGCTGGCGGCCGGCAACACCATGGTGCTCAAGCCGTCCGACACCACGCCGGTCAGCACGCTGCTGATGGCCGAGCTGATGAGCGAGTTCCTGCCGCACGGCGTGTTCAACGTGGTGTGCGGTGACCGGGACACCGGGCGCGCGCTGGTCGCCCACCCGGTCCCGCAGATGGTGTCGATCACCGGCAGCGTGCGGGCGGGCAAGGAGGTCGCGGCCGCGGCCGCGGGTGACCTCAAGCGGGTCCATCTGGAACTCGGCGGCAAGGCACCGGTCATCGTGTTCGACGACGCCGACGTGGCCAAGGTCGCGGAGGCGGTCGCGGTCGCCGGGTACTTCAACGCCGGGCAGGACTGCACCGCCGCGACCCGGGTGCTGGCCGGCCCTGGCGTCCACGACGCGCTCGCCGAGGCGCTCGCCGGGCAGGCCCGCGGCCAGACCGTGGCCGGGCCGGACAACCCCGACGCGGACTTCGGCCCGCTGAACAACCCGGCCCAGCTCGAGCGGGTGTCCGGGTTCATCGACCGGCTGCCCGACCACGCCAAGGTGCTGGCCGGCGGGCACAAGACCGGGGCGCGCGGCTTCTTCTTCGAGGCCAGCGTCGTGGACGGGCTGGCGCAGGACGACGAGATCATCCAGAACGAGGTGTTCGGCCCGGTCATCACCGTGCAGCAGTTCAGCGACGAAGCGGAGGCCCTGGCCTGGGCGAACGGCACCAAGTACGGGCTGGCGTCCTCGGTATGGACGTCCAACCACGGGCGGGCCATGCGGATGGCGCGCCGGCTGGACTTCGGCTGCGTGTGGATCAACACCCACATCCCGCTGGTCGCCGAGATGCCGCACGGCGGGTTCAAGAACTCCGGGTACGGCAAGGACCTGTCCATGTACGGGTTCGAGGACTACACCCGCATCAAGCACGTGATGTCCGCCCTGGATTAGGGCAGCCGGCGGGACAGCGGATAGCGGATGAGGAGCGGCCAGGCGGCGTAGACCGGGTCCGTAGGATCGAAGGCGTGCTTAGTGACAGCGAGGTCCAGCGGATCCTGGTCATCGTCGCGCATCCCGACGACGTCGATTTCAGCGCGGCCGGAACGATCGCGGGGTGGACCGGTGCGGGCATCGAGGTGGTGTACTGCATCGTGACCGACGGCGACGCGGGCGGCCACGACGACTCGGTGCCGCGGGCCGAGATGGCCCCGCTGCGGCGCAAGGAGCAGACGGCGGCCGCCGCCTGCGTGGGCGTCAGCGACCTGCGGTTCCTCGGCTACCCGGACGGGAGGGTGGAGGCCACCCTCGGGCTGCGCCGGGATCTGGCCCGGGTGATCAGGCAGGTCCGCCCGGACCGGGTGGTGAGCCCGAGCCCGGAGCGTAACTACGCACGGATCGGGATCGGCCACCAGGACCACCGCGCGGTGGGCTCCGCGGCGCTGGACGCGGTCTACCCGGACGCGCGCAACCCGTACGCGTTCGGAGAACTGCGGGCCGACGAGGGCCTGGAGGCGTGGACGGTGCGCGAGGTGTGGCTGCCCGGTGGCCCGGTGCCCAGCCACTACGTGGACGTCACCGGGACGTTCGACCGGAAGGTCCCTCCGCGAGCGACTGGGCCGGGTGGCCGCGCAGGGCGGCCTGCCCGAGGGGCGGCTCGCCGAGTCCTTCCAGGTCATCGACACCGCGTAACGCCGGGATACCCGTATTCCGGCTGCCCGCATGATCCGCCTCCCGCTGCCCGGAATTCCGGGAAGGCCGATAGTAAATGTGGCGTTCATCGGCCGGACGCCTCCTCGGTGTGCGCCAGCCGAATTCGGAATTAACAAAGCATTTCCAGCGAGCGTCGCGGACGTGATTCAGGCCCGGGAAAGGCCCTGCCCATTCCCATTGCGCTGCGTATCACCGCAGGTCAGAAGCCATGTTATGACACGAGGCAATGGTCCGGCTGCGCCCGGTGAGATAGCGGAGGTCACGCCTCTGGCGTTAAATCAAGCATCATCTTTCCGCCACTCGCCGTTTCTTCTCACCTGCCTCACAACCGGGAGAAACTCAAGGCGCGCTGGCAGGAGCCGGTTCAGCAGAATGCGGCCACGGATGCCAGCGCGCGCACGTGTCAAGGAGGGCGCGAATGCGAACTGTCCGTCCGCTGATCGCGGGTGCTGCGGCAACTGCCGCCGCGCTGAGCATGGTGGGCTTCGCCGCCACCGCTCAGGCGCAACCCACTGTCCACCGAATCCATGACCCCACCGTCCCGCTCGGCGTGGAGACGGCCGTCAACCTGCCTCCCTGCCCGACGGGAAACACGGTCACGTCGGTGACGCCGGCCCCGCCCGGCTCCGTCAACGTGGTCATCAACGCGAACAAGGCCAAGCTGGCAGGCGACTGGCTCAGCACCGGCTCGACCACCTTCACCGTCCACTGCAGCGGCGGGACCAATCCCGCCTCCAAGATCACGGTGTCGGCCGCGCCGGTGCTGAAGGACGCCACCGGTGTGGGCTCGGACACCATCCAGAACCTGCTCGACCAGTTCAGCGCCGACTACAACGTCGGCAAGGCGCTCACGGCCACGCACCTGTGGAGCTGGGACGCCACCAACCCCAACACCGGGGCGATCGGCGACTCCATCCAGGTCAAGGGCGGTGGGTGCGCGGCCATCGCGCGCCCGAACGGGTCCTCGGCCGGCATCTCCGCGCTGACCAGCAGCCAGGTGGTCTCCGGCACCAACTGCATCAGCTTCGCCCGGTCGTCGCGCTCGCGCTCGCCCAGCGACCCGCCGTATGCCGCGGGCGGCATCGCGTTCGTGAACCTGGCCGGTGACGCGGTCACCTGGTCCGCGCAGGCGACCACGAACGCGCCCGCCACGCTGACCGCCGCGCAGCTCGCGGCGATCTACAACTGCACCGACACCAACTGGAGCCAGGTCGGCGGCAAGAACGCGCCCATCCACGCGTTCATCCCGCAGTCCGGCTCGGGCACCAGGTCGTTCTTCCTGTCCGCCATCGGGGTGGCCAACCCCGGCGCCTGCGTGTCCGACGCGAACGGCACGCTGGAGGAGAACGAGGGCGTCAACCCGGTCCTCAAGGACCCCGACGCGATCTTCCCCTACTCCATCGGCAAGTACATCGCCGAGAGGTTCCACTCGGCGACGTGCTTCAACTCGTCCTGCACGCCGAACGGCAGCGGCCTCCGCTGCACCCCGAGCGGGACCCAGAACCTGTTCGGCTGCAACAACCACGGCACCATGGTGCTCAAGAAGATCAACGGCATCGCGCCGACCACGGGCACGGGCCAGGGCACCGTGATCAACTCCGCCTTCCCCGCCACCTTCCAGCGGACCGTCTTCGAGGTGGTTCCGTGGGATCCCGGCACCTCCGACCACATCCCCGGCGCGACCAGCCCGGTGGGTGGCGTCAACCTGGAGCCGATCTTCGGCGCCTCCGGCTTCGTGTGCACCAACGCGACCGCCAAGGCAGACCTGAAGAAGTACGGGTTCCTTTCGATCCCGACCTGCGGTATCACCAGCTAACCCAAGAGATCTCCTAAAACCGGTGTGGTGCCGGGGCCCCGGCACCACACCGGTTTTCGCCCCGCGGCCGGCCCCGGGGCCAGACGATTTCTGGACGCTATCTCTTCCTCATCCGTTCACGCCGCTCACTCTTCCCTATCCGTTCACCCGGAAATAGCCTGAAAACTAACCTATGCAGGTCACCATGAGATTGCCCGGGGCGGGCGTCACGGCTGCCGGCACAGCCGAACCGGATGCGGGAGGCATGTCATCATGGCCGTTGCGCTGACGCCCGGGCAGCAACCTGCCGTCGAAGAGGACAAGCCCCGGGTCATCGTGGCCCCGGTAGCGTTCAGCGACAAGATCTTCCGCGGCATCCTGCGCGCGGCGGGCTTCACCGTCTTCCTCATCACCGGGCTGATCCTGGTGTTCCTGATCATTCGGGCGGCCAGCGCGCTCCGGGCGGCCGGACTCGGCTTCTTCACCACGTCCACCTGGTTCATCAGCACGAACCAGTTCGGTATCGCGGCGATCCTCCCGCTCGGCATCCTGGCCGCGCTGTTCGCGCTGTTCATCGCGGTGCCGGTCGGGATCGCGACCGCGGTGTTCATCTCCGAGTACGCGCCGCCCCGGCTGCGCCGCGCGCTTATCGCGCTGATGGACCTCATGGCGGCGGTGCCCAGCATCATCGTCGCGCTGTTCGCGGTGTTCTTCCTGATGCCCCGCATCCTGGGCTTCGACTCCTGGCTGAGCCACCACATGGCGTTCATCCCGCTGTTCCAGTTCCGGCTGGCCAACTACTCCGGGGAGTACGCCAACGCCACCTTCATCGCCGGTATCGCGGTCTCGCTGCTGGTGATCCCGATCGTCGCCTCGCTATCGCGGCAGGTGTTCTCGCAGGCGCCGCAGGGCGAGCGGGAGGCCGCCTACGCGCTGGGCTCGACCCGGTGGGGCATGATCCGCACCGTGGTCCTGCCGTACGGCAGGTCGGGCGTGATCGGCGCGAGCATGCTCGGCCTCGGCCGGGCGCTCGGGGAGACCATCGTGATGGCGTTCATCCTGAGCCCGGTCTTCGGCTTCAACTACCACGTGCTGGAGAGCGGCGGTAACTCGGTCACGGTCATGATCGCGAACCACTTCTTCGTGGCCGGCGCCAAGGAGATCTCCGCGCTGATGGCCGGCGGGCTCGTGCTGTTCGTGATGACGCTGATCGTCAACACGTTCGCCGCGATGATCATCAACCGGTCGCGCTCCGGCGCCAGCGCATCGGCGGACTGACCGGTGCTGACCCACGACGCCCAGCCGGCTGCCCCGGCCGCCGCCGCTCCCGGGCAGGCCGCCGCCCCGGACGGCGCAGCCTACCCGGCCGCCGAGACCAAGGTCCGGATCGCCCAGGTAACCCCGGCCGACGCGGCCACCGTGGCCGGCGCCGCGCTGGGCGCGCTCGGGCTGACCTGGGTGCTCTACGAGCGGGTGCTCCCGTTCTCCGGCGTGCTCGGCTTCTGGCTGGCCTGGTACTGCGTGTTCCTGGTGCTGTACGCGTGCATGGCCCGGCTGCAGTGGGACTGCGCGCGGTGCTGCACCTCAACTTCTGGACCCAGTCGCTGGCCTTCGCCGGCCCGCTGCAGCCGCTGTCGGTCGGCGGCGTGCTGCACGCGATCGTGGGCACGCTGGAGCAGATCACCCTGGGCACCCTGTTCGCGGTGCCGCTGGGTGTGCTCACGGCCACGTTCCTCGCCGAGGTCGGCGGCCGGCTGGCCCGGCCGATCCGGACCATCGTCGAGGCGATGACCGCGCTGCCCGACGTCATCGCCGGCCTGTTCGTCTACGCGCTGTTCATCCTGACCCTCGGCTTTCAGAAGAGCGGGCTGGCGGCGGCGCTGGCGCTGGCGGTCACCATGATGCCGATCGTGGCCCGGGCCTCCGAGGTGGTGATCCGGCTGGTGCCAGGGACGCTGCGCGAGGCCTCCTTCGCGCTCGGGTCCAGCCAGTGGCGCACCGTGCTGAACGTGGTGCTGCCCACCGCCCGGGCCGGCCTGGCCACCGCCGTGGTGCTCGCGATGGCGCGGGGCATCGGCGAGACCGCCCCGGTCCTGGTCGTGTCCGGGGTGACCAAGGAGATGAACTTCAACCCGCTGCACGGTCCCCAGGTCAGCCTGCCGCTGTACATCTGGGAGTACGCGCACATCGAGGCGGTCAACCAGACCATCGTCACCCGGGCCTTCGGCGCCGGCGTTGCGCTGGTCCTCGTGGTCGTGCTGCTGTTCGCACTGGCCCGCAGGCTCGGCGGTGCCGCGCCGGGTCAGCTGACCAGGAGGCAGCGGCGGCAACTGGCGCGGCAGGGAGCCCGGGTATGAGCGCGGCGCCCGGCCGGCCCCGGCCCTGCTGGCCCGGGGGAGCGACCCCCCGGAACCCCCCGGTGGCCTACGGCCCGGTTCCTCCGTCACCGGGCCGTGGCCATTTCGCATCGCATGATCTTTTCTGGAGCGCGCATGCGTAGCCCGTCCCTGCCGGCCTTCCTGCCCCGCCGGGTGCTCGCCCTGGCCGGCCTGGTCTCGCTCGCCGGCGGCCTGCTGATGCTCCCCGGCCTGGCGCACCCCGGCCGGGCCGCCGCCAGCGCGGCCGCCAGGTCCGCCCCGGCGGCCGCGGGCACCGGCTGCACGGGTTCCGGCACCACCGTCACCGGCCAGAAGCTCTGGGACCCGGCAACGGGCAAGCCGCTGCCGAACGCCAGTTGCGTCACGGTCGACCAGACCAGCAGCCTGGTGAACCAGATGGTGCAGGTGACCTGGGCCAACTTCACGCCGAGCGCCAACACGCCATACGGCCCGAGTTCCACCCTGTACCCGGTGATGATCGCCGAATGTGTGGGCACCAACCCGGCCAGTTCCGCGGACTGCTACGGCGCCACCAACGGCGGCGTCACCGGCGGGTCCGGCCCGTTCGGCCCGATGAACACCGCGTACGCGGCCACCGCCCCTGACGGCACCGGCCAGGCCGACGTCCTGATCGACACCACGGTGGAGAACCAGTTCCTCGGCTGCGACCAGAACCACCCCTGCTCGCTGGTGGTGGTGCCGGCGCAGGGCGGCAACGTGCTGGCCAGCCCGCCCGACTGCACGGACCATTCGCAGGACCGCTTCTTCGCGATCGGCCAGCTTGACTTCGGCGCGACCTATAACACCTGCTCCTGGGCTGACCGGATCGTGGTACCGCTCAGCTTCGCCCCCACCCCGAACGTCTGCTCATTCAAGAACGCGGCGTTCACCGCGGCCGGGTCGCCCATGCTGGCCAGGGCGATGAACTCCTGGGTGGCGGGCCTGTGCCTCGGGTCGCACGGGCTGAGCATCCAGTACAACTCCCAGGTTGCCGAGCCGCTCGCGGTGCAGGAGGCGGCCGGCGGAGCCACCGACGTGGCGCTCACCACCCGGCCCGCCAGCGCGCAGGGCATCACCACGACACGGCACTATCTCTACGCGCCGGTGGCGGTGTCGGCGGTCTCGGTCGCGTACTGGGTCGACGACCCCACCAGCGGCCTGCCGGTCACCAGCCTCGAGCTGGACCAGCGGCTGGTGCTCAAGCTGCTCACCCAGTCCTACGACTTCCAGAACGAGGGCGTGCCCTGCTCGGCCCCGCCGCCGCCGAACGGCCCCGGCTGCGACAACGCCGTGGACAACAACCCGCTGACGCTGTTCGCCGACCCGGAGTTCCAGCAGCTCAACCCGGCGGTGCAGCCGGTGTTCGGCCTCGGCGCGGCGTTCCAGGTGCCCACCGTCCAGTCCGGGCACAGCGACATGACCTGGTTCGTGACCCGCTGGATCGCCGCCAACGCCGACGCCACCAGCTTCCTTGACGGCCAGTTCGACCCCTGGGGCATGCACGTCAACACCGACTACGAGAACGTCGGCACCGCGGGCGTGCAGTACCCGACGGACAGCTTTGCCGCTCAGGACTCGTACCCGGTCATCCAGCACCGGTACAGCCCGGTGTTCCCGCTCAGCCTCGTTGCCTCCCTCTACCAGGCGCAGAACTGGGAGCCCGGGACAAGCTGGGAGAAGGACCAGTTCGGCAACTTCCCCAAGGACCCGATCCAGCCACCGGGACAGCGGGCCCTGTTCGCCGTCCTCGACCAGGGGGACTCCGCCGCGTTCCGGTTCCCGGTCGCCGCGATCCCCAACGGCACCGGCACCTACGTGCAGCCGACCAACGCAGGGATGGCCGCGGCGCTGCAGGGCATGCAAAGCGACGGCAGCGGCACCCAGCAGGTGAACCTGGCCAGCAAGAACAAGGCCGCCTACCCGCTGACCATGGTCATCTACGCGATGGTGCCGACCAGCGGCACCCCGCACAAGACGGCGGCAGCGATCGCCAGGTTCCTCGACTTCGCCGCCGGGGCCGGCCAGAAAACGGGCGTCCAGCCGGGGCAGCTGCCGCCCGGCTACCTGCCGCTGCCGGCCAGCATGGCCGCCGCGACGCGGAAGGACGCCACGGCGGTGCTGCACCAGACCGGCGCCACCACCACGCCCAACACGACCAACCCCGGGCTGGGGGGCTCCGGCACGTCCCCCACCCCCTCGGCCACGACCAGCCCGGGCGGGTCGGTGTCGCTGCCCGGGGTCTCCCCGTCGAACGGCGGCCAGCCGATCAGCATGATCCCGGTGGCGCACGTGTCGCCGGCCACCATCACCCGGTATGTGCTGCCGGCGCTGCTGATCCTGGGCGGCCTGGCGGCCCTGGCCGGGTCGTCCTCGATCGTCGGTGCGGACCCGGCCGAGACCGTCGCCAGGCTGCGCCGGATCCAGCGGGGCGGTGTGGCATGGACCCGTAACGCCCGGAAGTACCTGCGACTGAGGAGGAAGTCATGACGCCCAGGTGGCGGGTGCGCGTGACGGCGGTGCTCAGCGCCGGGGCCGCCGTCGTCCTGGGAGGCATGCTGCCCACCATGCCGGTCGGGGCCGCCAGCTTCGTGGCCGTCAGCGGGTCCGGCTCGTCGTGGGCGTCGGTCGCGATCGACCAGTGGGCACAGGACGTCCGGCCCAACGGCATCGTGGTCAACTACAACCCGGACGGCTCGGCCTCCGGGCGCGGCGACTACATGGCCAACCAGGACGACTTCGCCGGCTCGGACCCGCCGTTCCGCAACGGCCAGGACAAGCTGGGCGGCACCGGCGCCGAGCACCCGTCCCAGGGCTACTCCTACATCCCGGACACCGCCGGCGGCACCGCGCTCATCTACCACATCACCGTGGGCGGCAAGCTGATCACCAACCTCCGGCTGGACCCGAAGACGATCTTCGACATCTTCACCGGGGCGATCACCAACTGGGACGACAAGCGGATCACCCACATCTACGGCGCCCAGCTGCCGAACCTGCCGATCACGCCGGTCATCCGGTCGGACGGCTCCGGTGCCACGTTCTTCTTCACCCTGTGGATGGCCAGCCTGTACCCGTCGGAGTGGAACGCGTTCTGCGCCAGGGTGCACCAGGGGATCTCGCCGCCCTGCGGGCAGACCGAGTTCTACCCGCAGTTCGGCAGCGCGAAGGCGGAAAACGGCTCCAACAATGTGATGACCTACATCACCTCCAGCTTCGGCAACGGCTCGATCGGCTATGACGAGTACGCGTACGCGCTGAACTCCCACTATCCGGTGGTGCAGGTGCTCAACCCGGCCCACTACTTCGTCGGGCCCACCCCGCAGAACGTAGCCGTGGCGCTCACCCAGGCCCAGATCAACGAGAACCAGAGCAGCCCGGACTTCCTCCAGCAGGACCTGCACAGGCTGTACACGTTCAAGGACCACCGGAACTACCCGCTGTCCAGCTACAGCTACCTGATCGTGCCGCGATCGGGCAAGCCGCTGCCCACCAACTTCAGCAATGCGAAGGGCGCGACGCTCAGCACCTGGGTCAACTTCCTGCTCTGCGGCGGCCAGAAACAGATGCCCCAGCTCGGCTACTCGCCGCTGCCCATCGGCCTGGTGAAGGGCGGGCTGATCCAGAACGGCAAGATCCCGGGCCATGTGGCCATCCCGCCGCTGTCCACCCTCCCCAAGTGCAACAACCCGACGTTCATCCACGGCAAGGACATCCTGCTCAGCACGGCACCCTTCCCGGGCCCATGCCAGAAGCTGGGCGCACCGCTGGACTGCGTGGTGAAGAACGGCAAGGCCGTGGCCGCGGGTGGGAGCTCGGGCTCGGCGAACCCGCAGGCCACCGCCTCGTCCAGCACGGGTGCGGGCGCCACCGGGACCGGCACCGGGACCGGGACCACCACGGGCGCGACCGGGCCGGTGACGGGGGTGGTGGTGAACCTGGCCGGGGACCATTCCAACCAGGCCGCGCTCGGCGCGCTCACCGCGGCCGGCATCGTCCTGGCGGTCGCCCTGCCGCCGGGACTGGCCGTCTGGCTGCGCCGGCGCCGCGGGCAGGCACGTGGCTGACACCGTCCTGGCCGGGCCGGTCGCCGATGCCGGCCCCGCCGCCAGTGGCGGGCCGGGCGCCGCCCCCGGCCCCGCGCCGGGCACGCCCCCGGCCACCGCCCGCCCGCCCCGCGCCCCGGAGCGGCCGATCCTGCAGGCGGTCGGGATCGGCCTGATACTGCTCGCCGTCTTCGTGCTCGGCCTCGCCGGGTACCTGTACGGCCTGTCCCGGGTGCAGGAGGCGCGGGCCCAGACGATCCTCTACACCCAGCTGCAGCACGAGCTGGCCAACCAGGTCGCGCCGCTGGGCCCCACCGCCCCCGGGTCCCCGGTGGCGGTGCTGGACATCCCCGCCATCGGGATCCGCGACATGGTGGTGGTGCAGGGGACCAGCCCGGAGAACTTGACCCTCGGCCCGGGCCACCTGCGGGGCACCCCGATGCCGGGGCAGGCGGGCGTCAGTGAGATCTTCGGCCGCCGGGCCACGTTCGGCGCGCCGTTCGCCCGGCTGGCAGACCTGCGCCCCGGCGACGTCATCGTGACAATCACCGGCCAGGGCCGGTCCGTCTACCGGGTCGCGGCTCTGGGCGGCAGCCAGGAGGTGCGCATCGTAGACCCGGAGCCGAACCGGCTGCTGCTGGTCACCGCCTCCTCGCCGGTCGTGCCGAGCTACTACGTCGAGGTCGACGCGCGCCTGGTCTCGGTCACCCGGCCTGGGCCACCGGTGGTCCGGGTGCTCAACGCGCCGGAACTGGCCCTGGCCGGCGACGACGGGGCGCTGGTGCTCACGTTCATCTGGGGCGTCGCGCTGGCTGTGGTGTCCGCCGTGGGCACGTACGCCGCGCTGCGCTGGTCGCTGTGGGCGGCCTACCTGGCCGCCGTGCCGCTGGCCATAGCCGTGCTGTGGCTGCTCTACCAGAGCCTGTCGATGCTGCTGCCGAACGTGTATTAGCCGATGACGCGGACGCCTGAGCCCGGCGAGGGCCACGAGACGGGGAAGAGGGCCCGACCGATGACCGATGTCCCAGCGCAGGACGCTCCAGACAGGCGGTACGAGCCGCCGGGGTACCCTCCCGCCGCGGCTGACGGCTCCCCCGATAGTGACCACGACGGGCTGACCATCATGGCCCCCAGGGCGGACACGGCCGTGCTCGAATACGGCCGCCCGGGTGACCCGCTGTTCGCGCCGAAACGGCTGGTCGGCCTGCAGGCGCGGAACGTCTCGGCCTGGTTCGGCACGCACAAGGTGCTGGAGCGGGTCTCGCTCGCCATGGAACCGGGCACCGTCACCGCGCTCATCGGGCCGTCCGGCTGCGGTAAGTCCACGTTCCTGCGCATCCTCAACCGGATGCACGAGATGGTGGCCGGGGCCAGCCTGGGCGGTGAGGTGCTGCTCGGGGACTCCGACATCTATAGTCCCGGCACCCGCCCGTCGGACGTGCGGCGGCGGATCGGCATGGTGTTCCAGAAGCCCAACCCGTTCCCGGCCATGTCCATCTACGACAACGTGGCCAGCGGCCTGAAGCTGGCCGGGATCAAGGTGGCCAACAGGGACGCGCTGGTGGAGGTCAGCCTGCGGCGGGCCGGGCTGTGGAACGAGGTCCGCCGCCGGATGCGGGCACCAGGCGGCGGGCTGTCCGGCGGCCAGCAGCAGCGGCTGTGCATCGCCCGCGCCCTGGCCGTCTCCCCCGACGTGCTGCTCATGGACGAGCCGTGCTCGGCGCTCGACCCGACCTCCACCAACCGGATCGAGGAGACCATCGCCGAACTGGAGAACCAGGTGACGATCGTGATCGTCACGCACAACATGCAGCAGGCCCAGCGCGTGTCGCGCAACTGCGCTTTCTTCCTGGCCGCCGAGGACACACCGGGGTATATCGTCGAGGCCGGGGCGACGGAGGAGCTGTTCGGCTCCCCCCGCGACCCCAGGACCGCCGACTACGTCAACGGCCGCTTCGGCTGAGCCTCGCCTGGGCAGGATCAGGGCAGGTCACGGCCGCCCAAGGACGGGTCTGGTGCGGCCGCCTCCCTCGGGCCTAGGTTTGGCTACAGGCGCATCTCGCGTCTGAGGGAGGAAGGTTGGTCCATGGCGAAAATAACCGTCACGGTCGACGGGGTCACCTATACCGACGACGTGGAGCCCCGCCTGCTGCTGGTGCACTACCTGAGGGAGCAGGTCGGCAAGACCGGCACCCCCGTCGGATGCGACACGTCCAACTGCGGCGCCTGCACGGTCCACCTGAACGGCGCCTCGGTGAAAAGCTGCTCCGTCCTCGCGGTACAGGCCGACGGCGCCGAGATCACCACGATCGAGGGCATGGCGAACGGCCAGTGGCACCCGCTGCAGCAGGCGTTCCACACCGAGCACGCGCTCCAGTGTGGCTACTGCACGCCCGGGATGATCATGGCCGCGGCCGACCTGCTGCGTAACAACCCCCATCCCAGCGACCAGGAGATCCGGGAAGGGCTGGAGGGCAACCTCTGCCGGTGCACCGGATACGAGAACATCGTCCGCGCCGTCCGGCGCGCGGCGGAGGCGGGAGCCGGCTCATGACCGCGGACACCCAGGCACCCCAGTACGAGCTCGGCCGGGCACGTCCCCGCAAGGAGGATGCCCGGCTGGTCACCGGCCAGACGAACTGGACCGACAACATCGTGCTGCCGGGCATGCTGCACATGGCCTTCGTGCGCAGCCCGATGGCGCACGCCCGGATCACCGCGGTGGACCTGTCCGCGGCCCGGGCCATGCCCGGGGTCATCGCGGCCTTCTCCGGCGCCGACTTCGCCGACGAGCAGGGCAGCCTGCCGTGCGCCTGGCCGGTCACCGAGGACATCGTCATCCCGGCGCACCCGCCGATGGCCACCGGCGAGGTCCGCTACCCCGGGGAGGCGGTCGCGGTCGTGGTGGCCAGGGACCGCTACACGGCGGCGGACGCGGCGGCCGCGGTGGACGTCAGCTACGAGCCGCTGCCCCCGGTGCTCGACATCCGGACCGCCCTGGACGAAGGCTCGCCCAAGGTGCACGCGGAGGGCAACAAGAGCTTCGAATGGGTCTTCGCCCAGGGCGACATGGGCGAGGCCTTCCGCGACGCGCCCGTGGTGATCGAGCGCAACTACCGCCAGCAGCGGCTGATCCCCAGCGCCATGGAGCCCCGCGCGGTGGTGGCGAGCTGCGTCGGCGGGGAGTTCACCCTCTGGTCGGCCACCCAGATCCCGCATGTGCTGCGGGTCATGCTGGCCCTGGTGACCGGGATCGGTGAGCAGAACATCCGGGTGATCGCCCCGGACGTCGGCGGCGGGTTCGGCTCCAAGCTCCAGGTCACCGCCGAGGAAGTGCTCGCGATGCTGATCACCCGCAAGCTCGGCCGGCCGGTCAAGTGGACCGAGTCCCGCAGCGAAGGCAACCTGACCGTGCACCACGGCCGGGACCAGTGGCAGCGGATCCGGATCGCCGCGGACAGCGACGGCAGGCTCCGCGGCCTGGACGTGGACCTGCTCGCCGACATGGGCGCCTACCTGATGCTGGTCACGCCCGGCGTCCCGCTGCTCGGCGCGTTCATGTTCCCGGCCATCTACAAGATGGACGCGTACTCATTCAAGTGCACCGGCGTGTTCACCACCAAGATGCCCACCGATGCCTACCGCGGCGCCGGGCGGCCCGAGGCCACCTACGCGATCGAGCGGATCATGGACGAGCTCGCGGCCGAGCTTGGCATGGACCCGCTTGAGGTGCGGGAGCGGAACTGGATCAAGCACGAGGAGTTCCCGTACACGACGATCGCCACCCTGGTCTACGACTCGGGCAACTACGAGGCCGCCACGGCCCGGGCCAAGGAGCTGTTCGGCTACGACGCGCTCCGGCAGGAGCAGACCGAGCGGAACCTGGACAACGACCCGGTCCGGCTCGGCATCGGGGTCTCCACCTACACCGAGATGTGCGGGCTGGCCCCGTCCCGGGTGCTCGGCTCGCTGGCCTACGGCGCGGGCGGCTGGGAGCACGCCTCGATCCGGATGCTGCCCACCGGCAAGGTCGAGGTGGTCACCGGGTCCAGCGCGCACGGCCAGGGGCACGAGACGGCGTGGAGCCAGATCGTGGCCGACCAGCTCGGCGTGCCGTTCGAGGACATCCGGGTGCTGCACGGTGACACCCAGATCTCGCCCAAGGGCATGGACACCTACGGCTCGCGCTCGCTGGCGGTAGGCGGCATGGCCCTGGTCGGCGCCTGCGACAAGGTGATCGCGAAGGCCAAGCGGATTACCGCGCACATGCTGGAAGCCGCCGAGCCGGACATCGAGTTCACCAGGGGCCGGCTCCATGTGCGCGGGGATCCGGAGAAGGGCCACTCCATCCAGGAGGTCGCCCTGGCCACGTTCGCCGCGCACAACCTTCCCGACGGCGTGGAGCCCTCGCTCGACTCCGACGCCACCTACGACCCGGACAACTTCTCCTTCCCGCACGGCACCCACCTGTGCGCGGTCGAGGTGGACACCGAGACCGGCATGGTGACGATCCGGTCGTACGTGGCCGTGGACGACATCGGCAAGGTGGTCAACCCGCTGATCGTCGAGGGCCAGGTGCACGGCGGGCTCGCCCAGGGCATCGCCCAGGCGCTGTACGAGGAGGCCGTCTACGACGACGAGGGCAACCTGCTGACCACCACGCTGGCCGACTACCTGGTGCCGTCCGCCGCCGACCTGCCGTCCTACGTGACCGACCGGACCGAGTCCCCGGCGGGCAACCGGCTGGGCGTGAAGGGCGTCGGCGAGGCGGGCACGATCGCCTCCACGCCGGCGGTCGTCAATGCGATCATCGACGCGCTGCGCCCGTTCGGCATCAGGGACATCACGATGCCATGCACGCCGGAACGGGTCTGGCGGGCCATACGCAGCGCACGGGAGAACGGGGGCGCGGCATGATTCCGGCCAGGTTCGACTACGTCAGGCCCGCCTCGGTGGGCGACGCGGTCCGCGCGCTGGACGAGGGCGGCGAGGACGCCAAGGTGATCGCGGGCGGGCAGAGCCTGCTCCCGTTGCTGCGGCTCCGGCTGTCCTACCCCGAGCTGCTGGTGGACGTGGGCGGGCTCGGCGAGCTGCGCGGGGTACGGGACGAGGGCGAGACCCTGCTGATCGGGGCGGCCACCACGCACGACGAGCTGATACGCGACTCGCTGATCACCGGGCACTGCGGGCTGCTGGCGGAGGCGGCGGGAACGGTGGCCGACCCGGCCGTCCGGCACCGCGGCACCCTCGGCGGATCGCTGTCCCACGCGGACCCGGCCGCGGACCTGCCAGCGGTCGTGGTGGCCCTGGACGCCACCATGATCGCGCACGGCCCCGGCGGGGAGCGGTCGATAGCCGCGGCCGAGTTCTTCGAGGACTACCTGACCACGGCCCTGGCGGCCAATGAGGTCCTGACCGGGATCCGGGTGCCCAAGCTGGGACCCGGGTGGGGCTATCGTTATGAAAAGTTCCACCGGACCGCCCAGGCATGGGCGATCGTGGGGGTCGCCGCTCTCGCGCGGCGCACCAACGGGCAAGTCGCCGAGGCAAGGATCGGGCTGGCCAACATGGGCTCGGTCCCGGTCCGGGCCAGGGCGGCCGAGGCGGCGGCGGCAGGTGCCGACGTCAGCCGGGAGGCCCTGCGGTCCGCCGCGGAGCACGCGGACGAGGGAACCAGCCCGCCTGCAGACCTGCACGGCGCGGCCGACTACCGGCGCCACCTGGCGCAGGTACTGACCGCCAGAGCCCTGGCGGTGGCGTCAGGAGCCTGAACTATGGAACTGGAGCACTCGTTCACCATCCCGGTACCTCCGGAGCAGGCATGGCAGGTGCTGCTCGATGTCGAGCAGATCGCCCCGTGCATGCCCGGTGCGACCGTCGACTCCGTCGACGACGACGTGATCACCGGCCGGATCAAGGTCAAGGTCGGCCCGGTGGCGCTGACCTACACCGGCACCGGCAGGTTCGTCGAGCGCGACGATCAGGCACGGACGGTCACGCTGGAGGCATCGGGAAAGGAGACGCGCGGCGCGGGCACCGCCTCGGCGAAGGTCCGCTCGACGCTCCAGGACGAGGGCGGCCAGACCAAGGTTGTCGTGCACACGACGCTGAGCGTCACCGGCCGGCCTGCCCAGTTCGGCCGGGGCGTCATGGCCGAGGTGGGCGGCCGGATCATCGAGCGGTTCGCCACCAACCTGGCCGCGCAACTGGCCAGTGGCAGCGCGCCGGTGGCCTGCCGGGGGCCCGGCGACGATCGAGGACCTCCAGCTTCCCGTGCGGGCCTACAACAGCCTGCGGCGGGTGGGCATCCACACGGTGGACGACCTGTCCGCCCGGACCGAGGCCGAGCTGCTCGCCATCGAGAACCTCGGCCCGCAGTCGGTGCGGGAGATCAAGGAGCGGCTGGCCGGCATCGGCCGGCACCTGGCCGAGCGGGCTGCGGACGGCGCCGCGGCCAGCGATGCTGCGCCCGGCGCCGCGGCCAGCGATGCTGCGCCCGGCGCCGCCGCCAGTGATGGCGCCTCCGGTGCCGCCGCGGCCGACGGGACCCGGGCCGACGGGACCCGGGCCGGCGGGACCCGGGCCGGCGCGGGCGCGCCGGGCAGCGGCGCGGCGACCGCGCCACGGTCTCCCCGGCCGCCCGACGAGGACGCCATCGACCTGCTGAGCGTGGCCGGCTTCCCGGTGCTGAAGCGGGTGCTGCCGGTCGTCGGCGCGGTGGTCGTGCTGGTGCTGGTGGTCCTGGGCATCAGGGGCAAGCGCCGCCGCCGCGGCTGATCCCAAGCCGTCGCCCGCATGGGAATCCAGCGGTGGGATGCTGTCGATTCCCGGCCTGCCTGTTCGTCGGCTTGAGTGGGCGCGCCTGTGCCGCGCCCCGGGAGCGGCCCCGCCGCCCCCGAGCCACGAAAGGAGCCGCAGGTGAGCAAGTTCCTGTTCCTGTACAAGGGCCCGGCCACGCCGATGGAGGACTACACCCCGGAGCAGTCCGCCGAGCAGATGCAGGCGTGGGGCGCGTGGATGGGCAAGGTCGGGTCCGCCATGGTGGATCCGGGCGCGCCGTTCGGCGCCCGCGCGGCGGTGGCCGACAACGGCTCGGGCCCGGCCCCCAGCGACCAGAACGGTTACTCGATCGTCGAGGCCGAGTCCCTGGAGGCGGCCAGGGCATTCACCGACGGCCACCCGTTCCTGAGCGAAGGAAAGGGCCGTTTCACCGTCGAGATCTTCGAACTCGTGCCGATGTAAGACATCCGGCCCGGTGTAACACTCCGGGCTTTGCGGGCGTTTGGACGCTCGGAGGAAGAGGAGGAGGGGGGCGGCCCAGCCCGGTGCCATGGAGGCGTGGCCGTCGGCCTTGCGTGCGCGCGACAGGCCGGCGGCCGCGCTCCAGCCGGGGGTGGCACGGTCTGGCCGCCCACACTCCGCACGGTCCCCGCAGGACGCGCCTAGGGTGGAGCGGTGCGCAGCAGCTTTCCCGCCGACCGTTCGTTCGCGGAACAGCGTGACTCCGGCGATCCGCTGGCCGGCTTCCGTGACCGGTTCCTCCTGGAGGATCCGTCGCTGATCTACCTGGACGGGAACTCGCTCGGGATGCTGCCACTGGCCACCGCCGACCGGATCGCCGACGTGGTGCGCCGCGAATGGGGCACCGGGCTGGTCCGGTCCTGGAGCCACTGGATCGGCCTGCCCGGCCGGGCCGGGGACCTGCTCGGCAGCTACCTGCTCGGCGCCGCGCCCGGGCAGGTGCTCGTCTGTGACTCCACCACGGTCAACCTGTACAAACTGGCCCGGGCAGCGATAGGGGCCCGCCCGGGCCGGCGGGTCATCGTGACCGACGACGACAACTTCCCGACCGATCGCTATGTGCTGGCCGGCGCCGCCGCCGAGCGCGGCGCCGAGCTGCGCCTCATCCGGACCGACATGAACGCCGGGGTGACCGCGGCCGCGGTGCGCGCCGCGGTTGACTCGCAGACCGCGCTGGTCAGCCTGTCCCATGTGGCCTACCGCAGCGGCGCGCTCGCGGACATGGCGGAGATCACCGGCATCGTGCACGATGTGGGCGCGCTGGTGCTCTGGGATCTGTGCCACTCGGCCGGCTCGGTCCCGGTGCAGCTCGACGACTGCACGGCCGACCTCGCGGTCGGCTGCACCTACAAGTACCTGAATTCGGGCCCCGGCGCGCCCGCCTTCCTCTACGTGAGCAGGCGCCTGCAGACCGCGCTGCGCCAGCCCATCCAGGGCTGGTTCGGCCAGCGCGCGCAGTTCGAGATGGGCCCGGCCTACGACCCGGTGCCGGGGATCGGGCGGTTCCAGACCGGCACGCCGGACATCGCCGGCACCGCGGCGGTGGAGGAGGGGGCGCGGCTGCTGGCCGAGGCGGGCATCGGCCGGCTGCGGGACAAGGGCGTCCGGCTGACCGAGTACCTGATCGCCCTCGCCGATGCCTGGCTCGCCCCGCTGGGCTGCACGGTGGCGTCCCCGCGGGACCCGGCCCGCCGGGGCTCGCACGTCTGCCTGGAACATCCGGAGGCGTGGCGGGTCGGCCAGGCGCTCATCCATGCGGGTGTGATCGGCGACTACCGGACCCCGGACCGGCTGCGGCTCGGCCCGGTGCCCATCACCACCAGGTATGCCGACGTCTGGGACGCCATGGACGCTACCCGGCGGATCCTTGCCAGCCGGGAGTACGAGGACTTCCCCGCCGAGCACGCCCAGGTGACCTGACCGGGCCTCAGGCGGCCACGCTCGCCTTGCGCGGGCGGCCGCGGGCCCGCTTGGTCGGCACGATCATGCCACGCAACAGCAGTTCTCCGCCCCACACGCCCCACGGCTCGCCGCGGTCGAGGGCATCGGCCAGGCACGCGGCCCGGACCGGGCAACTCGCGCAGAGTTCCTTGGCCCGGGCCACGTCCTGCGGTGACTCGGCGAAGAACAGGTCAGGGTTGGTGCCGCAGGCCAGGGTGCTGCCCGCGGACAGCGGAAGCCAGGTCTGGCTGGCGGCCACGACGGCCGCCTCAAGCCCAGCGCGGTGCGCCAGGCCGGCGGGCATGGACCCGGCTAGCAGCCACCGGCCCGTCGCCGCGCCGGGCGCGGCGGGCCGCCTTGGCCTGCCGCGCCACAGCGGCCTGTTCCCGCAGGTCCCTGGTCCGCTCGGCGGCCAGGCTCTGCGCAATGTGCGGGTACATGACGTTCCTCCTCGGTGCCGGGCATGGGATTCCGCCCGGCACTTACGAGATTCGCCCTAAGGCACCCAGCCGCGCATCGGCCATACGCCTTATCTCCGCCCCGGCCCGGGTCTTAGGACCGAAACACCCTTTTAGCGGCGGCGGAGGGTGCCTCCGGCGCGGAGTCCTGTCCGCGCCGGAGGTCTCCCTCTGGCGCCCCTCACCCTGGCTGGGGCGAGCGGTAAGCCGAGGGCGCCAGGACCCCTACTCCCATTCGATGGTGCCGGGGGGCTTGCTCGTCACATCGAGCACCACGCGGTTGATCTCGGGTACCTCGTTGGTGATCCGGGTCGCGATCGTGGTGAGCACCGCATCAGGCAGCCTCGCCCAGTCCGCGGTCATGGCGTCCTCGCTGGTCACCGGGCGGAGCACCACGGGGTGGCCGTAGCTGCGCCCGTCCCCCTGGACGCCGACCGAGTACACGTCGGCGAGCAGCACCACCGGGCACTGCCAGATCTGCGCGTCCAGCCCGGCGGCGGAAAGCTCCTCGCGGACGATGGCGTCCGCCGCCCGCAGGATCCGCAGCCGCTGCGGGGTGACCTCGCCCACGATCCGGATGGCCAGCCCGGGCCCGGGGAACGGCTGCCTGGACACGATCCCCGGCGGCAGCCCGAGTTCCGCGCCGACCTTGCGCACCTCGTCCTTGAACAGGTCCCGCAGCGGCTCGACCAGGCGGAAGCCCAGGTCGGCGGGCAGGCCGCCGACGTTGTGGTGGGACTTGATGCTGGCCGTCCCGGTGCCGCCGCCGGACTCGACCACGTCGGGGTAGAGGGTTCCCTGGACCAGGAACTCCACGGCCTCGCCGTGCGCGCCGGCCTGCGCGGTGATCTGCTCGGTGGCCCGCTCGAACGCGCGGATGAACTCCCGGCCGATGATCTTGCGCTTCTCCTCCGGGTCGGCCACGCCCGCCAGGGCACCGAGAAACGCGCCGGTGGCCTCCTCGATGTGCAGGTCCACCCCGGTGGCGGCGACGAAGTCCTTCTCCACCTGCTCGGCCTCGCCCTGCCGCAGCAGCCCGTGGTCCACGAACACGCAGGTGAGCCTGTTGCCCATGGCCCGCTGCACCAGCGCGGCGGCGACCGCGGAGTCCACCCCGCCGGAGAGGCCGCAGATGGCCCGGCCGGAGCCGACCTGCTCGGCGACGCGGGCCACCTGCTCGTCGATGATGCCCCGCATGGTCCAGTCCCGGCGGCAGCCGGCCGCCAGCAGGAACCGCCGCAGCACCTCCTGCCCGGCCGGGGTGTGCGCCACCTCGGGATGGAACTGCACCCCGTACAGCCCGCGCCCGGCGTCCTCGACGGCCGCCACCGGGGAGGCCGGGGTGCGGGCGGTGACCGTGAAGCCGGGCGGCGGCCGCGTGCAGGTGTCCCCGTGGGACATCCACACCTGCTGGCGGGCGGGCAGCCCGGCGAGCAGCGCCCCGCCGGGAGCCGCGGCCCCGGGCGGTCCCGCCGGCGCGTCCGGGACCAGGCTCAGCTCGGTGCCGCCGTACTCGCCCACCTGGGTGCGGGCCACGGTGCCGCCTAGTTCGGCCACCATGACCTGGAACCCGTAGCAGATGCCGAGGACCGGGATCCCGGCTTCGAGCAGGCCGTCCGGGGCCGGCGGGGCGCCGGCGGCGTACACCGAGGCGGGGCCGCCGGACAGGACGACCGCCCTGGGCCGGCGGGCCAGGATCTGCGCCGTGGGCATGCTGGACGGGACGATCTCGGAATGCACCTGGCACTCCCGGATCCGCCGCGCGATGAGCTGCGCGTACTGCGCGCCGAAGTCCACGACCAGGACCGTGTCGTGCTCAGGCACAGGATGCACGATGCCGCCTTCCCGGGCCCCCGCACGTCGCCCCTCGCCGGCCTGGCCGGGCGGGCCAGGTCAGCGCCAGTCTATGAATCATTGAGTTACGAAGGCGGCGTGGCGCGCCCGGCCTCCTCGGCGGCAGTGGTGCCGGGGCCATCGCCGGCGTCCGGTGCCGCGGGCCCGACCCGCACCCGCGCGATCCGGCGGGCGTCCATCTCGGTCACGGTCAGCCGGTGCCCGTCCACCTCGACGGCATCCCCGACGACCGGAAGCTGCCCGAGCATCGCGAGGACGTAGCCGGCCACCGTCTCGTACGGCCCCTCCGGCAGCGCCACCCCGGCCTGTTCCGCGAACTCGTCCAGGTTGAGCAGGCCGTCCACCTCGACCTGGCCGCCCACCAGCACGCGCGGGCTGTCCTCCACGTCGTATTCGTCCCTGATGTCGCCGATCAGCTCCTCCACCAGGTCTTCCAGGGTGACGATCCCCGCGGTGCCGCCGTACTCGTCCACCACGATGGCCAGATGGGCGTGGTCGCGGCGCATCTCCGACAGGGCCGGCAGCACCCGCTTGCTGATCGGCAGCCGCTCCACCGGCCGGCACACCTCGCCGACGACCAGCGCCTTGCCCGCCAGGCCGGGGTCGAGCAGGTCGCGGAGGTGCACGAACCCGATCACGTCGTCGTAGGACTCCTGGTACACCGGGAACCGCGAGTGGGACGCCTTCGAGGCGATCTCGGCGGCCCGGGCCAGCGGGGTGTCGGCCGCGATGAACTCGACCTCGGTGCGCGGCAGCAGGACCTCGCGGAGCTGCCGTTTCCCCGCGTCGAACACGTCGGCCACGATGCGCCGCTCGTCGGCCGACAGCGCCTGGTGCCCGACGACCAGGTCCTGCAGTTCCTCGGCGGTCATCACCTCGCGGCCGGCCGACGGGTCGCCGCCGAGCAGCCGCACCACCAGGTTGGTGGACATGGACAACAGCCAGACCAGCGGCCTGGCCAGCACCGAGATCCGGTCGAGGAGCGGGGCGGCGACCAGGGCGAACGACTCGGGCCGCTGCAGCGCCAGCCGCTTGGGCGCGAGTTCCTGCAAGACCAGGCTGAAGAACGAGATGACCACGGTCACCGTGATCAGCGAGAGCACCGCCGCCCAGCCCGAGCTGACCTTGTTCGCGATCAGCGTGGTCCTCATCGCGGCCGCCAGGGTGGCCGCGCCGAACGCGCCGGACAGCAGCGTGGCCACGGTCACGCCGATCTGGACGGAGGATAGGAACCGGTTGGGGTCCTGGGCGAGCTTCGCGGCCCGCTGGCCCCGCTTCCCCCGCTGCGACAGCGCGCGGACCTGGCCCTCACGCAGCGAGACAAGGGCCATCTCCGCGCCGGAGAAGAACCCGCCGACGGCCAGAATGACCAGCACCACGATGACGTCCCAGCCGACCTGGTTCACGGCCTGATCCCTGACCTCCGCAGTTCACCCCGACCGGCGGCGCCCGGTCGTTCCCCGGGTCGCTGCCCGGCCAGAGCAGGGCGAAACCCCGCTGGCCCGCGCCGCCCGGCGCCACCCGAGCGCGGGCGTGTGCACAGTTTAAGCAGTACAGCCATGGAGCTTAAGCAGTACAGCCATGGAGCGCGGCGCAGGCACCGGCCCGTAAGGCGGCACAAAAGGGCGCGGCCCGAATGCTAGGGCTCACTATTCTAGAATTGACCCGCACCGGGGGGAAACCATGAGCGACGACGATGTCACCGAGGTGGAGGTTGTCCTCGACGGCGTCCGGTTCTATGTCGAGGCACGGCGGGACGGCACGGAGCACGAGGTCGGCAGCACGCTGACCGAGGGACTCGGCTCCGCCATGGATGCCATCAAGACATTAGGCGGTCACGTCGCCGGCGCGGTCAAGGCGATCGAACCGGACCATTTCGGCATCCAGCTCGGATTTGAATTCAAGCTGGAACAGGGCACCCTGGTGGCCATGCTGGTGCGGGGCAGCGCGACGGCCAACGTTACGGTGAACCTCCAGTGGGACAAGAACCAGCCAGGGCCACGGCCGGACAAGTGAAGGTGAGATGACCCCAAGCGGTGGTCTGGATGAGGGCCACCGGCAGCGGCTCGCCGAACTGCTGCGCAGGTGCACGGTCCAGATCCAGGCCGGCAGGACACGCGGCACGGGGTTCTTCATCGCGCCGAAGTACGTGATGACATGCCGCCACGTGGTCACCACGATCGCGCCGGGCACCGCCGCCACGATCGCGCCGCGCGCCGCCGCCATCTCGGTGACCGGGCTGCTGCGCGGCAGCGGCGAGCCCAGGAGCACGCCGGCCACCATCCGGGACCTCCCGGCGGGGGACTGGCCCGACATTGCCATCCTCAGCCTCGCCGAGGACGCCGCCGAGTCCTGCGTGATCCTGGACGCCTCCGGCATCCCCGACGGCACCCCGCTGCTGAGCGGCGGCTACCCGGCCAAGGCTGCCCTGGCATACCAGGCGCAGCGGTTCAACGCCGGCTTCCTGGCGCACGGCAGCGGGCAGGCGAGGGAACTCCGCATCGAGGGTGACGTCGTCACCGACGGGATGTCCGGCAGCCCCGTGGTGAGCCTGCACTCCGGTCTGGTCGTCGGCATCCTGCGGATCACCAAGGGCAGCGGCACGCTCGGCGGCTTCAGCACGATGTTCGCCGACGTCCTGGGCGAGATCCCGCTGCTCCAGTCCTTCGTGGACCGGCCGCCGGCCGCGGCCAGGCAGTGGGCCGACACCGTCGGAGCGCTCGGCTTGAGAGCGTCGGGCCGCGCCCCGAAGACCGGTGCCCGGTGGAGCCAGACGTCGCTGCTGGCACGGATCGACCTCACGGTGGAGCAGGACACCGGCGGCGCGCCGGGGACGTGGCAGATCAGCGTACGGAACAGCCGCGCCACCGGCACCTGCGCCCCGATCCCGCGGACCGCCGCCGACCTGGGCGAGGGGGTGCTGCGCGCGGTCGACGGCTGGTCCCGCCGGCAGCCGATCAGGCGGCCCGACGAGGTGAAAGTCCTCGGCAGGGTGCTGGACCGGGCCCTGATAGCGGGCGAGGCCAGGACCGCGGTGGCCGAGGCGGTGACGATGCCGCCGTTCCTGCTGCGCGTCTGCGCCGAGAAGGCGGGCGGGCTGAGCCAGCTTCCCTGGGAGTACGCCTGGGGTGACGACGCCGTGCCGCTCTCGGTGAACGAGAACCTGGCCTTCGCGCGTTTCGTGGCCGCCCCCGGCAACCCGCCCGCCCCCCGGGACCGGTTGCGCGTCCTCGCGGTCATCGAGTTCCCGGAGCTCCCCGCCCGGGATTTCCGGGAGTACCTGGACGAGTCCGGCCAGTCGATCCGGCCCAGCCCCGGTGAATTCGACCGGTGCATCTCGGAGATCTTCATCGACAACCAGCGGGTCCATTTCGAGAAGGTCATCAGCCAGCCCGGTGACGAGCTGCAGGAAAAGCTGGCCGAGGGCTGGGACGTGGTGCACTACCTGGGCTTCGCCTGGGCCACCGCCGGGAAGCTCGTGATCAGCTTGGGCAGCGGCAAGCGGTCCTCGTTCAGCCCCATCCCGGTCAGCGAACTGGGCGACGACTACCTCGCACTGGCGCAGTGCAGCGTCTTCGTCGCGGAGTTCCACCGGCCCCCGCTCGGGCCCGAGCTGGGACCGCCGGCCGACCCGGGTGCCTTCACCGCGCTGCTGCGGGGCGACCTGCACGCGGTCGTCGTCACCCAGCACCCCACGGACCTGGTGGACCTGAGCAGGTTCAACCGCAGCTTCTACGAGCGGATCAGCAAGGGCGACATCGTGGAACTGGCGGTGCAGGCCGGCCGCCGCGCGGTGCAGAACGGCATCCGGCCGGACCGGGACGTCACCGCGTTCGGCTCCTTCACCGTCACTACCCGCCAGGCCGGCGAGGTGCGCCTGCTGACGCCGCCGGCGGCCGCCCCCGGTGGCGGCAAGCGGGCCGGCCCGCAGGACACCGGCACCGCCGGGCCGCCCGCGATCCCGAGTGGCCTGGACACCGTGGTGAGGCGGCGGGCCAGTGCCTGACACCGGCGGCGTCGATGGTGCGCTCCGGCCGGTGCTTGACGCGGCCGGGGAGCTGGCAAGGTCGGCGGCCCGGGCGGCGGAGGAGGTGCGGCGCGGCGGCGCGGCGGCGGCCGTTCCCGCGGCCCGTGCGGCCGCGAACCGGCTGCGCGGCCAGGCACAGGACCTGCTCATCCGGCTCGACGACGCCGGCGCCCGGCTGTCCGCGCTCGAAGCGGCGGCGCTCACCGCACGCAGCCATGATCCGGAGCTGTGGCCCGAGCGGCGCGAAGCCATCGCCGCGAAGCTCGCCGCCGGCTCACCGGACGGCGCGGCCGCCTGGCTGGCGGCCTGGGCACGCGCGTTTCTGCTCGGCTGCCCGGCGGAGGCCGAGCGGCTGGTCGGCGAGCCGTTCCGCCTGCCGCCCGAGGCGGCCTGGTGCCCGGACCGGCTGAGCACCGCCAGCGACGCCCTGACCGCCCGGTCCGTGCAGCGGCTGGAACCGCTGCTGCGGTACCTGGCCGCCGGGGCCCCGCTCGCCGGCCGGGCCTGGCTCGCCGGTGATCTGCGGGCGCGTGCGCTGATCATGCACGCCCGGCTGCTCCTGCAGGCCGGCCAGCCCGGCGCGGCGGATCTGCTCGGGCAGGCCGGCACGGCCGATCATCACCACCAAGCGGAGGTGCTGGCGGCCCGGGCCGCGATGGCACGGCTCGGCACCCCGCCCGCGGTGGAAACCGGCCCGCCCCAGGGCACCGCGGCAGCGGGCGCCACGCCGCCGGAGGATGCGCGCACCCTCGCACGGCAGGCATGGAAGGCGGAGCGATGCGCCGCGGCCGCGGTGGAAATGTTCCATGCGGAGCGCCGCGGTACCGGCAAACCGCTGGGCGCCCTGGACAACGCCCGCGCACTGGTCGATGAGCTGCCGCCCGTCGCCGACCCGGAGGGCGCGCTTGACGTGCTCATCCTGCCCGTTCCCGACGAGATCTGGCTGGCGGCCGCGGACCGGGCGGTGCGGGAGCGGGACTTCGAGGCGGCCCGCCGGCTGGCCGACCGGGCCGGTTCCGGCGCGGGCCCGCTGCTCGCCGCCGAGGCCGCCGGCCTGCGGGTGCGCATCGCCAAACTGGCCGGCCAGCCGGCGGCGGGCGTCGCCGGCCTGCTGGCCGCCGCCGGGCTGGCCAGCGCGGTCGCGGGCCGGGCCCAGGCCGCCATCCAGCAGTACACCGAGGCCCTGGCGCTGGCAGGCGACCATGAGGACGCCACGCTCGGCCTGGCCGACGCGCTGCTCGTGGAGGGCTGGGGCAAGCCGCTCCAGGACGCGGCGGGCCAGTTCCGCCGGGCCGTGGAGCTGCTCGACGCGAGCTACGCCCGCCACCCGCTCCAGGCGCGCACGTCGTGGAGCCTCATGACGTACTCGTACCTGGCCAGCGTGCTGTCCAACCAGGCGGCAGCGGAGGCACGGGCCCGGGAGATATGGCGGGCGCCGATCGCCGCGGCCCGCGCCATCGCCTTCGACCCGTCCCAGGCACAGCGCTGGGTACGGCTGGCCGAGACGCTGATCGAGCTGAACTGTGACCACGCCGCGGCGGTGCTCAGCGGTCACGCCGCCCGGCTCGCCCCGGCCGACCCGGTGGTCACCCGCAACCGGATCGCCACGCTCACCGGCCTCGGCGACGTCGATGCCGCCCTCGCGCTGCTCGGCCGGGCCACGCCGGACGGCGGCGACGGCTGGCTCAGCGCGGTCCGGGCGATCGCGCTGAAGGTGTCCGCCCGCGGGCTGCCCGGACGGGCCGCCGAGCGCCTGGACCAGGCGCTGGCCGCGGTCAACGAGGCGCTGCGCCTCCAGCCGCAGAACCCCTGGTACCACCTGGTCCGCGCGGACGTGCTGCTGCGCGCGGGCAGGGATGACCTGGCCGGCGAGGACTTCGAGGTGCTGTGGCGGGAATCCCGGCTGGACCAGGCGGACGGCCTGAGCTTCGCCACCCGGGCCGCGATCGAACTGCGGCTCGGCAGCGACGCGGTCACGCTGAGCACCCAGGCGCTCGACATCGCCACGGCCACCGTCGGCGACTACGGCGACCGGTTCAACCGGGGGGCCGCGCTGATCCTCGACGGCGACCGTGCCGGGCTGCCCTATCTCGAGGCCGCGGCGGGGCTGGCGGCCACCCCGTTCGCCATCGACTACCTGCGCGCCCGGCTCGACCACCTCACCGGCGCGCTGCGCCGCGAGGGCATCGCCGTGGACCTCACCGCCGCGGCCGGGGCGCTCGGCGCCCAGGCCGCCCAGGTCGCGGCCGACGACCGGCCGCCGGGGGCGCGGATCGAGGCCGAACTCGGCCGGGCCAGCCGCAACGAGCAGTTCCCGGCCGAGGTGGGGGAGCTTGCCACGGTCGCGGCGGCACTGACCCGGGCCTGGTGCGGCCTGGCCCTCGGCGACCCCGGCGCGCTGGACCTGCTCGGCGGCCTGGCGCGCGAGCACCCGGAATACCCCGAGCTGGCTTCGGCCGCCCAGGCCCTGGCCGCCGCGCCGCTGCCCGGCCTGGACGAGGCAGGCGGCCAGCCCGCCACCGGCCAGGCCAGCCCCGCGCACCCGGCGCCCGGCGAGCAGGTGCTGCAGACCTACCTGCCGGGCTCCTGGTTCGCCGGCCTGGCCGACCCGCTGGATCACGAGATCATCAAGCGCTTCGTCCCGGACGCGCGGGCCAGGCTGCGGCGCCGGACCGGCGCGGTGCTGCCAGGCGTGAACTTCCGCGACGACGCCGGCCTGGAGCGGGCCGGCTTCCGCATCCTGCTGCACGGCTCGGTGGCGGCCGAGGGCCGGTTGAAGCACCGGCGCTGGTACTGCCCGGCCCACCTGGCCGCGGCGCTCAGCCCGGAACTCCGCAGGGAGATCAGGAAGGCCCCGGAGGCGGCCGGCCCGGGCCCGTTCCCCGTGCTCGGCTCGTTCCCCGAGCCGAAGGACCCGGATCCGCTGACGGTCCTGGTGGCGTGGCCGCCGGCCGAGGTGGTGACCCGCCGGATGGAGGTTGCCTACGCCGCCTGGCTGGCCGCCCAGCCGCAGCCCGGGCCCGCCTGACCCCGGGCCCGGGCCGGGCGCACAGGGGCGGGCTCGCGGGCAGCCTGCTGCGCGGGCCATGACCAGGGTCCGGCTACCGTATGTGTCCCGTGGGAGGAGATCTGTTCTGGAAAGACAGCGCCCGGCTGGCGGACGGGCGCGAGATCATCTACTACGACGAGTCGCCGGGGCTGGGCCGGGCCAAGGCACCGGACCGGCGGCCGCTCGGCTACCGGCCGCCCGGCCCCGGTGAGGCCGACGAGCCGGACGGGGATCCGTCGCCCTCCGGGCTCCGCTGGGACGCGCTGGCCGGGGAATGGGTGATCATCGCCGCCCAGCGCCAGGACCGGACGTTCCTGCCGCCGCCCGAGGAGTGCCCGCTCGACCCGTCCCGCGAGGGCCGGCTGACCGAGATCCCGGCGGACGACTACGACGTGGTGGTGTTCGAGAACCGGTTCCCCTCGCTGCGCGGTGCCGGCGCGGCGGTGGCGGCCGTGGGACTGCCGGCCATGCCGCTGCCTGGAGGACCGCTGGAGACCGCGGGCGTCCCCGGCCGGCCGGCCACCGGCCGGTGCGAGGTGGTCTGCTTCACCTCCGACCACGACGCCTCGTTCGCCAGCCTGTCCCCCCGGCGGGCCCGCACGGTCCTTGAGGCGTGGGCGGACCGCACCGAGGTGCTCGGCGACATGCCGGGCATCGAGCAGGTCTACTGCTTCGAGAACCGCGGCGAGGAGATCGGCGTCACGCTCAGCCATCCGCACGGGCAGATCTACGGCTACCCGTTCGTGACCCCGCGTACCGAGCGGATGATCCGCCAGGCCAAGTCGCATGCGGCGGCCGGGCGGGCGAACCTGTTCGACGAGGTCGTCGCGGGTGAACTCGCGGCGGGCACCCGGGTGGTCTGCCGTAACGAGCACTGGATCGCGTTCGTGCCCGCCGCCGCCAGGTGGCCGTACGAGGTGCTGCTTTTCCCGGCGCGGCGGGTGTCCGGCCTCCCGGAACTCACGCCGGCCGCCCGTGAGGCGTTTTGCGCCCTGTATCTTGACGTGCTGCGGCGCCTTGACGCGCTGTTCGGCGTGCCGCTGCCGTATATCGCGGCGTGGCACCAGGCGCCGGGCGGTGACCCGTTCGCGCGCCAGGAGTTCGGGCTGCACCTGCAGGTGCTGTCGATCCGGCGGGCGCCGGGGAAGCTGAAGTACCTCGCGGGCAGCGAATCGGGCATGGGAGTCTGGATCAACGACGTGCTGCCAGAGGACGCCGCGCGCAGGCTGCGGGAGGCCGGATGAAGCTGCTTGTGACCGGCGGGGCGGGCTATATCGGCAGCGTGGTGGCGGCGCTGGCGCTGCGCGAGGGGCACCAGGTGGCGGTGCTCGACGACCTGTCCACCGGGCACGCCGACGCGGTGCCCGGCGGCGCCTCGTTCACCCACGGACTGGTCCGCGACCAGGCCCAGGCCATGCTCGCCGACGGCGTCGACGCGGTGCTGCATTTCGCGGCGAAGTCCCTGGTCGCCGAGTCGGTGGCCAAGCCGTCGCTGTACTGGGAGCACAACCTGGGCGGGACGCTCGCGCTGCTGGAGGCGATGCGGGTAATCGGGACCGTCCGGATCGTGTTCTCCTCGACGGCGGCGGTCTACGGCGAGCCCGAGCACACGCCCATCGAGGAGGCCGCCCCGGCCCGGCCGACCAGCCCGTACGGCGCTTCCAAGCTGGCCGTGGACACCGCCCTGGCCGAGCACGCCAGGATGCACAAGATCGGCGCGGTGAGCCTGCGCTACTTCAACGTCGCGGGCGCGGCGGCCGGCCCGGACGGGCGGTGGCTGGGCGAGCGGCACCGCCCGGAGACCCATCTGATCCCCAGCATCCTGGCGGTGGCCCTGGGCGGGGGCGACGCCGGCGAGGTGCGGCTGTTCGGCGACGACTACGCCACACCGGACGGCACCTGCGTCCGCGACTACATCCACGTCACCGACCTGGCCCGGGCCCACATGCTGGCCCTGGACGCGTGCCTGCCCGGCGAGCACCGGGTCTACAACCTGGGCAGCGGCGCCGGGTTCTCCAACCTCGAGGTGCTCAGCGCCTGCCGGGAGGTGACCGGCAGGGACATCCCGTCCCGGTTCGCCCCGCGGCGGCCCGGTGACCCGGCGGTGCTGGTCGCCTCCTCCGACCGGATCCACGGCGAACTCGGCTGGCGCGCCGAGCGCGGGCTGGCGGCGATGGTCGCCGACGCCTGGCAGTTCGCCCTGGAACGGTCGGTTCCCGGCCTGCCGACCCGGCGCGCCGAGCGGTGAGCGGAGCGGCTCTCGCGCGGCGGGTGGCCGGCCGGTTCCGCGACTGGCACGGCAGCGCGCCCGAGGGGGTCTGGCACGCGCCGGGGCGGGTGAACCTGATCGGTGAGCACACCGACTACAACTCCGGCTGGGTGCTGCCGTTCGCGCTGGACCGCGGCGTGGTGGCGGCCGCCGCCCGGCGCGGTGACGGCCTGCTTGACATCCGGTCGGAGCAGGCCGGCGACCGGGCCACCGTGCCCCTGGCCGGGCTCGGCCCGGGCGCCGTGACCGGCTGGGCCGCCTACCCGGCGGGTGTCGCCTGGGCCATGCGGGAGGCCGGCCATCCGGTCGGCGGTGCCACCCTGGTCATCGATTCCGACCTGCCGCAGGGTGCCGGGCTGTCTTCCTCGGCCGCGATCGAGTGCGCGGTGGCGATCGCGCTCGCCGAGCTGTACCAGGTGCGCGTGCCCCGGACCGGCCTGGTGCGGCTGGCCCGCCGGGCGGAGAACGAGATGGTCGGCGTGCCCAGCGGGATCATGGACCAGTCCGCGTCGCTGCTCGGCGAGGCGGGCCACGCCCTGCTGCTCGACTGCCGGAGCGGGGAAACCGCAGCGGTGCCGTTCGACCCGGCGGCGGCCGGGCTCGCGCTGCTCGTGGTGGACACCGGTGCCCGGCACGCGCTCACCGACGGCAGGTACGCGCTGCGCAGGCAGGAATGTGAGCGGGCGGCGCGGGCGCTCGGCGTGCCCAGCCTGCGTGACGTGGCCGACCCGGCGCGGGCGGCGGCGATCGGGGATCCGGTGCTGGCCCGCCGGGCCCGCCATGTGATCTCCGACGACTGCCGGGTGTGCGCGGCGGCGGACCTGCTCGGGGCGCACGACCTGGCCGGGCTGGGCCCGCTGCTGCACGCCTCGCACGCCTCGCTGCGGGACGACTTCGAGATCTCCTGGCCGCAGGCCGACGTGGCGGCCGAGGCCGCCGAGCGGGCCGGGGCGCTGGGCGCCCGGATGGTCGGCGGCGGTTTCGGCGGGTCGGTGATCGCGCTGGTGCCCGCCGGCGACACGGCAGTCCGCGCCGCGGTGGCGGCCGGTTACGCCGCCCGGGGCTGGCCGGAGCCGGCCTTCCTGGCCGCGCCGCCCTCCGCGGGCGCGCGCCGCCTGCTGTGACATTCTGGGCGCGGCAGCCAGGACACCGTGAGGAGCACGACATGGCAGCAGCAACCCAGGACGCGGCGGCGATCGGTGGCGAACTCGCTCATCTGCGGCGCGCCATCCACGCCGAGCCCGAGATCGGGCTGCAGCTTCCGCTGACCCAGCAGAAGATCCTCGCCGCGCTGGACGGCCTGCCGCTGGAGGTCACCCTCGGCTCGGCGCTGACGTCGGTCACCGCCGTGCTGCGCGGCGGGGCGGCGAAGGGGGATGGGGCGGCGGGCGGGGGGCCGGTGGTGCTGCTGCGGGCCGACATGGACGCGCTGCCTGTCGCCGAGCGGACCGGGCTCGATTTCGCGTCCCGTATCGACGGCACCATGCACGCCTGCGGGCATGACCTGCACTCGGCGATGCTTGTCGGGGCGGCCCGGCTGCTGTCGGCGCGCCGGGCGGACCTGCCGGGCAGCGTGGTGTTCATGTTCCAGCCGGGCGAGGAGGGGCACGGCGGCGCCCGGTTCATGATCGAGGAGGGCGTGCTCGACGCGGCCGGCGAACGGGCCGCCGCCGCCTACGCGCTGCATGTCGCGTCGGCCGAACTGCCCGCCGGGATGTTCAGCAGCCGGGTGGGGCCGATGATGGCCGCGGCCGAGGCCCTGGACATCACCGTCACCGGCCGCGGCGGCCACGGCTCCCAGCCGCACCACGCCGCCGACCCCATTCCGGTGGCCTGCGAGATCGTGACGGCGCTGCAGGTGCTGGTCACCCGCCGGTTCGACATCTTCGACCCGGTGGTGATCACCGTGGGCAGCTTCCACGCGGGCACCGCGAACAACGTCATCCCGGACGAGGCCAGGCTGCAGGTGACCATCCGCTCGTTCTCCCCGGAGTCCCGGGCCCTGGCGCGGGAGTCGGCGGTCCGGCTGGTCCATGAGACCGCCGCGGCGCACGGGCTCACCGCGACGGCGGAGTTCACCGGCTCCTACCCGGTGACCGTCAACGACGACGGCGAGGCGCGGTTCGCCGCCGGCGTGGTGGCGGAGGTGCTCGGCGAGGACCGGTTCCACCCGCAGGCCAACCCGATGGCGGGGGCCGAGGACTTCTCCTACGTGCTGGAGCTGGTGCCCGGCGCGTTCATCATGCTGGGCGCGTGCCCGCCGGGCGTGGACCCGGCCACGGCGCCGTTCAACCACTCCGCGCTGGCCGTGTTCGACGACATGGTGCTGGCCGACGGCGCGGCCCTGTTCACCGAACTGGCCATCCGCCGCCTCACCCGCTGAATCCCCGCTGAGGAACGGGCCGAGGCGGTCAGAGGCTGGCTACCGAGGCCTGCTTCGCGCGGACCGCTTCGGCCGCTTCGCGCAGCGCGGCGAGTTCCGGCTCGGTCAGGTCACGGGCCACGACCCGGCGGATCCCCGTCGCGCCAAGCTCGGCCTCGACGCCCAGGTAGACGCCGGAGATGCCGTACTGGCCGTCCACCCACGCGCATACCGGCATGACCGCGCCGGCGTCCTCGGCCACGGCGCGGGCCATCCTGGCCGCGGCCGCGCTTGGCGCGTAGTACGCGGATCCGGTCTTGAGCAGCGCGACGATCTCCGCGCCGCCCGCCCTGGTCCGCTCCACCAGCGCCTCGATGTCGGCCGCGGGCAGCCGCTCGGCCAGCGGCGCGCCGTCCACCGTGCACGCCGACGGCACCGGGACCATGGTGTCCCCGTGCGAGCCGAGGGTGAGCGTGCGCACCGAGGAGACCGGCACGCCGAGGCGCTCGGCGACGAAGTAGCTGAACCTCGCCGTGTCCAGCATGCCCGCCTGGCCCATCACCCGGTGTGAGGGGAAACCGGAGACCTTGGCCGCCAATGCGGTCATCTCATCCAGCGGGTTGGAGACCACGATGAGCACCGCCTCGGGCGCGTGCTTCACCACGTTCTCCACCACGGCGCGGACGATCTTGGCGTTGACCTCGATCAGGTCCATCCGGCTCATCCCCGGCTTGCGGGCCAGCCCCGCGGTGACGATGACGATCCCGGATCCCGCGATCGCCTCGTAACCCTCGCCGGCCGGGCCGGTGGTCTGCCCGGTGAGCTTGGTCTCGAAGCCTTCCACCGGGCGCGACTGGTTCATGTCCAGCGCGAGCCCTTCCGGCTTCCCTTCGATGATGTCGGTGAGCACGACCTCGTCGAGGATGTCGTACTCGGCCAGCCGCTGGGCCGTGGTCGAGCCGTAGAACCCGGCGCCGACCACGGCAACCTTCCCCTTGCGGGCCATGTCTTTCCGGTCTCCTTCTGCTCTGCTGGCCGCCCGGCCAGGCACCGCGTCGAGCGGGCGCCGTGCCGTGCGGCGGGCGCCGTGCTCAGGCCGTCATCGCCGCGCGGAGGTTGTCATCCAGCGCCGCCAGGAAGTCCTCGGTGTTCAGGAACGGCGCGCCGGCGCCGATCAGCACGGCCAGGTCCTTGGTCATCTTGCCGCTTTCCACGGTCTGCACGCAGACCTTCTCCAGAGTCTCCGCGAACCTGGTGACCTCCGGGGTGCCGTCCAGCTCGCCACGGTGCGCCAGGCCGCGGGTCCAGGCGAAGATGGACGCGATCGGGTTGGTCGAGGTCGCCTTGCCCTGCTGGTGCATGCGGTAGTGCCGGGTCACCGTGCCGTGGGCCGCCTCGGCCTCCACGGTGCGCCCGTCCGGGGTCATCAGCACGCTGGTCATCAGGCCGAGCGAGCCGAAGCCCTGGGCCACCACGTCGGACTCCACGTCCCCGTCGTAGTTCTTGCACGCCCAGACCACGCCGCCCTCGCCCTTGAGGACCTGGGCGACCATGTCGTCGATCAGCCGGTGGTCGTAGGTGATGCCGGACGACTCGAACTCCGCCTTGAACTCGGTCTCGTACACCTCGGCGAACAGGTCCTTGAAGCGCCCGTCGTACGCCTTGAGGATGGTGTTCTTGGTGGACAGGTAGAGCGGGTAGCCGCGGGTGAGCGCGTACCGCATGGTGGCCCTGGCGAAGTCCCTGATCGAGTCGTCGTAGTTGTACATGCCCATGGCCACGCCGCCGCCGGTGAACCGGCTGACCTCGAGCTGGAAGCCGTGGGCGGCGGTGCCCTCGTCCGGCTCGTAGGTGATCAGCACCCGGCCCGGGCCGGGGACCACGAAGTCGGTGGCCCGGTACTGGTCGCCGTGGGCGTGGCGGCCGATGATGATCGGCTTGGTCCAGCCGGGGACGAAGCGGGGCACGTTGTGCACCACGATCGGCTCGCGGAACACCACGCCGCCGAGGATGTTGCGGATCGTGCCGTTGGGCGAGCGCCACATCCGCTTCAGCCCGAACTCGGCGACGCGTGCCTCGTCGGGGGTGATCGTGGCGCACTTCACGCCGACGCCGTACCGCTTGATGGCGTGCGCCGCGTCCACGGTGATCTGGTCATCGGTCTCGTCGCGGTGGGTGACCGACAGGTCGTAATACTTCAGGTCCACATCCAGGTAAGGCAGGATGAGCCTGTCCTTGATGAACTTCCAGATGATCCTGGTCATCTCGTCGCCATCGAGCTCGACGACGGGATTGGCTACCTTGATCTTGGGCATTGACGCTGGTCCCTTCCGTTCTGCGGCCTGACGCCGTTGTCACGCGCGGCCCGGCCCGCGCGGGACGGCCCTGGCCAGAACTGCCCGCCGTGGCGCCGGCCACGAAGTGGCCTCCCGCCACCTCACAGTGGCACCGGGAGCAGCAGCCCCGCGGCCAGGAGCCCGGTGGCCAGTGCGGCCAGCGTGACCACATCGGTGAGGCGCTTCCTCGATGCGAGCAGGCCGGCCCGGCTTTCCGGCAGCGCCAGCCTGGCAAGTGCGGCGGCGAACATCGCGCCCGCCAGTGCCAACGTACCCCCCTTGGCGGCATGCGCACCGCCCGTCCAGAGCCAGCCGAGGACGGCCGCGACGGCGGCCAGGATCAGCAGGTACACGAGCCATCCCCCGGTACCCGCCTGGCCCCGGCGCGCGGCGGCCCCGGTATGGCCTCCCCGCGGCGATACCGGCCGGGTCACGCGGCGCCCCGCGGCAGCCGGCTCACCGCTGGCCGACCGGGATCCAGGTGAGCCCGCGCTCGCCGATGTATTCGCTGTCCGGGCGGATCAGCCTGTTGTCCGCGTGCTGCTCGATCACGTGGGCCGTCCAGCCCGCCATCCGGCTGACCGAGAACACGCCGGTGAACAGGTCGGCCGGAATCCCCAGGTAGTGATAGACGGTGGCGGCGTAGAAGTCGACGTTGGGCAGCAGGCCCTTACGCGCCAGGACGACCTCCTCCATCCGCCGGGACATCCGGTAGAAGGTATCGTCGCCGGACGCCTGCCCGAGTTCCCGGGACATGGCCCGCAGGTGGGTGGCCCGCGGATCCTCGGTCTTGTACACCCGGTGCCCGAAGCCCATGATCTTCTCGCCGGCCGCCAGGCGCCGCACCACCTCGGGCTCCACCGCGCCCACCGGGTCCCGCGGTGCCGCGTCCCTGATCTCCGTGAGCGACCGCATGACCTGCTCGTTCGCGCCGCCGTGCAGCGGGCCCTTGAGCGTGCCGATCGCCGCGACCACGGCGGAGTGCATGTCGGAGAGGGTGGCGGCACAGACCCGGGCCGCGAAGGTGGAGGCGTTCATCGTGTGGTCCGCGTGCAGCACCAGGCAGGTATCAAGCACCTCGGCCTCGTGCGCGGTGGGCGGGCCGCCGCGCATCTGCAGCAGGAAGTTGGCGGCCAGGCCCAGGCCCTCTGCCGCGGGCGGCACCTCGCGGCCGCCGCGCGCGGCGTGGTAGGCGGCCACCAGGAGTGGCTGCTGCGCGGTCAGCCGGACCGCCTTGCGCGCGTTCGCCTCCGGCGAGTTCGAGTTCTTGTCCGGGTCGTCGGCACTGGCCAGCGAGACCAGGGTGCGCAGCGCCTCCATCGGCCCCTGGCTGGCGGCGACGTCGGCCAGGCAGGCGGTGACGAGCTTGCCCGGCACCCGGGCGCCTGCCGCCTCCGCCCGGTAGCCCTCCAGCTCTCCCGGCGACGGCGCGTGGCCGCGCTGCAGCAGGTAGGCGACCTCTTCGAAGGTCGCAGCGCCGGCCAGCTGATGGATGTCATAGCCGCGGTAGAACAGCAGACCAGCCCGGCCGTCGATGTCACTGACCGCGGTGGAGGCCGCAATGACATCCGCGAGTCCCCGGGACGGCTTGTCCGCCATTTGGTTTCCTTCCGCATGACCCGTCGGCAGTGTACTTGCGGCGGTTCGCGCGTGGGCCCCGCCGGCTCTGCCGGTCCACCGCAATGGCCCGCGCCGCCCGCCGTACCGGCGACCAATCGCGGGCCGGGTGATAGGAAGTAGCCGCGAAGGGGTAACCAGACCGTAAGACCTCACTCGCTACATAGGCAGGCAGGAGAACCTTGTGGAGGGGCCCTACATTCGCATCGAAGAGACCGGCGATGTCATACCGCTGGCCGAGGCGGTGACCACGATCGGCCGCGGCAGCGGGGTGGACATCCGGCTGGCCGATCCGAGCGTCTCCCGGCTGCACGCCGAGATCGTCCGGCACGGCCCATACGCCTACGTCGCTGACCTGGGATTATCGCGTAACGGGACCCGGGTCAACGGGCGGCTCGTGGCCCGCCGGGTACTGGAAGAGGGTGATGTGCTCAGCTTCGGCGCCGCGCGCTGCCGGGTGGGGGGAATCCCCAGGGAGGACATCGCCGCCGAAGTCGAGCTGCGGCGCTCAGCTAGCCCCGAGCTGACCCGCCGCGAACTGGACGTGCTCACGTCCCTGTGCCGCCCTGCCCTCTCCGACGAGGCGTTCGTGGCCCCGGCCACGGCCCGCGAGATCGCGGCCGACCTCGTGGTGACGGAGGCGGCCGTCAAGCAGCACCTGCTGCGCCTCTACCAGAAGTTCCGCATTCCCGAGGGCCAGAACCGGCGGGTGCGGCTCGCCAACGAGGTGATCGCCCTCGGCCTGGTCCGCCCCCTGCCGCCGGCCGAGCGGGCGGACCGCCCGGCACAGTCAAGCCAGGCCGAGCGCGCGGAGCCCCCGGCCCCCGCGCCCGCACCGGGCGCGGTGCCACCGCCCAGGCGCGCCGCGCGGCCCGCCAGCCAGGGCAACGGCGTCGGCCAGCCCAACGCGGCCGGCCACCACCACGCCTGACCGTTTCCATGATCGCGGGCGATTGCGCCGCGGCGATCGTCCCCGCGTGTTCGAGTCGTGACCGGCGAGTGAAGGGGGCATTATCGCCATATCCGGGGATGCCGGCCAATTCGGGAACTTATGGTGGTCTCAATGCCAAGGGAAACCCGCCGGGCACGTTACCCGCGGCGGGGGACGGGCGGCCGGTTCGCGGCCTTCGTGGCCCCGGCCGCGATCATGGCGCTGATGTCCGCCGGAGCGGTGGCGCCGCACGCACCGTCCCCGGTGGCCAGCGGCATTTCCACGGTCGCCGGGGGCGTCGGCGGCCCGGCCAAGGCCACCAACGTGGCCATCTTCCCGGACTGCCATCTGGCCTTTCGCGCCGGGTTCCTGTACGTCGCGCACAATGGCGTGGTACGCACGGTGAGCCTGCGCACGGGCTGGCTGACGAACCCCGTGGGCACCGGCTCGATCGCGCCGCTCGGCGACGGCGGGCTGGCCACCAGGGCCGCCGTGAGAGCCTGCGGCGCCGCCTTCGACCACTCGGGCAACCTGGTGATCGCCGACGGGGCCGGCCGGATCCGGGTGGTGGCGGCGCGCACCGGCACGTTCTACGGCCAGGCCATGACCGCCAGGCACATCTACACCGTCGCCGGCGGCGGCACCGGGGGCCTGGGCGACGGGGTGCCCGCCACCCAGGCGACGCTCTTCGGGCCGTCCGATGTGGCGGTGGACCGGGTGGGGAACCTGGTGATCGACGACCGGGACACTCTCCGGATCCGGGTGGTGGCGGCCCGGACCGGCGCCTTCTACGGCAAGGCCATGACCGCCGGTGACATCTATACGGTCGCGGGCCGCGGCACCCCCGGCCCTATCGGTGACGGCGGCCCGGCCTGGCACGCCGGGCTGGCCTCTCCGGACGGGGTGATCGTAGACCGCGCGGGCAACCTGGTGATCGGTGACTCCGGCAACGACCGGATCCGGGTGGTCGCGGGCAGCACCGGCACGTTCTACGGCCAGGCCATGACCAAGGGCGACATCTCCACGATCGCCGGCACCGGCACCCAGGGATTCTCCGGCGACGGCGGGCCCGCCACCGGCGCCGAACTGGACGCTCCCGGCACGCCGGCCCTGGACGCCGCGGGCAATCTGGTCTTCGCCGACTCGGGGAACGAACGGGCCCGGGTGGTCGCCGAGAGCACCGGCAGCTTCTACGGCCAGGCCATGACCACCGGCGGCATCTACACCGTGGCCGGCACCGGCGCCGACGGGTTCTCCGGCGACGGCGGGCCCGCCACCAGCGCCGAGTTCCGGGGCCCCACGGGCGTCGCGGTGGACAGCGCCGGGAACCTGGTGATCACCGACACCGGCAACAACCGGATCCGGGTGGTCGCCGGCGGCACCGGCACCTTCTACGGCCGGGCCATGACCGCCGGCGACATCTACACCGTGGCCGGCGGCGGTACCGGCGGCCTGGGGAACGGCGGCCCCGCCAAGCGGGCCAGTTTCGCAGACCCGTTCGACGTGGCGGCGGATGCCGCGGGCAACCTGGTGATCACCGACACCCAGCACAACCGGATCCGGGTGGTCGCCGACAGCACCGGCACGTTCTACGGGAAACCGATGACCGCGGGCGACATCTACACCGTGGCCGGCACCGGCATCCAGGGATTCTCCGGGGACGGCGGTGCGGCCACCAAGGCCGCGCTGTTCAACCCGGAGTCGATCGCCGTCGACGCGGCGGGCCGCCTGGTGATCGCCGACACCATCAACGAAGGGATCCGGGTAATGGGCTGACCCGGGACGCCTGGGAACCCTCAGCATGGGCTCCTGCGCGCCCGGGTCCGTCGGGTGGCTCAGGTCAGTTCGGGTGGCTCAGGTCAGTTCGGGTGGCTCAGGAAGCGGCCGGGCAGGAACCGGCCGTGGAGCAGGCCGAAGCGGTGCGGCCCGCTGAGGTGCGCCAGGTAGGCGAGGCGGCGCAACGGCCCCAGGTGCGTCACCCCGAAGTGGACCACGTTCCCCGGCACCACCGTGGGCCAGAAGACCGACGGCGAGGACACCGCCGCGCTGACCGCGGCGAGGGCGAGCGCCACCACCCCGAGCACCACCACGATCCGGGCCGCGGGAGTCTTGGTGAACATGCCGAAGAACCGCCGTAGCTGGGTCCTGGGCACCCGGGAACCGGGCCCGAACCCATAGAAGAGCACCAGCGCGCCCGCGCCGTAGGCCAGGGCACGGTCGGGCCAGGCACCCGCCACCGCGACGACCGCCAGGCCGGCCGCGAGCGCCGCGGCGGCCAGCGCGAACGGCGCGAGCAGCAGCAGCGCGAACAAGGAGCGCAGGAAGAACCAGGGCAGGCTGACCACGGTGACGACCGGATCCATGGCCCGGGCCCCGCGCGCGGCGCGGCGCGCGGTGGTGCGGCGCTGGACCAGGCCCGCGGTGCGCAGCACCGCGAACAGGAGCACGGCGGCCACGGTGCCCGCCACCGGCAGGATGACGCTGACGCTGGCCGCCAGCACCACCGCCGCGGCCACCAGGACCGGGTTCCAGCGGGCCCGTGCGGGCGGCTCCGGCACGGCCGGCGCCCGGGCCGCGGCGCCCGGGGCCGGCTCCACGCCTGTGCCGGCCCCCGGCGGCGCGACGGGCCGCCGGGCGTAGCTGACCGGGGTGAGCACATCGGCGAGGTCGTCAGGGAGCGGCCGCCCCTGCCCCATCGGGCGGGTGCCCGGCGAGGCCACGGCGGCCGGCGGGGCCGCCCCGTTTCCCGCGGCCGCGCCGGGCCAGGCCGGCGCCCCCGGGGCCGCGCCGGGCGCGGGCATGCCGCCCGGGCCGGCCGCGGGCACGCCGGTGACGGTCGGCGGCAGGTAGCCGGCCGGCCCGCCCGCCACGGGAGCGGGCGGCACGTAGGCGGCCGGCCCGCCGGGCGCGGCGGCGGGCGCCGCCTCCGACCTCGTCGCGCCGACCTCGGTGATGATCACGGGTGCCGCGAGGCCGGGCTGTCCATGATTCTGGACGAGAGTCGCGGGGTCGATCACCGCCGCCTGGGCCCGGAGTTGCACCGCTGGTGGCCGGTGCGCGGGATCCCTGGCGAGCGCGGCGGCCAGCAGCGGGAGCAGCGGCCCGGGAACCCCGCTCAGGTCGGCCTGCCCGTTCACGATGCGGTAGAAGATGCCCTCGTACGAGCCGGTGCCATACGGCGGCCGGCCGGTGGCCGCGAACGCCACCGTGGCTCCCCACGCATGCACATCGGAGGCCTCGCTGCTCGGCCGGCCCTCGATCACCTCGGGTGCCAGGTAACCCGGGGTTCCCATGAACATCCCGGTCATGGTCAGCCGGGTGGCGTCGGGCCCTTGCGCGATGCCGAAGTCGATCACGACGGGGGTGCCCTGGAACATCATCACGTTGCCCGGCTTGACATCGCGGTGCACCACCCCGGCGGCGTGCACCGCGACCAGGGCCTCGGCGAGCCCGCTGGCCAGCCCGGACAGCACCGCACCGCGCAGCGGGCCGTCCTGGGTGACCGCGTCGTCCAGGGTCCGGCCGGGCACGAACCGGGTCACGATGTAGGGCGTGCCGCCGTCGAGGTCGGCGTCGATCACCTCGGCCACGTTCGGGCTGCGGACCCGCTGCATGGTCTCGACCTCGCGGGCGAGCCGCCGCCGCGCCGTCGGGTCGCCCGCGACCGTGGAACGCAGGACCTTGAGCGCGACCGTCCGGTGCCCGCGGTCGCGGGCCAGGAACACAACACCCATGCCGCCCTCGCCTATCCGGTCGAGCAGGCGGTATTCCCCGAGCCGGTCCGGCATCAGGTCCTGATCGTTCATGGCATGTTCCAGAGTACGGAGCCCCCTTCCGTATCCCCGCCCGGATCGGCAAGCCTGCCGCCGGGTTGACGCTAGGAACCTGCGACGAGCTTGCGCAGCACCTCGGCCGCGCGGGAGTTCTGCTGTGCCTGGGCGACCAGTTCCCGTGCCAGGTCGTCCACCCATTCCTGCAGCGTGGCGGGCCGCCGGGAGAGGACGATGCCGCGTACCTCCCGGCAGATCTCCGCGGCGGGCGGGCGGCCCGGCGCCGTCGCCAGGGTCAGTACCTTCTCACCGAGCCGGACGGTGACCTTGGTGACCTGGCCCGGGCGCCCGCGCATCCGGTCGGACGCCGTCCTGGCCCGGTCGACCTCGACGCAGCCCGCGGGCAGCGCGTTCCCCAGCGACTCGGTGAGCACCCGCGCGTAGAGCGCCACGTCGGCGCTGTCCGCGCGCAGGGCGGCGGTGACCTCCTCCAGGGACAGGCCGTCGCCGGGCTCGGTCATGGCCGGGCCCGGCGGCCGGGGACGGACCGGCCGGAGGTTGTCAGCGGATGCATCGGCTCTGCTCCTCGCCCGTGGTGCCGGGGACTGCGGGCCTGCCGCCCGCCGGCCTCAGCGCCCGGCAAAGGTGGCCTTCCCAGGCCCATTCTCAATGAAACTGCACATTCCCGTGCGCTGGTCCTCGGTCGCGAAAAGCGCGGCGAAGTTCAGCCGCTCGATTTCCAGGCCGGTGTCCAGGTCGGACTCGAGCCCGGCGTCGATGGCCTGCTTGGCCGCGCGGAGCGCCACGGCGGGCCCGGTGGCGTACCTGGCCACCAGGCCGCGGGCCGCCTCGTACACCTCGGCGTCCGGGACCACCTTGTCCACCAGGCCGATCTGCAGCGCCTCGGCCGCGGCCACGAAGCGGCCGGTGAAGACGATGTCCTTGGCCCGGGCGGGCCCGATGAGCCGGGGCAGTCGCTGGGTGCCCCCGGCCCCGGGGATGATGCCGAGCAGGATCTCGGGCTGGCCGACCCGGGCGCCCTCACCCACCACCCGGAAGTCGGCGCACAGCGCCAGTTCCAGGCCGCCGCCGAGCGCGTACCCGGTGACCGCCGCCACGACCGGCTTGCCGATCCTGGCCACCGCGGTGAAGGCGGCCTGCAGCCGGCGGCTGTCCACGGCGACCTGGGCGAAGTGGGCCTCCGCCATCTGCTTGATGTCGGCGCCGGCCGCGAAGACCTTCTCCCCGCCGTAGAGCACCACGGCACGCACCGCGGGGTCGGCGTCGACCTCGGCGGCGGCGGCCGCGATCTCGTCCTGTACCTGCGCGTTGAGCGCGTTCATCGGTGGCCGGTCAAGCCGTATTGTCGCGATCGCCTCATCGCGCTCCACCCGGACGAACTCGCCCATGCGCACCTCCCGTGCCGGGGGAATCGATCCTAGTTCACCCCGGCCGGGATGGCGTCAGGCGTGCGGCGGGCGATGCAGGAAGGCCTGGACCTCGGCCTCGCGGTAGCGGCGGTGCCCGCCCAGGGTGCGGATCGAGCGGAGCTTGCCCTGCTGCGCCCAGCGGGTGACGGTCTTCGGATCCACCCGGAAGAGCGCGGCGACCTCGGCCGGGGTAAGGAGCGGGCTGTCCGGCTTGATGTCTGACCTCATGGCGACTGCTGTCCTTTCGCGTGCTGGGGACGGGCGGCGACGAAAGTGACACGGCCGGGCAGTCGTAATGCGTGCGGGGTTGTGTCCCTCATGTGGCCCCCCCAGGGCTCTGACGGTCGCCCCCGCTGACACGGCGCGGCTGGTCCCGCGCATCGGGGGCACTAGTACATACCTCGCAGATCTCATAGATCTACAAGACATACCTTACTCAGACGCGATACAGAGCGCATCGGTTTACATGCACAGAGTTACTACTAAGCCCCCTAGGCGCCCAGCCGGCAAGGTTGCCCCGTGGCCGGTCACCGAGGGGTGAGCGCGCAAGCCACCAGGGCCTCGGCGCCAGCGGGGTCCCGGGGGGTCGCTCCCCCGGGCTAACCCGGCCAAGGCCCCGTGACGAAGGAACGGGGCCGCAGGCCAGCGGGGGCTTCCGGGGGGTCGCTCCCCCGGGCTAACACGGCCAAGGCCCCGTGACGAAGGAACGGGGCCGCAGGCCACCGGGGGGCTCCGGGGGGTCGCCCCCCGGGCCAGCACTGGCCGCAGGCCAGCGGGGCCCGGGGGGTCGCTCCCCCCGGGCTAACGGAGTACGCCGTTGGTCATGCCCTCGGGGGCGTCGGGATAGGTGACCAGGCCAAGCTCGGCGGTGCTGGCCAGCAGCGGGTGGCAGGGCACCACGCGCACCGTGTACCCGAACGGGCCAGGCCGGCCAAGCCGCGCGTCCCCGGCGTAGCGGACCGTGCCCTCGGCGGTCGCGGGCCCGTCCGGCGCCAGCGGGCTGGCCTCCGGCTCGACGATGTCCTCCTCGTCGGTCACCCGGCCGCAGATGACCTCCACCCTGACGTCCTGCGGCGCCAGGTCGCCCAGGGCCACGCTGGCCCAGACCGGCAGCCGCTCCCCCGGGCCGCGCTCCCCGTCGCCCGCCTCGATGTGCTCGATCCGGACGCCCGGCCAGGCCGCCTTGACCCGCTGCTTCCACGCGGCCAGTTCGCGGGCCGGCTTGAACGAGGCCTCGTCGCCGCCGGCCAGGGCACGGGACGCCCGGGCGGCGGGCACGTACAGGGTCTCCACGTATTCGCAGACCATTCGGCCCGCCTGCGCCCGGGGCCCGAGCCCGGCGAGGGTGTGCGCGACCATCTCCAGCCACCGCTGCGGCAGCCCGCCGTCCCCGGTGTCGTAGAACAGTGGGGCCACCACCTGCTCGAGCTGGTCGTACAGGGCGGCGGACTCCAGTTCGTCACGCCGGCCCGCGTCGGCCACGTCGTCGGCCGACGGGATGGCCCAGCCGTTCTCGCCGTCGAACCACTCGTCCCACCAGCCGTCCCGCACCGACAGGTTCAGCCCGCCGTTCAGCGCGGACTTCATGCCGGAGGTGCCGCACGCCTCGAGCGGCCGCAGCGGGTTGTTCAGCCACACGTCACAGCCCTGGACCATGGCCGCGGCCAGCTCCATGTCGTAGTCCGGCAGGAACACGATGCGGTGCCGGACCCTTGGGTCGTCGGCGAACCGCACCATCTGCTGGATCAGCTGCTTGCCGCCGTCGTCGGCGGGGTGGGCCTTGCCCGCGATCACCACCTGCACCGGGCGCTGCGGGTCAAGCAGCAGCGCGGTCAGCCGCTCCGGGTCGTGCAGCATCAGGGTGAGCCGCTTGTAGGACGGCACCCGGCGGGCGAAGCCGATCGTCAGCACGTTCTCGTCCAGGATGTGCTGGGTCCAGCCCAGCTCGGCCTCGGACACGCCGCGCTGGTGCCACGACGCGCGCAGCCGCTGCCGCGCCTCGGCGACCAGGCGGCGGCGCAGCATGCGGCGGATCTCCCACAGCCGGGCCGGCCCGGTCTCGGCGATCAGGTCCCACGCCGGGCCGTTCTCCGGCCCGCCGCCGGGCTGGTCCCCGGCGCCGCCGAGGATTTCCGGCGCGACCCAGGTGGCCACGTGCACGCCGTTGGTGATCGAGCCGATCGGCACCTCGCTGGCGTCGAACCCGGGCCACAGGCCCGCGAACATGTCCTGGCTCACCCGGCCGTGCAGCACGCTGACCCCGTTCGCCCGCTGGGCCAGCCGCATGCCCATCACGGCCATGTTGAACACGCACGGGTCCCCGCCGGGGTAGGTCTCCGCGCCGAGGGAGAGCACCCGCTCGAGCGGCAGCGCCGGATCGGCCCCGGTGCCGCTGAACTCGCGCTCCACCAGTTCCCTGGCGAACCGGTCGATCCCGGCGGGAACCGGGGTGTGCGTGGTGAATACGGTGCCGGCCCGGCACACTTCGATCGCCTCGTCGAAGCTCAGGCCCTGGGCGGCGTATTCGCGGATCCGCTCAAGGCCGAGGAACCCGGCGTGGCCCTCGTTGGTGTGGAACACCTCGGGCCGCGGATGGCCGGTCAGCTCGCAGTAGGCTCGCACCGCCCGGACCCCGCCCATGCCAAGCAGCAGTTCCTGGCGCAGCCGGTGCTCGCTGCCCCCGCCGTACAGCCGGTCGGTGACCTCACGCAGGCCTGGGTCGTTCTGCTCCACGTAGGAGTCGAGCAGCAGCAGCGGCACCCGGCCCACCTGCGCCAGCCACACCTGCGCGGCCAGGGAGCTGCCCTCGCCCAGCGCCAGGACGATCGTGACCGGCGAGCCGTCGGCGCCGCGCAGCAGGGTGAGCGGCAGGCCGTTCGGGTCGCCCGCCGGGTAGCGCTCGAGCTGCCACGCCTCCGGCGACAGCGACTGGCTGAAATAGCCGTGCCGGTAGAGCAGGCCCACGCCGATCAGCGGGACGCCCAGGTCGCTGGCGGCCTTGAGGTGGTCCCCGGCCAGGATGCCCAGCCCGCCGGAGTACTGCGGCAGCGCGGCCGCGATCCCGTACTCGGGGGAGAAGTACGCGATGGCCGCCGGGCGCGTGCCCGGATCCTCGCCGTTCCCGCGCTGGTACCACCGCGCCGCGGACAGGTACTCACGCAGGTCCGCGGCCGCGCGGTGCAGCCGCCCCAGGTACTCCTCGTCCGTGGCCAGCCGGGCCAGGTGCTCGGGGGGGACCTCGCCGAGCAGGGCGATCGGGTCGTGGCCCGCCCGCTCCCGGCCGGCCGGGTCGAGCGCGGTGAACAGGTCCCGCGTACCGGCGTGCCAGGACCAGCGCAGATTCAGCATGAGGTCGCGCAGCGGGGCCAGCGGCCCGGGCAGCGAGGCGCGGATGGTGAAGGTGCGGATGGCTCTCACGCAGAGCGACCTTACAGCGTGCCCGGGACCACCGGGCACGATCGGGGACCGGGCCCGGCCGCCGCGGCGGGAATGCCGGCCCGGCGGGAAACTTCCGGGCGAACGGGGGCGCATGAGTGCGCCCGCATCATGCTGGGTAGCGTTCTGGGGTGATCGGTCGGATCGTGATCAGTGATGTGGAGCCCGTGCTCGACTGCGGGCGCCGGCCTGCCAAGGCCGTGACCGGGGAGGCCTTCGAGGTCAGCGCGACCGTGTTCCGCGAGGGGCACGAGGTGCCCGGTGCAGGCGTGGTGCTGCGCGGCCCGGCGGGCCAGCGCCTGCCGCTGGCCAGGATGCGGGAGATCCTGCCCGGCACGGACCGCTACGCGGCCGAGGTCGCGCCGGACGGCGAGGGCCGGTGGCGGTTCCACGTGGAGGCCTGGGGAGACCCGATCGGGCACTGGCGGCACGACGCCGGCATCAAGGTCCCCCGGGGCCTGGACGTGGAGTTGATGCTGACGGAGGGGGCCGCGCTGTTCGACCGCGCGGCGCGGTCGCCGTCGCGCCCGCTGGAGCACCGGTCCGCGCTCGCGGCCGTGGCGGCGCGGCTGGGCGACCGGAGGCTTGCCCCCTGGGACCGGCTGGCCGCCGCCGAGGACGCGGAGATCGTCGCGGTCCTTGACGAGGCGCCGCTGCGCGAACTGCTCACCCGCTCGGCCGCCTACCCGCTGGTGGTGCACCGGACGCGGGCGCTTTACGGCGCCTGGTATGAGTTCTTCCCCCGCTCGGAGGGCGTGCAGGCAGACCCGATGGGCCGCCGCGAGCCGCGGGGCGGGACGCTGCGCACCGCCATGTGCCGGCTCGACGGGATCGCCCGGATGGGCTTCGATGTGGTCTACCTGCCGCCGGTCCACCCCATCGGGACCACGGCCCGCAAGGGCCGCAACAACGCGCTGCGCGCGGGTCCGGGCGACCCGGGCTCGCCCTGGGCCATCGGCTCGCCGGACGGCGGCCACGACGCGATCCACCCCGAGCTTGGCACGTTCGCCGACTTCGACGCGTTCGTGGCCCGCACCCGCGAACTCGGCATGGAAGTGGCGCTCGACCTGGCGCTGCAGACATCGCCGGACCACCCGTGGGTCGCCGCGCACCCGGATTGGTTCACCGAGCGCGCCGACGGCTCCATCGCCTACGCGGAGAATCCGCCCAAGAGATACCAGGACATCTACCCGCTGAACTTCGACCGCGACCCGGCCGGCCTCTATGCGGAGGTGCTCAGGATCGTGCGGCTGTGGATGAGCCACGGGGTGCGGATCTTCCGGGTGGACAACCCGCACACCAAGCCGCTGCCGTTCTGGGAGCGCCTGCTCGCCGAGGTGGACAGCACCGACCCCGACGTGATCTTCCTGGCCGAGGCGTTCACCCGTCCCGCGATGATGCACACCCTCGCCAAGATCGGCTTCCACCAGTCCTACACCTACTTCACCTGGCGAAACACCTCCCAGGAAGTCACCGGCTACCTGCGCGAACTGTCCGGGGCCGCGGCCGCGTACATGCGGCCGAACCTCTTCGTGAATACCCCGGACATCCTGCACGAGTACCTGCAGCACGGCGGGCCGCCCGCGTTCCGGGTGCGGGCCGTGCTCGCCGCCCTGCTGTCGCCGACGTGGGGCGTGTACTCGGGATATGAGCTGTGCGAGCACGTCCCCGTGCGGCCGGGCAGCGAGGAGTACCTGGACTCGGAGAAGTACGCGTTCCGGCCGAGGGACTGGGCGGCGGCGGAGCACGGGCCGGCCGGCCTGGCGCCGTTCATCACCCGGCTCAATTTGATACGGAGATCCCACCCGTCACTGCACTGGTTGCGTAACCTACGGTTCCACCACGTCGACCAGCCGGGACTGATCTGCTTCTCCAAGCGCAGCAGCCGGGACGCGGATACCGTGCTGGCCGTCGTGAACCTTGACCCACACCAGCCGCGAGAGGCCACCATCTGGCTTGACATGTCCGCACTCGGAGTGGACGATCGGTCGCAGTTCGTCGTCACCGACGAGCTGACCGGGGAGTCCTACCGTTGGGGCCAGGCCAACTACGTGCGCCTCGATCCGGCGACCGCACCCGCCCACATATTCACCGTCACGCCGGGTCCCACCGCGTGACGGGGGACCGTTCATCGCCTGGGGAGAAGCGAGTGGCCGCACAGCCGAACAAGGCCGGGCCCGGGCTGGCCGGCCCGGATCCAGCCACCAGCCACGGATCCTTCAACCCGCCTCCCGGTGACCCGGTTCCCGACCCGTTCTCGTTCGGCACGCCCCGTGACCCGCGCTGGTACCAGCACGCCCTGTTCTACGAGGTGCTGGTCCGCGGTTTCCACGACTCCAACGGCGACGGCACCGGGGACCTGCGCGGGCTCACCTCCCGGCTGGACTACCTGCAGTGGCTGGGCATCGACTGCATCTGGCTGCTGCCGATCTACAACTCGCCGCTGCGCGACGGCGGCTATGACATCGCGGACTTCACCTCGATACTGCCCGAGTTCGGCGTCCTCGGGGATTTCGTGGACCTGGTCGACCAGGCCCATGAGCGGGGCCTGCGGGTGATCGCCGACCTGGTGATGAACCACACCAGCGAGGCCCACCCGTGGTTCCAGGCGTCCCGGTCCGACCCCGACGGTCCGTATGGCGACTTCTATGTCTGGTCGGATACGGACGAGCGGTACCCCGAGGCGCGGGTCATCTTCGTCGACACCGAGCAGTCCAACTGGACCTACGACCCGGTCCGCGGCCAGTACTACTGGCACCGGTTCTTCTCCCACCAGCCGGACCTCAACTACGAGAACCCGAGGGTCCAGGACGCCATGATCGAGGTGCTGCGGTTCTGGCTGGACCTCGGCATCGACGGGTTCCGCCTGGACGCGGTCCCCTACCTGTACGAGCGGGAGGGGACCAACTGCGAGAACCTCAAGGAGACCCACGAGTACCTCAAGCGGGTCCGGTCCGAGATCGACCGGCTCTACCCGGACCGGGTGCTGCTCGCCGAGGCGAACCAGTGGCCGGCGGACGTGGTGGAGTACTTCGGCGACGAGCGCACCGGCGGGGACGAATGCCACATGGCCTTCCATTTCCCGCTGATGCCGCGCATCTTCATGGCGGTCCGCCGGGAGCAGCGCTACCCGATCTCGGAGATCATGGCCCAGACCCCGCCCATCCCCGAGGGCTGCCAGTGGGGCATCTTCCTGCGCAACCACGACGAGCTGACGCTGGAGATGGTCACCGACGACGAGCGGGACTACATGTACGCGGAGTACGCCAAGGACCCGAGGATGAAGGCGAACATCGGGATCCGGCGCCGCCTGGCCCCGCTGCTCGACAACGACCGCAACCAGCTCGAGCTGTTCACCGCCCTGCTGCTGTCGCTGCCCGGCTCGCCGGTGATGTACTACGGCGACGAGATCGGCATGGGCGACAACATCTGGCTCGGTGACCGGGACGGCGTCCGCACCCCGATGCAGTGGACCCCGGACCGCAACGCCGGCTTTTCCACCTGCGACCCGCAGCGGCTCTACCTGCCGCTGAACATGGACCCGATCTACGGCTACCAGGCGCTGAACGTGGAGGCGCAGCAGCGCAACGCGGCCTCGCTGCTGCACTGGACCAAGCGGATGATCGAGATCCGCAAGCGCCACCCGGTCTTCGGCCTCGGCGGCTTCCAGGAGCTGAGCTCGTCCAACCCCAGCGTGCTGGCGTTCGTCCGGGAGTACACCGGCCCGGTGGACGAGGGGGTGGACCTGTCCGACCACATCCTGTGCGTCAACAACCTGTCCAGGTTCCCCCAGCCGGTCGAGCTCGACCTGCGCCGGTTCAAGGGCGTGACCCCGGTGGAGTGCATGGGCGGGGTGACGTTCCCGCCCATCGGCGATCTGCCCTACCTGCTGACCCTGCCGGGGCACGGGTTCTACTGGTTCCAGCTCCCCGGCTCGCTTCCGCCGCAGCAGGCCTGACCGGGGACGCTGCCCATCGGCCCGGCCGCGCGTGGCGCACCAGGGTCCGCTATGCGGCCCGCCGGGACGGTGAATCCGCTATGGCGGGGTAGATGGCAGTCATGACGTTTGAGGAAACCCTGGCCGCCTGGCTGCCGGGACAGCGCTGGTTCGCCGGCAAGGGAACGCCCATCACCGACCTGGCCGTGGCCTCGCAGACCACGCTGGTAGCCGGGGATCCCGGCCTCCGGCACCTCATCGTCGACGTCACCCAGGCCACCGGCACCGACTCATATCAGCTGTTCCTCGGCTTGCGGGCCGATTTGCCCGGCCGGCTGGAGCATGTCCGGATCGGCCCGGCGGACGGGGACCTGGTCGGCTACGACGGCCTGCACGACCCCAGCCTGACGGCGGTGCTGCTCGAGGCGATGGCCGGCGCGGAGTCGATCGGGCCGCTGCTGTTCGCCCGCAGGCCCGGCGCGCAGATCGACACCGGCCTGGAGAGCCTGGTGCTGACCGCCGAGCAGAGCAACACCAGCCTGCTGTTCGGCGAGGAGGCCATCCTCAAGGTGTTCCGCCGGCTGTCCCCCGGGCCGAATCCCGACCTGGAGGTGCCCGAGGCCCTGGCCAGGCTGCGCTCCGAGCACGTGGCCGCGCCGCTGGGCTGGATCACCGCGCGGACCCGGGGGCTGCCCACGGCGCTCGCCGTGCTGTCGGCGTACCTGCGGAACGCGGTGGACGGCTGGTCCCTGGCCGCCACCAGCGTCCGCGACCTGTACGCCATGGGGCCGGCCAGCGCGGCGCAGGCGGGCGGGGACTTCGCCGGCGAGGCGGAGCGCCTCGGCGAGGCCACCGCCGAGGTGCACCGCGACCTCGCGGTGGCGTTCGGCACCCAGGAACTGCCCGCCCGGGAGTACCGGGAGATGTCCGCGCGGATGCTGGACCGGCTGGACCGTGCCGTCGCCGCGGTGCCGGATCTGGCTGCCTGCGACCGCATGCTGCGCGCCGCGTTCGAGGACGTGGCCACCCTGACCGACCCGCTCGAGGTGCAGCGGATCCACGGCGACTACCACCTGGGCCAGGTGATGCGCACCCACACCGGGTGGGTGCTGCTCGACTTCGAGGGGGAACCCGCGGTACCGCTGGAGCAGCGCCGGGCCCGGTACCCGGCGCTGCGCGACGTGGCGGGCATGCTGCGCTCCCTCGACTACGCCGCCCGCTTCCAGCTCGTCGGGCAGGAGGACGCCGGGCAGGTCACCGCGGCGGCGGCCCGGGACTGGGCGCGGCGCAACCAGGCCGCGTTCTGCGCCGGATACGCGCGGGCGGGCGGGGCAGATCCCGGCAAGCATGGGATCCTGGTACGCGCCCTCACCCTGGACAAGGCGGTCTACGAAGTGATGTACGAGGCGAGAAACCGGCCGTCCTGGCTGCCCATCCCGCTCGGCTCGATCGCCGACGGAGCGGCATGACCGGGCGCGGCATGCCCGGGCGCGGCATGCCCGGGCGCGGCCAGACCGGCCCGGTCGCCGGTGCCCCGGAGGCCGGCGCCCCGGCGGAGGTGCCCGAGGTGCACCCGGGCGAGATCGACCGGATCGTCGCCGGCCTCCACCACGACCCGCATTCCGTGCTCGGCGCGCACCCCGGCCCGGACGGGGTCGGGGTCCGGGCCCTGCTGCCGCTGGCCGCCAGCGTCGCCGTGGTGCTCGCCGACGGCCGCCGGTTCCCCCTGGCCCACCTGCACGAGGGGGTGTTCGGCGGCACCCTGCCGCTGGCCGAGGTGCCCGACTACCGGATAGCGGTCGCCTACCCGGGGCCGGAGCCGGGCAGCACCATGCCGGAGCTGGTGGTCGACACCCCGTACCGGTTCCTGCCCACGCTCGGCGCCACCGACCTGCACCTGATCGGCGAGGGCAGGCACGAGGAGCTGTGGCGGGTGCTCGGCGCCCACGTGCGCGAGTACGGCTCCGCCGGGACCGGGTTCGGCAGGGTCACCGGGACCGCGTTCGCCGTCTGGGCGCCGAACGCCCGGGGCGCGCGGGTGGTGGGTGACTTCAACCACTGGGACGGGCGCGGCCACCCGATGCGCTCGCTCGGCGGCTCGGGGATCTGGGAGCTGTTCGTGCCCGGCGTCGGCGACGGCACCCACTACAAGTTCGACATCTGCGGGCCCGACGGGCGGTGGCGGCGCAAGGCCGACCCGATGGCCAGCCTCGCCGAGCACCCGCCCGCCACCGCGTCGGTCGTGTTCACCTCCGCCTACACCTGGGGGGATGAACAGTGGCTTGCGGCGCGCGGTCGCGGCGAGCGGACCCGGGAGCCGGTCAGCGTGTACGAGGTGCACCTCGGCTCGTGGCGGCCGGGCCTGTCCTACCGCGAGCTGGCCGGGGAACTGACCGCCTACGTCACCGAGATGGGCTTCACCCACGTGGAGTTCCTGCCGGTGGCCGAGCACCCGTTCGGCGGGTCCTGGGGCTACCAGGTGACCTCCTACTATGCCCCGACCGCGCGGTTCGGCGGCCCGGACGACTTCCGCTACCTGGTCGACCGGCTGCACCAGGCCGGGATCGGGGTGATCCTCGACTGGGTGCCCGCGCACTTCCCGAAGGACGACTGGGCGCTGGCCCGCTTCGACGGCACCCCGCTGTACGAGCCCGCCGACCCACAGCGCGGCGAGCACCCGGACTGGGGCACGCTGATCTTCGACTTCGGCCGTCCCGAGGTGCGCAACTTCCTGGTCGCCAACGCGCTGTGCTGGCTGGAGGACTTCCACGCGGACGGGCTGCGGGTGGACGCCGTGGCGTCGATGCTGTACCTCGACTACTCCCGGGGGCCCGGCGAGTGGACGCCCAACGAGCACGGCGGCCGGGAGAACACTGACGCCGTCTCGTTCCTGCGCGAGGTCAACGCCACCTGCTACCGCCGGGTGCCCGGGATCATGATGATCGCCGAGGAGTCCACCGCCTGGCCCGGCGTGACCCGGCCGGTGCACCTCGGCGGGCTCGGGTTCGGTTTCAAGTGGAACCTCGGCTGGATGCACGACACGCTGAACTACCTGGCCCACGACCCGGTGTTCCGTAACTACCACCACAACGAGATCACCTTCTCGCTGATGTACGCGTTCAGCGAGAACTTCGTGCTGCCGCTGTCCCACGACGAGGTGGTGCACGGCAAGGGGTCGCTGCTGGGCAAGATGCCCGGGGACGAGTGGAACAGGTTCGCCGGGCTGCGGGCGCTGTTCGCCTACATGTGGGCCCACCCCGGCAAGCAACTGCTGTTCATGGGCTCGGAGTTCGGCCAGGGCGCGGAGTGGTCCGCCGACCGCGGCCTGGACTGGTGGGTGCTTGGCGATGAGCACCACGCCGGCGCGCGGCAACTGGTCAGGGACCTGAACCGGGCCTACCGGGACAACCCGGCGCTGTGGGCGCTGGACTACTCCCCGGAGGGTTTCGGCTGGATCGACGCGAACGACGCGGGCGGCAACGTGCTGTCGTTCCTGCGCTTCGCCGGGTCCCCGGCGCCGGACGCCGCCGCTCCCCCGGCGGGCGCTGCGGCCGCCGCGCCGGGCGCGGCGGCCGCCCGGCTAGACGGATCCGCCCCGCCGGGCGAGCCGGAATCGCCGGCCGGCCCGGGCGTCCTCGCCTGCATCATCAACTTCTCCGGCCGGCCGCACCGGCGCTACCAGGTGGGACTGCCAAGGCCCGGCCGGTGGCGCGAGATCATCAACACCGACGCCTTCGGCTACGGCGGCAGCGGGGTCGGCAACCTGGGCTCCGTCGAGGCCGTGCCGGAGCCCTGCCACGGCCAGCCGGCGTCGGCCATCCTGGCCCTCCCCCCGATGGGCGCGCTCTGGCTGGTCCCGGAGGCCTGACCGCCCGGACCTCAACGCCGGACAGGGCGCGGAGGCCGGGCGGAGCCGGTGATCGCGGGGGTCACGGTGTGGTGATCCGTCCGATAAGGGCGTTGCCCGTGCCGAACCACATGGCGCCGTCGGGCCGGGCGGTGATCGAGCCGGGGTTGCCGGCGCCCGAGGCAGGGTAGGTGGTCACCTGGCCGGTGGTGGTGATCCGCCCGATCGACCCATGGTTGACGGCGTTGCAGAACCACATGGCCCCGTCCGGGCCGGCCGCGATCCCGTGGGTGTTGTCGCCGACGCCGGTGAAGGTAGTCACTTGCCCGGCGGTGGTGACCCGCATGATCTCGCCGGTGTCACTGATCGTCCACAGTGCCCCGTCCGGGCCGGCCGCGATCGCATTCGGCCGGGAGATGCCGGAGCCGTACGTGCTCACCTGGCCGGTGGTGGTGAGCCGCCCCACCGAGCCGCTCTGAACGTCGTTGTCGAACCACAGCGCCCCGTCGGGACCGGCGGTGATCTGTCCCGGGCCGTTGATGCCGGGGTCGGTGTAGTAGCTGGTCACCGTCCCGGTGGTGGTGATCCGCCCGATCGAGTCGCCGGCGGAGTTGGTGAACCACAGCGCGCCGTCCGGGCCGGTGGTGATCCCTGCCGGCGCGGCCATGCCGGGGTCGGTGTACGTGGTCACCGTCCCGGTGGTGGTGATCCGCCCGATCGAGTTGCCGGCGTAGTTGGTGAACCACAGCGCCCCGTCCGGCCCGGCGGTGATCCCCTGCGGGCCGTCGAGAACCCGCGCGGAATACAGTGTCACCTGCCCCGCCTGGGTCACCTGCCCCACCTGGCCGGCGGCGGGGGCCGCTGCGATAGCCCCGGGGATGAGCGTGGCGGCTGCCGCCGCGAGTACGTTGACGGCACGGTATGTACGTCTCATCGCATCCTGCCTCCCTCCAAGGCCAGGAACCGTGCGGGCCGGGTATGCGCGCAGGCCACCTTTTCTAGTTGCCAACCACACACCATCGCCCGGTAAAACGGCAAGGACCTTCTGCCCCTTGGTGGCGGCAACAGAAGGGCACCAAACTCACAATCACGGCCCGTCCGGAGTCAGCCGAACTGGCGGATTAGCCAGCCCGGGCCGGTGACCGCCGCCCCGGCCGCCTCGCAACGGCGCCGCAGTTCCCGGTCGGCGGTGACCACGATCCGCGGCCCGGGCAGCGTCCCGGCCAGTCCGGCGATCTCGTCGTCGCCCTCGCCCCGGGCCGCCACCACGCGAACCCCCGGATCCGGCTCCACCAGGCCGAGCACCGCCCGCGCCCGGCCCTCCACCACCAAGACGATCCGCGGGAACCACCGGCCGCCCGCAGCTCCCCCGGCCGGGCCGGCCTCCCCGGCCGGGCTGGCCTCCCCGGCCGGGCTGGCCTCCCCGGCCGGGCTGGCCTCCCCAGTCGAGACGGCCTCCCCAGCCGGGCCGGCCGCTCCCCCGGGCACCGGGCCGGCCACGCCGTGGGCCGCCAGCGCCGCCAGCTCGCCGTGCAGCCGCGCCATCGCCCCAGCGCGGTCGCGCCACCACCCGTCGGCCCGCGAGCCCATCACGTTGGCGCCATCCACAATCAGGGTGACGTCCATGGCGGCCGACGATAGCGCATGCCCCGGCCGGCATCCCCGCGCCCGGGCCGCCACCCGGCCGCGCCCCATGCGCCGGACCGCATGCCCGCGCCGGACCGCACCCAGCGCCGGACCGCACCCGCGCCGTACGGCGCCCGGGTGACTTCGCCTTACAGTGGGCCCATGGTGGAGGCGACGTTCACAAACAAACTCAGCAGGCTGCGGCAGCGGCATACCGCACCGCTCATCCTGGAGCTCGACCTGTCCGAGGGCATCGCCGAGGAACCGCCCGGCGGCATGGTCGCCACCGTGCTCACGATGCGCCGCCCGCGGCTCGCCGACGTGCTCGACGGCCTGCGCCGGGCCGGGGCTGACGACAAGGTGCGGGCCCTGGTGGTCAAGATCGGCGGCCGCCGGATCGGGCTGGCCCGGGTGCAGGAACTGCGGTCCGCGATCGCCGGGTTCCGCCGGTCCGGCAAGGCCACCGTGGCCTGGGCGGAGACGTACGGCGAGTTCGGCCCTGGCAACGCCGCGTACTACCTGGCCACCGCGTTCGGCCGGGTCTGGGTGCAGCCGTCAGGGGATGTCGGCCTCACCGGGCTCAGCCTGGAGCAGTGGTTCCTCCGGGGCACCCTGGACAAGCTGGGCCTGGAGTACGAGGTCGGCAAGCGGCACGAGTACAAGAACGCCGCCGACCGGTTCACCGAGCAGGGGTTCACCGGGCCCGCCAGGGAAGCGCTTGAGCAGCTCGCATCCTCGCTGACCGGGCAGATCACCGAGGCCGTCGCGGAACGGCTGGCGATCCCGGCGGCCAAGGCCCGCGAGCTGATCGACAACGGCCCCTACGTCGCCGAGGAGGCGCTGGAGCTGGGCCTGGTCGACGCGCTCGGCTACCGCGACGAGGTCTACGACGACGTGCGCAAGACCGCGGGGCCGGACGCCCACCTGCTCTACCTGGGCCGGTACCACCGCTCCCGGGTGCTCGCCGAGCGGGCCAGGAAGCTGCCGGAACCCGCCGGTGACATGGTCGCGCTCATCTACGCGGCCGGCCCGATCCGGCGCGGGCGCAGCGGGCGCGGCCCGCTGTCCGGCGGGGCGATGGGCTCGGACACGGTGTCCGCGGCGCTGCGGGCCGCGGCCGCCGACCGGCGGGTGCGCGCGATCGTGCTGCGGGTCAACAGCCCCGGTGGCTCCTATGTCGCCTCGGACACCATCTGGCGCGAGGTGGTCAGGGTCCGCCGGGCGGGCAAGCCGATCGTCGTGTCCATGGGCGACGTGGCCGCCTCGGGTGGCTACTACATCTCGATGGCGGCCGACGCGATCGTCGCGCAGCCGGGCACGATCACCGGCTCGATCGGCGTGCTCACCGGCAAGCCGGTGACCGCCAGCCTGCTGGACCGCGTCGGCATCACCACCGACTCGGTGACCGAGGGCGCGCACGCGGACATGTTCACCACGACGCGGCCGTTCAGCAAGGAAGAGTGGTCGAAGATCAATTCGTGGCTTGACCGGATCTATGCGGACTTCACCGGGAAGGTCGCCAGCGGGCGCAACATGACGCCCGAGCAGGTGCACGAGATCGCCCGCGGCCGGGTGTGGACCGGCGCGGACGCGGCCGCGATCGGCCTGGTCGACCATCTCGGCGGCCTGGACGACGCGGTGGCGCTGGCCCGGCGCAAGGCCGGGCTGCCCGCCACGGCGCCGCTGCGCGGCTATCCGCGCGTCACGCCGCTTGACCGGCTGCGGCGGCCGGAGTCGAGCGAAGACTATGCCTCCGCCGGCGCCAGCCTGCTCGCCGAGAGCTGGGGGCCGGTGTGGCGGCTCGCGGCCGGCTCCGGCCTCCCGCAGTTCGGGCCGCTGCACCTCCCCGTCCCCTGGACTTTTCAGTGACGCAGCGATTGGCCCCCGATGCCCCGGTCCCACCGCCGGGCGCCGTCCCCGGGAACCAGATCGACCGGCTGGGTGAGGCGCTGGCCTCGTTCGCCACGGGAGTCACGCTCGTCATGGTGGCCGACGGGCGGGACGACATCGGGACCACGGTCAGCGCGTTCTGCCCGGTGTCGTGGTCGCCGCCGCTGGTGCTGGTGTCCCTGATCGCCGACTCCTACCCGGCCGAGGTGCTGGGCCGGGTCGACCGGTTCGCGGTGACCGTGCTCGGCGCCGGCCAGCGTGCCCTGGCGGGCAGGTTCGCTGTGGCCGGGCGGCCGGGGGCCCGGGTGCTGCTGGAGGGCACGCCGCATGACCGCGGGGCGGCCTCCGGTGCGCTGATCGCGGGCGGCGGCCTTGCGGCACTGGAGTGCGCGGCCGTGCGGCGGGTGCCGGCCGGGGATCACCTGCTGGTCATCGCGTCGGTACTGGCCGTGCCGTACGTGGCGGACGCCGGGAGCCCGCTGATCAGGTACGCCGGCCGCTACCCGTCGCTGGGCTGACCGGGTTTCCGGGCGCGGCGGCCGTCCGCCTGTGGACCGGCCTGTGGAGGATTCGGTGGAGAAACGCTCGTCGCGGGGGACAACCGGGGGTTAACTGTGGATGGCTTGTGGACGGCCAAAGAATCTTGAAATTGCTGCCCGAAACCTCTTGTGCGGCTCGCGCGATAGGCGTAGAAATTTCTTCACCACCAGGGACGGTAACCGGCGAAGGGGAAACCCCGAGCCACCCGGCAAAGGACAACTCCGGGCCTTCGGGCAAGGAGAAGTCCGGCGCCACGGCGAGGGGGAAACTCCGCGCCACCGGTGCGGGGGAAACCCCGGACCACCCGGTATTGGGCAGACTCTGGGGCCTCTGGTCCCGGGGAAAGCCCGGTGCCGGCGGCAAGGGGGACACCCGCAAGGGTGAAACCCGAGCCACCCGGCTCAGGGAAAACTTCAAGGCACGCGGCGGAGGGGAAACCCCGAGTTGTGCGCGGAGAAGAAAGCCTTGGGCCACCGGCGAAGGGAAAACTTCAAGGCACGTAGCGGAGGGGAAACCCCGAGTTATGTGCGGAGAAGAAAGCTCTGAGCCGTCGGCGAAGGGAAAACTTGAGCCATTTGGCATGGGGGCAACCCCGGTCATTTGGTGAGAGAAAGCCCGGAGCCACCGGCGAGGGAATTACTTGGCGCCACCTGGCTTGGGGGAAACCCCGGGCTCGTTGGCAAAGAGGAAAGCCCGAGCCACGGCGCGGGGAGCCCTGAGCCACCCGGTGCCCCGGTCGACCGGAACACCGGGAGCGTTCCTGGCCCTGGTAGGTGGTTGAGCGGCGCAAAGGACGCTGAGAAATCGGCGGGACGGTGCCGCGAGACCGCGCGAGGCCCCTCCATCTCATACATGGAGGGGCCTCGTCCTATTGTGCCCGACCCGCTAAAACCCCGCCCGGACCGACACGCCGCCCCCATTACTGGCCGCGTTCGGTACGGCTCTGGGGCATCCTCTGTCAGCTACAGGCAGCGTCACGCCGCAGCCGCCGGGCCCAACGCCGCAGCGCTCGCCCGCGCGCCTCCGGCACGGTGCTGGCCTGCGCGCCTCCGGCACGGTGCTGGCCTGCGCGCCTCCGGCACGGTGCTGGCCTGCGCGCCTCCGGCACGGTGCTGGCCTGCGCGCCTCCGGCACGACGCAGCCCCAGGCGCCGTTGCGGTGTCCCGGCGGCGAGACGCTGCTGGCCCCGGGGGCAAGCCCCCGGACCCCCGTGCCTCCCGCACTGCGATTTGGCGCGCCTCCGGCACGACCAAGCGAAGCGCCCGCGAGGGAGGCCATGAAATCAGTGCAGTTCGAAGGCGCCGATATCGCAGGCCGGTCCCCACGGGCGTGACTCGCCCCGCTGGTCGGCAGCCGGGCAGGACGAGCTGGCGGGCAGGCCGCCCGCGTTGACGGCGGGGCTGGACCGGGGCAGTGCCTGCGTCATCGTCGGCCCGCCATTGTCCGCCAGCGGCTTGAGCATCGGGTTCACCTTGATCAGGTCGGTCTTCAGCGACAATCCGCAGGACGAGTCGGTGGACAGGTTGTAGCCGGCGGTCTCGCTCAACGACACGGTGCAATTGGGCGTGGCCCCGGTTCCGGCGAGGATCGTGCCCGTGGCGGCGTTGAATCCGCCCCCGGTGATCAGCCCCTGGCTGCCGGACAGCGTGGCGAACGAGAGGGTCAGGCTCCCGCCGAAGTTGTCGATCGATCCCCGGCCGGCCGGCTGGGTGGTGCTGCCGGCGATGGTGCTGTCGGAAACGATCAGCGCCGACCCGCCTTACCGCCGGTGATCTGAAGGTTCTCCAGCACGCCTGTGGCGCGGGAGGTAACCGTCATGACCCGGCTCTTGCCCGTGGCCGCCACCACCGTGCTCGTAACGCCGACCCCATCCACGGTGATGTTCAGCGGGACGGTGGCGGAGCCGAGCGTCAGCGAGCCCAGCGTCAGGTCATAGGTGCCCGCGGGCACCATGATGTGCACCGTGCTGCCCGACGGCGAGGCGTCCGCCTCCTCGAGCGCCGCCCGCAGCGTGCACCGCCCGGCGGAGCCGGCGCACAACCCGTCGCCGGGATGGGCGTCGTGCGCGTCGGCGGTCGCGTTCACCGTGAACGTTAATGACGCGGCCCGGCCCAGCGCCACGCCGGGCGCCCAGGCGGCCGCGCCCGCGGTCAGCAGGCACGCGCCCGCCCCGGCCGCGGCGAACCGGCGAAGTTGCCGGGCACCGGCCCGGCCATGAACGTAACGAATCCCGCTGCGGTGCATCCGAACGCTCCCGTCCGCGCATCCGGCGTTCCGGCTTCCGGCCTCCGGCTCAACGCCAGCTTCCCCGGCGGCCCGGGACGGCACAAGGGCTCCCGCCTGAACGCGCGATAACGCTTCGCGCGGCGTCACTCCGCCGTACGCCACCCCACGGCGAGCTCCCCGCCGTGCACCACCGTGCCGACCAGCGGCACGCCCGGCCGGTACGCCAGGTACACGTGGGAGGGGGCGTCGAGCAGGACAAGGTCGGCGCGGGCACCGGGGCGCAGGTGGCCGACGTCGTCGCGGCGCAGCGCCCGTGCGCCGCCCGCGGTCGCCGCCCAGACGGCCTCCTTGGTGGTCATCCGCATCTCCCGCACGGCCAGGGCCACGGCGAGCGGCATGCTGGAGGTGAAGCAGGATCCGGGGTTGCAGTCGGTGGCCAGGGCGACGGTGGCGCCCGCGTCCAGCAGCCGCCGTGCGTCCGGATACGGGCTGCGGGTGGAGAACTCCACGCCGGGCAGCAGCGTGGCGACCGTGCCGCCACCCGCCAGCGCGGCGACGTCCCCGTCGGTCAGGTACGTGCAGTGGTCCGCGGACGCGGCGCCCAGCTCCACCGCGAGCTGCACGCCCGGACCGGCGCCGAGCTGGTTCGCGTGCACCCGGGGGATGAGCCCGGCCGCCTGGCCGGCCGTGAGCACCGCCCTGGCCTCGTCCGGGCCGAACGCGCCGCGCTCGCAGAACACATCCACCCACCGGGCCCGTGGCGCGCAGGCGGCGAGCATCGGCCCGCGGACCAGGTCCAGGTAGCCGTCCCGGTCGGCGGCGAACTCCGGGGGCACCACATGCGCGCCCAGGAACGTGACCTCGGGGGTCAGCTCGGCGGCCAGCGACACGCTGCGCCGCTCGTCGGCCACCGTGAGCCCGTATCCCGACTTGCACTCGAATGTCGTGGTGCCCTGGGCGAGCATCTCCGCACGCAGGGCGCGCAGGTTCGCGCGGAGCCGTTCGTCGCTGGCCGCCCGGGTGGCCGCCACCGTGGTCGCGATGCCGCCCGCCTGGTACGGGGTGCCCGCCATCCGGGCCGCGAACTCGGCGCTGCGCTCGCCCGCGAACACCAGATGCGCGTGCGAGTCGACGAAACCGGGCAGCACCGCCCGCCCGCCGCAGTCGATCCTGCGGTCCGCGTCCGGTGCCTGCCCGGCCGGGCCGGTCCAGGCCACCCGGCCCGCCTCGATGACCAGCGCCGCGCCGGTGATGGAGGCAAAGGCGCCGGGCCCGGCCTCCGCCCCGCCCGTGCCGCCGCCGTCGTTGGTGACCAGTTCGCCGATGTTCGCCAGCAGCAGGCTCACGGCGTGGCGCCGCCCCGGCCGCCCGGTTTGCGGATCACGCCCATCTGGCCGCCGGGGAAGCCCGGGCCAGCGGTTCCGGTCAGCGGGTCTGGTTTCGCAGCCGCCTTGGGCCGCCGCTCCCGGAAGATCCAGCCGGCCGCCACCCCGCCGGCCAGGCCGCCGATGTGCGCCTGCCAGCCGATCCCGGCGTGGGGCAGCAGCACGCTGAACTGGTAGGCGAAGCAGAGCGCCATGATCGCCCCGATCACCATGTCGATCGGGTGCCGGTCGAAGAATCCCCGGACCATGATGTAGCCGAAGTAGCCGAACACCAGCCCGCTGGCGCCCGCGCCGACGGTGTTGGCCGGCTCGGCGATCCACGCGGTGAGACCGCTGGCGAGGATGATGAGGATGGTCACCCAGATGAACTTCGTCACGCCCCGGTAGGCGGCGAGGAAGCCGAAGATGAACAGGGGGCCGGAGTTCCCCTCGATGTGGGCCCAGCTGAAGTGCAGGAACGGCGCGCTGAACACGTTGGGCAGGCTGCCGATGTCGCGCGGCCGGATGCCGTAGTCCAGCGTGAGCTGGTAGTGGTCGGCCCAGTCGGCGATCTGGAGGACCCAGATCACCGCAAGGAACCCGGCCATGACGAACAGGGCCTTGCGGGCCTCGGCCAGCACCGATTCCGCGTCCCCGGCCGCCGCCAGGTCCCATCTCCCCCGGGATGCGCGCCGGTGCCCGCCCGGCGTCATCCGGCCGGACGTCCCGCCACTGGACGGCCCACTATCTGTCGAAACCATGCTGGCAAGCTAACCCGATCCGGGCCCGCACCGGTACCCGCATTGCGCTCGGCAGTCCCGCCACAGCAGGCCGCGCCATGTGCGGACCTGCACGCCGGGGTCGCCCGCACCCCGCCGCACGCCTGCGCCAGCACCACCCGCCTTGGCGTCCTCATCGGGTAAGCCCCAGGGCAGGGGAAAGCGATGAATGTGATGTTCATCATCATCTTTGCTGATGAACGTCACATTCATCACTAACGGCCCCGGTTGGCTAGACGAAGCCCCCGGCCAGGTAGCGCCGCCACGGGCCGTGCGGGTCAGGCGATTTCGATGGAGCGCTTGGCCAGGCCGAACCAGAAACCGTCGATGACCGTGCGGGCACCGGACAGGTCGCCCGCCGCGGCGCCGAGCGTGACGAACAGCGGCGCGAAGTGCTCGGTGCGCGGGTGCGCGAGGCGCGCGGCCGGGGCCTTGTGCTGGAAGTCCAGCAGCGCGTCCAGGTCGTGGTGGGCCAGCGCCTCCTGGCCCCAGTGGTCGAACTCCGTCATCACCGAGGGGACCGAGCCGTCCATGGTCATCGCGCGCAGGTTGTGGGTGAAGAACCCGCTGCCCACGATGAGGACCCCGTCGTCGCGCAGCGGAGCCAGCTTGCGCCCGATGTCGAACAGTTCCCGCGGGTCCAGGCTGGGCATGGAGATCTGCAGCACGGGCACGTCGGCCTGCGGGTACATCTCCACCAGCGGCACGTAGGCGCCGTGGTCCAGGCCGCGGTCCGGCAGGTCCGCCACCGGCGTGCCCGCGGCGCGCAGCAGCTTGCGGACGTCCGCGGCAAGCTCGGGAGCGCCCGGCGCCGGGTAGGTCACCTGGTAGTACTTCTCCGGGAAGCCCCAGAAGTCGTAGACCAGGGGCACGGTCGCGGTAGCGCCGAGTGCCAGCGGCGCGGCCTCCCAGTGCGCGGAGACCATGAGCACCGAGGCCGGCCTCGGCAGCCCGGCCGACCATTCGGCAAGCTGGCCGGTCCACAGGGTGTCGTCCGCCAGCGGCGGGGCGCCATGGCTGAGGTAGATCGCTGGCATGCGGCCGCCGCCCGCGCCACGCTGTCCCGCCGTGTCCGCCGCTGCCGATGTGCCGGGCATGACCGTCCTCCTCGCCGCCGCGGCCAGCCACGCCGGCCGCATCACCCATTCTGCCCCGGATAACAGTTCAAATTTGAACTACATTCCCCCCGGGCATGCGCGGGAAGAAACCGCGCGGGCCATCGGGACGTCATCCACGGCCAACGGGCCGGGCAACTGAACATTCCGGGCACCACGACCGTGACATGGTGTGATCGGTCGGCGAAGAGGGGGCGGCGAACCTTCATGACGGACGCGGGCCGCCCGGCAGGGTTTTCCCGGCGCCAGATCATGGCCACCGGCACGCTGGCGACCGCCTCGGTGCTGGCCGCCGGGTATGCGTACCTGGCCGGCTCGCCCGCGCGCCACCCCCGCGCGGGCGCCGTCGGCGCGGGCGGCGCCCGGCCCAGGCTGCGGCTGACCACGGCGCCGGATCTGAGCACCGTGCTGGCCAGGTCCGAACTGCCGCCGTTTACCCCCGTCACGGCGGCGCCGGGGGACGTGACGGTCAGCCCGCGGCAGGCCTTCCAGCCGTTCCTGGGCGCAGGGGCGGCACTGACCGACGCGGCCGCCTACGTGCTGACCCGCTACATGACGGCGGAGCGGCGGCGCGCCCTGCTTGAAGAGCTTTTCTCGGCGTCCGGGCGCAACTGGCAGATGCTGCGGGTGTGCATGGGCTCCGCCGACTTCCGGTCCGAGCGGACCGGCTACACCTACGCCGACGGGGCCGCCGACCCGTCGCTGTCCGGGTTCTCCGTCGCCAGGGACACCGCGTTCATCACGCCGGTCATCACGGAGATCCTGGCCATCAACCCGCACGTCCGGGTCCTCGCCACCCCCTGGACGCCACCGGCGTGGATGCTGGCCAGCGGAACCTTCGAGTCCAGCGACTGCACCTTCAACGGCCGCTACAAGGCGCCCTACGCGCAGTACTTCGTGAGGTTCATCGAGGCATACCGGTCGCTGGGCATCCCCGTCTGGGCCGTGACCGCGCAGAACGAGGCGGTGGGCGGGACGTTCACCGCCCTCACCCCCGCCCAGGAGAGCGACTTCATCGGGGCGCACCTGGGCCCCGCCCTGGCCTCGGCCGGCCTGGGCGACGTGAAGATCTTCGCGATGGACGACCAGTGGTCCAAGGCCGGCTATGGCCGGGCCGTCTACGCGAACTCCGCCGCGCACCCGCATACCGCGGGCATCGCCTATCACGGGTACGGGGGCAGCCCCGCGGTCATGAGCCCGGCAACCGGCGAGCAGCACCTGACCGAATGGCGGTCGCTGGTCTCCGAGTCACGGGCCGTCACCATGGCCGGGATGGCCGGCGGCTACATCGCCGGCGGGGTATCGAACTGGGCGCGGTCGGTGATCCTGTGGAACCTTGCCCTGGACCAGAACGGCGAGCCCAACGTGGGCAAGCCCGGCAGGCGCGGTGTGGTGACCGTGAACAACACGACGGGTGCGGTCACGCGGAACCCGGAGTACTACGCGCTGGCGCACCTGTCCATGTTCGCCAGGCCGGGTGCGCGGCGCTGCCTGTCGCCCTCGTACGGCCGCGCCTACCGGGCCTATGAGAGCTATCCGTCTGACATCACGACGACGGCCCTGGTCAACCCGGACGGGTCGGTGGTCCTCTACGTCTACAACGGGGCGGCACACGCCAAGACGTTCCAGATCATCGACGACAGGCAGCACACCGGGTTCACCGCCACCATGGGTCCGGGCGAGCTGTCGACGTTCGCCTGGTAAGACCACCGGCGGTCAGGGGCCGAGCAGGGGCGCGATGGCGGCGTCCAGCGCTCCGGGGACGTCGTCCACGAGCAGGTGCCGGCCGCCGGCCACCACATCCCGGCCGCTGATCACCACGTTGCGGACGTCGGCGGCGGACCCGGCGAAGATCACCGACTCCAGCGCGCTGGCGGCCTGGGTCCCGGCCAGCCGCGGCGTGTCCAGCGCCACGGTCACCAGGTCGGCGAGGGCACCGGGCGCGATCTCGCCGGCCTCGGGCCAGCCGAGGCAGGCATGCCCGGCCACGGTCGCCGCGGTGGCCAGTTCCGCCGCGCGGAACGACCCGCGCCTGCCGCTCGCCAGCCGCTCCCCCAGCTCCACCAGCCGCGCCTCCGCCAGCAGGTCGATCACCGCGTGGCTGTCGCTGCCCAGACTCAGCGGGCTGCCCGCGTCGGCCAGGGCCCGGGCCGGGCCGATCCCGTCGGCCAGGTCGGCCTCGGTGGTCGGGCAGAAGCAGGCCACGGTCCGGCTGCCGCCGAGCAGCGCGATGTCGCCGGAGGTGAGATGCGTGGCGTGCACCATCGTGCTGCGCGGGCCCAGCGCGCCCGCCCGGTCAAGCAGCCGGGCCGGGGTGACGCCGTAGGCGGCCAGGCACGCCTGGTTCTCCGCGGGCTGCTCGGACAGGTGCGCGTGCAGCGGCGCGCCGAACGCGTGCGACCAGGCCACCACCGGCCGCATCTGGTCCGGCGGCACCGCCCGGACCGAATGGATCGCCACCCCGGCGCGGGCGTGCGGGCCGAGCATCCCGTGCTCGTCCGGGCCGAGGTCACCGGCCCGCCGCGCCCAGCGCGCGCCGTCCCCGTCGCTGAACCGTGCCTGGACGCCGGACAGCCCGACCGCGGACCCGTCGGCGGCCAGCCCGCCGCGCAGGTAGCAGGCATCGAGCAGGGTGATCCGCAGCCCCGCCTGCGCGGCCGCCTCGATCAGCGCCCGGCCCATCTGGTTGGGGTCGGCGTAGCGGGCCCCGCCGGCGTCATGGTGCAGGTAGTGGAACTCCCCGACGCAGGTGACCCCGGCCAGCGCCATCTCCGCGTACACGGCCCTGGCCAGCGCCAGGTAACTGTCCGGCTGCAGCCGCCCGGCGACCTGGTACATCCGCTCCCGCCAGGTCCAGAACGTGCCCTGCCCGGCCTGGACGGCACCGCGCAGCGCACGGTGGAACGCGTGCGAGTGCGCGTTCGCCAGCCCCGGCAGCGTGAAACCGGGCAGGGCGACCGTGCCCGGCGGGCAGTCACCGGGCGCGACGCCGGGGGTCACCGCGGTGAAATGCCGGCCGCTCGCCTCGATGAGCACCCCGGAGTACACCCCCCGCCCGGGCAGCCAGGCCAGCTCGGCGTGCCAGCGCCGGGGCGCGCCCGGGGTCAGTGGCATGCCAGGTCCTCGAGGACGGCGGCCAGCGCCGTCACCCCGGTGGCGCAGTCCTCCGGTTGCGCGTGCTCGGCGGGCGAATGGGAGACCCCGGTCGGGTTGCGCACGAACAGCATGCCGGCCGGCACGTGCGCCGCCAGCACCCCGGCGTCATGGCCGGCGCCGGTGGGCAGCACCGGGGCCCGGATGCCGGCCGCGGCCAGGGTGGCCACCAGCCGGTCGCACAGCGCGGTGTCGAAATCCACGGCGGGCGTGACCGATTCCTGGCCGGCCTCCACGTCCACGCCCTGGGCCACGGCGGCGGCGCGGGCCTGCGCCAGCACCCGGTCCACCACCGCCCGCAGCCGGGAGGTGTCCGGGGCCCGCGCGTCCAGCCAGGCGGTCACCGAAGAGCTGATCGCGTTGACCGCGCCCGGTTCCGCGGTCACCTTGCCGACCGTGGCCAGCGCGCCCTCCTGGGTGGCGGCCCCGCGCGCGGCGAGGATCGTGGCGGCACAGGCCAGCATCGGGTCCCGGCGGTCGGCGAGCCTGGTGGTCCCGGCATGGTCGGCGCGGCCGGTGAACGTCAGCCGCCACCGGCCGTGCGGCCAGATCCGCTCGCCCACCCCGATCGCGGCGTCCAGGTCGGCCAGCGCGCGGCCCTGCTCGACGTGCAGTTCGACATAGGCGGCGATGCCCGCGAGCAGCCCGGGATCCGGGCCGAGGGCCGCGGGGTCCTGCCCGGCGGCGGCCATCGCCGCGGCGAGCGTGACGCCGTCGCGGTCGGTCAGCGCCCGCGCCTGGTCCGGCCCGATCGCGCCGGTCAGCAGCCGGCTGCCGAGGCAGGCCACGCCGAACCGGCCCCCTTCTTCCTCGAAGAACGCGGCCACCGCCAGCGGCCGCACCGGCAGGCGGCCGCGCAGCCGCAGCAGATCCACCGCGGCGAACCCGGTCACCACGCCGAGCGGGCCGTCGTAGGCACCGCCGTCCGGCACCGAGTCCAGGTGACTGCCAGTGACCACGGCCCCGGGCGGGCCCGCCCCGGGACCGGTCTGAGGAACGTCCCACCACGCCCACAGGTTGCCGTTGCGGTCGGCGGTAGCCCTGAGCCCTCGTTCGTCAGCGGAATTGAAGAACCAGCGGCGGCATTCCGCGTCGGCCGCCGTCCAGGAGAGGCGCCGGTAGCCGCCGGTGCCGGCGTCGCGGCCGATCGGCAGCAGTGACTCCCAGAGCGCGGCGAAGCTCACGCCGGGCCCGCCGCGGTCACGACGACTGGCCGGAGTGCTCGGTCATGGGGACGCGCACGCCCCGGTCGCGGGCGACCTCGGCCGCCTCGTCGTAACCCGCGTCGACGTGGCGGATCACCCCCATGCCCGGGTCGTTGGTGAGGACGCGTTCCAGTTTGGCCCCGGCCAGCGGGGTGCCGTCGGCCACGCAGACCTGCCCGGCGTGGATGGACCGGCCGATGCCGACCCCGCCACCGTGGTGCACGCTCACCCACGACGCGCCCGAGGCCGTGTTGACCAGGGCGTTGAGGATGGGCCAGTCGGCGATGGCGTCGGAGCCGTCGGCCATGCCCTCGGTCTCCCGGTACGGCGAGGCGACCGAGCCGCAGTCCAGGTGGTCCCGGCCGAGCACGATCGGCGCCCGCACCTCGCGGCGGGCCACCAGGTCGTTGAACGCCAGCCCGGCCAGGTGCCGCTCGCCGTAGCCGAGCCAGCAGATTCGCGCGGGCAGGCCCTGGAAGTGCACCTTCTCCCGGGCCAGCCGGATCCACCTGGCCAGCGGCTCGTTGCCGGGGAACAGGTCGAGGATGGCGCGGTCGGTGACCGCGATGTCGCCGGGGTCGCCGGACAGCGCCGCCCACCGGAACGGGCCCTTGCCCTGGCAGAACAGCGGCCGGATGTAGGCGGGCACGAAGCCGGGGAAGTCGAACGCGCGGGAGTAGCCGGCCGCCTCCGCCTCGCCGCGGATCGAGTTGCCGTAGTCGAACACCTCCGCGCCCGCGTCCTGGAAGCCGACCATGGCCGCCACGTGGGCGGCCATGGACTCGCGCGCCCGGATGGTGAACCCGGCCGGGTCCTCGGCCCGCAGCGCCGCCATGTCCTCGAACGCCACCCCGCGCGGCAGGTAGGTCAGCGGGTCGTGGGCCGAGGTCTGGTCGGTGACCACGTTGACCGGCGCGCCCATGGCGAGCATGGCCGGCACGAGATCGGCGGCGTTGCCGAGCAGGCCGATCGACAGCGCCTGGCCCTCGTCCCTGGCCGCCTCGGCCCGGCGCAGCGCGTCGGACAGGCCGTCGGCGGCCACGTCGAGGTAGCCGTGCTCGATCCGCCGGGCGATCCGGGACGGGTCGCAGTCGATGCAGATCGCGACCCCGCCGTTCATCGTCACCGCGAGCGGCTGCGCGCCGCCCATCCCGCCCAGGCCCGCGGTCAGCGTGATGGTGCCGGCCAGCGTGCCGCCGAACCGTTTCTCCGCCACCGCGGCGAACGTCTCGTAGGTGCCCTGGAGGATGCCCTGGGTGCCGATGTAGATCCAGGATCCGGCCGTCATCTGGCCGAACATGGTCAGCCCCAGCGACTCGAGCCGCCGGAACTCCTCCCAGGTGGCCCACTGCGGCACCAGCAGCGAGTTGGCGATCAGCACCCGCGGCGCCCACTCGTGCGTCCGCATCACCCCGACCGGTTTCCCGGACTGGACGAGCAGCGTCTCGTCCTCGGCCAGGCTTTGCAGGGACATGACGATGGCGTCGTAGGCGGCCCAGCTCCGCGCGGCCCGGCCGGATCCGCCGTAGACGACGAGCTGGTCGGGGTGCTCGGCGACCTCGGGATCGAGGTTGTTCATGAGCATCCGCATGGCCGCCTCCTGTGGCCAGCCACGGCAGCTCAGGCTGGTGCCGCGCGGGGCGCGGACCGGGCGGGCACCGGGCGGGGAACCAGCGTTCGCGGAATCCATGACGCCTCCTCGTCGAGGTCAAGACATCATCATCCCAGGACAGCCGCTGCGGTCCACGGCGCGGGCGGCGGCCCCTGGCCGCCGGGCCAGCCACACGACGGTCGCCAGAGAATATGTGGTGACCGCAGGGGCCCGGCACCGGGACAATGGCCCATGCTCATTGACCACTGGCCGCTTCTCGGGCTCCGGGTGATCACTCCCCGCCTGGAACTCCGGCTGCCAGCCGGCGAGGAACTCAGCGACCTTGCCGACCTTGCGGCCGAAGGCATCCACCACCCGGGCAGCAGGCCGTTCCTGGTCTCCTGGCCGGGCCTCCCCCCGAAGGAACGAGCCCGCGCGCTGGTAGCCGCCCACGGCCAGGTCACCACGACCCGCCGCCTGCGCCTGACGCGTGACCGATGGCAGGCGACCGACCGGCCGCCCGTCACAATCACGGGACTGGCACAGTGCCTGCCGCTGTTCGGGCTCCCGGGCGATGGCCCGGCTGAAAGGCACACCTGAGATCCAGCCGATCGGCCTGGCCGTAGCTACGCCGACGGTGCCTCGCCGCCGGATCGGGGCGCCAGGCGGATGACCGGCAGTTCCCGGTCGGTCTTCTGCTCGTACTGCGCGAAACGGGGGGCGCTGGCGATGATCTGCTGCCATGCCTGGTCACGCTCTGCCCCGTGCAGCTGTTCGGCCGCCACGGGGATCTTGCGGCCGTCCACCTCGATCTGGACCTTGTCGGGATGGGCGGCGATGTTGTAGTACCACGCCGGATTGCCAATCGCTCCGTTCGCCGAGGCGACGATCAGCCAGCTGCCGTCCTTACCGGGAAACCAGCCGACCGGATTGGTCCGCTCGAGTCCGCTCTTGCGGCCGATGGTCGTCAAGACCAGCGCGTTAAAGCCCATGAACTTGCCGCCGCGCTTGCGGCGGATCCGCCGGGCCATCAGCTTGTTCCCCCATCGGAACGCCCACCCGGCCGGCTGGCGGCCGCCGCGGGTTCCCGCAGGTGTATCGAAGCTCATGTGACCTCTCCATGGTTGTGCCAGCGGTCAGCCGGCGACCGCTTGATGGACGGTGCGCCGGACATTGACCTCGCGGTCGTGGGTGAACGGCAGCCCTTCCAGGTTGAAGCTCCACGAAATGGCAGGCGTGATCCGCATGTAGGCACCACCGGCACACCGTCACGATCGTTAATGCAGCATACTGTACGTGGTGTTAACTATCTTCGCCATGTACCGTAGTGCCGTGAGCGAGCCGGCGCAAGTGAGTGCGGCCACGGTGGGAGCAGCGGGTCACGGGTGCGCAACAGGCCGGCCGCATGCCGGCGCCGACGTGCAGGCCGACGCCGCCACCGGGCTGGTCCAGCTCACCAGCCTGGTGCAGGGCCTCTATGCACGCGTCTCCGAACGCCACGACCTGACTCCGGTCCAGGCCAAGCTGCTGTGCGTGCTGCTGGATGGCCCCAGGGGAATGGCCGAGCTAGCCCACTGCTTCGGCGTGGAGAAGGCCGCGCTCACCGGCCTCATGGACCGGGCCGAGCGGCGCGGCCTCGCGCAGCGATCACCCGTCCCGGGCGACCGGCGCGCCCTGCAGGTGACGCTCACCGACGCCGGCCACCGGGCAGCGGCCGCCTTCCACGCCGAGGTCAGCGCGGAACTCAGCCGTCTCATCTCGCCGCTCGCACCCCACGATCGCGAACACTTCCGCAGCACGATGGCCAAGATCATCGCCAGGTGCGGGACCTCGTCCTGCCCGGATCATCGCTGAACGTCACAATCACCGGCAACGGGCATTGCCCTAAGCCCTGGGCGGCGGCGAGGATCCCGGTGCGGTACCGCGGGCGGTGTGGCGGGAGCGAGCCGGTACGGGCTGCGGCGGCGGCGCCGCGGCGGCGGTCAGGACACGGCCCAGCGGCGGACCGCGTCCTCGTCGATCACCGCGCCCAGCCCCGGCCGGTCCGGCACGGCGAGGCAGCCGCCGGCGTCGACGGACACCGGTTCGGCAAGGAAGAAGTCGCGGCGGGCCACGGTCCAGCCGGGCGGGTCCCAGGGGAACTCCAGGTAGGGGCCGCCGCCGACACCGGCCACCACGTGCAGGTTGGCCAGCAGGCCCAGGCCGTTGGTCCAGGTGTGCGGGGTGAACCAGCGGTGCCTGAGCAGCGCGTACTCGGCGACCGTGCGGGCCCGCAGCAGGCCGACGGCGAGCACGGCGTCGGGCTGCACCACATCGAGCGCGCCGGTCGCGAGCGCGTCGAAAAGCTCCGCCGGGGTGCGGGCCATCTCCCCGCCGGCCACCCGGATCCCGGTCCGGTCCCGCAGCATCCGCAGGCCGGCGGTGTCGGCGGCGGGCAGCGGTTCCTCCAGCCACAGCACGCCCAGCTCGCGCAGTTCGCTGGCCAGCGCGGTCACGCCCGCCGCGTCCAGGGCGGTGGAGATGTCGCCAGGCATGCGCCAGCCCTGGTTCAGGTCGACCATGATCTCGACCTGGTCACCGGCCGCCGCCCGGGCGGCCCGCACCGCGGCCAGGCCGGCCGCCACGTCCGCGCGGTCGATCCGGATCTTCACCGCACGGAACCCCGCCTCGCGCGCGGCGAGCACCGCCTCCGCCCGCTCCGCCGGGCTCTTGCTCTCACCGAACGACGCGTACGCGGGGATGCTCGTCGTCGCGCCGCCGAACAGGGCGGCCACCGGCAGCCCGGCCACCTTGCCGACGATGTCCCACAGCGCCGCCTCCAGCGGCCAGTACCTGGCCGCGTGGAACCCGATGGCCTCCAGGGTCCGCACGTGCCGCGCGACCTGGCACGGGTCCCGGCCCAGGAACAGGCCCTCGAACGCGGCGAAGCCGTCCATGGTGTCGCCGGAGCCGTACCCGGTCACGCCCTCGTCGGTCGCCACCCGGACCAGGGTGGCGCCAAAGGCCCGGCGCGGCACCGGGTCCCAGGCGGCACGGAAGGGCGGGTCCAGTGGCAGCCGCATCCGGTCGAGCCGGATGGCAGTGATCTTCACCGCGGCCCCCCGATCCTCACCACGGCTCCCGCTCACCGTTCGGCATCGGGACTCCCCCTTTGCGCCGGATCACGCTTGAATGGGTCCAAGTCGATCACGCTTGAACGCTCAAACTCCGGGCACTGAGGGTATCGGGCCAGCCAGAGGGGGCCACGTGGCAACGTACTTGCTGAAGCGCCTGGGACTGGCGCTGATAACGCTGTGGCTGCTGAGCCTGATCGTGTTCTTCGCCGGACAGGTGCTGCCCGGTGACCCGGGACGGTCGATCCTCGGCCCGCTCGCCGACCCCCGCGCGGTCGCCGCCCTCGACCACCAGCTCGGCGTGGACAAGCCGCTGATCAGCCAGTACCTGAGCTGGATCGGCGGGCTGCTGCACGGTGACATGGGCACCTCGTACCAGTTCCGTGAGCCGGTAGCGCCGTTCATCGGGGCGGCGCTGGTCAACTCGATCAAGCTCGGCGCGCTGGCCTTCGTCATCGTCGTGCCGCTGGGCATCCTCGGCGGCATCCTGGCCGCCCTCAACGTCGGCCGGGCGACCGACCGGGTCATCTCGGTGGCCGGGCTGTCCGCCGCCACGGTGCCCGAGTTCGTCTCCGGGATCGTGGTCATCGTGGTGTTCGCCGTGGCGCTGAAGTGGCTGCCAGTCTCGGCGTCGGCGGGATCCGGCGCCTCGGCGGGCAGCCAGTTCGAGCACCTGATCCTGCCCGCCATCCCGCTGGTGCTCGTGCTTTTCGGTTACATTGCCCGGATGGCGCGGGCCGGCATGATCGAGGCGCTCGACTCCGATTACGCGCGCACCGCGACCCTCAAGGGGCTGAAGCGGTCCGTGGTGATCCGCAGGCACCTGCTCCGCAACGCGCTGCTCCCGACGATCACGGTCATCGCCACCCAGACCGGCTACCTGATCGGCGGCCTGGTGGTGGTGGAGACCCTGTTCAACTACCAGGGCATCGGAAACCTCATCTACAAGGCCGCACAGGGTAAGGACTTCCCCATGCTGGAAGCGGGCGTGCTGACCATTGGGGTGGTGTACATGGTGGCGACGCTGATCGCCGACGTGCTGTACACGGTGCTGAACCCGCGGCTGCGGCTCGGGGGCGGCGGATGACCGACATCACGGCGGCCCCGGCCGCCCAGGTGGTGGTCGCGCGCGCCGAGCGGTCCGGCGAGCTGACCTCCTGGCGGCTGCTGCTGCGCCGGCCGACGTTCCTGGCCGGCGTGGCGATCCTGCTCTTCTGGGTGATCTGCGCGCTGTTCACCAGCGCGATCGCCCCGCACGACCCGCTGGCCCAGCAGCTTCTGGCCACCAACCAGGCGCCGTCCTCGGCGCACTGGTTCGGCACCGACCAGCTCGGCCGGGACATCCTGTCCCGGGTCATCGCCGGGTCCCGGACCATCCTGCTCATCGCCCCGCTGGCCACGCTGCTCGGCACCGTAGCGGGCACGGCGCTTGGGCTGCTGATGGGCTACCTCGGCGGTGTCGTGGACATCGTGGTCAGCCGGGTCGTCGAGGCCGTGCTGGCCCTGCCCCTGGTCATCGTGGCGTTCATGTTCGTCGTCGCGCTCGGGCCGTCCCCGGCGGTCATCATCGTGGTCGTGGGCTTCGTGTTCACGCCGCTGATCGCCCGGACGGTCCGGTCCGCGGTGCTCGTCGAGAGCCAGCTCGACTACCTGTCCTCGGCCCGGCTGCTCGGCGAGCGGGCGCCGCGGATCATGTTCGTGGAGATCTTTCCGAACGTGCTGCCGACGATCCTGGTCGAGTTCACCGTGCGGCTGGGGTACGCCATCTTCACCGTGGCGACGCTGTCGTTCCTCGGCTTCGGCGTCCAGCCGCCGACGCCGGACTGGGGCGCGGACATCGCCGCCAACTACGGCGTGCTCCCGGCGGGGTACTGGTGGATGACGCTGTTCCCGGCGCTTGCCATCGCCTCCCTGGTGATCGCGATCAACCTGGTCACCGACTCGATCGAGCAGGTACTAGCCTCATGACTACCGCGGACCCCGCTACCGAACCACCTAGCGCCGGCCGCGCAGGGCCCACCGTCGCGGTCGAGCACATGAACGTCAGCTACCGGGTTCGCGGCCGGGACCGGCTGGCGCTGCGCAATGTGTCGTTCCACATCGACAGCCGTGAGTCCTACGGGCTCGTGGGCGAATCGGGTTCCGGTAAGTCCACGGTGGCGCTCGCGCTGACCAGGTACCTGCCGCGCAACGGCCGGGTGAGCGGCGGGTCCATCGCGATCAACGGCCGGGACCCGCTGGCCATGCGCGAGGCCGCGCTGCGCGAACTGCGGGCCCGCACCGTCTCGATGGTGTACCAGGAGCCCGGCCGCGCGCTGAACCCGTCGATCCGGGTCGGCCGCCAGGTCGCCGAGGTGTACGAGCTGGCCGGGGCATCGCGGGCGGAGGCGCTGGAGCGGGCCGAGGCCATGCTCGCCAAGGTGCAGATCGCCGACCCCGGCTCGGTCATGGGCCGGTACGCCCATCAGCTTTCCGGCGGGATGGCGCAGCGCGTCGTCATCGCCATGGCGCTGGCCGCGGAGCCGTCGCTGCTGATCCTGGACGAGCCGACCACCGCGCTGGACGCGACCGTCGAGGCCGAGGTGCTCGACCTGGTCACCTCGCTGCGCGAGGAGTTCTCCACCTCGGTGCTGTTCATCAGCCACAACCTGGCCGTCATCGCCAAGATGTGCGACCGGGTGGGTGTCCTGTACGCCGGGGAACTAATCGAGGAGGGCGCGGCCGCGGAGGTCTTCGACGCCCCGCGCCACCCCTACACGATCGGGCTGCTGCGCTGCATCCCGCGCCGCGACCAGCGCAAGGACCACGGCCGGCTGGATTCGATCCCGGGCTTCCTGCCGCCCCCCGGCCACACCCTGCCCGGCTGCGTGTTCGCCCCGCGCTGCTCGATCGCCGAGGACCGCTGCCGGGAGGCGCCGCCGCCGGCGTTCTACATCGACGCGGGGCACACCTCCCGCTGTTACCGGCACGACATCGCCCCGGACCTGCCCCGGAGCACGCCGGTGGACGTGAGCCTGCCGCGGCCGCCGGAGACCGCCGAAGCGCTGGCCCGGATGGCGAACCTGTCCAAGACGTTCACCTCCCGTGCTGGGCCAGTCCAGGCACTGTTCCACGTCGATCTCGATCTCCACCGCGGGGAGACGCTCGGCCTCGTCGGCGAATCCGGCAGCGGCAAGACCACCCTGGCCCGGGTCCTGCTCGGCCTCATCCCGCCCGACGAGGGGGCGGCCGTCGAATTCGGCGAGCAGCCGCTCCCCGCCGACGTGCGGCGCCGCACCCGGGACCAGCTCAAGTCGCTGCAGATCGTGTTCCAGAACCCGGACTCGGCGCTCAACCGCCGCCACTCGGTGCGGCGGCTGATCAGCCGTCCGCTGATCAAGCTGGCCGGCCTGTCCGGGGAGCGGCTCAGGGAGCGGGTGGCCGACCTGATCCGCTCGGTGCGGATGGAGGACCGGCACCTGGCGCTGCGGCCCAGCCAGTTGTCCGGCGGGCTCAAGCAGCGGACCGCGATCGCCCGCGCGTTCGGCGCCGGGCCCGCCGTGGTGGTCTGTGACGAGCCCACGTCGGCGCTGGACGTCTCGGTGCAGGCCGCGATCCTCAACGTGCTCGCCGACCTGCAGGCCAAGGAGCAGGTGACCTACCTGTTCATCTCGCACGACCTGGGGGTCGTCCGGTACCTGTCCGACCGCATCGCGGTGCTGTACCTGGGCCGGCTCATGGAGGTCGGGCCCGCCGAGCGGGTCTTTTCCGGGCCGCACCACCCCTATACCGAGGCGCTGCTTTCCGCGGTGCCGAGCCTGGACGGCACCGATTCCGGCCGGATCAAGCTGGCCGGGGAAATCCCGTCCGCCGCCGACCCGCCGGGCGGCTGCGTTTTCCACACCCGCTGCCCGCGGCGGCTGCCCACCGGGGAATGCGAGTCGGCCGAGCCGCCGCTGGCCGAGGCCGAGCCCGGGCACTTTATGCGATGTCACATTCCGATAGAGCGGCTGCAGGTCCTACAGGGAAACGGCAAGCAACCGTGACAGGATCAACTACGGCGCAAGCTAGCGGATATTCGCGTCGCCATGCGCGGTAATAGGAAGGATCTCCAGTGAACCCCGATCATGAACGGCTCGACCAGTTGCGCGCTGGCCAGGGCGACATAGCGAACCACATCATCGACGAGTTCGCCGCGGGCAGGATCTCGCGGAGGGACTTCCTCAGGCGTGGCACCGTGGTCGGCCTTTCGCTGCCCATCCTGGGCGCCATCATCACCGCCTGCGGCGGCTCCAGTTCCACCTCGTCGACCCAGACGGGCGGGGGCACGGGCACCGGCTCCAGCGGCGCGACGATCAAGGCCGGCATCGTGGTGCCCACCGCGGCGATCAACCCGCTGACCGTGGCGGACCAGGGCGGCCTGGACATGCTCGCCCAGACCGGCGAGTACCTCTGCCTGTCCACCCAGTCGCTCAACCTGGTGCCGGTGCTCGCACAGAGCTGGTCGGCCAACGCGGCCGGCGACGTGTGGACGTTCAAGATCCGCCAGGGCGTGAAGTTCCACGGCGGCGCGCCGCTGACCGCCACCGCGCCGAACGGCAACTTCCCGTACCTGACGTCGTCCGACAACTACAACATGATCATCATCCCGAATAACTACGACCCGGCGCAGTGGCAGAGCACCTTCATCGGCACCGGGCCATTCGTGTTGAAGAGCTACACGCCGAAGGTCGGCGCCTCGTTCAACCGCAACGAAGAGCTACACGCCGAAGGTCGGCGCCTCGTTCAACCGCAACGAGCAGTACTGGGGCCCCAAGGCGCTGCCCGCCGCGACCGAGTTCACCTTCTACGAGACCCAGACCCCCGGGATCCTTGCCCTGACCAGCGGCAGCATAGACGTCCTCGGGCAGTTCGCGGTGGCCGGCGGCGAGCAACTCCTGGCCCCTGGCTCCCCGTACACGATCACCAAGCTCAAGTCGAGCGCGCACCGCGAGCTGTCCATGCGCTGCGACCAGGCGCCGTTCACCGACCCGCGGGTGCGCCAGGCCATCGCGCTCACGCTGAACCGGCCGGCGATCGTCACGGCGCTGTTCAAGGGCTACGCCGACGTCGGCAACGACTCGCCGTTCGCGCCGGTGTTCCCGTCCACCGACACCAGCGTGCCGCAGCGTGCCGCCGACATCGCCAAGGCGAAGTCGCTGTTGTCCGCCGCCGGGCACGGCAGCGGCTTCACCGCACAGCTCATCACCGAGGACTTCCTGGAGATCCCGCAGTTCGCCCAGATCGTCGCGCAGGCCGCGAAGAGCATCGGGGTCACCATCAAGCTCAAGGTGGAAAGCTCCTCCGCCTACTACGGCAAGGCCACGTTCGGCAACTCCGACTGGCTGGACGCCCAGATGAGCCTGGTCGACTACGGTCACCGCAGCGTGCCGAACGTGTTCCTGACCGCGCCGCTGCAGACCACCAACGGGAAGAAGGGCACCGGCTCGTGGAACGCGGCGCACTTCAGCAACTCCCAGTACGACAAGCTGTCTAACCAGTACATCGCCACGTCGGAACCGGCCGCCCAGAAGCAGATCGCCGGGCAGATCCAGACCCTGCTGCTGGAGCAGACGCCGATCATCTACGGGTACTTCTACAACTACCTGTCGGCCTGGGCGAAGACCGTGTCCGGGCCCTACCCGACCGCCATCGGCCACCTGTTCCTCAACAAGGCGAAGAAGGGCTGATCCCGGCGGCCGCGCCCCGCACCCTGAGCACGGCGGCCGACCTCGGCCCGGAACTGGTCCGCGAGGTCGCCGCCGGGCGCGGGCTCCGGCTCGCTCCCGGGCTGGCGCGGGAGATAGCCGGGCGCTGCCGCGAGGCACGTGCCGTGCTCCGCGAGGGCGGGGCGGTGTACGGCGTGAACACCGGCATGGGCGCGCTGTCCGGCGTCCGGCTCACCGACGCGGAGCAGCGCGCGCACCAGCGGAACCTGCTGCTGGCCCGGGCGACCGGCGGGCCGCCGTGGCTGGACGAGGCGGACGCGCGGGCCCTGGTCGCGGTCCGGCTGCGCACGTTCCTGGCCGGCGATGCCGGGGTGTCCGCCGCGCTGTGCCAGCGGCTGGCCGGCTCCCTCGACGCGGGCCCGATCCCGGCCGTGCCCCGCACCGGGGTCGGCTGCGCCGGCGAGATCGTGCCGCTGGCGCACGCGTTCGGGCCGCTGTGCGGGATCGGCCGGGTGCTTGCCCCCGGCGGCGGGACCCGCCCGGCCGGCGACGCGCTGCGTGAGCACGGGCTGCCCGGGTTCGACCTCGGCCCGCGGGAGGGCCACGCGCTGCTGGCCGGGGTCCCCGGCGCCACCGCGCTGGCCATCATGCGGCTGGTCGGCGCCCGGGCGGTCGCGGCCCGGATGGAGGCCGCGGCGGCGCTGTCGATCGTGGCCGCGTCCGCGTCCCGGGACCCGTACCGGGCCGAATGCGGGCGCGGCGACCCGCTGCTCGGCCAGGTGCTCGCCCGGCTGCGGCAGGCGGCGGGCGCGCCGGGCGGCCCGGCCGCGCTGCAGGCGCCGGTGTCGTTCCGGGTGGCCGGCCCGGTGCTCGCCCACCTGCTCCGGGCCGCGGCCGGGCTGGCGGGCGCCATCGGCCGTGCCCTGTCCGGGGTGACCGACTCACCGGCCTTCCTCGGCGGTGCCTTCGTCGGCACCGCGGGCTTCCACGGGCTCGACCTCGCGGCGCACTGCGACCAGCTCACCGCCGCCCTGGCGCACGCGGCCGAGGTGTCGGCGGCCCGCGTCCACCGGCTGCTCGACCCGCGGGTCACCGGGCTGCCGGCCCAGCTCGCGGCCCGTCCCGGGCCGGACACCGGCCTGGTCACCGTGCACAAGCGGGCGGCGGGCGAGGTGCACGCGCTGCGGCGGCTCGCGCTGCCCTCCACCGTGGGGCTCATCGAGACCTCGGGCGGCCAGGAGGACGTGCAGTCGTTCGGCTGGGAAGCCGCCGAGTCGCTGCGCCAGGCGGTCCGCCACGGCCGCGCCGTCGCCTCCTGCGAACTGCTCACCGCCTACCGCGCCATGACCCTGTCCCCGCACCCGGTTCCGCCCGGCTGCCGCCCGCTCATGGACGGGTTGGCCGGCGTCATCGGCCCCATCGAGGCCGATCGCCCGTTCGGCGAGGACATCGAGCGCCTCACCGCCGCATCCTGGCCGCCCCAGCCCGGTACGGAATAATGAGGGGCCCGACCGGGGTTAGCGTCTAGCTGTGCCGGTAAGGGGCACGCTCAGGATCACCGACAGCGGCCGGGGAAACACGTCATGAGCACGGCAAGCGATACCCAGAACGAGTCGCACGGGCATCAGCACCGTGACGTCTCCGGTGGCTGGCTGCGCCCGGCGGTGTTCGGCGCCATGGACGGCCTGGTGACCAACGTGTCGCTGATCGCCGGGGTCGGCGGCGGCGGCGGCTCGCATCAGTTCATCGTGCTGACCGGGCTGGCGGGCCTGGCGGCGGGCGCGTTCTCGATGGCCACCGGCGAGTTCGTCTCGGTGTCCTCGCAGAACGAGCTGGTCCAGGCCGAGGTGCGCAAGGAAGCCCACGAGCTGAAGCACAACCCCGACTCCGAGCGCGAGGAACTCGCCGCCACGTTCCGGGTGCGCGGCGTGGATCCCGAACTTGCCGATGAGGTCGCCCGGCAGATCTCGGCCCACCCCGACGACGCCCTGGCCGTGCACGTCCGCGAGGAACTGGGCGTCGACCCCGAGGAGCTGCCCTCCCCCTACACCGCCGCCGGCGCCTCCCTGGTCACCTTCGCCGTCGGCGCGCTGATCCCCCTGATCCCCTACCTGGCCGGCCTCAACTCGCTCGCGCTGGCACTAGGCCTCGCTGCGCTAGCGGCGTTCATAGGCGGCGGCCTGGTAGCCAGATTGACGGATCGGCCGTTCCTGCGCGGCGCACTACGCCAGCTCCTGCTCGGCGCCTTGGCGGCCGGCCTGACGTACCTGATCGGCCACGCCGTCGGCTCCCACGTCTGACCCCGGCTCCACACCCACTGCCCCGGATCCACACCCGCCCCGGCTCACCAGCCCTCCGGCCCGAACGAGTCATCCTGGTGCGCCGACGGCCCCGACAACAGCTCCAGGTCCGACTCCACCATCATCGTGACCAGCTCCTCGAACCCCACCGTCGGCTCCCAGCCCAGCTCCTTGGCCACCTTCGACGGGTCCGCGCACAAATGGTCCACCTCGGCCAGCCGCACGAACGCGGTGTCGGACACGACGTGCTCCCGCCAGTCCAGGCCCGCCGCGGCGAAGGCACGGCACACCAGTTCCTCGACGCTGTGCGTCACCCCGGTGCCCACCACGAAGTCGGCCGGCTCGTCCTGGGCCAGCATCAGGTGCATGGCCCGCACGTAGTCCCCGGCGAAACCCCAGTCCCGGCGCGCCGACAGGGTGCCGAGCCGCAGCTTGCGCTCCAGGCCCAGCTTGATCCGGGCCACGCCGAGGGATACCTTGCGGGTGACGAACTCGGCCCCGCGCCGGGGCGACTCGTGGTTGAACAGGATCCCGGACACGGCGAACATGCCGTAGGACTCGCGGTAGTTCTGGGTGAGGAAGTGACCGTACACCTTGGCCACCCCGTAGGGGCTGCGCGGGTGGAACGCCGACCGCTCGGTCTGCGGCGACTCGGCCACCATGCCGAACATCTCCGACGACGAGGCCTGGTAGAAGCGCATCTGGCCGCTGCCGGGGGTGCGGGAGGCGCTGATGCCGCTGCACACCCGGATCGCCTCGAGCACCCGCAGCACGCCCAGGCCGGTCACCTCGCCGGTCAGCTCGGCCTGCTGCCAGGACATCGGCACGTAGGAGATCGCCGCGAGGTTGTACACCTCGTGCGGCTGGACCTTCTCCACGGCCGAGATCAGGCTGCCCTGGTCCAGCAGGTCGCCGCGGACCAGCCGGACCTCGCCGAGCAGCTGGCGCACCCGCCGGACCCGGGGATTGGACTGGCCCCGGACCAGGCCCCAGACCTCGTATCCCTGTGCGAGCAGGTATTCGGCCAGGTAGGAGCCATCCTGGCCGGTGATCCCGGTGATCAGTGCGCGTTTGGGCATGGCCTCCCCGCCGATACTCACGGCGTGGGTTCCGCCGCGCTGCACTCAGGGTACGACTGCGTCTTGTGCCAGTGCTGAACGCACGAGGGGCACGTGTGGTACTGGATGGTAATGTTCGCTGCCTAGGAGCCAGCGGGCGGCCTGGGCATCACCCGTCACCGGACCCGACAAGAGGTGCGAAGCTGCGTGCAGACTACAGAGCGCCCGCTCCGCGTAGCCCTCGTCTCCTACCGCAGCAAGGCGCACGTCGGCGGCCAGGGGATCTATCTGCGGCACCTGTCCAGGGAACTGGCCGCGCTCGGCCACCACGTGGAGGTCCTCTCCGGCCAGCCCTATCCCGAGCTGGAACAAGGACCGGTGCTGCGCGCCCTGCCCAGCCTGGACCTGTACCGGGAACCGGATCCGTTCCGCACGCCGCGGCTGTCGGAGTTCCGTGACTGGATCGACGTCCTGGAATTCTGCTGGATGAAGACGGGGGCGTTTCCCGAGCCGTTCACGTTCAGCCTGCGGCTCCGCCGGGAACTGCTGCCCAGGCTCGCGGACTTCGACCTGGTCCATGACAACCAGGTGCTTGCCTACGGGCTGCTCGCCTTCCCCAGGGCCGGGATGCCGCTGGTCACCAGCATCCACCACCCGATCAGCGTGGACCGGCGCATCGAGCTGAAGGCGGCCAGGGGGCTGAGCAAGCTCGCGAAGTGGCGCTGGTACAGCTTCGTGCGGATGCAGGCCCGGGTGGCGCGCCGCTGCGGCACGATCCTGACCGCGTCGCAGTCCTCGGCCGCGGACATCTGCCGGGACTTCGGCGCGGCGCCCGGCAACGTCCGGGTCATCCCGCTGGGCGTGGACACCCGCCTGTTCCACCCCAGGACCGCGCCGCGCGTCCCGGGCCGGATGATCGCCGTGGCCAGCGCCGCCGACTCCCCGATCAAGGGCGTGGCGACGCTGTTGCGGGCGTTCGCGAAGCTGGCCACCGAGCGGGACGTGCAGCTCGTCGTGGTGGGCAGGCCGAACCCGGGCGGGCCGACCGAGCGGCTGGCCGCCGAGCTCGCGCTCGGCGACAAGGTGCGTTTCGCGCACGGCATCAGCGACGCCGAACTGGGCGAGCTGGCCGCCAGCGCCCAGGTCGCGGTGGTGCCGTCGCTGTACGAGGGGTTCTCGCTGCCCGCGGTGGAGCACATGGCGTCGGGCACGCCGCTGATCGTCAGCCGTACCGGGGCGCTGCCCGAGGTGGTGGGCGACACCGCGGTCCAGGTCGAGCCCGGCGACCCGGAGGCGCTTGCGGCCGCGCTCCGGGACCTGCTCGACTCGCCGCGGCGGCGCGACCAGCTCGGCCAGGCCGCCTGGCACCGGGTCCAGGAGCGGTTCGCCTGGCCCGCGGTCGCCCGGGCCACCGTGGCCGAGTACGAACGGGCGATCGCCGCCCGCCGCGACGGCCCGGACGCCGCGGGTCCTGGCGGGCCGCCGCTTGCGGGCCGCACCGCACCGAAGGGAGCCGAGCCCTGCTGACCGTGGACTTCCGGCGCTTCCCCGTCGGGCCGGGCAACCGGCTGCTCGATCTCGGCTGCGGGGCCGGGCGGCACGCCTTCGAGGCCTACCGGCGCGGCGCCGACGTGGTCGCATTCGACGCCGATCACGGCGAGCTGTGCCAGGTCAGCGGCATGACCGCGGCGATGGCGGTGGCCGGGGAGGCGCCGCCCGCGGCCCGCGCCCGCTCGGTGGGCGGCGACGCCACGGCGATGCCGTTCGGCGACAGCGCCTTCGACCGGGTGATCGCCGCGGAGGTGCTCGAGCACGTGCCCGCCGACCAGCGTGCGCTCGCCGAGATCGCCCGGGTGCTGCGGCCCGGCGGGATGCTCGCGGTGACCGTGCCCGCCTGGCTGCCGGAGCGGATCTGCTGGCGGCTCTCGGACGACTACCACAACACGCCGGGCGGGCATGTCCGCATCTACACCCGGCCGGAACTGGAGGCCAAGCTGCGCGCCGCCGGGTTCGAGGTCGGCGGCCACCACCACGCGCACGGCCTGCACTCGCCGTACTGGTGGCTGAAGTGCGCGGTCGGCGTGCACCGGGACGACCATCCGCTGGCCCGGGCCTACCACCGGCTGCTGGTCTGGGACATCGTCTCCCGCCCGCCGGCGACCAGGCTGGCCGAGCGGGCGCTCAACCCGCTCATCGGCAAGAGCATCGTCCTGTACGCGCACAAGCCGCCCGGCGCCGCGCTGCCCGCTCGGCTCACGGCCCAGCCCGCGCAGGCGCATGCCCGTGGGTGAGCAACTCATCCCGCTCGGCTCCGGGCATTCGCTGAGATACGCCCTGCCCATGGCCGGCCAGGTGCCCGCCGTGCCCGGGATCCTCACCGAGGCGGAGATACGTGCCACCGGCGAGGCCATCGCCGCCGGGCAGGAGGACTCCGGGGCGATCGGCTGGCCGGACGGCCTGGTGGACGCGTGGAACCACGTCGAGTGCGCGATGGCGCTGTCGGTGGCCGGGCTGCCCGGGCCCGCCCGCCGGGCCTACGAGTGGCTGCTGGCCACGCAGCGGGCCGACGGCTCCTGGCCGCGGCGGACGGCGCCAGGCGGCCAGGTGTCCGAGGCGGTGGGCGAGAGCAACCACGCCGCGTACGTGGCCGTGGGCGTCTGGCACGAGTACCAGGTCACCGGGGACGCCGCGTTCGTGGCGCGGATGTGGCCCGCGGTGCGCCGGGCAATCGAGTTCGCCCTGGGCCTGCAGACGCCGCGCGGGGAGATCCTCTGGCAGCGGGACCCTTCCGGGGTCCCGGCCGGTTATGCCCTGCTGACCGGCTGCGCCAGCATGTACCAGAGCCTGCGCTGCGCGGCGGCGCTCGCCGACTTCACCGGCGAGCCGGAGCCGGACTGGGAACTCGCGGCCGGCCGGCTCGCGCACACGGTGGCCCGCCACCCGGAGGCGTTCGCGGACAAGTCCAGGTTCTCGATGGACTGGTACTACCCGGTGCTCGGCGGCGCGGTGCGCGGCCCGGACGCCGACGCCTGGCTGGCCGCGGGCTGGCCGGATTTCGTGGTGCCCGGCCTGGGCGTCCGCTGCGTGCGCGACGAGCCGTGGGTCACCGGGGCGGAGACCTGCGAGCTTGTCATGGCCCTGGACGCGCTGGGCGACCGGGACCGGGCCCTGGAGATGTTCGCCGAGGTCCAGTTCCTCCGCGACCCCGACGGCGCCTACTGGACCGGCTGGCAGTTCGCCAACCGCAAGCACTACCCGAACGAGCGCAGCGGGTACACCGCGGCGGCGGTGATCCTCGCCGCGGACGCGCTGTCGGCGGCCTCCGGCGGGAACGGGCTGTTCCGCGCCATGGGCGCGGACACCGCCACGGCGCCAGCCCCGGAGCCCGTGAGCTGCGGCTGCGCGGCCCGGCCCCGGCCAGCGTAAGTCAGCGAAATTTCACTCGCCGAGGCGCAGCGCCGTCTTCGGGCACGACTGCACCGCGTGCCGGACCTGGCCGGCCAGCTCCGGCGGCACCTCGCCGTCGGTGATGTGCAGCTCGTCGTCATCGTCGAGGCGGAACACCTCGGGAACCAGGCCCGCGCACACGCCGTTGGCTTCACACAGATCACGGTCCACGGTCACTCTCATGGCGGCATTCTCCTCGCGTCCGGGTCCGCGCCCGCGCCGGGGCGGCCGCAGGGCAGGATCGGATCATGACCGATACCAGTGCCATGCCCGGTGGACCGCCCGCCATGCCCGAAGAGTTGCGGTGCGCGGCGGAAGCGGCGCGCGGTTTCATGCCGCCCCCCGAGGGCCTGGCCCTGTACCGGGCGGCGGCCGCCTACGCCGCTGCCGGGCCGGTGCTGGAGGTCGGCACCTACTGCGGCAAGTCCACGATCTACCTGGCGTGCGCCGGCCGGCAGGCCGCCCAGGCGGTCATCACGGTGGACCACCATCACGGCTCGGAGGAGAACCAGCCGGGCTGGGAGTACCACGATCCCGGCCTGGTCGATCCGGCGACCGGCCGGCTGGACACCCTGCCGCACTTCCGCGCCACCCTGGCCGGCCTCGGCCTCGACGAGGACGTGATCGCGATCGTGGGCAGGTCGGCGGACGTGGCGCGGCTGTGGCGGGCGCCGCTCGGGATGCTGTTCATCGACGGCGGGCACACCGAGGCCGCGGCCCAGGCCGACTACGAGGGCTGGGCACCGCACGTGGCCCGCGGCGGCGCGCTCGCGATCCACGACGTGTTCCCGGATCCGGCCGACGGCGGGCAGGCGCCGTACCACATCTACTGCCGGGCGCTGGCGTCCGGCGCGTTCACCGAGGTGGCCGTGGAGGGCTCGCTGCGGCTGCTGGAACGCACCGGCGACGGCATCGGCTAACCGGCACCCGGCTCCTGCAGCTCGATGCGGTTCCCGGCCGGGTCGTACAGGAACGACTGGCGCCCCGTGCCGACCGGGACCGGGTCGGTGACCCGCACGCCCCGGCCGCGCAGTTCGGCGACCGCGGCGTCCAGGTCGGTCACGGCCAGGGCGAAGTGCTGGCCCCTGTCCTGGGGCACGTCCGCCTTGATCAGGTGGATCTGCTGGCCGCCCGCGTCCAGCCAGGCCCCGTCGAAGCTGAAGTCGGGCCGGTCGGCGCGCTCGGTCAGGCCCAGGACTCCGACGTAGAAATCCCTGGCCGCGGGCACGTCGCGGACGTTGATCGAGACATGGTGAAGCCCGGCAGGTCGCATGCCCCCAGTCTGCTTCATGGGCCGCACGGCGAGCTAGTGGCCCGCTAACGCCCCGCCGGGCGGACCGCCGCCAGCCGGGCCAGCGCCTCCGCGAGGACCTCCCGCTTCTTGCAGAACGCGAACCGCACCTGGGACCGGGCCGCCTCGACGTTGTCGTAGAACACCGCGCTGGGGATGGCCACGACGCCGGCCCGGTGCGGCAGCTCGCGGCAGAACTCCATGCCGTCGGCGTAGCCGAGCGGGCGCACGTCGGTGGTGATGAAGAACGTCCCGGCGGGCCGGTACACCTCGAACCCGGCCGCGGCCAGGCCGTCGCAGAAGAAGTCCCGCTTGGGCCGCAGGTCGCCGGCCACCGAGGCGTAGTAGCTGTCCGGCAGGGCGAGCGCGCGGGCGATCGCGTACTGGAACGGCCCGCTGGAGACGTAGGTGAGGAACTGCTTGACGGTGCGGACCGCGGCCACGATCTCCGGGCTGCCGGTCACCCAGCCGACCTTCCAGCCGGTGAACGAGAAGGTCTTGGCCGCGGAGCTGATCGTGACGGTGCGCCCGGCCATGCCGGGCAGCGAGGCGATCGGCAGGTGCGTGCCGTCGAACACCATGTGCTCGTAGACCTCGTCGGAGATGACAAGCAGATCGTGCTCGCAGGCAAGCTCGGCCACCCGGGCCAGCTCGTCCGGGGTGAACACCGCGCCGGTCGGGTTGTGCGGGGAGTTCAGCAGGATCAGCCGGGTGCGCGGGGTGATCGCGGCGCGCAGCGCGTCCAGGTCGGGCCGGAAGTCCGGCGGGCGGAGGGTGACCGGCACCCGGGTCCCGCCCGCCATCGCCACCGAGGCCGCGTAGGAGTCGTAGTACGGCTCGAACGCGATGGCCTCGTCACCGGGCTCCATCAGCGCGAGCAGCGCCGCCGCGATGGCCTCGGTCGCGCCGACCGTGACCAGCACCTGGGTATCCGGGTCCAGGTCGAAGCCGTAGAACCGTTTCTGGTGCGCGGCGACCGCCTGGCGCAGCTCGGGGATGCCGGCCCCGGGCGGGTACTGGTTGCCCCGGCCCGCCATGATCGCGGCCGCCGCGGCCTCGGCTATCTCCCGCGGCCCGTCGACGTCGGGGAAGCCCTGGCCGAGGTTGACCGCTCCGGTGGTGACGGCGAGCGCCGACATTTCGGCGAAGATCGTGGTTCCCATCCCGGCGAGCCGGGGGTTCAGCAGTGGTCGGTTCACTCGGACATGACATCATGCCGCCGCCGCCCGGCGTGGCCTCGGCCGCCGTGACGTACGCTGCGGGCATGCGCGTCGCGTTGTGCCAGTTGCCGGTCAGCCCGGATCCCGGGATCAACCTCGGCAGGGTGCGGGAGGCCCTGGCCGGTGCCGCGGACCGCGGCGCCGACCTCGCGGTGTTCCCCGAGGCGGTCCAGGCCCGGTTCGGCAGCGACCTGCGCGCCATCGCCGAGCCGCTGGACGGGCCGTTCGGCGCGGGCCTGGCCGGGGCCGCCCGGGCCAGCGGGGTGGCCCTGGTCGCGGGGGTATTCGAGCCCGCGCCCGACGGGCGGGTGTACAACACCGCGGTGGCCTACGACGCCGCGGGCGCGCGGGTCGCCGCGTACCGCAAGATCCACCTGTTCGACGCGCTGGGCGAGCGGGAGTCCGCGGTGGTCGCCCCCGGCGACGAGCCCGTGGTCGCCGACCTGGCCGGGGTCCGGGTCGGCATCATGACCTGCTACGACGTGCGGTTCCCCGAGCTGGCCAGGGCACTGGCCGCGCGGGGCGCCGAGCTGATCGTGATCCCCGCCGCGTGGGCCGCGGGCCTGTTCAAGGAGGAGCACTGGGTCACCCTGGTGCGCGCCCGGGCGATCGAGAACACGGTCTGGGTGGCGGCGGCGGGCCAGGTGCCGGACCATTCCGCGCCGCCGACCCGCGCCCCGACCGGGATCGGCCGCAGCATGATGGCCGACCCGATGGGCACCGTTCGCGCCGACCTGGGCCCGTTCCCCGGGCTCGCGGTGGCCGACCTGGACAGCGCGCTCACCAAGCAGGTCCGGGCCACGCTGCCGAGCCTGGAGCACCGCCGCACGGACATCTTCGGCCCGTGCTAGCTAGCCCGGGGGCGGCCCCCGGAAACCCGGCCGGGCCGGCTCCCTGGGTCAGCGGTAGCGCGCGTGCCAGAGGAGCGGGTGTTCCGCCGCGCCGCTCGCGGCGAACCCGGCACCGGTGAGTGTCCCGCTCGCGGCCGTCACGGCATTGAGCTGAATAACGAACGGCCCGCCCCGGCCGCTGCCAGAAGGCACCCCGTCCTGCCAGGTCAGCCCGTCGGAGGACCACCAGGCGAGCATGACCCGCCGGCCAGGCACCCCGGTCCGGCCGCCGGCCGCGGCGACCCCGCTGTGGCCCACCGCGACGAACCCGTGTCCCGCGGCGGCCAGCGCGGTCACCACGGCCGGCACCGGTGGCGCGGGCAGCGCCGACTCCTGCCAGGTGCGGCCGCCATCGGTGGAGACCGCGGCGAACGGTATCCCGCCCAGGGCCGGCCCGGCCCGGAAGTAGTACCCGGTGGCGACCAGCCGGCCGCCGTTGGCGGTGATCTTGGCCAGCACGGCACCGGTGGCCCCGGCCGGGCGTGGCAGCGCGGTGAAGGCCCAGGACGTGCCGTTCCGCGTGGTCCACACGGCCGGGCTGCCCCCCGCCACGCCGGCCGCCGCGAAGCCGTGGCCCGTGGCCGTCACCGCGAGCACCTGGCTGGTCCCGCCCGCGCCGGTGCCCGGGCCCGGCAGCGGGACGCGGGCCCAGGTGCCCAGGTTCGCCGAGTACCAGGCGGCCGCGGCCGACGTGCCGCCGCCAGTGGCGCCGCCGCCGACGGAGCCGCCGGACGCGGGGGCGCGGGCCGGGGCGCTGCCGACCACCACGTAGCCGGCCGGGCCGGCCGCCGCCTGGGCGAGGCTGGTCCCCGGTGCCGTGAGCGGCCCGGTGCCGGACGCCGGGACCCAGGATGTCCCGGTCGCGGAGGCCAGGATCACCGGCTGCGATGAGGCAGGCCGGAGGCCCGCTGCCGGGGCGATCGGGCCCGGCGGGCTGGCCTGGCCGACCGCCAGCCAGCCGCGCGCTCCGTGCGCCACGCTCACCAGCGCGCCGTTCCGCCATGCCACCGGCAGCAGGACACCGGCGGGCGCCCACTGACCGCTCGTGCCCTGCCCGGCCGTGCCCAGCCACAGCGCCGGCGACCCGCCGGAGGCACCCGCCGCGACGAGCGTGCGGCCGGACGCGGCCAGGCCGTTGACGGTCGCGTCGGGCGTGGCAGCCGCGGCCAGGACCGCCTGGGCGACCTGCTGGCGCCCGGCCGGGCCGGTGAGCAGCAGGTGCGGCCGGAAGGCCCCGGCCCCGGATCCGGCCGGGCTGTTCCCGGCCGCCAGCACCGTGCCGCCGGGCCCGGCGATCAGGCCGGCCACCCCGGTGCCCGGGTAAGTGGTCTGGTGCCAGCCATGGCCGTGGGCGCTGAAGAACGCCACCTGGCCGGAGTGCGCGGATCCGCTGGCCACGAAGCCGTGGCTGCTCCCGGACACCGTGATGACCTGGAGCGACGTTCGCCGGACCGGCGTCAGCTTGCCCGCGTAGTGCCAGGTGGAACCCTGGGCGGACAGATAGGTGACCGCGTCCTGGCGCCCGGCGGTGCGCCCGGGGCGGACGGCGACGAAGGCGGACCCGTTCGCGGCCAGGCCGGCCAGGCCGCCGGTCGCGCCATGGGTGGCCGGGAGCGTGACCGGGGTCCAGGTGAGGCCGCCGTCGGCGCTCCGCCACAGGCCCGCGTCCGGCCGGCGGCCCTGCCTGCCGGCCCCGCCGATGAGCCCGCCGGCCACGACCACACCGCCCTGGCCGGCCGCCCAGCGGAGCGCCGTGACGTGCCCGCTGCGGACGGCGAGCCCGAGCGCTGCCCCGCTCCGGCGCTGCCAGGGCCGGCCGCCGGAGGAGGAGGTCCACACCACGGGCCCCGGGTGGCTGCCGGTGTGCGCGCCGACGGCCACGAAGCCGCTGCCGGTGCCGGCCAGTCCGAGCACCGTGTCCCCGGCCACCGGGGGCAGGCCCGGCGCGGGCCGCCAGGTCCTGCCGTCGGGGGAGATCCAGGCCGCGTGCTGGCCGAGCGCGAGCCAGTTGCCGCCACTCCGCGTGATCAGCACCGGGACCGTTCCCGCACCAGTCGCCGCACCAGGGGCAGCAGCCGCGCCGGGCCCGGCTCCGAGTCCGCCGCCCGGGCCGGCCGCGAGGCCCGAACCGGCCGGGCCCGGACCAGCTCCGGGACCGCCACCAGGGCCAGCGCCCGGGCCGCCGCCGGTCAGGGCCGCCCGGGCCCAGGTGTGGCCACCGTCGGCGGAGAACAGGATCAGCGGCGCCGGGCCCGGCTGGCTGGGTGCCGCCCCGATGGCGACGATGGTCTTGCCCGCAGCGGCTATCCCGGTCAGCGACGCCAGCACGGGCGTGGTCCCGGCGGTCCGGCCGGCCAGCTCGGCGTCCGCCGGGACGGCGGCCGGGTACGGGGTGACCAGCGTGAACCCGGGTTCGGCCGGGCCACCGCCACGACCGGCGATGCCGATGCCGGCCAGGGTCCCGGCGACGAGGACGAGCGCGACCACGGCCACGACCGTGATCCGCCTGCCCCGCCGCGTCCTGCCCCCGGTCCGCGTGGTGCCGCCCGTAACGCCGACGGCCGCCCTCGTCCCGGCAGCCGTCCCGGTCCCGGCGGCGGCCCCGGTGTGGCCGGCGCCGGCATCCATGGCCGCCGCACCGGGCCCGGCCGCGTCCCGCACACCGCCATCGGCGGTAGCCGCGCCCGCCCCAGCCGCGCTCCCGGCACCCGCGTCCGCCACCGGCACGCCCGGCTCAACCGCAGCCGCCGCGGCAGGCCCGGCCACATCCGGCGCACCCACGTCAGTGGCCAATCCGGCGGCCGGCCCGGGCGCCGCGGTCACCGGACCGGGCCCGGCCGCGTCCGGCACACCCTCGTCAGCCGGGGCCGCGCCCGCCTGCACCGTGCTCCGGGCACCCGTCTCTGCGGCCGACCCGTTCGCCTCAGCCACCTGCGCCACACCGGCCCCGGCCGCACCGGGCGTCCCGGCTTCCTCGGCTACCCCGCCAGCCGTGCTCTCGGTCAGGCCGGCGGCTGGCCGCCCGGCTCCCGGCTGGTCCGCCGGCGGGCGCCGGGCCAGCTCCCCGGTCCGGGGCGCACGAGGAGAGCCGTCCGCGGAGAGCACCGGGATCGGCTCGGTTCGCGGGTCGTCGTCGGCGATGACCGGGCGGGCCGTGCGCGGCTCGGCGCGGGCCGGCAGCAGCCAGTCGATGCCCGCCTCCTGCCACGCGGCGGCCGACTGCTGCCACACCGAGACCGGCTGGGCTGCCTCTGACTGAGCTGCCGCTGATTGGGCGGGCGCCTGCTGGCCCGGCACCTGCTGATCCGGGGCTTGCTGACCCGGGACCTGCTGACCCGGCGTGGCCTGGCCGGACGCGGGCGAGCCTGCCTCGGCCGGTTCCGGCGCGGCCTCCGGCACCTCGGCCTCCGGCTCGGGCGCTGCGGTGGGCTCCCATTCGTCGTCGCCGAACGACAAGTCCGCGACGTATTCGTCCAGTTCACCGGCCATATCCGCGATGCCGCCCGGGTAGCCGCGCACGGCGGGCGCGAAGGCCACGCCGCGTTGCATCCGTCCCGGCGAAACGAACAGGGCGGTTCCTCCCCGGCCCGGGCCGCTGTCCGCGCTCACGGTCGCCCCACCGGTCGGGCCGGGCGTGAACCCGGGAAACGGACGGCCAAGTGGGAGTGGGTCACGCCCGTGATGCTAGCGGTGGAGCGGGCGATTGCTGAGGTGATCCGGCAGGGAGTGCGGGTGTTGTCCTATTCGGGCGGTTCCGGTTCAGGAGGATGTGCCCCTGGCGGCGTCGAGCACCGCGGTCCGCAACCGTTCCATCTCGTCGTCGCTGACGCGCTCGAGGAACCGGCGCATGGTTAATTCCTCGTCGCCACCGGAGCGGAGGACCTCCGTCATCACCCGGGCGTCGTGCTCCTCGCGCTGCTCGACGGGCCAGTACCGCCAGGCACGGCCGTGCTTGACACGTTGCAGCACGCCCTTGCGATACAGGATGTCCATCACCGTCATGACTGTCGTGTAGGCGACCGGGCGGTCGTACCGCAGCCGCTCCCGGACCTCGCGCACCATGCACGGGCCGTCGGCGGCCCACATCACGTTCATGATGGCCATCTCAAGTTCACCGAACTCGCGCACTTGGCGCCACCTCCGTGCCTCCATGTAAGCACGGAACATGGCCCTGTCAGGAGTGCGTGAACTGCGCGGGGAGAGGAAAGCGGCCCTCTGATATGGGTTTGTTCGCCCCGGCCGCAAGACTTCCCCCGGCCGCGGCGCGCCCGGGCGGCAACCGCCATGCCCGGCCCGCCCCGCGGCCACAGCCTCCCCCGGCCGGCGGGCCGGCGTGACGTGGCTCTCACCGCGGACGACGACGCCGTTGCGCCCGGTAGCCTAGAACACGCCCTGATGGGGGCGGCAACACGACCAGTCACACGTCGGAAGAGGCGATGTCCGCCGTGCCTCCCGAGTCGCCGCGGGCGTCCGCGGCTCCCAGTGAGCACACAACCGGGCCTTCGGGTCAGGAATCCCAGCCTGGCGTAGCCGGGCCGGATTTCGGGCCGAACGAATGGCTCGTTGATGAGCTGTATCAGCGTTACCTGGCCGATCCCTCGTCGGTGGCCATGGAGTGGTGGAGTTTCTTCGCCGACTACCAGCCGCCGGTGGGGAGCCCGGCCCAGCCGGCCGCGGCTGCCAGGCAGGCCGCCACGCCCGCGGCGGCGGCGGCCGGGCCGGGGACAGCCACGGCCGGGCCCAGCGCACCGGCAGTCGCGGCACCGGGTGCCGGAGGGCCAGCCCCAGCCGGGGCGGCCCCCGCCACGGCAGCCCCCGCCACGGCGGCGCCTGCTGGCCCGGCCGGCGCGCCGGCCGTGCCTGCCCCGCAGGCCCGGCCGGCGCCGGACGGCAAGCCGGCCCCCGTGCCAGCGGCCGCGGCACCCGCACCCGACAGCACGGTGGCGAGGCTGCGTGGCGCTGCCGCGCGCACGGCGGAGAACATGGCGGCGAGCCTCACCGTCCCGACGGCGACCAGCGTGCGGTCCATCCCGGCGAAGCTGCTGGCCGACAACCGCATCGTGATCAACAACCACCTGGCCAGGGGCCGGGGCGGGAAGGTGTCGTTCACCCACCTCATCGGCTTTGCCGTGGTGCAGGCGCTGCGCACGATGCCGGAGATGAACCATTCCTTCGCCGTGGTCGACGGCAAGCCCGGCGTGGTCACGCCCGAGCACGTCAACCTGGGCCTGGCCATCGACGTCGTGGGGCGCGACGGGACGCGGCAGTTGCTGGTCCCGAGCATCAAGGCGGCGGAGACGATGGACTTCCGCCAGTTCTGGATGGCCTACGAGGACATCGTCCGCAGGGCCAGGACCCAGAAGCTGACCATCGACGACTACGCGGGCACCACGATCACGCTGACCAATCCGGGGACGATCGGGACCGAGCACTCCGTGCCCCGGCTGATGGCCGGGCAGGGCTGCATCGTCGGCGTGGGGGCGATGGAGTACCCGGCCGAGTACCTGGGCGCCTCCCAGGAGACCCTGGCCCGGCTGGCGGTCAGCAAGACCGTGGCGCTGACCTCCACCTACGACCACCGGATCATCCAGGGCGCGCAGTCGGGCGAGTTCCTGCGCCGCATGCAGCAGCTGCTGCTCGGCGAGGACGGCTTCTATGACGCGGTCTTCAAGGCGCTGCACATCCCCTACGAGCCGGTGCGCTGGGTGCGGGACATCGCCGCCCTGCACGAGGACGACGTCACCAAGCCGGCCCGGGTGCTCGAGCTCATCCATGCCTACCGGGTCCGCGGCCATCTCATGGCGGACACCGACCCGCTGGAGTACAAGCAGCGCAAGCACCCCGACCTGGACATCAACGAGCACGGCCTGACCCTGTGGGACCTGGAGCGCGAGTTCCCCACCGGGGGCTTCGGCGGCAAGCCGCTGATGAAACTGCGGGAGGTCCTCGGTGTGCTGCGCGACTCCTACTGCCGGACCGTCGGCGTGGAGTACATGCACATCCAGAACCCGGAGGAGCGCGCCTGGCTGCAGGACCGGATCGAGCGGCCGCACGGCCGGCCCAGCCACGACGAGCAGATGCAGATCCTGTCCCGGCTGGGCGTGGCCGAGGCCTTCGAGATGTTCCTGCAGACCAAGTTCGTCGGCCAGCGCCGGTTCTCCCTGGAGGGTGCCGAGTCCCTGATCGCGCTGCTCGACGCGGTGCTCACCGAGGCCGCGCGCGCCTCGCTGGACGAGGCAGTCATCGGGATGGCGCACCGCGGCAGGCTGAACGTGCTGGCGAACATCGTGGGCAAGTCCTACGCGCAGATCTTCGGCGAGTTCGAGGGCAATCTCGACCCGCGCACGATCCACGGGTCCGGTGACGTCAAGTACCACCTCGGTGCCGACGGCGTGTTCACCGCCAGCGACGGCTCGGCCATCCCCACCTCGCTGGTGGCCAACCCCAGCCACCTGGAGGCGGTCGACCCGGTCGCCGAGGGAGTGGTGCGGGCCAAGCAGGACGTGCTCGACATGGGCGAGCCCGGGTTCACCGTGCTCGCGGTGCTCGTCCACGGTGACGCGGCGTTCGCCGGCCAGGGCGTGGTGGCCGAGACCCTGAACCTGTCCCAGCTCCGCGGCTACCGCACCGGCGGGACCGTGCACATCGTGGTCAACAACCAGGTCGGGTTCACCACCGCGCCGCAGCACTCCCGGTCCAGCGTGTACAGCACGGACGTGGCGCGGATGATCCAGGCGCCCATCTTCCACGTCAACGGCGACGACCCCGAGGCGGTCGTCCGGGTGGGCCGGCTGGCGTTCGCCTACCGCCAGGCGTTCGGCAAAGACGTGGTCATCGACATGATCTGCTACCGCCGCCGGGGGCACAACGAGGCCGACAACCCGTCGTTCACCCAGCCGCTCATGTACGACCTCATCGACGCCAAGCGGTCCACGCGCAAGCTCTACACCGAGGCGCTCATCGGCCGCGGCGACATCACCATGGAAGAGGCCGAGCAGGCGCTGCGCGACTACCAGCAGCAGCTCGAACGGGCCTTCACCGAGACCAGGGCGGCGGCGAACCAGCCCGCGGGGCGGGGCGCGGTCATCCGGCCGGAGCCCGCCGAGCCGGAGGCGATCGACCACGCCGCCGTGCCCACGTCCATCACCGACGAGGCCATCAAGCAGATCATCGATACCCAGCTCAGCCTGCCGGACGGATTCACCGTCCACCCGCGGCTGCTGCCGCTGCTGCAGCGCCGTGCCGCGATGGTGACCGACGACGCCCTCGACTGGGCCACCGGCGAACTGCTGGCCTTCGGCACGGTGCTCATGGATGGCCACACGGTGCGGCTCGTCGGCCAGGACACCCGCCGCGGCACGTTCGGCCAGCGGCACGCCGTCCTGGTGGACCGGCACACCGCGGAGGAGTACACCCCGCTGCGCCGGTTCAACTCGGCCAGCGCGAAGTTCCACGCCTATGACTCGCTGCTGTCGGAGTTCGCGGCGGTGGGCTTCGAATACGGCTACTCGGTCGCCCGCCCGGGCGCACTCGTCTGCTGGGAGGCGCAGTTCGGCGACTTCGTCGACGGTGCGCAGACCATCCTGGACGAGTTCGTCAGCTCCGGCGAGCAGAAGTGGGGCCAGCGCTCCAGCGTGGTCCTGCTGCTGCCACACGGGTACGAGGGCCAGGGGCCGGACCACTCCTCGGCCCGGATAGAGCGGTTCCTGAGCCTCTGCGCGCAGGACAACATGACCGTGGCCCTCCCGACCACGCCGGCCAACTACTTCCACCTGCTCCGCTGGCAGGCGCTGTCCGGCCGGCGCAAGCCGCTGATCGTGTTCACCCCCAAGTCGATGCTCCGGCTGAAGTCGGCCACCTCCACCGTGGCCGAGTTCACCCGTGGCTCCTTCCTACCTGTGTTCGGCGACCCCCGGCCGGCCGACCCGGCGGGCGTGCGCACCGTCGTGCTGTGCGCCGGCAAGATCTACTACGAACTCGCCGGGAAGCGGGCCGCCGAGGGCCGCGACGACATCGCGCTGATCCGGGTGGAGCGGCTCTATCCGCTGCCTCTCGGGGAGATACTCACCGAGCTGGACCGGTACCCGGCCGAGGCCGAGATCGCCTGGGTCCAGGAGGAGCCGGCGAACATGGGTGCCTGGCCGACCATGGCGCTGTGGCTGCCCGGGCTGCTGGAGCGGAGGATACGGGTGGTCTCGCCGCCGGCCAGCTCGGCGCCGGCGCGGGGCTCGTCCGTGGCGCATGCCGCCGACCACAAGGCAGTGATCGAGCGGGCGCTGCACCGGGGTTAGCGCGTGTACTTCACCGACCGGGGTATCGAGGAACTCGCCGAGCGGCGCGGCAGCGAGGAGATCAGCCTCGGCTGGCTCGCCGAGCGGCTGCGGGAGTTCGTGGATGCGTCGCCCGAGTTCGAGGCGGCGGTGGACCGGCTCGCGACCTGGCTGGCCCGGCTCGACGACGAAGACTGACACGCGGCGGTCTCGCGCGAGGCATAGTAGGCACACCGGAGCCCGCGTACCGGGCGGGCCACCGGAGCCCGCGCTCCGGCGGCCCCGCCTCAGTCGCGATGCATCTTGACTTTCGCCAGACGCGACATATCGTGTTAAGCTCAGTTTGTTTGAACGCAGAAGTAATTTGACCGCGAGCACTCGACCGCGACGCGAGATCCGCAGCTAGACGCGTGACAGAACCGCCGGCGGCACGGAGAGGGGACGGCCCATGAGCCCGGTGTTCCGCCATGGCAGGCTGCGCCTCTACCTGCTCAAGCTGCTCGACGAGGCGCCGCGGCACGGTTACGAGGTCATCCGGCTGCTCCAAGACAGGTTCATGGGCATCTACGCGCCCTCACCAGGGACGATCTATCCCCGGCTGGCCCGGCTCGAGGAAGAGGGCCTGGTCACGCACGACGAGGCCGACGGCAGGAAGGTCTACCGCATCACCGCTAAGGGCCGGGAGGAACTGCACGCCCGCCTCGACGACCTCGCCGAACTCGAAGAGGAGATCACGGCGTCGGTCCGCGACATCGCCCGCGAGGTCACCGAGGACGTCAGGGAGACCGTGCGGACCCTGCGCGAGGAGTTGTCCTGGGCGGCGCGCGAGTTCCATTCCCGGGCACACCAGGCCGCGGGCGGCGCCGATCCCGGCGGTGACCTGCGGCACGCCCGGACCGACCAGGCGCGGGCCCGGGCCGCGGCGGCGCGGACGCGGGAGGCCGCGGCCAAGGAGCAAGCGGCGCGGGCGCGGGAAGCCGCCGATCAGTCCCAGGAGGACACCGCACGGGCCCAGGAGGACACCGCACGATCCCAGGAGGACACCGCACGGGCCCAGGAGGACACCGCACGGTCCCAGGAGGACACGGCGCGGGCCGCGGATGAGTGGGCACAGGCCGCCAGCGAGACGCGGGCCCCCGACGACGCGCCGCGCGACCGAGGGCAGGCCGGTTCCGGACCGCGCCGGGAGCGCGACGACGCACGGCGGGACCGGGAGCGTGCCCGGCAGGGCAGGCACCACGAGCGCCATGGCGGCCCCGGCGAGCGGGAGTGGGGCGAGTGGGCCGGCTGGACGGGCTGGGGCGGCTGGCCGGGCGCGGCCGGGCAGCACGGCTGCGCCGACCCGGAGGCCTACCGCGACCTGGAACGGCTGGCCAAGCAGTTCAGCAGGGAACTGCGGTCCGCCGCCTGGCATGCCCAGGCGGTCAGCGAGGACGCGCTGCGCGACCTGCGCGGCATCCTGGACGAGACGATCGACCGGATCAGGGCCGAGGTATTCAAGGGCAAAACCCCGCCCGCCGACCCGGCAGACAGCCCCCCGCCCGCCGACCCGGCAGACAGCCCCCCGCCCGGCGACTGACCCGGCGGCCAGGCTCGCCCAGCACCCGCGCAAAGCGTTGATGATCATGACTTTGGTGGGGTGATAGGCCCACCAAAGTCATGATCACGAGAGCAAGGGCGACTGGCGGGGGCCGGGTTAGCCCGAAGTTCCCCCCTGAGCACCCGTCCCTGACGGTCTCGTTGTTCCTGTGACCAGGAAGGACACGGTTTCTTCGTGGCAGATATGTAGTCATGTATATCAGCGTGTCTTAGTCGGCTTAGCGGCGGTATCTGGCTAAACTAGAAGTCATGTACATCACCAGGGTGCCGAACCGGGACTCCCCGCCTGCGGTGCTGCTGCGGGAAAGCTACCGGGAGGGCGGCAAGGTCAAGAACCGCACCCTGGCCAACCTGTCGTCCTGGCCCGAGGCCAAGGTGGAGGCGCTGTCGCGGGCGCTGAAGGGCCTGCCGCCCGCGGGGCTGGAGGGCATGGTCGAGGTCAGCCGGAGCCTGCCGCACGGGCACGTGGCCGCGGTGCTCGGCACGATCGGGGAGCTGGGCCTGGAGCAGCTGATCGACCCGGCGCGCTCGCGGCAGCGGGACCTGGTCGCCGCGATGATCACTGCGGCGGTCATCGACGGCTCCTCCAAGCTGGCTACCGCCCGGGGGCTGCGCGCACAGACCGCGGCCAGTTCGCTGGGTGAGGTGCTGGGCCTGCAGGCCTGCGATGAGGACGACCTGTATCAGGCGATGGACTGGCTGCTGCCCCGCCAGCAGCAGATCGAGGATGCTCTGGCCGCCCGGCACCTGGCCGGCGGGACGCTGGTGCTGTATGACGTCTCCAGCGCCGCGTTCGAGGGGCGGACCTGCCCGCTGGGCGAGATCGGGCATGCCCGCGACGGGGTGCGGGGACGGCTGCAGATCGTCTGCGGGGTGCTCACCACCGCCGGCGGGATCCCGGTGGCGGTCGAGGTGTTCAAGGGCAACACGGGCGACCCTGCCACTGTGGGCTCCCAGGTCACGAAGCTGAAGGAGCGGTTCGGGCTGGCTCACGTGGCGGTCGTGGGCGACCGGGGGATGCTCACCAAGGCCCGCATCCGCGACGACCTCAAGCCCGCGGAGCTGGACTGGATCACCGCGCTGCGCGGCCCGGCAATCAAGGCGCTGATCAGCCAGGGCGCGATCCAGCCCACCTTGTTCGACCAGCAGGACATGGCCGAGATCACCTCCCCGGACTACCCGGGTGAGCGGCTGATCGCCTGCTACAACCCGTTCCTGGCCGCCGACCGGGCCCGCAAGCGCGGTGAACTGCTGGCCGCCACCGAGGCCGAGCTGGCGAAGATAGACGCCGCGACCCGGCGGGCGCGCCGCCCGCTGCGCGGCACGGACGCCATTGCCCTGGCCGTGGGCAAGGTGATCAACAAGAAGAAGGTCGCCAAGCACTTCATCACCGAGATCACCGACGAGGGCCTGGCCTGGCGGCGGGATGAGCAGAAGATCGCCGATGAGGCCGCCCTGGACGGGATCTACGTGGTCCGCACCAGCCTGCCCGCCGGCGTACTCGGTGCCGGTGCCGCGGTCGAGTCCTACAAGGAACTGGAGAACGTCGAGCGGGCCTTCCGCGGCCTGAACAGCGACCTGCTGATCCGCCCCATCCGCCACCGGCTCGAAGACCGCGTCAAGGCCCACGTGCTGATCAGGCTGCTGGCCTACTACGTCACCTGGCACATGCAACAGCGGCTCGCGCCC
>WNGM01000223.1_pt1 | contig 110836 bp, 99 predicted proteins | sample 5400571 | NCBI WGS metagenome assembly WNGM01 (sample SAMN13153378, study PRJNA577476) | soil metagenome | isolation source: 100 cm soil or saprolite under Garry oak tree replicate 2 | place: USA:California | collected 2016-06-15
GCGAGCTTCTCCGGCACATCGGCTTCTTTCGCAAACTGCGCGATCTTGCCGAGCACCGGCAAGTACTGGTTCGACACTTCCAGCGGCGGGGCGACGATCAGGAAGAAGTAGTGGACGGGCTTGCCGTCGATCGCGTTGAAATCGATGCCGTCGAGCTTGCGCCCGAACGCGACACGCAACTGGTTCACGGCCAGCGCGCGGCAGTGCGGGATCGCGATGTTCTGGCCGATGCCGGTCGATCCCAGGGTCTCGCGGCGCTTGAGCATCTTGACGAGGGTCTGCTCGGCCTTGTCGTCGAGCTTCAAGAGGCCGACCAGCTCCTTCAAGACGTCGTCTTTCGTGCTGCTCTGCAGCTGCAGATTGATGGCATCGTCCGCAAAAAACTCGCGCAAGCGCACGTGCGAATCTCCGGGGTGTAACGGCGGCGAAACGTAATGACTGGTTGCTCCCCGCGCAACGCGTCATTACGTTGTGTTCCATGGACTTCCCGTATTCGGTCGGGCACGACTTCCCGCTCTTCCTCGCCCCCATGGCAGGCGTGTCGGAGTCGCCGTTCCGGCTGCTCGCCCGCCGCTTCGGCGCGGACGTGGTCGTGTCCGAGTTCATCTCGGCAGTGGGCGTCGCCCGAGGGCTCGAACACCTGTTCCACGATATGCGCTTCGAGCCCGCCGAGCGACCGATCGGCATCCAGCTCTATGGCGCCGATGCAACAGTGATGGCCCGCGCGGCAGAGATGGTGACCCAGGTGTGCAAGCCGGATTTCATCGACATCAACTTCGGGTGCCCGGTGAAAAAGGTGGTGAAGAACAACGGTGGGTCGGGTTGTTTGAAGGATCTGGACCTGGTGCACCGCGTCATCCGGGCCGTGCGCAGCGCGACCCACCTCCCGGTCACCGTGAAGATCCGGAGCGGCTGGGACGACACGCAGCGCGATCCGGTCGCGATCGCGTCGCGCTGCCGCGAGGCGGGAGCCCAGACGCTCACGCTACATGCCCGCACCCGCACGCAGATGTTCTCGGGCGCGGCCGACTGGGACGAGATCGCCCGCGTGGTGGAGGCGCTCGACATCCCGGTGATCGGGAACGGCGATATCACGAGCCCGGAGGACGTCGTCGCGATGCGACGCCACACGGGCTGCGCCGGCGCCATGATCGCGCGGGGCTCGTTCGGCAACCCGTGGATCTTCGCGCAGGCGCGCGACCTGCTCGCCGGGCGGGCGAAGCGGCCCGATCCGACGCCCGAGGAGCGGTTCGCGACCGCGCTGGAGCACGCCCGGCTCGCCCTCCGCTTGCAAGGCGACAGCCGCAAGACGGCGCTCGAGTTCCGCAAGCACTTCGGCTGGTACACCAAGGGCGTGCCGGGGGCCGCGCAGCTTCGGGAGCGGCTGTTCCAGATCGAGTCGATGCAACAGGCGGAGGCGATCTTCGCGGGCTACCTGGGCGAGCGCGCGGTGGAGCGGGCGGCGTGAACGTCGAGGACTTGGGGCGCTTCCTCGAGCGCCTGCCGTTCGCCACCATCGATCACCTCCGGCCGCTCACGCAGGGGCATCAGGAGGTGATCTTGTGTCAGGGCAAAACTCCGGATCAGGTCGTCGCCATCGCCGAGCGCCTCACGGCGGCAGGTGGGAGCTTCCTGGCGACGCGGGCGGAGCCGGCGCACCGGGTCGCGCTCGCCGCGCGGTTTCCCCGAGCCGAAGCGAACGAGCTCGGCCGGACCGTCTTCCTCCCGCCCGACCCGGAGCCCGCACCGACGGGGCGGGGCACGATCCTCGTCGTGACCGCCGGCACCAGTGATTTGCCCGTCGCCGAAGAAGCCGCCGTCACGGCCCGCGCGCTCCGCAACCGGGTTGAGCGACTGAACGACGTCGGTGTCGCGGGCATCCATCGCATCCTCACCCAGACGGGCGTGCTGCGCAGCGCCGCGGTGGTCGTCGTGGTCGCCGGAATGGAAGGGGCCCTGCCCAGCGTGGTGGGCGGGCTCGTCCCGGTCCCCGTGATCGCGGTGCCGACCAGCATCGGCTACGGCGCGGCGTTCGGAGGGGTCGCGGCGCTGCTCGGGATGCTCAATTCCTGCGCCGCCGGCGTCACCGTCGTCAACATCGACAACGGATTCGGCGCCGCCGCCGCCGCGAGTCGCATCAACCACTCATGAAGCGTCACGATGCCGGCGTCTGGGTCGGGCGCGGGGTCGCCGCGCTCGGTCTCGCCGCCGTCGTCCTCGCGGTGCGCGCGGCCAACCCCTGGTCGCTGCTCGCCGCGCTCGGCGGCTTTCTCGTCGCCGGCGGACTGCTGCTCGCCCCGCTAGTACGCGGGTGGCTCGCCGAGCGGCCGCTGGCGCGCCCCACGGACTTCGAGTACGTGCTGGAGCTGTTGCGCCGGGCGCATGGCGCGCGCGCGGCCTGGATGGTGGGCTTGGCGGAAGGGGACGTCGAGGCACTGGGGCCGGATGACGTGACCCGGGACGTGCGCCAGCGCGGAGGGGCGCTGGCGCAGCTCGCCTCGGTGGACGGGCGCGCGCACGTCGCCCGGGAGCCCGATGGGACCTACGTGGCTGCGGGTGACTTCCCGTTCGGCGCCGCGCTGCTCTTGGCGCAGCCGGACGCGGACGCTCCGCTCGCCGAGAGCGTCGGCGACGAGCTGCGCCGGTTGGTGGCGGGCATGCGGCTGGCGCAGGTCCAGGAGGAAGGCGAGCGCCCCACCGAGCTCGTCCCCAAGCAGCTCGCCGCGATCGCCGGCGGGGCGCAGACGCTCGAGGGGATCGCGAAGGCCGGGGTCACGCTGGCGCAACAGCTCGCCCAGCGCGGCGCGGCGATCGTACTGCCGGGCAGCGGGCCGGCGGCCGGGGAGCACCGCGTGGTGGCCCTCTCGACGGCGGCCGACAGCCGGCTCGCCGGGCTGACGCTGCCGCCGGACGCGCCGGTGGTCAGAGCCATCTCCGCGGGAGTCCCCGTAGTGTCGCGGGGAGCGGAGGACGTCTTCGGAAGCGCCGTACCGGACCGGCGCCGCCAAGAGCGCGCGGGCACGGCCTATCCGCTGCGCGACGGGCACTTCGTGATCGGCGCGCTCGTGGTAACCGGGCTGCAACTCCCGAGCGGCACCCCGGTCGCCGACCAGCTGGAGCGCCTCGCCGCGGAGCTCGGGTCCCGGCTCGCAGCGGCGCGCGCCGTGCACGAGGCCGAGCAGCGCGCCGTACGCGATCCACTCACGGGACTCCGCAACCGGCGCGAGTTCGACCGGGCCCTGAACCAGAACGGCGAAGGCAAGAGCCCCGGGGTCGCGACGTTGATCTACCTGGACCTCGATCACTTCAAGAAGCTCAACGACACGCTCGGGCACGCCGCGGGCGACTCGGCGCTCCGGCACGTGGCGCGCATTCTCGAGGGGGCGGTGCGCGACAAAGACCTCGTGGCCCGGATCGGCGGGGAGGAGTTCGCGATCTGGATGCCGCACACGCCGATCGAATCCGGTCTCGAGGTCGCGGAGCGCATCCGCCAATCGGTCGAGACGGCGCAATGGCGCTGGGACGGCGCGCCGTACCCGCTCACCCTGTCGTGCGGCGTCGCCGGCTTCCCCGACCCCGTGCGGGACGTGGCCAACCTGCGCGGGACCGCGGACGCCGCGCTGTACCGCGCGAAGCAGGCAGGACGCAATCGGGTTGAAAAGGCGCCCCGCGCCGGCTAGCTTAGCCTCAGGGGGCGACAGGCTTCGACGGGTTTGGCGAGGATGTCGCTGCGTGCCCAGGTCGTCAGTCACCTGGTAAAACCACTGGCAAACTTCATAACTGCCAATTCAAACCTGGCACTGGCTGCGTAAGCTTCGGCTTCACGCACCTGCGTGAGTGGCAGCCCGCCTGAGGCGGCGCTCACGTAACGCAAAATCGGGCTGGCGCGACCTAGGGCCCGAACGGGTCGCGTAAGAGCTTCCAAGGGCTTGTCGCTGCCGAGGCCGGCGAGGCGCCGCGGTGGTGAGACCGCTGAAGCGTCGCCTACGCACGTAGTGGTGGTATCGGAGTCATTCTCGGACCGGGGTTCGATTCCCCGCGCCTCCATGGAACCGGGACGGGGGAAGACGGAAGGGGGACGGGTCCCCCACCGCTCTTCCCCCGTTTCGCTTTCCCCCCCGCCGGCGCTAACATAGTCCGTTCTCAACCCCTTCCTTGGGAGGCGACGGATGCGTGCGGTGCTCGATCTGGTGAACGTGCTGTTCGAGCCGGCGGCGGTGTTCGGGCGCGTCGGCGAGAAGCCGCGATTCCTGGCGCCGTTCCTCGCGCTCGCGGCGGTACAAGTCGTGGTCGCGATCCTGATGCTGCCCTACACGCGGCCGGTGATGGAGGCGGCCATGGCCCAGGCGATGAAGGCGCAGGGCGCCTCCGGCGCGCCGCCGAACGCCGCCGCCTTCGCCTACGTCGGCGTCATCGCGCAGCCCATCATCCTCATCGTGCTGCTGTTGCTCGGCACGGCGGTGGTGTGGGTGATGACGTCCTTGCTCGGGGGCGAGGGGAAATTCACCGTGCTGCTCAGCGTACTGACCTACAGCGCCGTCGCGTTCATCATCCAGCTCGTGGTGACGTTGCTGGTCCTCGTGTTGCGGGGCGCGCAGAACATCCAGTCGCCCGCGGACCTGCAGCCGGCCCTGGGCCTCGACCTGCTCGCCCCGGACGCGAAGGGATTCGTCGGGGGGCTGTTGAAGGGGGTGAATCCGTTCTCGATCGCGGGCTACTGGCTGACGGGGATCGGAGTGTCGGTTACCCACCGGCTGCCGCGGAGCACCGGCTATGCCATCGCCGCCGCGAGCTTCGTCGTGATGCTGGTGGTCAGTGCCGCACTGGCGATGCTCGGCCCCGGCGGGGGCGGCCGCTAGACAGTCGCCCGGGTGCGGTTGATCACCCCCTGCTCCTCCAGCGCCGCCTGCGCTGCGGCCAGGCGGGCGATCGGCACGCGGAACGGCGAGCACGACACATAGTTGAGCCCCACGCGGTGGCAGAACTTCACGGAAGCGGGCTCGCCGCCGTGCTCGCCGCAGATGCCGATCTTCAGGTCGTTACGCACCCCGCGCCCCAGGCGCACGGCGATCTCGACGAGCTTCCCGACTCCCTCCTGGTCCAGCACCTGGAACGGGTCCGCGTCGAAGATTCCGCGGTCCACGTAGAACGGCAAGAAGCGCCCGGCGTCGTCGCGCGACAAGCCGAACGTCGTCTGGGTGAGATCGTTGGTGCCGAACGAGAAGAACTCGGCCTCCTTCCCGATCTCGTCGGCGGTGAGGGCGGCACGCGGTAGCTCGATCATGGTGCCGACGAGGTAGGGCACCGCGCGGCCTTCCGCCTGGAACACCTCCTGGGCCACGCGGCGCACGATCTGCGCCTGGCGACGCAGCTCCTCCACATGGGCGACCAGGGGGATCATCACCTCGACCACGACCTTGGTGCCGCGCGCCACGACGCGGTTGGCCGCCTCGAAGATCGCCCGGGCCTGCATCTCCGTGATCTCGGGGTAGGTGATGCCGAGGCGGCAGCCGCGGTGTCCCAGCATCGGGTTCGCCTCGACCAGCGAGTCCACCAGCCGGTGCAGCTTGGCGACCGGCAGCTTCATCACCTTGGCGAGCGCCGCGATCTCCTCGCCGGTGTGCGGGAGAAACTCGTGGAGCGGGGGATCGAGCAGGCGGATCGTCACGGGGTATCCCGCCATCGCCTGGAATATCCCCGCGAAGTCGTCACGCTGCATCGGCAGCAGCTTCGCGAGCGCGCGACGCCGGCCCGTCTGGTCGGGGGCGACGATCATCTCACGCATCGCGGTGATGCGGTCGCCCTGGAAGAACATGTGCTCCGTGCGGCACAGCCCGATCCCCTCGGCGCCGAACTCGCGGGCGCGCCGTGCATCCTCGGGGGTGTCGGCGTTGGCGCGCACACGCAGCCGGCGGCGCTGGTCGGCCCAGGCCATGAGCTGCGCGTAATGCCTGCCGATCGTGGGCTCGACCAGCTTCGCCGCGCCGAGGATCACCCGGCCGGTCGTGCCGTCCACGGTGATCACTTGGCCCCGCTTCACGACGCGGCCGTTGGCGCGGAACCGGGCGGCTTCCGGGTCCACCTCGATGTCCGTCGCGCCCACGACGCACGTCTTTCCCATGCCGCGCGCCACGACGGCGGCGTGGCTGGTCATACCTCCGCGCGCCGTGAGCACCGCCCGCGCCGCGACGATCCCGTGGAAGTCCTCGGGGCTCGTCTCGGGCCGCACCAGGATGACCTGGCGACCCTGCTTGGCGAGGGCCTCCGCCTCGTCGGCGTCGAACACCGCCTCCCCGATGGCGGCGCCGGGGGACGCGGGCAGGCCCTTCGCCACCACCGTCACCGCCGCGCGCGGGTCCACCATCGGATGGAACAGCTGGTCCAGGTCCTGGGGCGGCACGCGCTGCACGGCCTCGTCGGGTGTGATGAGCCGTTCGCCCACCAGTTCGACCGCGGTGCGGACCGCGGCAAGGCCGGTGCGCTGCGCACGCCGCGTCTGCAGCAGATACAGCCGGCCGTGCTCGAAGGTGAACTCGATGTCCTGCACGTCCTTGAAGTGCCGCTCCAGCCGCTCGGCGACGCGCTTGAGCTCGCGGTGCACCTTGACGAGCTTGCCGCGCGCCAGCTTGGCGAGCGGTTGCGGGGTGCGCGCGCCCGATACGACGTCCTCACCCTGCGCGTTCGCCAGGAAATCGCCGTTCAGGACCTTCTCTCCCGTGCGACAGTCGCGCGTGAAGGCGACGCCGGTGCCCGAGTCGTCGCCCAGGTTGCCGTACACCATCGCGACGACGTTCACCGCCGTCCCGAGGTCGTCCGGGATGCCGTGCACCTTGCGGTAGTCGACGGCGCGCCGCGTGCGCCAGCTCTTGAACACGGCCTCGATGGCGCCCCACAGCTGCGCCAGAGGCGTCTCGGGGAAGGGGGCGCCGCACTTGGCCTGGATGATCGACTTGAACTCCCGCACCACCGCCTCGAGATCCTCGGGCGGCAGATCGATGTCCCGCGTCGCCTTGCGGCGCCGCTTGACCTCGTCCAGCACCTCCTCGAAGGGCTCCTTGCCGAGGTCAAACACCACGTCGCCGTACATCTGCACGAAGCGGCGGTAGGAGTCGTAGGCGAACCGGGGATTGTTCGAGCCGGCGATGAGCCCCTGCACGGTCTCGTCGTTCAGACCGAGATTGAGAATCGTCTCCATCATGCCCGGCATCGAGACGGCCGCGCCCGAGCGGACCGACACGAGCAACGGATTCTTGGGGTCGCCGAACTTTTTCTTGGTGGCCTGCTCGAGCTGTTTCAGGTGGCGCTGGACTTCGTCATGCAGCTGATCGGGGAAGATGCCCTGCTCGAGGTAGGTGAGGCACAGCTTGGCGGAGATCGTGAACCCGGGCGGGACCGGGAGACCCAGATTCGCCATCTCGGCGAGCCCGGCCCCCTTGCCGCCCAGGATGTCGCGCATGGCGGCGGAGCCGTCGGCCCGACCCGGCCCGAAGAAGTACACCCACCGCTCGAGCGACGGCACGAGGGATCAGACGGCGAGCGCGGTTTGCAGCGGCGCGGCGTGCCGTGCCCGCTCCAGGTCCTCCGAGATCTCGGTCGGGTAATCGCCGGAGAAGCAGGCGTGACAGAAGTCGGCCGGGTCGCCTTCCCCGGCCGCCGCCCGGAGCATCCCGTCGAGCGAGAGGTAACCGAGGCTGTCGACGCCTAAGTGCTCGCGTATTTGTTCGACGCTGTTACTCGACGCAATCAGCTCCTTCTTGCTGGGCGTATCTATCCCGTAGTAACAGGGACCCGTGATCGGCGGGGAAGCGACGCGGAAGTGCACCTCGGCCGCGCCTGCCTGGCGGATCAGCTGGACCAGCGCGCGGCTCGTGGTGCCGCGCACGATGGAGTCGTCCACGACCACCACGCGCTTCCCCTGTAGCACCTCGCGTACCGGGTTGAACTTGATCTTGACCTTCGCCATGCGACCCACCTCGGCCGGATGGATGAAGGTGCGGCCGACATAGTGGTTGCGGATCAGGGCGTGCTCGAGCTTGATCCCGGACTCGTCGGCAAAGCCGAGCGCCATCGCGTTCGACGAGTCCGGCACCGAGAACACGCAGTCGGCGCCGGGCGCGGGATGCTCGCGCGCCAGCTCGTGCCCGAGCGCCCGGCGCACGCGGTCCACCGAGCGGTGGAACACGGTGCTGTCGGGACGGGAGAAGTACACCAGCTCGAACACGCAGCGGCGGTGGGGCTTGGGCGCCAGCTTAGGCAGCTGGTCCACGTCCTCCCCATGGATCCGGAGGAAGTCGCCGGGCTCGAGCTCGCGGACCAGGGTCGCCCCGGTGATGTCGAGCGCGCACGTCTCGGAGGCGACCACCCAGCCGCGCCCCAATCGCCCCAGGACGAGCGGCCGGAAGCCGCGCGGGTCGACGATCGCGTACAGCGTCCGGCCGATCGTGATCACGAGGGAATATGCGCCCTCCACCCGCTCCAGCGCGTCGAGCAGCTGGTCCTCGGGCTCGCGCGCCTCGGAGCGGGCAACGAGGTGCACCAGGACTTCACTGTCGGACGAGCTCTGGAAGATGGAGCCCTTGGTCACCAGGTCGGCCCGGAGTGGGACGGCGTTGGTGAGGTTACCGTTGTGCGCGAGGGCCAGGGGGCCTTCGCGGTATCCGGCGAGCATCGGCTGGGCGTTGGCGAGGACGGAGGTGCCGGCGGTCGAGTAGCGCGTATGGCCGATCGCCACGTCGCCCGGCAGCTCGTGCAGCACCTTCTCGTTGAAGATGTCCGAGACGAGCCCCATCCCGCGGTGCGATCGCGCGACACCCTCGCCGTCCACGGCCACGATCCCCGCCGACTCTTGCCCGCGGTGCTGCAGGCTGTAGAGCCCGAGGTAGGCGACGCGGGCCGCGTCGGGAACGCCGGTGACGCCGATGATGCCGCACATTCGTGGCTCAATCTCCCATGCGCCGAGGTATGCTGGCGAAATATACCTCGCGCAACCGCTCGACGGGGTGCTCGAGCGCGGCGTCGCGCAGCCGTACGCGTACCGCGCCGCCCGGCTCGCCCACCGCCCCGACGCGCTGCGCTGGCACGCCCAACTCCTGCGCCAGCGCCGCCACCGCCGTGGCGCGCTCGGGCGGGCACGTCACGACGGCGCGGCCGTGCGACTCCGAAAACAGCACTTCGTATGGCGTGAGACGTAGGGCGTACGACGTAAGGTCGACGTCGAGGCCGAAACCGGTCTCCGCATAGGCATCGCCCATCGCCACTTCCGCGAGCGCGACGCCCAGGCCGCCCTGCGAGCAATCGTGCGCCGACCGCAACAACCCACGCTCCGCGGCGGTGCCGAGGTAATCCACCAGCCGGCGCTCGGCCGCGAGGTCCACGCGCGGCGGCCCGCCCCCCACGAAGCCGTATAGCGCGTCCCACAGTTGCGAGGCGCCCAGCTCCGCCCGGGTCTCGCCCAGCACGAACACCACGTCCCCACGGGCGCGCGCGTGGCTGGGCACGGCGCGGTCGGCGCGCGCGAGCAGTCCGACCATCCCGACCACCGGCGTCGGATCCACGGCCCCCGCCGGATTCTCGTTGTAGAAGGACACGTTGCCGCCCGTGACGGGCGTGTCCAACGCACGGCACGCGTCGGCGATGCCGCGGCAGGCCTGGGTAAACTGGTGGAACACGGCGGGCCGCTCGGGGCTGCCGAAGTTGAGGCAGTCGGTGACGCCCAGCGGGCGCGCGCCGGTGCACGCGATATTGCGCGCCGCTTCGGCGACCGCCGCCTTGCCGCCCTCGTAGGGGTCGAGGAGGACGTAGCGACTGTTGCAGTCCACCGTGACCGCGATGCCGAAGTCGGCGCCGGCCCCCCCCACCCGCACGCGAATCACCCCGGCATCTCCTCCCGGCCCGAGCACGGTGCCCGCCTGGACCGTCGAGTCGTACTGCTCGTACACCCAGCGCTTCGACGCCACGGGGGGATGATCGAGGAGCTTGAGGAGCACGTCGGCGGGATGCGGGATGGGGGATGCGGGATGCGGGCCCTGGCGGCGCAACTCCGCGACGCGAGGGTCTTCGGCCGCTTGGGGGTGATACACGGGGCAGTCGTCGATCAGACGGCGGCCGGGGATTTCCACGACCACCTGATCCCTCCATTTCGCCCGGTACATCCCGTCGTCGGTGACGCGACCGATCGCGGTCGCGTTGAGCTCCCACTTTGCCGCGACGGCCTGGATCGCCGCGAGGCGATCGGGCCTCGCTACGATGAGCATCCGCTCCTGCGACTCGGAGAGCAGGATCTCATACGGGGTCATGCCCGGCTCGCGGGTCGGGACGAGCGACAGATCGAGCTCCACGCCCGCGCCGCCCTTCGCGGCCATCTCGGCGGACGAAGAGGTGAGCCCCGCGGCGCCCATGTCCTGGATCGCGACGATGAGGCCCGACGCGATCAGCTCGAGGCTCGCCTCGAGCAGCAGCTTCTCGGTGAACGGGTCTCCCACCTGCACCTGCGGGCGGCGTCGCTCGGATTCGTGGGTCAACTCCTCGGAGGCGAAGGACGCCCCGTGGATGCCGTCGCGTCCGGTGCGCGAGCCCACCACGAGGAGCAGGTTGCCCACGCCGTGGGCCGCGGCGCGGATCAGGTCCTTTTCCCGCAGCAAGCCGACGCACATCGCGTTCACGAGCGGGTTCCCGCCGTAGCTCGCGCCGAAGTCCACTTCACCGCCCAGCGTCGGGACGCCGACACAGTTGCCGTAGTCGCCCACCCCGCGCACGACGCCGGCGAAGAGGTAGCGGTTGCGCGCGTCGTCGAGGGGTCCGAAGCGAAGACTGTTGAGCACTGCGACGGGCCGTGCGCCCATGGTGAACACGTCGCGCAGGATGCCGCCGACGCCCGTCGCCGCGCCCTGGTAGGGCTCGACGGCGGAGGGATGGTTGTGGGACTCGATCTTGAACGCGACCGCCCAGCCGTCGGGGAGGCGCAGCACGCCCGCGTTCTCGCCCGGCCCTTGGACGACCTGCGGACCGGTGGTGGGGAAGGTCTGGAGCACCGGCTTCGAGTGCTTGTAGGAACAGTGCTCGCTCCACAACGCGGAAAACACGCCGAGCTCGGCGAAGGTGGGGGTGCGGCCGAGCATCGCCTCGATGCGCCGGTATTCCTCGGCGGTGAGATTGTGATCGCGGACCAGCTGCGGCGTGATCGGCGGGTCGCCCGGCACGGGCGTGGGGCGCGCCCCGCTCACGAATCGGACGCCTTGGCTCCGGCCACGCCGCGCATCACGGCACGCACCACGCGGGCGATGAGGTTCGGCTCGGCGTGCGAGAGCACGGTCCGGGCCTCGTCGGCGTCGAACCAGATGCCGTGGCAGTGGGTGCACTGGTCGATTTGCACGCCATGCCATTCGCCGGTGATCAGGTCGTACCCGCACTTGGGGCACTTCATGTAATGCGACGTGCGCTCGTGCTCGGCGGCGGCCCGCTGCATCGTCTGGCGCTGCTGGCGTAACAGCTCGGCGTCGCGCCGGGCGAAGTACTCTTCCTCGTTCTTGCTCGGTTTGTCGGGCATGGGCGTCACGGCGTCGAGGGCGGCTTGACGGTCAGCGTGTCGCCACCGCGACGGAGGTGGGGCTGCGTGGCCGCGGGCGAGGACGACTGCCCGCTGTAGCGATGTCCCGGCCAGCGTAGCACCGCGTCCACCACCTTGTCGTTCTGCAGGAACACCACATCCTCAGTGCCGCAGCTGTACTCGCATCCGTTCCGGTAATACAGGAAGGTTGCCTCACCCTGCCGCCGCACGGTGATGGGCGGACCCCACAGCGCGACTACCTCCTTCTCGCTCATCCCCGGGTCGATGGTGCCCGTATTGGGAGAGTCGTACGGCACGTCGCGCGTCGCCGTGGGGATCTCCGGGGCCTGGACGGGCCGATGCTTGGGGGGTGGGGAGGGTGCCGCCGGCTTCGCCGGCTCGGGCGTGGCGGGGGCCGGCGTCTGGGGCGCAGCCGGCGGGGGCTGCACCGGCGCGGGCTGCGCGGGAGTCAGGCCCCGGCGCTCAGCGATCTTCGCCTCGATCGCCTGCTTGATCTTGGCGTACTGGTCGCCGATCTGCTCACACCCTGAGGTGGCGATCCCCAACACCGCGCACATCCACAGCGTGCTGCGTCGCATGTCGAGCCTCCATCGAGTGAAAGACGCGGGCTCCGTCTTGGCCGCCCAAGGCCGGCGCGTTGCGGCGCTCCGGGTGCGGCATGATCCCCACCACGTTCCGGCCGGCGTTCGTGACGCCGGCGATGTCGTGCGCCGAGCCGTTGGGGTTGTCGCGCACGTAGCGCCACACGACCCGTCCACTCGCTTCGAGTTCGGCGGCGGTGCGCTCGTCCGTCACGTACCGCCCGTCCCCATGCGCGATCGGGATCTCGAGGACCTCGCCCGGCGCGTACTGGGAGGTGAACGGCGTGTCGGTTCGCTCGACCCGCACCCAGGCGGGCCGTGACAGGAAGCGCAACCGCGCGTTCCGCATCAGAGCGCCGGGGAGCAACCCCGCCTCGCACAGGATCTGAAATCCGTTGCAGATACCCAACACCGGCCCGCCGGCGCGCGCGTGCTCGGTGACGGCCGCCATGATGGGCGAGAAGCGGGCGATCGCGCCGGAGCGCAGGTAATCGCCGTAGCTGAACCCGCCGGGCAGAATCACCACGTCGGCCTGCTGCAGCGTGGTGTCGCGGTGCCACACGTAGTAGGCGTCGCTGCCGGCGTCGCGCGCGGCCGCCAGCGCGTCGGCATCGCAGTTCGAGCCTGGAAACACGACCACCGCGACGCGCGTCATCGGACGGCCCCCTCCTCCACCGCCAGGTCGTAGTCCTCGGTCACCGGGTTCGCCAGCAGCCGGTCGCACATCGAGCGCGCCCGCGCCAGCGCGTCGTCGCGATTGGCCGCCTCCAGCTCGAGCAGCAGGTGCTTGCCGACCCGGACCCGGGTGACCTCGCCGAAGCCCAGGGCCTGGAGCGCGTGCTCGACCGCCTGCCCCTGAGGGTCAAGCAGCGCGGCCCGCGGCATCACCCGAACTTCGACGCGGAACGCGCTCATCGCTCGCTCCCGCGCGGCGCGACGCCGCGGGGCCGAGGGCCGTAGGCCTCGTCCACCTGGTCGCCGTCCGTGATGACGATCGGCCCGGCGATTTCGGCCTCCTCGTCCTCGCCGGCCTCGAGGAAGAAACCCAGCACCGTAGCCCGCAGCACGCCGTACGCCATGTACACGATTCCGAGAGGGAAGAAGAAGGCGTCGTGCTCGAGAACCCCGAAGATCAGGATAAACAGGACAGTCGCGAGCCCCAAGAGGCCGCGCCACGAGCGGAACCCCGCGCGCGGCAGGGTGGCGTAGCGCACGTTGCTCACCATCAGAATGGTGAGCAGGATCATCAGGAGCTGCATCAAGTGGTGCCGGGGCAGGACGCGGAAGAGCTGCTGGTACAGGTCCGTCGTGGTGAAGGGGTAGAACGTCGCCAGCGTCATCCCCGCGGCCGGGGACGGCAGGCCGATGAAGTAGCGCTTGGAGCGCCCGGCCTGGGTGAGGTTGAACCTGGCCAGCCGGATCGTCACCGCCATGACGTAGAAGTAGCAGAAGATCCATTCGGCCTGGCCCGCGCTCGCGAACTCGAGCTGATACACCAGAAACGCGGGCGCGACTCCGAAGCTCACGGCGTCCACCAGGCTGTCCAGCTCGGCGCCGAAGCGGCTGCCCGTCTTCGACAGGCGCGCCACGCGGCCGTCGAGCGCGTCCAGGATGCCGGCGAAGAAAATGTACCAGCCGGCCCGATAGAACTCGGCGCGCGATGCGAGCACCATCGCCCAGATGCCGAAGAACAAGTTGAACAGGGTGAACAAGCTCGGGACCACCACGACGACGCGCCGGATGCTGGGGCGGGGGAACGGCCTCACGCGCCGAGCTCCGCGAGCACGGTCTCGCCGGCGCGCACCCGGTCGCCGACGGCCACCCGCACGGCGGCGCCTGCGGCGGCGGGAAGGAACACATCGACCCGCGAGCCGAAGCGGATCATCCCCATGCGCGCGCCCTGCTGCGCGCGCGCGCCCGGCTGACCGTCGGTCACGATGCGGCGGGCGATGAGGCCCGCGATCTGGCGCACCAGCAGCGGTCCGCGACGCGTCCGAATGCCCACGGACGACTGCTCGTTGTCCAAGCTCGCCTTGTCGGACGCCGCGTGGAGGAACCTCCCGGCGTGGTGGCGCACCAGCTCTACCGTTCCGGTCGCGGGGTAGCGGTTCACGTGGACGTCGAACACACTCATGAAGATCGACACCCGTGTGGCCCGGGTCTTCAGGTACATGGGCTCATCCACCACGGCGACGTCCACGATCTTCCCGTCCGCGGGGGCGATCACGTACTGGTCGCCGCGCGGCCCCGCCCGCACCGGGTCGCGGAAGAACACGAGCAGCCACGCGGCCAACAGTAACAGCATCCCCTCCGGTACCCATAACCACGCCGAGCCGCGCGCCACCCACGCGCCGAGCAGGACCAGGGTCCAGCCCGGCAGGATGAACGGCCAACCTTCGGGAGCCAGCCTCACCGCCCAGCACCACGCCCATTGCGGATTGCGGATTGGCGATTGCGGATTCCATGTGCGTCGTTCCAGTCCGCAATCCGCAATCCGCAATCCGCAATGACCAGGCGGGCGCACCGAGAGCTCATGCGGGCTCCAACTCCTGGCCGGTGATCCGCCGGTACGCTTCCCGATACCGCGCGCTCGTCGCCTGCACCACTTCGGACGGCAAGGGGGGCGGCGGTGGCTCGCCGTCCCACTGCCCCTGTTGCTTCAGGGCGGCGAGATAATCGCGCAGCGGCTGCTTGTCGAAGCTTGGCTGGCTCCTGCCCGCCTGGTAGCGGTCTGCGGGCCAGAACCGCGACGAGTCCGGCGTGAGGATCTCGTCGATCACGAGCAACCGACCGTCGGGCGTCGTGCCGAACTCGAACTTGGTGTCGGCGATGATGACGCCGCGCGGCGCCGCGTAGGCGCGCCCCGCGTCGTACAGGCCCAGGCTCGCCTGCTTGATCTGCTCCGCCAGCGCACGACCGATCGCCCGCGCGACGTGTCCGAAGGTGACGTTCGCGTCGTGGCCGATTTCGGCCTTCGTCGCGGGCGAGAAGACGGGCGGCTCGAGCCGTGCACTCTCCACCAGACCGGCTGGGAGCGGCTCTCCCGCGAGCGTGCCGGACCGCTGGTACTCGCTCCAGGCGGAGCCCGTGATGTAGCCGCGCACGACGCACTCGAACGGCACCGGCGTCGTGCGGCGCACCAACATGGCGCGGCCCGTGAGGGCCGCGCGCCACGGCTCGAGGGAAGGAATCCGCGCCACGATCTCCTCGACGTCGGCCGACAGGAAGTGGCTCGCAACCACGTGGGCGAGTCGCTCGAACCAGAAGGCGCTGAGCTGCGTGAGCACCGCCCCCTTGTGCGGCACCGGCTCGCGCAGCACGACGTCGAACGCGCTCACCCGATCGCTCGCCACGAGCAGCAGCGTCTCGCGGTCCACCTCGTACACCTCGCGGACCTTGCCGCGGCGGAGCAGGGAAAGGGGCAGCACGCTGGCGACGAGCGGCGCGGTCATACGGTGACCTCGGCGGCCGCGGCGGCGGGCGCCACGGCCTCGATCCGGTGGAGCACGGGCGGCAGCACCTGCTCGAGGAACTCGTCCACCTGGCGCGGAGCGCGGCCGACGTACGCCGCCGGGTCGAGCTCCTCGGACCGCACCGCGACCTTGAGGGTCTTGAACGCCGGATCCCGGCCCAGGCGCTCCAGCAGGTCGTTCGGCGCGCCCTGCTCGGCCACGGCGCGCGCCACCGCCAGGCTGTGCGTGCGGATCACCTCGTGCAACCGCTGGCGGTCGCCCCCCGCCCGCACGCCCCGCATCAGCAGCGGCTCGGTGGCCAGGAACGGCAGCTGGCTCGCCACGTGTCTGGCGATCACCGCCTCGCGCACCTCGATGCCGGCAGCGACGTTGGTGGCGAGCACGAGGATCGCGTCGGCGGCGAGGAACGCCTCGGGAAGCACGAGTCGCCGGTTGGCGCTGTCGTCGAGCGTCCGCTCGAGCCACTGGGCGGCGGCGGTGTGCCACGCGTTCCCTTCGAGCTCGATCACGAAGCGCGCGAGACCCGTCATGCGCTCGGCGCGCATCGGGTTGCGCTTGTACGCCATGGCACTCGAGCCCACCTGGTCGCTCTCGAAGGGTTCGAGCATCTCGCCGTCGTGCTGCAACAGGCGCAGGTCGGTGGCGAACTTGGCGGCCGAGGCGGCCAGCCCCGAGAGCGCGGCGAGCGCTTGGGCGTCGAGCTTCCGCGGGTACGTCTGTCCCGTCACGAGGAACACCCGGCCGAACCCCATCTTGCGCGCGACCCGGGCGTCGAGCTCGCGTACCTTGTCGTCGTCGCCGTCGAGCAGCTCGAGAAAGCTCGCCTGCGTGCCCGTGGTTCCCTTCACGCCGCGGAACTGCAGCGTCTCGAGCCGGTGCAACAGCTCCTCGGCGTCGAGCAGGAAGTCCTGCATCCACAGTGTCACCCGCTTCCCCACGGTCGTGAGCTGCGCGGGCTGGAAGTGGGTGTAGGCGAGACAGGGGAGGGCGCGATAGCGTCGCGCCAGCTTCGACAGCGCCACCAGGACCGCCGCGACCCGGCCGAGCAACAGCTCGAGCCCCTCGCGCATCAAGATCAGGTCCGTGTTGTCGCTGACGTACGCGCTGGTCGCCCCGAGGTGGAGGTAGGGCCGGGCCGCCGGCGCCTGCTCCCCCAGGTGATGGATGTGCGCCATGACGTCGTGGCGCAGCCGCTTCTCGTGCTCCGCCGCGCGCTCCAGGTCGGCGTCGTCGAGGTGGGACCGCAATTCGTCCAGCGCCTGCGGCGGGATCTCGAGGCCGAGCTCTTTCTCGGTCTCCATCAACGCCAGCCAGAGGCGTCGCCACAGCCCGATGCGCCGCCGCTCGCCCCACAGGGCCTGCATCGCCGGGGAGGCGTAGCGCTGGCCCAGCGGCGAGACGTACGTCAAACCGCGGCCTTGGCGCGGGCGACCAGCGTGTTCCAGTCGGCCAGGAACTGCTCGAGGCCGCGGTCGGTGAGCGGGTGCAGGAGCAGCTTCTTGAGCACGTCGGGGGGCAGGGTGGCGACGTCCGCGCCGATCATCGCCGCCTCCACCACGTGCCGCGGGTGCCGGATCGACGCGGCGAGGATCTCCGTCGCGAGCTGGTAGTTGTCGAAGATGACGCGCGCCTCGCGGATCACCTCCATGCCCTCCTGACCGGCGTCGTCGATCCGTCCCACAAAGGGGCTCACGTAGCTCGCGCCGGCCTTGGCGGCGATCAGACATTGCACGCTGGAGAAGCAGAGCGTCACGTTCGTCTTGATGCCATCAGACGCGAGCCGCCGCACGGCGACCATCCCCGCCTCGATCATCGGGATCTTGACGACGATGTTGTCGGCGATCTTCGCGAGCGCTCGCCCCTCCTTCATCATCCCGTCCGTGTCCACGGCCACGACCTCGGCCGAGACCGGCCCCTCGACCAGCGAGCAGATCTCCTTCAGGACGTCCTTGGGATCGAGATCGCCCGCCTGCTTGGCGAGCAAGGATGGATTGGTGGTGATGCCGTCGATGAGGCCGGCCTGCGCCGCCCAGCTGATGTCTTTGAGGCTCGCGGTATCCAAGAAGAACTTCATAGCTCAGGCCTCGGCGTAGAGGTCCGCGGGGTAGCGCACCGCCACCAGATACAAGCCCTGAGGTGGTGCGGGTGGGCTGGCCGCTTGGTTGTCAGTGGCGGTGAGCAGACGGGGAAGATCCGACAGCGGGCGCCTGCCCAGGCCGACGTCCACCGTCGCGCCCACGAGAAAGCGCACCATGCGGTGCAGGAACCGGTCGGCCTCGATCGTGAACGTCACCCCCGCTCCGTCAGTCCGCGGCGCCCACTCGGCGAGCGCCACGCGGCTGCGGTAGTGGGGCTTGGTCCCCCCGCCCCCCCTGCCCCCCCCGCCCCCCCCGCCCCCCGCGCCGGTCGCGGCGAGGCCGCGGAAATCGTGCTCCCCAAGCAGCAGCTCGGCCGCGCGGGCCAGCAGCGCGATATCGAGCGGACGGGCCAACGCCCATTCGTACGGCCGACGGAACGGCGACTGGGCGGTGTCGTCGGTGCCGATCACGTAGCGGTAGCGGCGCGCGAGCGCGCTCCGGCGCGCGTCGAAACCGGCTCCCATCGGGTGCACGCGCTCCACCCATACGTCCCGCGGCAGCAGCGCGTTCAACGCCCGGCGCAGACCGTCCGCATCCACCGCCCAACGGTCGCTCGCGAGAAACCCGACGCCCTGGCCGAGCGCATGCACACCCGCGTCGGTGCGTCCGGCACCCGCCGCCGTCGTCCGCCGGCCCATGAGACGCTCGAGCACGGCCTCGAACTCCGCCTGCACCGTGCGCCCCTCCCGCTGCCGCTGCCAGCCGACGAACTGGGCCCCGTCGTATTGCACCACGGCGAGGTAGGGCCGGCTCGTCACGGGCGAAAGATAGGGTGAAGCGGGGGGTCAATCAAGCCACGCAACCCCTTGTCGTATTTGACAAAAGCCGATTTTTCGCGGTAGCTTTCCTAGGTCCGGAACCCCCCAATGTCCGCGTCCGCGCAGCCCTCCGCTTCAGCGTCGCCGCTCCAGCAAGCGATCGTCGCCCTCGCGAACCGCCAGTCCCTGAGCGAGCGCCAGACCACCGAGGTCTTCGGCGCGGTGATGCGGGGCGAAGCCACCCCCGCGCAGATCGGAGCGTTGCTGATGGGGTTGCGGGTGAAGGGCGAAACGCCCGACGAGGTGGCGGGCGCGGCGCGCGCGTTGCGTGAAGCGATGGTGCGGGTGGAGGCGCACGGCGGCCACGGAGCGCAGGGGGCGGGGGAGATGCACCTCGTGGATACCTGCGGCACCGGCGGCGGCGCCGTCTCCACGTTCAACATCTCGACCGCCGCGGCGTTCGTCGCGGCGGGGGCGGGCGCGTCCGTGGCCAAGCACGGGAACCGCTCGTTCACCTCGAGGTGCGGCTCGGCGGACGTGATCGAGGCCCTCGGCGTGCGGATCGACGTGGACGCCGCCGAGGCGGCGCGCGTGCTGCGCGACGCGTGCGTCACGTTCCTGTTCGCGCCGAACTTCCATCCCGCCATGAAGCACGCCGGCCCGGTGCGGCGCGAGCTCGGCGTGCCCTCAGTAATGAACCTGCTCGGACCGCTGGCCAACCCGGCGGGCGTGCGACGTCAAGTGGTTGGCGTCGCCGACCGCGATCGCGCGCCGCTCGTCGCGGGCGCCTTGGCGCGGCTCGACGCGGAGCACGCGCTCGTCGTCCACGGCCGGATCGGGATGGACGAAATCTCCCCCCAGGGAATCACCGATGTCTGGGAAGTGCGGGACGGTCGGATCACGACGTGGGAGCTCGATCCGTCGCGACACCGGCTCGCGATCTCCGACGTCGGCGCGCTCCGAGGCGAGGATCCGGCCGCCAACGCGCAGCGCATCGAGCGCCTGCTCGCCGACGGCGGGGCCGGGGGGGCCGGGGGGGACGGGGCGGGCTGGGGGGACGGGGGAAGCCGCGGCGATGCACCCGGGGTCGCCGCCGTGCTGCTCAACGCGGCGGCGGCGGTCTACGTGGCGGGGCTCGCAGCGTCCTACGAAGAGGGCCTCACGCGGGCGCGCGACGCACTCGCGGCGGGTAAGGGTCGCGAGGCGCTCGAGCGGCTGCGCCGCGTGAGCCCTAGAACTTCCGGATGACGCCGACGACGATGCCCTGGACGACCACGTCGCGCTCGTTGACCCGCAGCGGGGTCATGGTGGCGTTCGCGGGCTCGAGCCGGATCCAACCGCCGGGCTCGCGATAGAACTTCTTGACCGTCGCGCTCGACCCGTGCACCAACGCGACGACGGTCTGGCCGTTGTCGGCTTGGCTGCGCTCGTGCACGACGATGAAGTCGCCGTCCTTGATGTGCTCGTCGATCATCGACTGGCCGCGCACCTTCAGGACGTAGCTGCGCCCGCGGCGCGGGATGAGCTCGTCGGGCACGGCGATGGTGTCCGGGCCGCTGATCGCTTCGATGGGCGCGCCGGCAGCCACCAGGCCGAGCAGCGGGAGTTCGGTCGCGCCTGTCTGGCCCTTGGGCGGCACCACTTCGATCGCCCGACTCTCGTTGTGCGCGCGGTGGATGTATCCCTTGCGCTCGAGGTTCGTGAGATGCTCGTGGACCGTGGCGAGGGAGCGGAAGTCGAACCGCCCGGCGATCTCCTCGAAGCTGGGCGCGTACCCCTTCTCGGCGATGTGGCCGGAGATGAAATCGAGGATCTCGCGCTGACGGCGGGTGAGCGGCACACGTATCTCCCGAAGAGAAACCGAAGCGTAATTTACCCGAAAATGCCCCGAATGCAAGGATGACCCAGACGTCCCTCGACGCCATTTTGAGTGCCACCCGCGAGCGCGTGGCGGCCATGCGGCCGCGGGCCCGGGAGCTCGAGCGCGCTGCGGCGGAGGCCCCGGCACCGCGCCCGTTCGGCCCGGGACTGAGGGGAGCTGCGGTGGGCGTGATCGCCGAGGTCAAGCGACGCTCACCCTCGGTCGGGGCGATCCGCGAAGACCTCGAGCCGGTGCGTCACGCGCAGGCGTACGAGCGGGGCGGCGCGGTCGCCGTCTCGGTGCTCACCGATGCGCTGCACTTCGGCGGCTCGCTCGACGACCTGGCGCGGGTTGCGCGGGGGGTGTCGCTCCCGGTGTTACGCAAGGACTTCATCCTCGACGAGCTGCAGCTCGACGAGGCGCGCGCAGCGGGGGCGAGCGCCGTGTTGCTCATCGTCCGGGCGCTCCGCGCCGACGCTCTCGGGGCGCTCGCGCGGGCCGCCCGCGACCGCGGGTTGGGCATCCTGGTCGAGGTGCATTCGGACACGGAGCTGGACCGGGCGCTCGCGGTCGACCCGACGGCGGTCGGCGTGAACAGTCGGGACCTCGCGACGTTCGCGGTGGACCTGGCGTTCGCCGAGGGGCTCGTGACGCGGGTTCCTGCGGGTGTGCCGGCGGTCGCGGAGAGCGGGATCGAGACGCGCGCGGACGTCGAGCGGATGGCGGCGGCGGGCGCGGACGTCGTGCTCGTGGGAACGTCGGTGGCGCGGGACAGCGATCCGGCGGCGGCCGTACGTGCCCTGGTGGGAGTGACGAGGAAGGGGCGGTCATGACGAAAGATGGCGGATTGCGGATTGCGGATCTGCTCGGTCCGGGCTCCGATGACTGACTTGCGAGCTCCAGCCACGCCCGGCCGCTTCGGCCCGTACGGCGGACGCTACGTCCCGGAGACGCTCATGGCGGCGCTGGACGAGCTGGAGCGCGTGTACGAAGCCGCGCAGCGCGACCCGGCCTTCTGGGCGGAGCTCAACGCCCTGCTCACGGATTACGTGGGCCGCCCCACGCCGCTCACCGAAGCTCCGCGACTCGCCGCTCAGGTGGGCTCGGGCGTGATCGTCGCCTTGAAACGCGAGGACTTGAACCATACCGGCGCCCACAAGATCAACAATACGCTCGGCCAGGCGCTGCTCGCGCGGCGCATGGGCAAGCGACGCATCATCGCGGAGACGGGAGCGGGCCAGCACGGCGTCGCCACGGCCACCGTGTGCGCGCGCTTCGGGCTCGAATGCGTCGTCTACATGGGGGAGGAAGACACGCGGCGGCAACGCCTCAACGTGTACCGCATGGAGCTGATGGGCGCCAAGGTGGTGCCCGTGACCGCGGGGACGAAGACGCTGAAGGACGCGACCAACGAGGCGCTGCGCGACTGGGTCACGAACGTTACGACCACGCACTACATCATCGGGTCGGTGGTGGGCCCGGATCCGTTCCCACGCATCGTGCGCGACTTCCAGTCCGTGATCGGTCGTGAGGCCCGGGCCCAGGCGAGCGAGCGCTGGAGCCGGCTGCCGCGGAGCGTCGTGGCGTGCGTCGGCGGCGGCTCGAACGCGATGGGCATCTTCACGGCGTTCCTCGACGACCGAAACGTGGAGCTGGTGGGTGTGGAAGCGGCGGGGGAAGGATTGGGGACGGAGCGCCACGCGGCGTCGCTCGCGCGGGGTCGGCCAGGGGTGTTCCACGGCAGCCTCAGCTACTTGTTGCAGAACCGGGACGGCCAGGTGCAGCCGGCCCACAGCGTGTCGGCGGGGCTCGATTATCCCGGGGTCGGGCCGGAACATGCTTTCTTGAAGGACACCGGGCGCGTATTGTATGAGACGGTGACCGACCGGCAGGCCCTGGAGGCCTTTGCCGGGCTTTCTCGCTTGGAGGGAATCCTGCCGGCCCTCGAGAGCGCCCACGCCGTGGCCTGGGTACTGGGTCGCCGGGGATATTGGCAGGCGGGCGATATCGTCCTGATCAACTTGAGCGGCCGGGGTGACAAGGACGTCGCCATGGTCGCGGACCTGACAGGAGCCACCCTCTGAGCGGTCTCAGTCGGTTTCCGCCCACCGAGCCGGTGCCCGAAGTGGCGCTGCCGCCCCAGCAGGTCGAGGAGCTGATGCAGGTCCTGTCGAAGGGCATCAGGGCCACGCAGCTCTACCTCCCGAACAATCCGGTGTACCAGCGCGCGGTGGACAACATCCGCGCGGCGTTCCGCCAGATCTGGCAGGCGACCGACGACCTGCAGTTCGACGTCGGCGAGACGGAGCTGCGCTGGGAAGACGCCGTCGTCTACACTCAGGATCAGCGCAACGAGAGCATCGCGTGGACGCTGTACAAGGACGGGGTCCGTTCGCTCGCGTTCAAGCCCGGCGTCGAGGACGCCGAGATCGTGCGCTTCCTCGGCGTCCTGCAGCAGTCGCGCAACCTGCAGGCCGACGCCGCGGACGACCTCCTCACGCTGCTGTGGGCAGAGGATTTCCAGTTCATCAGCTACACGTTCCGCGAGCTCGCGACCGAGAACGCCGTCCCCATCGAAGCCGGCGAACCCATCCCGACGGCACCGCCGGACCAGGTGCGCCAGGCCGTGGAGGAGGAGGCCCCGCCCAAACGCGAAGGCCTGGTGTCGATGGACGACTTCGACACGACGCTGTACTTCCTCGAAGACAAGGAGGTCGACTACCTCAGGAAGGACGTGGAGCGGGAGTACTCGCAGGACCTGCGGCGCAACGTGCTGTCGATGCTGTTCGACCTGCTCGAGCTGCAGACCTACGCGACGGTACGGGCCGAGCTGATCTCGATCGTGGAGAACTTCATTCCCTATCTCCTGGGCGCGGGCGATTTTCGCTCGGTCGCCTTCATCCTGCGCGAGACACGCGCGCTGTTGCCGCGCGCCCGGGAGGTGATCCCCGAGCACCGCCAGACGTTGGAAGGCTTGGCGTCCCGCTTGTCGCAACGCGACGCGCTGTCGCAGCTCCTGCAGTCGCTCGACGAAGCGGCCGTCCATCCGAGCGAGGAAGACCTCACGGAGGTGTTCCAGGAGCTGGGGGCGGTGGCCCTGCCGACGCTCATGGGGTGGGTGCCGAAGCTGCACAACGACCGCGTCAAGGAGCTGGTGCACGCCGCGGCGGCGCGGCTGGCGCAGGCGAACGCCGGGGAGGTGCTGAAGGCGCTCGGGAGCGAGGACAGCGCGGCCCAGCTCGAGATGGTGCGGCTGGCCGGCCGCCTCAAGCTGCCCGGCGCCCCGGACGGGATGGAACCGCTCCTGGACGGCAGCGACCGCACGCTCAAGCTCGCCGTCGTCGAAGCGTTGCAGGCCATCTCGAGCCCCTCGGCAATGCGGCTCCTGGAGAAGGCGATCGACGATGCGGACCGGGACGTGCGGATCGCCGCCGTGCGCTTCCTGGCCGCGCGGGGCTACCGCAACGCCGCGCCGCGGGTGGAAGCCGCGGTGACCGGCTCGAAGCTCAAGGACGCTGATCTCACCGAGAAGATGGCGTTCTTCGAGGCGTTCGGCTCGCTCGGGGGCGCGAAGGGGATCGCCGCGCTCGAGAAGATGCTCGTCCCGAAAGGCCTGCTCGCGAGGAAGGTCGACCCCGAGACGCGCGCCTGCGCGGCGATGGCCCTCGGCAAGATCCGCACGGCCGCTGCGCGCGCCGTCCTGGAGAAGGCGGCGCAGGACAAGGAGCCGCTGGTCCGGAACGCCGTGAGCCGCGCGCTGCGCGAGGTGGGCACGTGACCGGCGCCGGCACGCCCCACTCGATCGCCGAGACCGTCCAGACGACCGACGGATTCCTGCGGCACGCCGGGCGCGACTTCCTGGTCGTGCTGTACACGGCGTTCCGCTCGCTCAAGCTCTACCCGCTCGAGAACGCCCAGGTGCAGAAGGCGCTCGACGACCTCTTGCAGACCACCAAGCACCTGCTCGACGTCGAGAAGGAGCTCGAGCTGCGGATGCAGGGCGAGTTCATCTTCGTCAACTCCGTGCGGCTGCGTCTCGACCTCGACAACTACGCGTCGTTCTCGCACATCCTGGGCGTGCTCCGGCAGTGCGGCATCGGGGCCGTCCGGATCGACGAGGGTGTAGAGCGCAAGGAGCTCCAGCTGTTCGTCGCGTTGCTCCTGTCCTACGCGGACCGGGAGGCGAGCGCCAACAAGCTGCTCGAGCTAGGGCAAAAGCTCTCCGACGCGGGCGTCACGCACGTGGGCGTCGAGCCCCCGCTCGAGACCGAAGAGGACGTCGAAGACGTGGAGCGGCAGAAGGAGGCGGCGAAGCGCACCTACGCCCGCTCCGTGGCCGTCACCAAGGAGGTCATCAACAGCATCCGCATGGGCCGGACCGCGAACGTGAAGAAGGTGAAGCGCGCGGTGCAGGCCATCGTCGACCAGGTGCTGAACAACGAAGCCTCGCTGGTGGGCCTCACGACGCTCCGCGACTACGACGAGTACACGTTCACGCACTCGGTGAACGTCACCATCTTCTCCGTGGCGCTGGGCCGCAAGCTGGGCCTCACCAAGCTGCAGCTCTACGACCTCGGCATGGCCGCGCTGTTCCACGACGTCGGAAAATCGCGCGTGCCGCTGGAGGTGCTGAACAAGCAGGGCGGGCTCAGCGACGAGGAATGGCGCATCATGCAGGCCCACCCCTGGCTCGGCGTGCTCACGCTGTTCGGGCTGCGCGGCTACGGGGAGATTCCCTACCGCGGCATGATCGTCGCCTACGAGCACCACATGAAGACCGACCTCACCGGGTACCCGAAGTCGGTCCGGGCGCGCGAGCTGTCCATCTACTCGAAGATCGTGGCCGTCGCGGACGGCTTCGACGCCGCAACCAGCCGCCGCGCGTATCAGACCGTGCCGATCCAGCCGGACCAGGTGCTGAAGGAGATGTGGGAGAACCCGCGACGCGGCTACGATCCCATCGTCGTGAAGGCGTTCATCAACCTGATCGGCATCTACCCGGTGGGCACGTGCGTCATCCTCGATACCCTAGAGGTGGCGCTCGTGCACAGCGCGAACCCCGACGTGGTGCACGTGCACCGGCCGGTCGTGCGGATCGTGACCACGCCCGACGGTGCACTGCAACATCCCGGCTTTCTGGCTGATCTCGCCCAGCGCGATGCCCAGGGTGCCTTCCCCCGCACGATCGTCAAGGTCACCGATCCCGTCAAATACGGCATCAACGTCAGCGACTACTTTGTCTGACCACGCGATCGTCGCGCGGTGGCGGGCCATCCGGAAGGCAGGGACGGGGAAGCGCGCCGCACTCATCCCGTACCTGACCGCAGGTTTCCCTACGCCCGAGCAGTCGCTCGCCGCGCTGCGCGTAATGGAAGACGCGGGCGCGGACTTAGTGGAGGTGGGCGTGCCGTTCTCCGACCCCCTCGCCGACGGGCCAACCATCCAGCGCTCCACCCAGGCCGCCCTGGACCAGGGGATGACCGTCCCGCGGGTGCTCGATCAGATCCATCGCGCCGCCCTGAAGATCCCTGTGGTGGTCATGACCTACATGAACCCGGTGATGGCGTACGGGCTCGAGCGCTTCGTCGCGGACGCGGCGGCAGCGGGCGCGTCCGGTCTGCTCCTCACCGACTTGCCGGCGGGCGCCGACCCGGGCGCGGAGGCGGTGGTCGCGGCGAGCCCGCTGGCGCTGATCCGCCTCCTCGCGCCGACCACCACGCCCGACCGGCTGGCGCGCGCGGTGCAGGGGGCGAGCGGCTTCCTCTATCTGATCTCCCGTCTGGGAGTCACCGGAGCGCGCGACGGTGTGCCCGCGGACCTCCCCGAGCACGTCGCCCGCGTGCGCGCCGTGAGCGAGCTGCCGCTCGCGGTCGGCTTCGGCATCAGCACGCCGGCGCAGGCCCGGGCGACGGCGCGCCTCGCCGACGGTGTGGTGGTGGGCAGCGCGCTGGTCGAGGCGCTCGGGTCCGGCGGGCTCGAGGCAGGGGAGCGGCTGGTGCGCGACCTCGCGGCCGCAGTCCGTGAGGGCGGCGGGGGCGCGGGCGGCGGAGGGGAACGCACGTGACCGCCAATCGCCTCGTGACGATCTACACCCGCAGCCTCGCCATCGGTGGGCCGGTGGTGCTCGTCGCCGCCCTCATCGCCGACCCGCGGTGGATCGGGCAGCTCCCCGAGACGGTGGTCATGCTGGGCGCCGCGCTGCTGCTGCGCAGCGCGCAAGTGCCCCTCAGCAAGTACTCCTATCTCACGCAGACCGGACTCGTGACGGTGACGGGAAGCTTGCTGGTGGGCGTGCCGGCCACCGCGCTCGCGGTGGCGCTGGGGGTACTCGGCGCGGACTGGCTGTGGCAGAAGAAGATGTTCCGTGCGGCGCTCGTGAACGTGGGACGCGAGATCGTCGCCCTCGTCGCCGCCTACGGGGTGTACGCCGGGACGGTCCGGCTGTCGGACGTCGCCGCCCCTGGGCTCCACGTGGAGCTCGTCCCGGCGCTGTTCTTCTACGGACTCGCGTTTTTCGTGATCAGCCGGGTGCTCTTCTACTTCGCGCTGATCATCCGCGAGAAGCTCGAGCAGGACGAGCGGCTGCTGATCCTGCGCTACGAGTGCATCGCCTACGGCGCGACCCTGGTCGCCACCGGCATCATCGTAGGGACGGTGGTCTACTGGCCGCCGCTCGCCTCGCTGTTCGTCCTCGCCGCGCTGGGCGCGCTCGGCCTGCTGTTCAAGCACACCCTGGAGGAGGCGATCGCCGCCGAGGAGCTGAACAAGATCCACGCCATGGAGGCGGTGATCACCAGCAACATCAGTCTCCAGGACTCGTTCGCGCGCATCGAGCGGCTCGCCCACCGGCTCGTGGACTGGGGTGACTTCCGCATCTATCGCCGGCAGGAGGGGGCCCTGCGGCTGGCGTATCGCGGCGAGGTCGGGCGCGCCGAGCGGGGCGAGCCGACGCCGGACATCGCGGCGCTGCGGGAAGACGTGGCGCACCGCGGTGAAGCCGTGGTGATTCACGACGTGACCCGCGACAAGCGCGTGGCCGACGCGCCGCTCCACGTGCAGAGCCTGGTGATGGTACCCCTCAAGTTCGGCGACCAGGTGATCGGCACGCTCGAGCTGGAGCATCACAAGCGCAAGGTGTACCGACCGAAGGATGTGTTCACGGTGTACACGTTCGCGAACCAGCTCGCGACGGCGATCCACATCACCGAGCTGCGCCGCCCGCTGCTCGACACGGTCGACACGATGACGCAGCAGCTCACCACACTCGCCCGGGCGGCCGAGTCACTGCGCCAGGCGGCGAGCGCGGTGGCGCAGTCCACGGCCGCCATCCGCCAGGGCGTGCTCGCGGAGGAGGGGGAGGTGTCGGGCGGGCTCGAGGCGACCGAAAGCCTGGCCCAGGTGTCGCGGCGTGTGTCCGAGGACGGCACGGAAGCGGCCCAGGCGTCGAGCACGGCGAGCGAGGTCGCGAACAAGAACCGCCACCAGATCCGCGACGCGCTGGGCCGCCTCGTCGCGCTCAAGGCGTTCGTCGGCGAGAGCTCGGCCAAGGTGCAGCGGCTCGGCCAGGTGAGCCGCCGCATCACTGGGTTCATCGCGTCGATCCGCGAGCTCGCGGATATGACGAACCTGCTGGCCCTGAACGCCGCGATCGAGGCCGCGCGCGCGGGAAAGCACGGCAAAGGGTTCGCCGTGGTGGCCGAGGAGGTGCGCCGGCTCGCCGAGCAGAGCGCGACGGCGGCGGTCGAGGCGGGCGACCTGGTCCAGGACATTCATCGCCAGGTGGGCGAAGTGGTGGAGCAGATGCGGCGCGGCGAGGTGAACGTCGGGGGTGTGGAAGAGCTCTCGTCGGCGGCGCTCGAGGCGCTGGACGCGATCGTCGCAGCCACCGCCGAGGCTACGGGTCACGCGCGCCGCATCGCCGCCGCCGCCGGCGAGCAGGACAAGGCGTTCGCCGCGCTCCGCGACCGGATCCACGCGGTGGCGGCGATCGCCGGGAAGAACCGCGCCGAGGCGGACGACGTCGCCACCCGTGCCGACGAGGCGGCCCGCGGCCTCACCGATCTGGAGCGCGCCACGCACGAGCTCGAGGAGGTGGCCGCCAGTCTGCGGCACTTGACGCGCGGCTTTGCCAGCGTCGCGTAGCCCGCTTACCATTCCCCCGTGTCCAGGAGGGAGCGGGTGCACGTGGCGCTGGGGTCGAATGTCGGGGACCGCGCCGCGCACCTTGCCTACGCCCGGGCGCGCCTCGCGGCGCTGCCACGCACCCGCCTGCTCAAGCTGTCCCGCGTCGAGGAGACCGACCCCCTCGGGCCCGTGCCGCAGGAGCCGTACTTGAACCAGATGGTGCTGCTCGAGACCGAGCTCGAGCCGGTGGAGCTGCTCCGCCAGCTACAGGGGATCGAAGCGGCTCGGGGCCGCGAGCGCACCGTGCGCTGGGGCCCGCGCACCCTCGACCTGGACATCGTGCGCTACGGCGACCGGGCCGTGCGCCACCCGGAGCTGACCATCCCGCATCCCGAGCTGCCCAACCGCGAGTTCTGGCTGCGCGAGATCGCCGAGCTGGCCGCCCTCCCCGAGCCATCGACCCGTGGCTGACGAGGGAAAGCCGGTGACCATCCACGAGCTCCTGCGGATGAAGCAGCAGGGCGAGCGAATCGTCGTGCTGACGTGTTACGACGCGCTGTTCGCGCGCCTGCTGGACGAGGCCGGCGTCGACATCCTGCTGGTCGGCGATTCGGTGAACCAGGTGCTGGCCGGCGCCGAGACGACGCTGTCCGCCACGCTCGAGCAGATGATCTACCACACGAAGATCGTGCGCCGCGGCGCCGAGCGGGCGCTGGTGGTGTGCGACCTGCCGTTCCTCACCTATCAGGTCTCGCCGCAAGACGCGATTCGCAACGCAGGCCGGGTGCTGCAGGAAACGGGGTGCCACGCGGTCAAGCTGGAAGGCGGCGCGCCGATGGCTGGGACCGTACGCGCGCTCGTGGACGTCGGCATTCCCGTGATGGGCCACCTCGGCCTCACGCCGCAGTCGGTGCACGCCCTCGGCGGCTACCGGGTGCAGGGGCGGGACGACACGGCGGCGGAGCGGCTGCGGGCGGACGCGAAGGTGCTCGAGGACGCCGGCGCGTTTGCCGTCGTGCTCGAGCTGATCCCGGCCCCGGTGGCGTCGCACATCACCAAGTCTCTCGCGATTCCCACCATCGGCATCGGGGCGGGCCCGGCCTGCGACGGTCAGGTGCTCGTGCTCCACGACATGCTGGGCTTGAACGACCGTTTCACGGCCAAGTTCGTCAAGCGCTACGCGGCGCTCGCCGAGGACGTGCGCGAGGCGGTGCGCCTGTACGCCGCCGAGGTGCGCGAGGGGCGCTATCCCGGCCCGGAGCATTCGTTCCCGAAATAGCATGCGGGAGATCGCCACGCCGCGCGAGATGCGCGCCTGGTCGCGAGTCGAGCGCGCCCACGGTCGCCGTATCGGGTTCGTCCCCACCATGGGCGCTCTGCACGAAGGGCACCTGCAGCTCGTGGACCGGGCAAAGCAGCGCGCGGATCGCGTGGTGCTCAGCGTCTTCGTGAACCCGCTGCAGTTCGCACCGCAGGAGGACTTCAGGACCTATCCGCGCGATCTGGGCCGCGACACGCAACTGGCGGCGGAGCGCGGCGTCGACTGCCTGTTCGTCCCCGACACCACGGCGATCTATCCGAGCGAGCCCGTCGTGCGCGTCACCCCCGGGCCGTTGGCGGAAACGCTCGAGGGCGTCGCCCGGCCCGGGCATTTCGCGGGCATGCTGACCGTGGTGGCAAAGCTGTTTCACATCGTGGAGCCTGACATCGCCGTGTTTGGCCGGAAAGACTTCCAGCAGGCGATGCTGGTCCGCCAGATGGCGGCGGACCTGGATTTCGGGCTCGAGATCGACGTCGCGCCCACGGTGCGGGAGCTGGACGGCCTGGCGCTGTCCTCCCGCAACACGTACCTGAACGGCGACGAGCGTCGCTCGGCGCTGGCGCTGTCACGCGCGCTGCGCGCCGTGGAGCAGGCGTGGCGCGCAGGCGAGGCGAACCCCGGGGCGCTCGAGCGGCGCGGCCTGGAGGCACTGACGGCGCCGGGCGTCACTCCGGAGTACGTCGTCCTGGTGGACGACCAGCTGCGCCCGGTGGCGCGCGCCGACGCGCGCTCCGTCGTCGTGATCGCCGCCCGCGTGGGCGCGACCCGGCTGATCGACAACGTGGTGCTCGGGGAGGGCGTGGCGGGTGACGTTTCGGTCCGTGTCTCGTGAGGTCCGTGCGCTGAAGCGCCGGCTTGGCTCAGGGCGCGTCCTTAAGGACGCACGCTGGGCCGAGCCCGCTCTTCAGAGCGGGGACTTTGGGCTTTGAGCCTGCCGTCGTGGGCGGTCGCGACCCCGGACCGCGTGGCGCACATCGAGCGCGTCGCGGCACTGCTCGCCGCGTGGGCGACGGCGATGCGCGTCCCCGACGCCGAGCGGGCCCGCTGGCTCAGGGCAGCCTGGCTCCACGACGCGCTGCGCCACGCGCCCGCGGCGACGGAGCTCGAGCACGGTCCCATGGCGGCGGCGCGCGCGGCGGCCGACGGCGAGCGGGACCGCGGCGTGTTGGACGCGGTGCGCTACCACTCCATCGGCTATGCGGGCTGGGACGATGCCGGCCGGATGCTCTACATCGCCGACTTTCTCGAGCCGGGGCGGGAGTTCGATCGCCCCGACCGGGCTGCGCTGGCGGCCAGGGTCCCGCAGGCGCGGGACGAGGTGCTCGTCGAGGTGGCGCGACGCCGGATCAAGTGGGCGCTGAGCTCGGGTTGGCGCCTGCCGGCAGAAACGGTCGACTTCTGGAATTCGCTCGTCCGGCCTTGACGCTGGCCCTGGGCGCGCTCGGCGCGGCCGTCGGGTGCCGCGGCGACCGCGGTGGCGCGAGCCATCTCGCCATCCCGGGGGAGAACGGCGTCCACGTGACGGTCGAAGTGCTGAATGCGAGCGACCGGCCCGGCCTCGCGAAGACCGCCACGCGCCTGCTACGCCGGGCGGGGATCGACGTGCTCGCCTTCGGCAACGCGCCCGAGTCCACGGGAACGCTCGACTCGACACGGATTCTGGTGCGACGAGGCAGCGCCGCAGTGGGTGAAAGGGTGCGCAAGGCGCTGGGGAGAGGACGCGTGGCCGTGGAGCTCGACAGTCGCAAGCTACTCGATGCCAGCGTGCTCCTCGGCGCGGACTTTGCGCCCGCGCGTCTCGAGTTCCACCCGTAGCTGCCCGCACGCGGCGCTGATGTCGAGCCCGCGGCTGCGGCGCAGCACCGCTGCCACGCCGTGCTGCTTCAGCCGCCGCTCGAAGGCCAGCATCTGCGCGCGCCCGCTCGGCGTGAGATCGGGCGCGCCACCGGGGTGGAGGGGCAGCAGATTCACGAGCGCCGCGAGTGGCCTGGCGAGCTTCGCCAGCGCGTCGGCCTGCTCGAGCGCGTCGTTCCTCCCGCCGATCAGAACGTACTCGAGCGTGACCCGGCGGCGGAACTGCCGCAGCCCCGCCAGCACGTCGGCGAGCCGGTACTTCTTCTCGATGGGCATCAGCTCGTAGCGCAGCTCCGGCGTAGGGGCGTGCAATGAGAGCGCCAGCCGGAACTGCTCGGCGCGCCTGGCGAGCTTCGCCAGGTTCGGCAGGATCCCGACGGTCGAGACCGTGATGTGCCGCGCGCCGATGCCGAAGCCGTCGGAATGGTTCAGGATGGTGAGGGCCGAGTCTACCGCGTCCCAGTTGAGGAGCGGCTCCCCCATTCCCATGAACACGACGTTGGTCGGCCGGAGCGCCGGGTCGAGCAGCAGGAGCTCCCGCACCTGACCCGCGATCTCCCCCGCGGTCAGGTTTCTCCGGAATCCCATCCGCCCGGTGGCGCAGAACACGCAGCCGAGGGCGCACCCCTCCTGGGACGAGATGCAAAGCGTGCGGCGCTTCCCCTCCGGGATCAGCACCGACTCGATCGCCTCCCCCTGGCCCAGATCCCACAGGTACTTCTCGGTGCCGTCACGCGATACCTGGCGCGCCGCCAGCGTCAAGCGCCCGATGGGGTACGCCTCCGCCAACCCGCGGCGCAGCGCCGCCGGGAGCTCGGTGGCGTCCTCCCACGATGCAACGGGCCGCCGCCACAGCCGCGGCAGGATCTGCTTCGCGCGATACGCCGGCTCGCCGCGCGCCGCGAGCCAGTCCGCGAGCTGGCCGCGCGCCGCGTCCGGCGAGAGCGACAGCAGATCGCTCACGGCAGCCACGAAGGGACCAGTGTAAGTCGCGCTCGACAAATACGTTGCATATCGCACATAACTTAACTATCTTCAAGCGTTTAGGACACTTGGATCAGCGTGCGCCTGTCACAGCTGCTCACCCCCGCCCGTATCCGCGTCCCCCTGCACGCGACCGACAAGGAGGGCGTGCTCCGGGAGTTGGTGGACGTGATGGCAGGTGGCAACGGAGGGGCGTGCGCCGAGGTGTTGGGGGCGATTCTCGAGCGGGAGCGCCAGTTTCCCACCGGCATCGGCTACGGGGTGGCCGTGCCGCACGGCAAGACCCCCGCCTTGTCTGCGCTCGTGGTGGTGGCGGGGACGACGCCGGCTCCGGTTCCCTATGAAACGATCGACGGCCAGCCGGTGCGGCTGTTTTTCTTGCTGGCGGGCCCCGAGTCGGCAGCAGGAGCGCACGTGAAGGCCCTGAGCCGCATTTCGCGACTGGTGCGCCGCGAGTTGGTGCGGGGCTTGCTGCTCGACGCGCGCACGCCGGAAGAATTCTACCGCGCCTTGTGCGAGGCGGAGGTATCATAGACAGCGTGAGTGGCACATCCAGGCGCACCCACCGTTGCGGTGAGCTGCGGGCGCAACATGTTGGGCAGCGGGTGCGGTTGGGCGGTTGGGTGCACCGGCGGCGCGACCTCGGAGGTATCGTCTTCCTCGACCTGCGCGACCGGGCGGGGCTCGTCCAGATCGCGGTAGGCCCGGACGCCCCGGAGGCCGTGCGCCGGATCGCGGGCGCGCTCTCGAGCGAGACGGTGGTCGAGGTCGAGGGCGAGGTCGCGGCACGGCCTGCGGACATGAAGAACCCCGAGCTCGCGTCCGGCGACGTCGAAGTGCGGGCGACGAAGCTCGCGGTCGTGGGCCCCGCCGTCACGCCCGCGATCCCGGTGGCGCGCGGCAAGGGTGACGAGCTCCCGGCGGAAGAGCTGCGGCTCAAGTACCGTCACCTCGACCTGCGCCGCCCGGAGATGCAGGCGAACTTGATCCTCCGTCACCGGCTGCTGCAGCGGGCGCGCCGGACCCTCTCCGACCTCGATTTCCTCGAGATCGAGACGCCGGTCCTCACCAAGCCCACCCCGGAAGGGGCGCGCGATTACCTCGTGCCGTCGCGCGTGCACCCCGGCGAGTTCTACGCGCTGCCCCAGTCACCGCAGATCTACAAGCAGCTGCTGATGGTGGCGGGGTTCGACCGCTACTTCCAGATCGCGCGCTGTTTCCGGGACGAGGACCTGCGCAACGACCGCCAGCCCGAGTTCACGCAGATCGACTTGGAGGCCTCGTTCGTCGGGATGGAGGATGTGCTCGGCTACGTCGAAGCGGTGCTGACCGCCCTGTGGGATGAGGCGGGGCACCGCGTGGCGCAGCCGTTCCCGCGGATCACCTGGCACGACGCGATGGAGCGGTACGGCACCGACAAGCCGGACCTGCGCTACGACCTGCCCATCTCGGACTGGACCGCCCAGGTGAAGCCGCTGGGCGTGCCGTTCTTCGAGTCGGCGCTGAAGGACGGCGCGCGGGTGCGCGGTCTGGCGGTGAAGGGCGGTGGCGCGCTGTCGCGCAAGGACGTGGATCAGCTCGCCGAGGCGGCGAAGCAGCTGGGCGGCGCGGGGCTCGCGTGGGTGAAGCGGCAAGGCGAGCAAGTCTCGGGGTCCGTGGCGAAGCACTTCACGACCGCGGCGCTGGGCGCCCTCGGCGTGGGCGACGGGGACGCGGCGCTGATGACCGTGGGTCCCGACCGGGTGACCTCGCCGGTGCTCGACCGGGTCCGCCAGGAAGTGATCCGGCGGCTCGCGCCGTCGCCGAAGCAGGCGCACGCGTTCTGCTGGGTCGTGGATTTTCCGTTGTTCGAGCCGGATCCCGAGACCGGGAAGCCCATGTTCGCGCACCACCCGTTCACGTCCCCCCGCCCGGAGGACCGCGCGCGTATCGACAGCGACCCCTACGCCTGTCGCGCGTTGCACTACGACGCCGTGTACAACGGCCACGAGCTCGGTTCCGGTTCCATCCGCATCACCGATCGGGAGTTGCAGGTGGAGATCTTCCGGAAGCTCGGCATGAACGACGACGAGTGGAAAGCGCGGTTCGGCTTTCTGATCGACGGCTTGAGCGCCGGGGCGCCGCCGCACGGCGGGTTCGCGATCGGGTTCGATCGGGTGGGCATGCTGCTGGCGGGAGCGGGCTCGCTGCGCGACGTGATCGCGTTCCCCAAGACGACCGCGGCCCGCGCGCTGTTCGAAGGCGCTCCCGCTCCCGCCGACGCCGCCGACCTGGCGTCCCTCCATCTCGAGGTCAAGGCATGAGCGACGAGATCACGCATCGCCTGTCCACGGAGGGCATCGACCCGCTCGCGCTGGCGGGCGTGAACGACGGCAATCTGATCGAGCTGGCGAAGCGGCTCGGCGTGCGGGTCTCGCTGCGGGGCGACACGTTGATGCTGCAGGGCTCGCTGTCGGCAGTCGAGCGCGCCACGCAGGTGGCGCAGGCGCTGGTGGACCTCGCTCGCATGGGCGAGACCCTGGAGGTGGCGGACGTCGAGCGGATCGCCAGCGAGGAGCCGGGAGCGACCGGGGCGGCGGCGCCGGCGGAGGCGCTGCCGCGCGGGAAGGGCGCAGAGGGCGAGTACAAGATCATCCTGCCCGGGCTGCGCCGGGTGATCCAGGCGAAGACCGCGGGACAGCGGGACTACCTGGAGGCGATCGCGCAGCACGACATCGTGATCGGGATCGGGCCGGCGGGGACGGGGAAGACCTATCTGGCGGTGGCGGCTGCCGTCGACGCGCTCGCGCGCAGGCGCGTGCGGCGCATCGTGCTGGCGCGGCCGGCGGTGGAGGCGGGGGAGAGCCTCGGGTTCCTGCCGGGCGACCTGCAGGAGAAAGTGGACCCCTACCTGCGGCCGTTGTACGACGCGCTCGAGGACATGATGCCGCGCGACCGCGTGCAGAAGGCGATCGACTCGCGGACCATCGAGATCGCGCCGCTCGCCTATATGCGCGGGCGCACCTTGGCCGACGCGTTCGTGATCCTGGACGAAGCCCAGAACGCGACCGGGATGCAGATGAAGATGTTCCTCACGCGCCTGGGCGTGAATTCGCGCGCCGTGATCACCGGCGACAAGACCCAGATCGACCTCACGAACCGGGAGGACTCGGGGCTGCTGCAGGTCGAGCGCATCCTGCCCGGCATCGAAGGCATCGCATTCTGCTATCTGAGCGACACGGACGTCGTACGCCACCGGCTGGTACGCGACATCGTTCGCGCGTACGCCGAGGACGCCCAGGGCTGAGATGAGACCCCCGACGAAGGACCAAGTGCGCTATCACGGCGCCCGCTGGGCCTGGGTGGTGGGCCTCGCGGTGCTGGCGTACGTGGCGTTCCCGTCCAGCGCCGCGAACGTGGCGCCGTTGCTCGAGCCCGGAGCGGTCGCCGAGCGCGACGTGATCGCGCCCTTCGCCTTCCCGGTCAACAAGTCCGACGAGGAGCTGGCGCGGGAGGCGGAGGAGCTCGCCGCGTCGGTGAAGCCGATCTATCAGTTCCACGAGCACGCCCTCGACAGCGCCGCCGCCGCGCTGCAGGCGTTCTTCTCCGCCCTCGAGAGTGCGGCGAGTCAAGGCGGGGCGGCGGCGCTCATCGCAGCCGCGAAGGCGCAAGGCGTCAGCGTCAGCGGGGCGCAAGCGGCATACCTCGGGAAGGGTGGGAAGCGCCACAACCTGCAGCGGGCGCTGGACGCGCTGTTCGAGCGGACCCTGGCCGTCGGCGTGACTGGCCCCGGCGTGCTCCAGGTCGAGCAGGCGCCGGAGCTGATCGTGCGGCGGCGCTCGTCAGAGCAGTCGGTGCAGCGCGATCAGGTGTTGTCCTACGCGCAATACCTGGTGCGCGCGCGGGCGGTGCATCCCGACAAGAGCTCGAGCGTCGGCGACGAGCTGTACCTGCGACTCGCGAACCACTTCTTCCGCGCCACGCTCGTGCCCAACACGCTCGAGACCGAGCGGCGCCGCGACGAGCTGCGCCGCAGCGTGGACCCCAGCAAGTACATCGTGCGCGCGGGGGACCGGATCGTGGGCGCGCACGAGGTCGTGACCAACGAAGCACACGAAAAGCTCGTGGCGCTGCACAGCGACATGGTGCGCCGCGGCGCGGCGACGAGCCGGTCGGCCGGCGGCGTCTTCGGCGCGATCCTCCGCGACTCCCTGATCCTGGCGATCTTCTGGGTGCTGCTGCTGCTCTATCGCCGCGAGACGTATCGCGAGCAGCGGCAAGTGACCCTCATCGGCAGCCTGTTCGCGCTCGTGCTGCTCCAGGCGGCCGCCGTGGCGCGCTTCTTCCCGCAGCACACCGAGATCGTCATCCTGCCGTTCGTGGCGATGATGCTGACCGTGCTCTTCAACGGCCGCGTGTCCATGGTCGCCGCGATGATCCTCGCCACCGTCATCGGCCTGCAGGGAGTGCTCCACGACGTGCCCGCCTTGTTCCTCTGCATGGTGGCCGGCGTCACCGCGGCCGTCTCCGTGCGCGTGCTGCGGCGGCGCAGCAACTTCTACGTGCCGGTGCTGATCATCGCCCTCGGCTATCTCGCCGCCGCCCTGGCGCTCGGTCTCATGGGCGGGTGGAGCGTCGTCGAGATCGGACTGCGTGGCGTGTGGGGGGCCGCCAACGGGCTGGTGTGCGCCGGCCTCACGTTCTTCCTCCTGCCAGCGGCCGAGTCGCTCACGGGCATCACGACCGATCTCACGCTGCTCGAGCTATCCGACCCCAGCCGCCCGCTGCTGCGGCGGCTGTCTCTGGAAGCCCCCGGCACCTACGCCCACTCCGTCGCCATGGCCAACTTGGTCGAAGCGGCGTGCAACCGCATCGGCGCCAACGGGCTGCTCGGCCGCGTGGGCTGCTACTACCACGACATCGGCAAGGTCAAGAATCCGCTGTACTTCGTGGAGAACCAGACGCGCGGCAACAACCCGCACGACCGGCTCAAAGCCTATCAGTCAGCGCAGATCATCCGGGCGCACGTCGCCGACGGGCTGGCGCTCGCGCACGAGGCGAGGCTTCCCGAAGTCGTGGCCGCCTTCATCCCGGAGCATCACGGCACCACGGAGATCACCTACTTCTTGGACCGCGCGAAGAAGAGCGGCGACGGCGGGTCGCCGCGCGCCGAGGACTACGTGTACCCCGGCCCCAAGCCGCGCTCCGCCGAGACGGCGATCACGATGCTGGCCGACTCGGTCGAGGCCGCGCTGCGCGTGCTCGAAGACTTGACGCCGCAGAAGATCGAGGAGGTCATCAGCCACATCGTCCGCACCAAACTGAACGCGGGCCAGCTCGACGACGCGCCGATGACCCTGCGTCAGGTCGATCAGGTGAAGCAGGAGTTCGTGCGCATCATCACCGGGATGTACCACAACCGCATCGACTACCCGGAATCCAGTGGCGGTATCACCGCGCAGTGGCAGCCGGCGGCCAAGGCTTGAACGCGCCGCCCGGCGCGTGCTGGCGTGGGAGGGAGCCCGGGGCACGCGGGTGCAGCTGACCCTGCTCGACGCCGCCGCCATGCGCCGCCTCAACCGGCGGGCGTTCGGCCGTCGCGCCCTGACGGACGTCATCGCGTTCGCGCTGCCGCAGCCCGACGGAACGCTGCTCGGGGACGTCTACATCTGCCCCGCGGCCGCCGCGCGCTGGGTGGCCACCACGGAAAACGGACGACGGACAACGGATGACGTGCACGAGGAGCTGTTGCGGCTGACGGTGCACGGCACGCTGCACGTCCTCGGATACGACCACCCCACCGGGCGAGGCCGGACCCGCTCGGCCATGTGGCGACGTCAGGAGCGCTACGTGCGACGGCTACGCACCGGGAAGGGGGGACGGTGATGCCGACCGACGCGGCTTTGTCCGTCGCGGAGGTGGTGATCGCCGTCGCCACCGTGTTGTGGGCGGGCATCCTGGCGCTCGGGGAGGAGGCGGCCGTGGGCGAGGCCCTGCACACCCTCGGGGACGCGCCGCCCGCCGTGGTGACGGGGCGGGTGCCGCTGCACCGCGCGTTCCACGTCGCGCGGCTCGCCCTGCTCGTGCTCGGCGCCGTGGCCGGCGCGGACGCGCTCCACTGGTGGCAGCGCCCCTGGGCGGAGGCGCTGAGCACATGGGCCGTCGCCGTCGTGTTCCTGTTCGTCGTCGGCGACGCGCTGCCTCGCAGCGTCGCGCGGCTCGCGCCGGAGCTCACGGCCGCCGCCCTGCCGCTCGCGCGGCGCACCCTCGCGCCGTTCGGGCTCCTGCTCTGGCTGCTCGGCTGGGTCGACCGAGGGCTGCACTCGCTCGTCGCGACGCCGCGCCCCCTCGAGCCCAACTTGGGAGTGGCGCAGCGTGACATGTTGCTGGGCGTCTTCACGCTCGCCGACACGCGCGTGGACGAAGTGATGACCCCGCGCCTCGACATGGCGGCCGTCGATCTCGCGGCTTCGACCGACGACGTCGTCGAGGCGTTCCGCCAGAGCGAGCACTCGCGCTTGCCGGTCTACGACGGTACGTCGGACAACATCGCCGGCGTGGTGTTCGCCAAGGATCTCGTCCCCCTCGCGATGGGAGTCGGGGCCACCCCCGCCCCGGGGCCCTGGCAAGATCTGGTGCGGCCCGCCGCGTACGTCCCCGAGACGAAGACCCTCGACAGCCAGTTGCGCGACTTCCAGCGGGGACCCGCGCACCTGGCGATCGTGGTGGACGAGTTCGGCGGGACGTCCGGACTGATCACCTTGGAGGACATCCTGGAGGAGATCGTCGGGGAGATCCGCGACGAGCACGATATCGCCGAGCCGCCGTCCATCCACCAGGACGGCGACCGTTACTGGGTGGACGGCCGCGTCACGCTCGACAATCTGTCGCAGGCGCTCGGCCGCGCCTTCCAGCACGCCGAGGTCTCGACCGTCGGCGGACTCATCTACTCGGTGCTGGGACGCGTCCCCCGCGCCGGCGACGAGCTGACGCTCGACGGCTATCGGGTCGTGGTGGAGCGCGTGGATCGGCGGCGGGTGATGCGCGTGTCGTTCCAGAGGCAATCGTGATCCTGCCGCTCGTGCTGCTGGTCTCGGGGTTGCTGCTCGCGGGCGGGTCGGCGGCGGTCGGGGTCGCCGCGGCGGCCGTCAGCCAGCTCGAGCTGACCCGTTGGGTGTCGTACAAGCTGCGCGGCGCCGGCGGCGCGGCCGGCGTGCTCGAGAACCCAGGACGGGTCCTGGCGACCGCGAACGCGTTGACCACGCTCGGCACGGTGTGCGCCGCCGCGGCGGTGCCCGCCCTCCTGGCCGAGACCACACCCACGGTGCTGGGAGCGGTCACCGTAGGCGTAGGCGTGCCGCTGTTCGTGAGCGCGGCCTTCCTCGTGCCGCGCGTGGTCGGCCGGCGCTGGGCCGAGCCCATCGTGGCACGCGCCGTGCCGCGCCTCGAGCAGCTGGGCAAGGCGCTCGCGCCGTTCATTCCGGCGCGCGATCCCTCGAAGCGCACGACGCTGGCCGCCGTGCTCACCAACGCCGACACGGAGGCCCTCGCCTCGGCGGACGAGATGGCGGTCGTTTCCGGAGTGCTCGCGTTCGCCGACCGGCCGGTGAAGGAGCTGATGACGCCGCGCACGTCGATCGTCGCGATTCCCGAAGGTCTGCTCGCCGGCGAAGTGGCGCACGTGTGCATGCAGTCGCGCTACAGCCGCTACCCGGTGTACCGCGGCTCGCTGGACGAGGTCGTGGGCGTGGCGCACGCGTTCGACCTACTCAAGCTCCCGCCCGACGCCCCGGTGCCGGTTCGGCCCACGCTCGTGGTCCCCGGCACGACGCGCGCGGCCGATTTGATGCTCGAGATGCAGCGCGGGCGCAGTCACCTCGCGGTCGTGCTGGACGAGTTCGGCGGCACGGCGGGCCTCGTGACCTTCGAGGATTTGCTGCGCGACCTCGTCTCCGAGATCTTCGAGCCCGAGGCGCCGTCCCCGGGCAGCGCCGCGCCCGTCCGCGTCGTGGAATTGGAGGGCAGCGCCCCCGCCAGCCAGCTGGAGCAGACGCTCGACGTGACGCTCGACGCAGCCGATCGGGGCCCGCAGACGGTGGGGGGCCTGCTCGTGCAGGTCCTCGGGCGGATTCCGCGCTCCGGCGAGCGATTCGCGCTCCGGGGCCTGGAGTTCGACATCCTCGCGGCGAGCGCGACGCGCGTCGAGCGGGTCGCGGTGCGCGCGGGACCGGTGCGGACGGTGACGCTCGACCGCGGGGAGGAGTAGCGGCGCAGCATGCTGCGCCGCTACACATGGCCTCGTTATCGTTAACGTAGGGGAGGGGATGCGACTCGAAGCGATCCTCGAGGGACTGGACCGGCGCGAGCCGGCGGCGCTGGCGCGCGCGATCAGCCTGGTCGAGAACCAGCGGGACGGGTTCGAGCGCGTCCTGTCGCACGCGCATACGCGGTTGGGCGGCGCCCGGCGCATCGGGATCACCGGACCCCCCGGCGCGGGCAAGAGCACGCTCACCGAACGGCTCATCCAGCAGTTTCGCGCCCAGGCGCTTTCGGTCGGCGTGGTCGCCGTCGACCCCACCAGCCCGTTCACCGGTGGAGCGCTGCTCGGCGACCGGATTCGGATGGAATCGGCGAGCCTCGACCCGCACGTGTTCATCCGCTCGATGGCGACGCGCGGCGCGCACGGCGGGCTCGCCACGACCACCGAGGAAGTGGCCGACCTGCTCGAGGCGTTCGGCTTCGCACGCATCCTGGTGGAGACGGTGGGCGTGGGGCAGACGGAGCTCGACATCGCGCGCAGCGCTGAGACGACCGTCCTCGTGCTCGTGCCCGAGTCAGGCGACGGCATCCAGACCCTCAAGGCCGGCGTGATGGAAATCGCGGACGTGTACGTGGTCAACAAGAGTGATCGGCCGGGAGCGGACAAGTTGCGTCAGGAGGTCGAGGTGATGCTGGGGATCCGGCGGGGGAACGCCTATGCCCATACCGCCCCGCACCACCGCCTGTCGGACAGTGGGACAGTCGGACAGTCGGACCGAAGGCGGTTACCGTCCGACCGTCCGACGGTCCGACCGGCCGACGCATGGGAGCCGCCCGTCCTGCCGACCGTGGCATCGACCGGCGAGGGTATCGCCGAGCTCGTGGCGGCGCTCGAACGGCACCACCAGTACTTGCAGTCGAGCGGCACGCTCGCCGAGCGGCGTCGTCAGCGGCTTGCCGCGCGGACCCGGGCGGCGCTGGAGCGTGGCGTGCGACGCTGGATCGCGGAGGCCACCCGCGCCGAGGAGCTGCTGGCGACCCGGCTGGACGACGTGGCAAGCGGCCGCCGCAGTCCGTACGACGTGGCGGCGGAGATCCTGGACCAGATGAAGGCCGAGGCGACGCGATGAGCGGCAGCGAGCGAAAGCCCCTGTACACGCCGGCCGACCGCGCCGGCCTCGACGACGCCGCGCGGCTCGGCGCGCCGGGGGAATACCCGTTTACCCGCGGCATCCACCCAACGATGTACCGGGGCAAGCTGTGGACGATGCGCCAGTTTGCGGGGTTCGGATCGGCCGAAGACACGAACGAGCGCTACAAGTTCCTGCTCGAGCACGGTCAGACGGGATTGTCCGTCGCGTTCGATTTTCCCACGCTGATGGGCTACGACTCCGACCATCCACGGGCGGAGGGCGAAGTGGGGAAGTGCGGGGTCGCGATCTCCTCGCTGGCGGACATGGAGGTCCTGTTTCACGGCATCCCCCTGGATCAGGTCTCGACCTCCATGACCATTAACGGCCCGGCGGCGATGCTGTTCTGCTTCTACGTGGCTGCGGCCGAAAAGCAGGGCGTGCCGAGCCACAAGCTGCGCGGCACGGTGCAGAACGACATCCTGAAGGAATACATGGCCCAGCACGCCTGGGTGTATCCGGTGGAACCCGCGCTCAAGGTCATCGTGGACATGTTCGAGTGGTGCGCGGAGCACGCGCCGCTGTGGAACACGATCTCGATCTCGGGCTACCATATCCGCGAGGCGGGCGCGACGGCGGCGCAGGAGCTCGCCTTCACGCTCGCGAACGGGCTGACCTACGTGGAGCGAGGGCTGGCACGGGGGCTGGACGTGGACGCGTTCGCGCCGCGGCTCTCCTTCTTCTGGGACATCCACAACGACTTCTTCGAAGAGATCGCCAAGCTCCGCGCCGCGCGGCGGATCTGGGCCCGGCACATGCGGGAGCGATTCAAGGCCAAGAACCCGCGGTCCTGGATGATGCGGTTCCACTCCCAGACGGCGGGCGTGACCCTCACGGCGCAGCAGCCGATGAACAACGTGGTGCGCGTCGCCTACCAGGCGCTCGCTGCGGTGCTGGGAGGCACACAATCCCTCCACACCAACTCGCTCGACGAGACGCTCGCGCTCCCGACCGAGGAGGCAGTGCGGCTCGCCCTGCGCACCCAGCAGATCATCGCGCACGAGACCGGCGCGGCGGAGGTGATCGACCCGCTGGGTGGCTCGTACTTCCTGGAGTCGCTCACCGACCAGCTGGAGCGCGAAGCCGAGGCGTTGTTCGCGGAGATCCAGTCGGTCGGCGGCGTCGTGCAGGGGATCGAGAGCGGCTGGTTCCAGCGGCAGATCGCGGGGTCCGCCGAGGAATGCCAGCGGGACGTGGAGGCGGGCCGGCGCGTGATCGTCGGGGTGAACGACTTCTTGAGCGCGGACGATCATCCGGTCGAGATCCTCAAGGTCTCGAACGACGCCGCAGGCGCGCAGCAGCGGCGACTCGCGCGCCTGCGGGCCGAGCGCGACGGGAGGCTCGTCGCCGAGCGGCTCGAGGCGCTGCGCCAGGCCGCGCTCGACGACCGCAACGTCATCGGCCCGATGCTCCAGTGCGCCCGCGCCTATTGCACCCTCTACGAGATCCGGCACGCGCTCGAACGCGTCTACGGCGCGTATCGCGAGCCGGTGTTCTTCTAGACCATGACCGCTCTGCCCGTCAGTTCCGGCCTCAATGCGGTGCGGGACGTCGTGCGGCGACTCAGCGCCGTGCAGCCCGGCCCTTACCGCGTGGTGTCGTGCTACTTGAAGCTCGAGCCGCGCGACAAGACGCGCGGCAAGTACTTGATCAAGATGAAGAACCGCGTCCGCGACGCACTGGCTACCCTCGAGCAGCAGCCGCTTGACCGCGCCGTGCGCGACAGCGTGGCGGCGGACCTGCAGCGCGTGCGGCGCCACTTCGAGGAGCCGGGCGGGTTGCCCGCGTCGCGCGGCATCGCCCTGTTCGCATGCCAGCCGCTCGGCCTGTTCGAGGTCGTGGCCCTCCCGCACGTCCACCGCTCGCGCCTGGGCGTCGAGGCGACGCCGCTGGTTCGCGAGCTGCTCGCGCTGGAGCAGGAGTTCGGGACGATCCTGGTGGCGGCGTGTGACCGCACCGGGGCGCGCTTCTTCGAGGTGACGGCGTTCGACGTCGCTGAGCTCCCCAGCCTGACGGCTGGGGCGACGCGGGCCGGGAAGTTCCACGGGGGGCGCCAGGCGAGGCGCGGCGGCGTCCTGGCGGGGGGGGCGGTCGTCACTACGCCAACATCGCGGACCATATCTACCAGATCCACACGCAGCGCGCGCTCGCCGGGATCGTGGTGGCCGGCATCGGCGTGGATGCGGCGGCCCTGGTGCCGCACCTCCACACCTACGTCCACGATCTGCTGCTCGGCGTCGTGAAGCTCAACCCGAAGAAGGCGAGCCCGGCCGAAGAGCGCGAGGCGGCGCTGTGGCTGCGCGACCAGCGCGAGCGCGCGAGGGAGCAGGCCCACGCCGCGGCGGTGCAGGAGGGCGTCGGCAGCGGCTGGGCGATCACCGGCATCGACGCCACCGTCAAGGCGCTCGCCCGGGGTCAGGTCCGCACGCTCCTCGCCGACGGCCACAACGACGATCCTCTGATCGACGAAGCGGTGGAAGAAGCCTTACGCCAGCGGGCGCAGGTGGACGTGCTGTACGACGACGAGGCCCGCCGCGCGGTGGACGGCCTGGCGGCGCTGCTGCGGTTCCGCCGCTGATGCCTCCCCCCGTCAAGCGTCCCATCCGAGTCCTCGTCGCGAAGCCCGGGCTCGACGGGCACGACCGTGGCGCGAAGGTGGTGGCGGCCGCGCTCCGCGACGCGGGCATGGAGGTGATCTACACAGGGCTCCACCAGACCCCCGAGATGATCGCGCAGGCGGCCATCCAGGAAGACGTGGACGTCGTCGGCCTCTCCATCCTCTCGGGCGCGCACCTCACGCTGTTCCCGCGCGTGAAACAGCTGCTCATCACGGCCGGCCGCGACGACATCTTGGTGACGGGCGGCGGCATCATCCCGCCGGCGGACATGGAGGCGTTGCAGCGGCAGGGGATCGGAAAGCTGTTCGGCCCCGGCACGCCGACGGCGGACCTGGTGAAATACATCGAAGAATGGGCGGCCGACCATGTCTCGGCCTAAGACGCGTGCGCCCGCCCCCGCCCCCCCACCCCCCACGCCCGTCACGCGTCCTGCGTCGTCGGTGAGCCGCCTCAAGAGTCTCGCGGACCAGTACCGCGAGCTGCAAGCGCGCCTGGAGCAGGGCGGCGGCGCGGACAAGATCCGTCGCCAGCACGAACAGGGGAAGCTCACGGCGCGCGAGCGCGTGGCGGCGCTGCTCGATACCGGCGGGGAGTGGCTCGAGGTCGGCCTGCTCGTTGCCTACGACCAGTACGACGGCCAGGCGCCGGCGGCGGGTGTCGTGACGGGCCTCGGCCGCATCGCGGGCCGGCCGACGGTGGTGGTCGCCAACGATGCCACCGTGAAAGCCGGCTCGTGGTGGCCGGAAACGATCAAGAAGATGCTCCGCGCCCAGGAGATCGCCATGCGCCAGCGCATCCCGATCGTCTACCTCGTGGACTCCGCGGGCGTGAACCTGCCGTACCAGAGCGGTGTGTTTCCGGGCCAGTACGGCGCCGCGCGGATTTTCTACTACAACTCGATCATGCGACACTATCTCCGCGTGCCGCAGATCGCCGCCGTGATGGGCCCCTGCATCGCCGGCGGGGCGTACCTGCCGGCCCTCTCGGACGTGATCTTCATGGTGGAAGGGACCTCGTTCATGGGTCTCGGCGGCCCCAACCTCGTGAAGGGGGCGACCGGGCAGGTGGTGGACGCGGAATCGTTGGGCGGCGCCACGACCCACACCGCCGTCAGCGCAGTGGCGCACTACCGCGCCAAGGACGATCAGGAATGCCTCGAGCGCATCCGCGAGTACGTGGCCCGGTTGCCGCGCACGCTGCGGCCGCCGGCCCCGGGCGGGAAACCCAAGCGCGACCCCCAGGAGCTGTACGATCTCCTTCCGGCGGACCACCGCATGAGCTATGACGCGCGCGCGGTGCTCGAGTGCCTGCTCGACGCCGGCCAGCTCGACGAGTTCCAGCCCGACATCGCGCCCGAAATGATCTGCGGCCACGGTGCCGTCGAGGGGCGGCCCGTCGCGCTGATCGCCAACTCGCGCGGCGTGATCAAGGGGAAGACGGGGGAGGCGCCGAAGATCGGCGGGATCATCTACACCGAGAGCGCCGAGAAGGTGGCTTACTTCATCGCGAACGCCGACCGCGAGCGCCTGCCGCTGCTGTTCGTCCAGGACGTGTCCGGGTTCATGGTCGGGACCGAGGCGGAGCACTCCGGGATCATCCGCGCGGGGGCGCGCTTGGTGGAGGCGATGGCCACGGCGACGGTGCCGAAGCTCGTGCTGACCGTGAACCACGCGTCGGGGGCGGGCTATTACGCCATGGCGGGCCAGGGGTTCGATCCCGATTTCATCCTGTCATGGCCCACGGGGCGGATGGGCGTGATGGAAGGCGAGTCGGCGATCCAGGCAGTGTTCGGGAGCGACGCCGGGAAACCCGACAACGCCGCGGCGGTCGACGCGATGCGGAGTGACTACGAGCGCCAGCTCGACGCGCGTTTCGCGGGCGCGCGCGGTTTCGTCGACGCGATAGTGCTTCCCGAGGACACCCGGGATCTCCTCGCGTTCCTGCTGGAAGTCGCGACCGAATTCTCCGGCCCGCATCTCGGGGCCTTTGTGCTGCCGAGCGCTCCATGAAGCCACACCCCGTCCGTTGGTTGAGCGTCACCATCGCCGCGGTGACAGCGGCCTGCGGCGGCGTCCCGCAGCCCGCCGCTGCTCCCACGCCCCAATCGAGGCCGCCGCTCGTGGCCGCTCCCGCGACGCCTCCGCCCCCCCAGCCCCCCGCGCCCGCTCCCCCGGCGCCCTCCGCCACGGTGCCGCCAGCGCGGGAACCCGCGCTCCCGCCCGCCGTCGCCTTCATGGCGGGTCTCATGCCGCTCCGCAGCACCGGGGTCGAGCAGTTTCGCGCCGCGCACGCGACCTACGACGGGCGCGGCGTGCTGATCGGCATTCTCGACACCGGGGTCGATCCCGGTGTGGACGGGCTGATCACGACCAGCACGGGTGCCCCGAAGATCGTGGAGTTGCGCGATTTCTCGGGCGAGGGGCGTGTGGCGCTCGCGCCCGTGACGCCGTCCGGCGACGGCACCGTGTCGGTCGGCGGGCGCCAGCTCACGGGGGCGGGCCGGATCGGGCGACTCGCGAGCGGCGTGACCTGGTATGCGGGCGTGTTGCGCGAGCTGCCGCTCGGCAAGGTGCCGGCGGCGGACCTGAACGGCGACGGCGACAACACTGACGTCTTTCCGGTGATCGTTGTCAAAGCGACCGACGGCTGGGTCGCGTTCCTCGACACGAACTTGAACGGCTCGTTCGACGACGAGATGCCGCTGCACGACTACCGCCAGGGTCGGGAGACCATCTCGCTTGGCGCGCAGTCGATCACCCTCGCGGTGAACTTCGCCGACGTGAACGGCGCCCCCATCCTCGACTTCTTCTTCGATACCGGCGGACACGGCACGCACGTCGCGGGCATCGCGGCGGGGCACGACCTCTTCAACGTAGCCGGCTTCGACGGCGTGGCGCCCGGAGCGCAGCTGCTCGGCCTGAAGATCGCCAACGCCGCGCGCGGCGGGATCTCCGTGCACGGCAGCATGCAGCGCGCGATGGAGTACGCCGCGCGCTACGCCCAGCAACGCAATATGCCCCTGGTCCTCAACCTGAGCTTCGGTGTCGGCAACGAGTTCGAAGGGCGCGCGGTGATCGACTCGATCGTGAACGCGTTTCTCATGGCGCACCCAAACGTCGTGTTCACGATCAGCGCCGGCAATGACGGCCCCGGTCTGTCGACCATGGGCTTCCCCGCGTCGGCGGACCTCGCGCTCTCGGTGGGCGCGGCGTTCCCAGGCGCGTTCGCGCGGCCGCCCCAACCGGGGAGCCCACCGGTGGCCGACGTGATGGGGTGGTGGAGCTCGCGCGGCGGCGAGCTGGCAAAGCCCGATCTCGTCGCGCCGGGCGTGGCGTTCTCCTCGGTGCCCCGCTGGGACATGGGGAACGAGATCAAGGGGGGCACCAGCATGGCGGCGCCGCACGCGGCGGGTCTCGCGGCCTGCTTGCTGTCGGCGATGCTGCAGGGAGGCCGCACCGTGAGCGCCGCGGAAGTCACGCAGGCGCTGCGCGCGTCCGCCAGGCCGCTCCCCGGCGAGACCCCGATCGACGACGGCGCCGGGCTGCCGCGGCTCGACGCGGCGTACCGCTGGCTGTTGGGCGGACACCAAGGCTCGGAGTACGTCGTCCGGACGCCGGAGGGCGGCTCGGCCGCGTTCCGCCGGAACGGCCCCGGAGGCCCGGGCGATACGCTCGAGGTGTTCCGCGTACGGCACGTCGCGGGCCTGCGCGCCGCCCAGTTCCTGTTACGGAGCAGTGTGCCCTGGCTCGCGGTACCGGCCACCGTGGCGGCCGGCGCCCGCGAGACGGAGATCACGGTCGCCTACCAGCGCTCCGCGTTCACCGGACCAGGCGTGTATACCGGGACGGTGACCGCGTGGAATCTCAGTGACTCGGTGGCGGGGCCACTGTTCATGCTCCCGAACACCATCGTGGTGCCGTACGATCTCTCCGCGAAGCCGCTCGACGACCAGCACCGCACGATCGGCCCGGCGCGCGTGCAGCGCTACTTCCTGCGGGCCGTGCAGCCGGGGGCGACCCTGCACGCCAGCGTGACCCTTGCCGACTCCGCCCAACAGCACGCAACGGCGCGGCTGTACGAGCCAAGCGGACAGCCCTTCCGCGACGGGGAGGAGGTCGGGCTCGGCCGCTCGGATCCGGGAACGGCACGGTTCACGGTACGGGCGGAGGACCTGGTGCCGGGCGTCTATGAGCTGGACGTCCTGGCCCCACCGCTTTCCGCGTTGACCGTGAGCGCGAGCGCAACGCTCGCGGCGGTGGCGCTTGCGGAAGCCCCGGGTGGGGTCGAGGCATCGAACGCCGGGGACGGCACGGCCGGCGGCCGCGCGGTCGTCACGTTGCTCGGCGCCGAACGCGGCTTCGACGTCGCGGGGCGCGGCGCGCCCCCCGAGAGCCTCACGGTGCGCGTCCCGGACTGGGCCGAGCGCGCCGTGATCGACGTGCAGATGCCGCGCGAGCAATGGGACGTCTTCACCGATTTCGGGGTGACCGAGTTCGATTCGACCGGGCAGCAGGTGGGGCAGGGGGCGATGAACTACGCGCTCGCTCGCCACCACTTCGACGTCCCGGCGGGTCTCAAGAGGCACCCGCTGACGGTCGAGCTGTTTCCGGCGTTTGCACGCGTCACCGGCATTCGGCCCTGGCGCGCGACGGCCCGCGTCCGGTTTCTCCTCAAGGACCCGCGCCTCGTGAGCGACGCGAGTCGAGACGTGACGGTCGTGGCAGGCGGGCGGGCGGCGCTGCCGATCGGGAAGCTCCCGGAGCCGGTCCTCCCCGCCCTCCCCGAAGGCTTCGCGCCGCTCGTCGAACTGCGCGTGCACGCGCCCGCGGGCACGGAGGCGATCCGACGCGTCGTGCTCCGGCCGTGACCTCTCGCGGCGGGCCGTCGACGGTCCGCATCGCAGCAGGCCAGGGCTTTTGGGGTGACTGGCTCGAGGCGCCTTACCGCCAGGTGACCGGCGGCCCGATCGACTATCTCATGATGGACTACCTCGCCGAGGTCACGATGTCCATCCTGCAGAAGCAGAAGTCGCGGGATCCATCGCTCGGCTACGCCAAGGATTTCATTCCCCTGATGGAGCGCATCCTGCCGATCCTCGTCGAGCGGGGCATCACCGTGACAGCGAACGCGGGGGGCGTCAACCCGCGCGCCTGCGCGCAGGCGGTTGCAGAGACGGCCCGGAAGCTGGGGCTCACGGGGAGACTCCGGATCGGCATCGTGATGGGGGACGACCTGTTGGCGCGGCTCGACGGCCTGCTCGCGCGCGGCCACGCGCTCGCCAACCTCGACACGGGGCGCCCGCTGCGCGACGTGCGCGAGCGCGTCGTCTCGGCCAACGCCTACCTGGGGGCCTGGCCCGTGGTCGACGCGTTGCGCCTGGGTGCCGACATCGTGATCACGGGGCGGGTGACCGACACGGGGCTGACGCTCGCCCCGATGATTCACGACTTCGGCTGGCAGCGGGACCAGTGGGACCTGCTGGCGGCGGGAACGGTCGCCGGCCACACCATCGAGTGCGGCGCCCAGGCCAGCGGCGGCAACTGTCTGGTCGACTGGGAGCACATCCCGGACCTGGCGAACGTGGGCTATCCCATCGTCGAAGGTCGCCCCGACGGCAGTTTCGACATCACGAAGCACCCCGGGACCGGCGGCCGCATCACAGTCGCGGGCGTCACGGAGCAACTGGTGTACGAGATGGGCGACCCGACCGAGTACATCACGCCGGACTGCGTCGCCGACTTCACGACCATCCGGCTCGCGCAGGCGGGGCGCGACCGGGTGCGGGTATCGGGCGTCAGGGGAAGACCGGCGACGGACAAGCTGAAGGTGTCGGTGGCGTACCTGTACGGGTACAAGGCGGTCGGCACCTTGGTCTACGCCTGGCCAGACGCATACCAGAAGGCGAAGGCGGCCGATCGGATCCTACGGCAGCGCCTCGACACCCTCGGCCTCAAGTTCGAGGCGATCCGGACCGAGTTCGTGGGCGTCGACGCGACGCACGGGCCGCTGGCGCGTCACAGCGCGCCGCTCGAGCACCTGCCCGAGGTGCAGCTTCGGGTCGGCGTGCGCGCTCCCGACCAGGCGGCGGTCGAGCGCTTCACCCGGGAGATCGCGCCGCTGATTCTCAACGGCCCGCCGAGCGTGACCGGATTCGCGGGCGGGCGGCCGAAGCCCGAGGAGATCGTCGCGTTTTGGCCGGCGCTGATCGACAAGACCGTGGTGGAGCCATGCGTGGAGGTGCTGGAGGTATGACAGGGCGGGCGAAGGCGGTCGCGGGCGGTCGAAGGCGGTCGCGGAAGCGACACGCCCGCCTCCTCGAGCTCGCGCACGCTCGGTCTGGAGACAAGGGCGACACGGCGAACATCGGGCTCATCGCGTTGAAGCCCGAGTACTATCCCATCCTGGTGAAGCAGGTGACCGCGGCCTGCGTCGCCCGCCACTTCAAGGGGATGATCACGGGAGAGGTCGAGCGGTTCGAGCTCCCCAACCTGCACGCCCTCAACTTCCTGCTCCACGGCGCGCTCGACGGCGGGGGCACGATCTCGCTCAAGACTGATGCACAGGGAAAGGTCTTGTCGACGGCGTTGTTGCGCATGGAGATCGAGGTGCCCCGGTGAGCGAGCGGGTGCTCGCCGAGTTGCAGGGTGGGATTCTCACCGCCACGCTGAACCGACCGGAGAAGCGGAACGCGATCGACGCGCCGATGATCGACGAGCTGCTCGCACTGCTCGAGCGCGCCGACCTCGACGCGCAGGTGCGCGTGGTCGCCGTCCGCGGCGCGGGCAGGGATTTCTGCGCCGGGATGGACTTGAACGAGCTGCTCGCGTCGGCCGACAAGACGGTCGACGAGAACCGACGAGTCGCGCTCCACTTCGCCGAGATCTTCCTGCGAATGCGGCAGCTGCCGAAGCCGATCGTGGCGCTCGTGCGCGGCCGGGCGCTCGCCGGAGGCTGCGGCCTCGCCACCGCGTGCGATCTGGTGCTAGCGGCCGAGTCGGCGCAGTTCGGCTATCCCGAGGTCCAGCGGGGGTTCGTGCCGGCGATCGTCCTGACCCTCCTCAAGCGCGCGACGGGCGAGAAGGTCGCCTTTGATCTCGCCGCGACCGGGCGGACGCTCACCGCAACCGAAGCAGCCGCCTCGGGGCTCGTCTCGCGCGTCTACGAGGACTCCGACTTCGAGGAGCAGGCGGCGGACGTGCTCCGTGGCCTCACGGCGGCGAGCGCCTCGGCGTTGGCGTTCACCAAGCAGCAATTCTATCAACTCGACGGGCTGGGCTTCGAGGACGGGATTCGTCTCGGGGCGGACGTGAACGCCGTGAGCCGCACGACCCCGGACTTCCGCGCGGCGCTGCAGGCGTTTCTCAAGAAGGCGGGGACGTAGCGTGCTGGGCTCCCACAACCTCGTTGCGGCCAAAGCGTGGCTCGCCGGGACCGGCTTGGCCATCGGGCTCGCTGGCATGGCGACCGCGCGGCGCTGGCTCGTATGGATCGCCCTGGCACTAGTGGCCGTCGCGTTCCTGCTGCGCTTCGCCGAGCGCGGCAAGCTCAACCGGTCGTGACGCCGTCCCCGGGCTCCCTGCGCGCGCCGGGGGCCATTCTGCTCGTCTCCTGTTACGAGCTGGGCCACCAGCCGCTCGGCGCCGCGTGGCCCCGCGCGTTCCTCGAGCGTGCAGGGTACGCGCCGGACACGCTCGATCTAGCGGTGGAGCCGCTGGACGAAACGAAGGTGCGGCGGGCTCGATTGGTGGGCATCGCCGTGCCGATGCACACGGCGCTGCGGCTCGGCGTGAGGGCGGCCGAGCGGATCCGGGAGCTCAACCCGGGGTGTCGCATCGTGTGCTACGGGCTGTACGCGCTCCTCAACGCGGAGTACCTGCGCGACCGGGTCGCCGACGCGGTGCTCGGTGGAGAGTTCGAAGCGGCGCTCGTGGCGCTGGCTGATCGTCTCGAGGCCCAGGCGGCGCCGCCGGTGGGCGCCGAGACGTCCCTCGACCGGCTGGCGTTCCCCGCGCCGAGCCGGGGCTCGCTACCCGCGCTCACGCGCTATGTCAGCCTGGCGCGCGCCGGTCGCCTCACGCCGGCCGGCTACGTCGAGGCGAGCCGCGGGTGCCTGCACGAGTGCCTGCACTGCCCGATCCCCCCGGTATACGGCGGCCGGTTCTTCGCCGTGCCCCGCGACGTCGTGCTCGAGGACGTGCGCCACCTGGTGGCCGCCGGGGCCGGCCATGTCACGTTCGGAGATCCCGACTTCCTGAACGGTCCCGGCCACGCACGCAAGCTGGTCCGGGCCGTGCACGCGGAATTCCCCGCGCTCACGTACGACTTCACCACCAAGATCGAGCACATCCTCCGCCAGCGCGCTGCCTTCCCGGAGTTCGCGGCCACGGGGTGCCTGTTCGTCGTCTCAGCGGTCGAATCGCTCTCGGACGTTGTGCTCGCGAACCTGGAGAAAGGGCACACCAGGGCCGACGCGGGTGTCGCCCTCGACATCCTGCGCCGGGCGGGAATCACGCTGCGACCGTCGTTCGTGCCGTTCACCCCTTGGGCCACGTGGGACGACTACCTCGACCTATTCGAGTTTATCGAGCGCGAGGGTCTGATCGATCAGGTCGATCCGGTGCAGCTTACCATCCGCCTGCTCGTGCCTCCCGGCTCGCTGCTGCTGTCGCGCCCCGCGATCCAGCCTTTCCTCGGTGCGCTGGACCCGGCGGCGTTCACGTACCGCTGGGCACATCCGGATCCTCGCATGGACGTGCTGCAACGCGACGTGAGCGCGCTGGTCGAAGACGCGGCGCGCGCGGGGGACGATGCGGCCATCGTCTTCGATCGGATTCGCACCTTAGCCTACGCGCGCGCCGCCCGAACCCCGACCGGCGGCGCGTTCCGCGCGCCGCCCCCCGAGCGCCCGGTCCCAGCGCGGCTCACCGAGCCCTGGTTCTGCTGAGCGGAGCCCACCGAGAGCCAGGTAGGCTCTGTGCAGCGCGACGCCGCGGGGTGGCGCTGAGCGCCTGTCAGCTTCCTGACAGGTTCGCCGAATACCTTTCGGCGAGGTGCGCCTTTCACTCTTCGTCCTGGGCTTGACCGGCGTCGCGGCCGCGACGCCGCTCGCCGCCCAGCAACCCGTCACGCGAGCGCAAGCCGTAGCGGCTGCGCTCAGCCGGGGCGCGCGAGCGGCCTTCGGCCGGGCCGACACCGCGGTGGCCGCCGCGTTGCTGCGCACGGCACGGCTGTATCCGAATCCTCTGCTTTCCGCGACGTACACCAAAGATGTGCCGCACTACCACGTCATCGCCGATGTTCCCTTGGACGTGCCGTGGCTTCGGTCGGCGCGCATCGGCACGGCGGCCTCCGCGCGGGACGCGGCCCGGTACGGGTTTGCCTTCGAGCGGGCCACGATCCGGTTCGACGTCGATACCACGTACACGAGAGCACTCGCCGCCCTGGCTCGCGCACGACTCTCGCGCCGCACCGCGGGCGACGCCGACAGCCTGCTCAAGATGGCGCAGCTGCGGCGTGAGGTGGGAGACGTCAGCGACCTGGACGTGCGTCTCGCGGCGGTGAATGCGGGGCAGCTCGAGAACGCCGCCGCCGACGATTCGCTCGCCGCCGTCGAGGCCCTCCTCGCGGTGCAGCTCGCCATGGGCCTGCCCGCCGCTGCGCCGACGATCTCCCTCGCGGACTCGCTCGCTCCTCCCGCCCTCGACTCCGCGGACACTGTGCCGGCGGCGTCGGCCGAGCCGCTCCCCGTCGCGGCAGCCGCAGCGAGCCTGCGCTCGCGGGAGCGCGCGCTCACGCTGGCGCATCGGAGCGTGCTCGCCGCCCCGAGCCTCCAGGTGGGAGTCGAGCACGGTGATCCAACGGGTCCGGGGGGCTTGCTCCCGACTGTCGGGCTGTCGCTGCCGGTGCCGCTCTTCAACTGGAACGGCGGCGAGGTCGGACAGGCCACGGCGGCGCGCGACCGCGCGCAGGCCAACCTGGAGTTCGTGCGGCGGGAAACGGGCGCGGAGCTGGCACGCGCGCAGCGCAGCCTCACGCTCGCGACGGCGCGCCTGGAGCGCGCCCGGCGACTGCTCGCGAGCGCGGACCGCGTAGCGGCGATGTCGCTGCAGGCGTACGCCGAGGGCGCGGTCGCGCTTCCCAACGTGTTGGAAGCGGAGCGCAACGCGCGTGAAGCGCTCACCCGCTACATCGACGACGTCGCGGCGGCGAACAACGCGGCCGCGGCCCTGCGGCTCGTCACCGCATCGGACCAGCCATGACTCGCGCGCTCGCGTCCGTCGGCGCAGTGGTCGCGGCGCTCGCCGCGTGCCACGGAGCTCGACCGGCGGACGATGCCGCGCAGGCGCCCGCCGGCGGACAGGCCGTGGTGGGCGCGGGAACCACGGTCGCCACCGCGCGGCCGTTCCCGCAAGCCGTCCGGGCGATCGGCACCGTGACGCCGCGGCCGGGGCGCTTCGCCGAGCTGGCCGCGCCCGCCCCCACGCGAGTCGCGCACATCTTCGTCGCCCCCGGTCAACAGGTGGCGCCGGGGGACGACTTGGTCGAGTTCGAGCGGGCGCCGTTCGACGCCGCGGCGAAGAGCGCGGCCGCGGCATTGGAAAGCGCGCAGCACGCGTACGCACGCGCGGTGCGGCTCGTGCAAGCGGGCATTCTGCCTCAGAAAGATTCCGACCAGGCGGCGGCCGAACTGGCGCAGGCGCAGCTGGCCGGGGTGACCGCCCGCCGGTCGCAGCAACTCGCGACCCTGCGCGCGCCGCTCGGCGGCGTGGTCACGCGCATGAGCGCCGTCCTCGGGGCATCGGTCGACCCGAGCCAGCCGCTCGTGGAGGTCGCGGACCCCGCCGCCCTGGACGTCGTCTTCAACGTGACGCCCGCGGAGGCCGCCGCGATCCACGTTGGCGATGCCGTCACCGTCAGGGCGGGCGAAGGCGCGGGCGGCGAGCCGCTGGGACAGGGAGCGGTCTCCGGCGTCGGGGCCGCGGTGGATTCGGTGTCCCGCGCCGTCGCCGTGCGCGCCCGGATCGCCCGCCCGCTGCGGCCGCTGCGCATCGGCGAGTCGGCATTCGGCGCCATCGTGACGGCCGTGCACCCGGCGGCCGTCGCGGTCCCGATCGAGGCGCTGGTCCCGACGGGCGACGGCTATCAGCTGTTCGTCGTGGACAGCGCGGGCATCGCCCACGTGCGGACCGTGACCGTGGGGGCGCGCACCGAGGCGCTCGCCGAGATCGTCTCCGGCCTCACGGCCGGCGAGACCGTCGTCACCAGCGGTGCCTACGGCGTCGAGGATGGCGCGCGAATCGTCCGGACGCCGCGGTGAAGCTGTTCGACCTTCTGTCCCGCCAGCGGCGGTTCGTCTACCTGATCGTGTCGCTCCTCAGCGCTACGGGCGTGTGGGCGGCCCTGAACCTGCCCTCCGCTATTTACCCCGAGCTCGAGTTCTCGCGGATCACGGTCATCGCCCAGGGCTCAACCCTCGGGGCCCGCCAAGTGGTCTTCAGCATCACCCGCCCGCTCGAGGAGGCGGTGAGCATCGTGCCGGGCGTGACGCGGGTCCGGTCGCACTCGATCCGCGGCGCGAGTGAGATCTCGATCACGTTCGCACCGGGGACGGACATGGGGTACGCGTTGCAGCTCGTGCGAGCCCGCGTCAACCAGGTCCGCGGGGACTTGCCGGGCGACCTCGACATCGAGGTCGAGCGGCTGACGCCGTCGCTGTTCCCGATCCTGTCTTACAACCTCGAGGGGGGCGATGCCGCGACGCTGTACGACATCGCCCGGTACGAGATCAAGCCGTTGATCTCCCGCGTGCCGGGCGTGGGGCGCGTGGACGTGCAGGGCTCGGACGTGCGCGAGGTCGAGGTCATCGCCGACCCCGCGCGTCTCGCGGCGCAGGGAATGTCCTACGCCGACCTGGCGGACGCGATCCGGCAGGCCGTCACGGTGCAGGCGGTCGGGCGGGTCGCCCAGGATTACCGGCAGTACCTGATCGTGACCGATCAGGAGGCGCACAGCCCGGACGACATCGGCGCCGTGGTGGTGGGCAACGGTCTCCGGGTGCGGGACCTCGCGCGGGTGCAGCTGGGAAGGGAGGACCACGTCCGCATCATCGCGGGGGACGGCAAGCCCGCCGCGCTCATCAACGTCACGCGGCAGCTCGGCGGCAACACGCTCGCGTTGGCGGACAGCGTCGCCCGGATCGCGGCGACGCTGGCTCCGACCTTGCCGCCCGGCGTGCGTCTGAAGCCGGTCTACGATCAGGCGGCGCTGGTGCGCGACGCCGTCCGGGCAGTGCGCGATGCCATGGTGATCGGCGCGGGGCTCGCCGTGCTGATCCTGCTGCTGTTTCTGCGCCATGCTCGGATCACCGCGATCAGCGCGACGGCAATCCCGCTGACCATGGCCATCACCGTCTTCGTGATGCGGCTGATGGGGCAGTCGTTCAACCTGATGACGCTGGGCGCCATGGCGATCGCGATCGGCCTGGTCATCGACGACGCGGTCGTCATCACCGAGAACATCGCCCGGCACCTCCGCCTGACTTCCGATCGCCCGGCCGCGATCCGCGACGCCGTCCAGGAGCTCATCTGGCCCGTCACCACGTCCACCATCACCACGGTCGTCGTGTTCCTTCCGCTGGGCCTGCTGCAGGGCGTCGTCGGACAGTTCTTCACCGCGCTGGCCACCACCCTGACGGTCGCCGTCCTGGTGTCGCTGCTGCTGGCGCTCACGATCATCCCGCTGCTCGCCCGGCAGTTCGTGACGGCGCACGAGGCGGAGCCGGTCGCGAGCGGGCCGCTCGCTCGCGTGCAGCGGCTGCTGGACGCGCTCGGCCCCCGGTACGAGCGCGCCCTCGCCGCGATGCTACACCACCCCGCTCGCATCGGGGCCGCCGCCGGCGCCCTCGTCATCGCGGGGATCGGATTGTGGAGCCTCATCGGCACCGGGTTCCTGCCGGAAATGGACGAGGGGGCGTTCGTGCTGGACTACTGGACGCCCGGCGGCACCGCGCTGGAGGAGACGAACCGCCAGGTGGGCATCGCGGAGCGGATTCTGGCGCGGACGCCCGAGATCACCGGGACGTCGCGGCGCACCGGCGCCGAGCTCGGGTTCTTCGCGACGGCGCAGAACAGCGGCGACATCGTGGCCCGGCTCGTCCCGCGCAGCCGCCGGTCGCGGGACGTCTTCGCCGTGATCGACGAGGCGCGGAGCGAGATCTCGGCCGCCGCGCCCCGTTTGCACATCGAGTTCATGCAGATCTTGTTCGACGTCATCAACGATCTGGCGGGCGCGGCGAAGCCGGTCGAGATCAAGCTGTTCGGCGAGCAGCTCGACACGCTCGAGGCGTACGCCCGGCGGCTCGCTCCCGACCTCGAGCGCATCGACGGCCTGGAGGACCTCTACAACGGCGTCAGCGAGCCTTCCGCAGAGCTGCTGATGCGGGTGAACCAGGCGGAAGCCGATCGCCTCGGGCTGACCCCGGTGGCGCTGGGGAACGCGGTGAGCGCGGCACTGCTCGGCGCTAACGCCGGCGAGGTCCGCAGCGGCGATCGACCGGTCGCCGTGCGCGTGCGGGCACCGGACTCCGTCCGGTTCGATCCGCTGCGGCTCCGCACGCTGCCGGTGCTGGCCTCCGGGGCGCGTCGCATGACCCCGCTCGGCAGCCTCGCGACCTTCGAGCCCGCGGAATCACGCCTCGGTCTCGACCGCGAAAACCAGCAGCAGATGATCGTGATGACGGCGGACGTGAGTGGTCGGTCGTTGGGCAGCGTGATGGAGGACGTCCACCGCGTGCTCGCCACCCATCCGCCGCCGGCGGCCGTGCGGGTCACGTTGGGCGGGCAGTACGCGAGCCAGCAAGCGGCGTTTCGCGCGCTGCTCCTCGTGCTCGGCATCGCCGTGGTGAGCGTGTGCGCCGTGATGGTCGTGCAGTTCGAGTCGTTCCTGGAGCCGCTGGTCGTGCTCCTCGTCGCGCCCGTGTCGTTCGTCGGCGCCCTCGTGCTGTTGCTGGCGACCGGGACGGCGCTGAATGTGTCGTCGTTCATGGGGCTGATCCTGCTCGTCGGGCTGATCGTGAAGAACGGGATCATCCTGCTCGACTTCACCCGGCTCCGGATGCAGGCCGAGGGCGTGGCACTCGAGGAGGCGATCCGTGAGGCCGCGCGGGTCCGGCTTCGGCCGATTCTGATGACCACCTTGTGCACGCTGTTCGGCCTGCTGCCCCTGGCCCTCGGGATCGGTGCGGGGAGCGAGCTGCAGCGCCCGCTCGCCCTCGCCGTCATCGGCGGGCTCGCCTTCTCAACGCCGATCACCCTGTTCGCCGTGCCCGCCCTCCTCGTCGCGATCCGCGGACGCCGGTACACGCTCCGGGAGACGTGAGGACCGCCGCAGCGCCCCGTAGCCGCGTCCTTTGCAGCAGCCCGTTACGGGTCGAGCACCAGCAGCGCGAACGTGCCCGGCACGATGCTGGGCCGCGGGTGAGGACGTTCTGCAGTCGGTGGGGGCGGCGGCCCGAAGTCGGCGGTCGCCGTGAACACACGATGCGTCTTCAGATCGAGCTCCATGGTCCGCGCCCCGCGCTTCGTCGCGACGTTGCCGACCACCGTGAACCGCTCCGGCGCGTCCTCGTGCACCACGGTCAGCGTCCCGTCGCCGTTCGAGGCGAAGGCCAGCTGTGTGCCCGGGTCGAACCGGCACGCGTCGACTCCCTGGCCGATCGGCGCACTGGCAATCAGCTTTCCGGCCGTCGCGTCGGAGATCGCCATCAGCTTGTTGCGACAGCCGCTGAACAGGCGGTGATGCGGGCGGTCGATGGCGAGCCCGGTCGGGGACTCGCACGGCGCGATCGACCACTGGCGGAGGACGCGCATGCCGCTCGCGTCGATTTCGACCACGGCGTTCTTGTCCTCGAGGTTGACGTAGAGCTTCCCGTCGCCGGCGGACACACCGAACTCGGGGCCGCCGCCGAGATCGATGGTGCCGATTCGCTTGCCCGAGGCCGCGTCGATCACGGTCGACGAGTGAGCGTCGCCGTTGAACGTGAAGACGCGCTTCGTCGCGGGGTCGTACAGCACCGCATCGTCGTCCGGGGCGGCCGTGGTGCGGCCGAGCACCCGGAGGGTCTTGAGGTCGAAGATCGTGACGCTGCTGTCGGCCCCGGACGTGGCGAAGCCGTGGCCGGTCTCATCGGCGAACGCGATCCCATGCGCCCGGTCGAGGCCCGGGATCTCGCCCAGCACCTTCCCGTTGTCGGGGTCCACCACCATGACGCGATTCTGGCGTGCGATAAACAGGCGATGGCCGATGGTGTCGAGGGCGAGGTAGTCCCAGCCGCCATCTCCGCCGAGCGTGAAGGTGTTGGCCAGGTGGTAGGATTGCGCGCGCGCGGCCGGCAGGCCGGCGCACAGCAGGAGTCCGCCGCACGCAAGCGCGCGAGACAGTCGGTTCACGGTTACCCCCTTGCGAAGTGTGACGGTCACGAGCACAGCCCCCCTACCCGGCAAGCGGAAAGTCTATCGCAACCCGGGTCCCCTCGCCGGGCCGAGAGGTCAGGTCGATCCGCGCGCCGTGCAGGTCGGCGATCCAGCGGGCGATGGAAAGGCCCAGGCCGGCGCCTTCCACCTCGCGGCGAGCCGGGTCGCCACGGTAGAACCGCTCGAACACGTGGGGGAGCTGTTCAGCCGGGATGCCGACCCCCGTGTCGGTGACGACGACGGCGCCGCGGCCGTCCTGGGCGGAGACGCCGAGACGCACCCGGCCGCCGGCCGGCGTGAACTTGATGGCGTTGTCCAGCACGATGAGGAGCAGCTGGCGCACGAGCGCCGGGTCGCCGACGATCTTCGCCTCGTCGAACGCGCCCACCTCAAGCACGACCCGCCTGGACTCGGCCAGCGTCCGCGCCGCGTCCACGGCTCCAGCCGCCGCGTCGTCGAGGTACAGCGGGTCCCGCGCGACCGGCCGCTCGCCGGCGTCGGCGCGCGCCAGCGTGAGCAATTCGCCGACGATTTCACCGAGCCGGGCCGTCTGCCGCTCGATCGCCTGGAACGTCGCCGCGTCGCGGGACGGCTCTCGCTGCTGCCCGGCGGCGACCTCGGCCCGGGTCCGAAGGATCGTGATCGGCGTGCGCAGCTCGTGGGCCGCGTCCGCCATGAAGCGGCGCATCTGCACCATCGATCGCTCGATCGGGGTCGTCCATTGGCGCACGAGCAGGTAGCCGCCGCCCGCCACGAGCAGCAGCGCGATCAACGCGGCCCCCGCGAACGCGCGGATCAGGGACGCATATTCATCGTCGAGCTCCAACCGGTCGGCCACGACGGCGGCGACATACGACCGATCGCCCGCTCCTGCGAATCGCTCGGCGTGGAGCCGTACGACGTGGTCGTTCGGCGTCTCGAAATCGCGATCGGCCCACCCTACGCGCGCCGCCTCGCGAGCCGCGTCCTGGATCCAGTCGGCGGCCCGCAGCGGCTTGATCGCCCGCCCCGCCGCATCGAACACGTAGAGCGATCGATCGGGGATGTGCAGCTCATCGACGGCGTCGGCGACGATCCCCCGCGCGCTCGCCTGCTCGGTCTCACGAATGCGGGCCGCTCGTATCAAGGCGGAGGTGGCGGCGCGGAGCGATGCGTCCAGCTGACGAGACGCGCGGCGGCTGACGGCGAGAAACAGCCCGCCGCCCAGGAGTCCGAGGATCGACAGGAAGACCCCCGCGTACCACAGCGTGAGCCGGAGCCGCAAGCGAGCGAGCGGTTGCATCAGTGCGGCCTCACGTGCCGAACCGGTACCCCGCGCCTCGGACCGTGGTGATCAGCTTCGGCGCGAAGCCGTCGTCGATCTTGCGGCGCAAGCGCCGGACCAGCACGTCGAGGACGTTGGCGAACGGGTCGTGGTTGTCGTCCCACACGTGTCCCGTGATCGTCGCGCGGTCGAGCACTTGTCCCGGATGACTGACGAACAGCTCCAGCAGGGTGAACTCCTTCGCCGTGAGGGCGAGCGCCCGGCCTGCGCGGCGCACCCGGCGGGCGGTGAGATCGACTTCGAGGTCCGCGATGCGATGCACCACAGGGACCAACGCCGGGCGGCGGCGCGCCAAGGCGTTCAGCCGGGCGAGGAGCTCCCGGAACGCGAACGGCTTGGTCAGGTAGTCATCCGCGCCGACTTCCAACCCGCGCACCCGGTCGTCCACGGCATCCAACGCCGTCAGCATGATGACCGGCGTGGTCACGCCGTGGCGTCGCAGCTCACCGCACAGCTCGAACCCGTTCCCGCCGGGCAAGCGGACGTCCAAAATGATCACATCATAGGTGGCGAGCGCGGCGCGGTCGCGGCCGTCGGCAAAGGTCGTGGCCAGCGTCGGATCGATTCGCTGCGCGCGCAGGCCGTCGCGCAACAGCCCTGCCAGCTCCGGGTCGTCTTCCACGATCAGCACCCGCATGGATGGAACAATCGCGAGGGCCCGGGGGCGCGCGCCAGAGGGTCGCTGCCAGCTATACTTCCAGAAGCATCCTTCAGGAGCACGCACGCCATGGCCGGTCTCAACGTACCCCTCTACGACCCCCGCCTCGTCCAGCCGATGCGCGACGAGCTGACGCGGATCGGCTTCCAGGAGCTCCGCACCCCGGAGGAGGTCGACGCCGCGCTCGGCACGACCACCGACACGACGCTCGTCGTGGTGAACTCGGTGTGCGGCTGCGCCGCTCGCAACGCGCGGCCGGCCGCCACGCTCGCCGTCAACCACGCGAAGCGCCCGCGGAAGCTGTTCACCGTCTTCGCCGGCCAGGATGCCGACGCGACCGCGCGCGCCCGAAGCTACTTCACGGGCTATGCGCCGTCGTCGCCACAGATGGCGTTGTTCCGGGACGGAAAGCTCGTGTTCATGCTCGAGCGGAAGAACATCGAGGGGCGACCGGCGCCGGATATCGCGGCGGACCTCACGGCGGCGTTCGAGCGCTTCTGCGGGTGACGGCGAGCGGCGACGCCGGCGGGGTCTCCCGGAGCGACTGCGTCGTTTTGTCGCGAAGGGAGACCCAGCCGGTCGAGCGGCGCTCGTGAGCCTCCCTCCCGACTTCTGCGCCGCCGCTGCGGAAGCGTGGGAGCGCGTGCGGGCCGCACCCGGCTTCCTGACCGAGCGGGAAGCCCGCTTTCTCGCGCTGGTCGCGGCGACAGCTCCCGGTCGTGGGACGATCCTCGAAATCGGCAGCTTCAAGGGGAAATCGACGGTCGGTCTGGCGTCGGTAGCCGCGCGCTATGGCCTCGGCAAGGTCGTCGCCGTCGACCCGTTCACCGCGCCCTCGTGCACCGACCCCGACCTGGGCGGTCGGACCTCGTCGTACGACGATTTTCGCCGGACGCTGTCGCAGGCCGGCCTCGCCGACCAGGTCGAAGTGCACGTCACCTTCTCCAGCAACCTCGCGCGTGGGTGGAACCGCCCGATCCGGTTCCTCTGGATCGACGGCGATCATAGTTACGCCGGCGCCAAGCAAGACCTGGACCTGTTCGCGCCACATGTCGTCGATGGCGGGATCATCGCCTTGCACGACGTGCTGCACAGCTTCGAGGGTCCGATCCAGGTGTTCGTGGAGGACGTGCTGAGATCGGATCGCTGCGGTCCGGCGGGATTCTGCGGCTCGATCGGCTGGGCGCAGTACCGGTCGCGCGATGGTACGGTGCCGCAGTTTCGCGAGCGGCGGCTCGCGCTCGCGCGGCGCGCCGCACGGCTCATCGGGCTGTCGGCGCGCGGGCGCGACCTGCAGGGACTCGCGAAGCTGCGCTACAACCTGCTGCGGGCGCTTGTGCCGCACGGCGACGTGGACCCAGTTGCCTGGGCCGAGCTCGTGACGAGGGCGTGAAACGAGGAACGTCATCCGTTATCCGTCGTCCGTTATCCGTTCTCCGTGGCCTCCGGCGAAGTGGAGCCTACGGAAAACGGATGACGGACAACCGATCACGTTTTAGAAGAGGTTCCCCGCCCGCGCCCGGAAGTCCACGTTGTCCCGCACCCACTTCCACAGGTCGTCCTGCCGCTCGAGCTGGATGCCCGGCTTGACCTGCCGGTGCCAGCCGGCCATCACCTGCCACTCTTGGGTCCAGAGGCGCACGCGCTTGTGCCGGATGAGCCGCTTCCAGTTCTCTCCCACCTGCGGGTTCGCGTACAGCAGTCGCACCGTGACACTGCGCGACAGGAACTCGAGCGGGCCGAGGTCGATGCGCGAGTAGGGGTTCTGTCCCGCCACGAGCCTCGCTCCGGGTGGCACGTCGGGCACACCGTCGCTCAGCACGATCACGTTCAGCGGGGCGAGGATCAGCCCTCGCTCCTTCACGAGCTGCGAGACGCGTTGAAAGAACGCGTTGAAGTCGGTGTAGGTATCCGTCGCGGGGAACCAGGTTCTCAGATCGCTCGCGATCTGCTCGACCGTGCGGCCCTGGAGGTCGTTGATCGGGTGGAACGGCTTGGGCTCGCTCGCTCGGGCCCCGCCGATCGGGCCCACGAAGACGGCGGTCGGGACACGCAATCCACCCAGGCCGTGGAGATGAGCGTACAGGTAGTAGCCGGCGAATTCCGCGGCATCGTCGTACAGCTTCGCGTCCCGGAACGAGCCGCTGACGTCGATCCCGATAACCATCGTCCAGTTCGCGGGCTTGGCCGGCTGCTGTTGCTCCGTCCCGCCGCCACACGCGGCGGCGGCAACTGCCGCCAGGACGATGCGACGCCATCCGCGCCGGGCGCTCATGCGGCGCTCCCGGGGACCACGTGCTTGCCACTGTGCGAGAGCAGGGGCGTGCTGGCCAAGAGCTGGTCCAGGCTCCGGAACGGCAGCGTGAAGGTGGGATGGCCGAGGATCACGACCACCGCGAAGTTCACCATCGCGGCGCCGAGCTGCAGCACTGGCAGCGACATCAGCTCGAACACCTCGCGTGCTTCCTTCTTGAACCACTCCGCCTCGCGCTTGAGCGCGTCGATCGGGCCCTTCCAGAAATCGGGCTCGATCGGGGCGACCGCCGCGGCACCGCCGTGGGCGCCCGCGATGTTCTTGCGCTCCAGAATGCCGAGCAGCGCCGGCGTGCCGAACCGGCCGAACAGGAACCACGTCATGGCGCGCACGCCCACCCACCCGAACGAGGCCAGCGTCAGCGTCGAGAAGAAGCCAAGCTGGAACCCCGTCTGGCTGGAGATCCACGGCGTGATGGCGTCGATCAGCTCGCGGTACAGGAACATCACCTCGAAGAACATCACGAAGCCCTCGACCAGCGCCATCGAGACGATCTGCGACGTCTTCTTCGCCTTGATCGCGTCCGAGAGCGCCTGGATCGCGGCGAAGCTTCCCGAGATCAGGATGAACAGGAACGGCCACAGGATCAGGCTGACGCCCCACCCCGACAGCTCGCTGCCGGTCAGGTCCGCCAGGACCTCCGTGATCGTGGGCCGTAGCGTGAACGTGAAGATGGTCGCTTCCAGCGCCGACCAGAAGATGATGAAGATGAACGCGAGCCACGGCACCCCCGGCTGGAAGTACTGTCGGGTCGCCCAGTCGAGCAGCGCGAGCGGGCGCGTGAAGATGAACTTCACGAACCGGAGGAACAACGAGCCCGCCAGCTTGAGGAGCCCCCAGATCCACCCCAGCGCCACCAGGACGAACCGGAGCAGCCCCGCCCAGTAGAACCAGGTCATGCGGAGCCAGTCCCACCATGACATGACCACGGCCACGAGGAAGCCCCCGCGCCCCGAGCGGAAGGGAAGGGTGTACAGCGAGGCCATCGTGCACATCATCCCCACGACCAGGACGAAGCAGGGGAGGACGATCAGGACGGCTTTGAACACTCTCTCCCACGGCGTACTGCCGAACAGTGCGAAGTCCAGCACGGGCTTGCTCAGCTCGAGGGTCCACGTGAACCCGCTGGCGAGCAGCTGAAACGTGTCTCGCCACGTCTGCGGGAGCGCTTGCTGCAGGGACAGAAGCATAACTGCTCACCTCCAAGGGAGAGCATTTCGGGCGTCGCTGGGGGGGCGCGACTCGGAGGCGACTACCCGGGTGGACGCCGCGAGGTCCGCGGCGAGGGCGCATTAATAGTGCGGCGTCCGGCCCTGTCAAGCCGGTAGCGTGATCTGGGTCACTATGCCCCCACCGGGGAGGCCGGCAGCGCTCGCCCAGCCGGGTCTGCCTCCACGACAAAACGACGCGGTCGCTTCGGCAGACCCGGCCGGGCTCGCCTGCCGCCAACGAGTCGTTGTATACTCTTGCCCATGCCGGAGGAGCCTCCCAAGCGCCTGATCGTCGTCGGAGATCGGGTGCTCATCGCCCCCGAGGAGGGGGAAGAACGCACCAACGTCGGCCTGTATCTCCCGCCGACCGCGATCGAGACGCGCCAGGTGCAGGGCGGGCGGGTCGTGGCCACGGGGCCGGGCACGCCGATGACCGAGCCCGCCAGCATGGACGACGAGCCGTGGAAGATCCACGGTCCGGAGGTGAAGTACCTCCCGATGCAGGCGAAGTCGGGCGATTACGCGTTGTTCTTTCGAAAAGCGGCGGTGGAGATCACCTTCGAGGGAACGAAGTACCTCGTGGTCCCGCAGGCGGCAATCCTCGTGCTCGTGCGGGAGCGGACTGCCGAGGAATTGGAGTAGTGCCAATGGCCGACATCGGATGGGCCCGGAGCCGCGGCGAGCGCGCCGAGAAGGAAGGCCTGCGCCGCGGCGCGTGGTATCGCGTCGTGGAAGACGCTGGCAAGACGTGGGTCGTGCTCGACGTGCATCGCGTTGAGGTGCGGGTTCCGAAGGAGAACATCGAGATCAGCAAGGATGCACCCAAGGCCTGGAGCGTGGTCCACGAGCCGCATCTGGTGTGCCCCGGCTGTCACAAGCGCCGGCACACGTCCGGACAACCAAAGGAAGTAAAATGCTACGAGTGCGGCAACACCTACGCCGTCAACTGGAGCGATCGGGCGTGAAAGGTCCTCAGTCACGAGTCATCAGTCATCAGTCATCAGTTATCAGTTATCAGTTATCCGCCATCAGCTTAGCCGCGTAATTCCGGTACCCGGTGCGGTGGAAGGGCTTCGGTGATTGGCCGGAGCCTTTTTTCTTTGGGTCATGGGACCGTTCACCGGCGGATTGGCGCGCGCCCGGGAAGTCCTCGCCGAGCGGTTCGGACACTCGGCGTTCCGGGTACACCAACTCAAGGTGCTCGGGCCCCTGCTCGCGGGTCGGAGCGTGCTCGCGGTGCTTCCCACCGGGGCGGGGAAGTCGCTCTGCTATCAGATCCCCGCGCTGATGGCCCGGGGCCGGGCGCTCACGCTCGTCGTCTCGCCGCTCGTCGCGCTCATGCAGGACCAGGTGGCGGCGCTGCGACGGCGCGGCATCGCGGCCGCTTGCCTGAACAGCCTGCTGCCGCGGGATGGGCGGCGGCTGATTCTCGACGCCGCGCTGGACGGGAGCCTCGCACTCCTCTACTGCGCCCCCGAACGGCTCGGCGCGCTGGTGCGCCAGTTGCGCCGCGCCGAGCGGGAAGTATCCCTCCTCGCTGTTGATGAAGCCCACTGCATCGTTGAGTGGGGCAACGAATTCCGCCCGGTCTATCGGCGCCTCGACCGGTACCGCTACCTGCTGCGCGATCCGGTCACCATCGCGCTGACGGGGAGCGCCACGCCGGACACGCGCGGCGAGATCCTGCGAGCGCTCCGGATCCCAGACGCCCACGTCGTGCTCACGTCGTTCGATCGCCCCAACCTCGTGTTCGCGGTGGAGCGGGTGCGCGACGACCGAGAGCGGTTCGCGCGGGTGCGCCAGCGGATTCGCGAGGCGGACGGGGCCGTCATTGTGTACGCCCCGACTCGCCGCCTCATCGAGCTGGTGACGCGCGCGTTGTTGCGCCGCGGCGTCCGCGCCGCGCCCTACCACGCGGGGTTGACGCCCGGCACGCGACGGCGGGTGCTGGCGGCGTTCCTCCAGGATCGCCCGCCGGTCGTGGTCGCGACCAGCGCCTTCGGGATGGGGATCGACAAACCCGATGTGCGGCAGGTGATCCACTGGGGTCCGCCGCGCACCCTCGAGGCGTACTATCAGGAGGCCGGGCGAGCGGGGCGCGACGGCCGGCCCGCCGGGTGCGTAACGCTGTGGCATCAGTCGGACTTCGACTGGGACGACTGCACCCCGGAGGTGCGACGGTACGTTGAGGGGCGCGCCTGCCGTCGGCGCATGCTGCTCCACTACTTCGGCGAGCGGATCGGGCGGTGCGCGGGATGCGATCGGTGTCCTCGGGACTAGGGGCTCGGGGCCCGGGCGGGGGCGGAGGGCGGGGCGGGGGCGGGGGCCAGCCCCGAGTCCCGAGCCCCCAAGCTGGGCAGGCTATCCCTACCCAACCGTAGAGTTGCGGCCCCGGCGACCGGGGTGCAGAATAGGAACGCTGCAGTAACTTAAGCGAGAGCCGGCGGTTCTCGCTTTGTTTTTCCCTCTCCAAGGACGCCCTATGCCCGGCCGCAACTTCCTGTTCGTCCCCGGCCCGACCAACGTGCCCGAGCGGATTCTGCGCGCGATGGACCGCGCGATGGAGGACCACCGCTCATCCGCCTTCCCCGAGCTTGCGACCGGGCTGTTCCGTGATCTCAAGAAAATATTCAAGACCACCACGGGGCAGGCGTTCATCTTCCCCGCGACGGGGACGGGCGGCTGGGAGGCGGCGTTGGTGAACACGCTGTCCCCGGGCGACCGCGTCGTCGCGCCGCGCTACGGGCAGTTCAGCCATCTCTGGATCGATCTCGCCCAGCGCCACGGCCTGCGCGTGGACATCATCGACGTGGAGTGGGGAGAGGGCGCACCGGTGGACCGCATCCACGAGCTCCTCGCGCAGGACACGCAACACGAGATCAAGGGCCTGCTCATCGTGCACAACGAGACCGCGACGGGCGTGACGAGCGACGTGGCCGCGGTCCGCAAGGCGATGGACGCGGCGAGCCACCCGGCGCTGCTCTACGTGGACGGCGTGAGCTCCATCGGCTCCATCGACTTCCGGATGGACGAGTGGAATGTGGACCTCGCGATCACGGGGTCACAGAAGGGGCTCATGCTGCCCGCGGGGCTCGGCATTGTGTGCGCGAGTCCGAAGGCGTTCGCCGCCCGCGAGCACGCCAAGTGCCCGCGCGTGTTTTTCGACTTCGGGGACATGACCAGGGCGAACACGAGCGGCTATTTCCCATACACGCCGTCCCTCCCGCTGCTCTACGGCCTGCGCGAGTCACTGGCCATGATGGCCGAAGAAGGGCTCGAAAACGTCTTCGCGCGGCACCACCGTCTCGCGGAGGGCGTGCGCGCCGCCGTGCGAGCCTGGCGTCTGAAGCTCTGCGCCAAGGCGCCTCAGTGGTACTCGGACACGGTCAGCGCGATCTTGGTGCCCGAAGGCAAGAGCGGGGCCGACGTGATCGACGTCGCGTTCCGCCGCTACAACCTGGCGCTGGGCGCGGGGCTCGCGCGCCTGGCCGGCAAGCTGTTCCGCATCGGCCACGTGGGTGACCTGAACGAGCTCATGCTGCTCGGCGCGATCGCCGGTGCGGAGATGGCGATGCGCGACGTCGGGATCAAGATCGAGGCCGGCTCCGGCGTCGCCGCCGCTGCAGAGTACTACCGGTCGACTGCGACCCCGCTCGCGGCGCGCGCCGCCGCGCCGCTGTCGCCCGACGCGCTGCAGCCGCCCCCGGCGGGCAAGACGACGTCCCCCCGAGTCGCCGCGAGGGCATGAGCCACACCCGCTACGACCCCGCGCATCCGCGGCTGCAGCGAAGCGAGCTGGCAGTCCCCGGCTCGCAACCGGGGCTGTTCCGGAAGGCGCTCGAGAGCGACGCGGACTACGTCTTCCTCGACCTCGAGGACGCGGTCGCACCCGCCGACAAGGAGGAGGCCCGCAAGAACGTGGTGGCGGGGCTGCTGGAGCAGGAGTGGCAGGCGCGCGCCAAGACCGTGTGCGTGCGCATCAACGGCATCGACACGCCGTACATGTACCGCGACGTCGTCGACGTCGTGGAGCAAGCGGGCCACCGGCTGGATGTCGTGCTGGTTCCCAAGGTGGGCGTCCCGGCGGACGTCTATCTGATCGACGCGCTGCTCACGCAAATCGAAGCCGCGCGCGGGCTGCCGCATCGGATCGGGATCGACGTGCTGATCGAGACCGCGCTGGGGATGGCGAACGTCGAGGCGATCGCGCAGGCGAGCCGTCGTCTCGAGGCGATGCACTTCGGCGTCGCCGATTTCGCCGCCAGCCTCCGGGCCCGCACCGTGAGCATCGGCGGCCTGAACCCCGACTACCCCGGCGACCAGTGGCACGCCGCGCTGTCGCGGATGGTGACGGCGTGCCGCGCCTACGGGCTGCGCGCGATCGATGGCCCGTACGGCGACTTCAGGGATCCCGAAGGCTACCTCGCCGCCGCGCGACGCGCGGCCGCACTGGGCTACGAAGGCAAGTGGGCCATCCATCCGTCCCAGATTGCCCTCGCCAACGACGTGTTCACGCCCCCGTCCGTCGAAGTCGAGCGAGCCCGTCGGATCCTGGGTGCCCTCGACGAGGCGGCGCGCGAGGGCCGCGGCGCCGCCCAGCTGGACGGGCGGATGATCGACGCCGCCTCGGCGCGCATGGCGCAGAACGTCGTCCAGATCGCCGCGGCCATCGCGGCGCGGCAGGCCGCCCCCGCTCCGACCATGGCCGCCGGGACCCGAGCGTAGCCGGTGGATATCCACGAATACCAGGCCAAGGAGCTGCTCTCGGCGTTCGGCGTCCCGGTGCCGAGGGGCGGCGTCGCGTACAGCGCCGAGCAGGCCGTCTATCGCACCGTCGAAGTCGGCGGCAGTCGCTGGGTCGTGAAGGCGCAGATCCATTCGGGCGCTCGCGGCAAGGCGGGCGGCGTCAAGCTGTGCGCCAACGACGCGGAGGTGCGTCAGGCCGCGAAAGACCTGCTGGGCAAGACGCTGGTCACGACGCAGACCGGCCCGGAAGGGCTGCCGGTGCACCGCCTCCTGGTGGAGCAGGCGCTGCCGATCGAGCGCGAGCTGTACGTCGGCTTGGTGCTGGACCGCAAGCGCGAGCGCATCGTCGTGGTCGCGCATCCCCACGGGGGCATGGAGATCGAGGACATCGCGCAGCGCGAGCCGGCCGCGATCTTGCGCGAGGTGGTCGAGCCCGCAGTCGGCATGCGCGCGTTCCAGGCGCGGGAGCTGGCCTTCGGCCTTGGCCTCACCGCCCCGCAGGTGAGCCAGGCCATGGCGGCCATCCTCGGCGCCTATCGCGCCTTCCGTGACCTCGACGCCACGATGGTCGAGATCAATCCGCTCGTCGTCACCACGGAGGGGCGCGTCCTCGCGCTCGACGTGAAGATGAGCTTCGACGACAACGCGATGTTCCGGCGTCCCAACGTCGCGGAGCTGCGCGACTACGCTCAGGAGGACCCGCGCGAGGCGGAGGCGGCCGAGCACGGGCTGAACTACGTGGCCCTGGACGGCGACATCGGCTGCATCATCAACGGCGCGGGACTCGCCATGGCCACGATGGACATGATCAAGCACGCCGGAGGCGCCCCCGCCAACTTCCTCGACATCGGCGGCGGCGCGAGCCCCGACCGCGTGGCCGCGGCCTTCCGGCTGGTGCTGTCCGATCGGAACGTCCAGGCGATCCTCGTGAACGTGTTCGCAGGGATCAACCGCTGCGACTGGGTCGCCGAGGGCGTGGTCCAGGCCGTGCGGCAAGTCCAGGTGCCCGTCCCGCTCGTCGTCCGGCTCGCCGGCACGAACGTGGAGGAGGGCCGCCGCATCCTCAAGGAGAGCGGGCTCCCGATCGTCACGGCCGACACGCTGTCGGAGGCGGCGGACCGCGTGGTGGCGGCGCGCGATGCCGCGAGGGCGGCATGAGCATCCTGCTCGACGAGAAGACCCGCGTCATCATCCAGGGCTTCACGGGCGACAAGGGGACGTTCCACGCCAAGGAAATGATCGCCTACGGCACGAACGTCGTCGGCGGCGTGACCCCCGGTAAAGGCGGCACCACGCACCTGGGCCGACCCGTCTTCAATACGGCCAAGGAGGCGGTGGCAAGCACGGGGGCCGCGGCGAGTCTGGTGCTCGTCCCCGCGCCGTTTTGCGCCGACGCGATCATGGAAGCCGCGGACGCCGGCATCCGCCTGGTCGTTACCATCACCGACGGCGTGCCCGCCCAGGACATGATGACCGTCAAGCGCTACCTGTGGCGCTATTCCAAGGAACGGCGCACGACGCTCATCGGGCCGAATTGCGCCGGCGTGATCAGCGCAGGGAGGGCGATGATGGGCATCATGCCGGGTCACATCTACGCGCGCGGCCCGGTGGGCGTGGTCACCCGGTCGGGCACGCTCGGGTACGAGGCGGCCTCCCAGATGCAGGCGCTGGGCATCGGCGTGACCACGAGCGTCGGCATCGGCGGTGATCCGATCAACGGCAGCTCCTTCGTCGACATCCTGGCGCTGTTCGAGCAGGACCCCGAGACCGAGGCAGTGATGATGATCGGCGAGATCGGCGGACCGCAGGAAGCGGACGCCGCGCTGTTCGTGAAGGACCACATGACGAAACCTGTCGTCGGCTACGTCGCCGGCCTGACCGCCCCCAAGGGGCGGCGGATGGGGCACGCGGGCGCGATCATCTCCGCGTTCGGCGATACCGCCGCCGAAAAGGCCGAGATCATGCGCTCCGCGGGACTGGTCGTGGCCCCGAGCCCCGCCGAGCTCGGGGCGACCGTAGCCCGCGCGCTCACGCGGCAACCGTCACGGCCGGTGATGGTCCAGCAGTGAGCGCCGGGCGCTCGGCGGCGGGAGGGGGGGGAAATGGGTCGCGCCCGGCCGTCGTCGTGACGCGGCGGCTCCCCGCGCCCGTGGAAGACCGGCTCACCCGCGACTTCGACGCCCGCCTGAACGCGGACGATCATCCCTTCAGCGCCGCGGAGCTGCAGCAGGCGTTGCGCGCCGCGGACGCGCTGCTGCCGACGGTGACGGACCGGTTGACCCCGGACGTCCTGTCGGTCGAGCCGCTGCGCGCCAAGATCCTCGCGAACTACGGTGTCGGGTTCAACCACATCGACGTCACCGCGGCGAAGGCGCGCGGCCTCGTGGTGACCAACACGCCCGAAGTCCTCACCGACGACACGGCGGATGACGCCGTGATGCTGATGCTCATGGTGGCGCGGCGGGCGGGGGAAGGGGAGCGCCACGTGCGGGCCGGGGCATGGACGGGGTGGCGGCCGACGCACCTGCTCGGGACCAAGGTCAGCGGCAAGACCCTGGGCTTGATCGGCATGGGCCGGATCGGACGGGCGGTGGCGCGCCGGGCGCACCACGGATTCGCGATGCGTGTGATCTTCCACGACCCCTATCCGCCGCCGGCGGACCAGGTCGCGGAGCTCGGCGCCGAGCCGAGGGGTAGCGTCGAGGCGGTGCTGCGCGAAGCGGACTTCGTGTCGCTGCATTCGCCCGCCACGCCGGAGACCCGCCACCTGATCAACGCCCAGCGCCTCGCCCTGATGAAGCGCGACGCGTTTCTCATCAACACGGCGCGGGGCGACGTGGTGGACGAAGCCGCCCTGGTCGCGGCGCTCCGGCAGGGCACCATCGCCGGGGCTGCGCTCGACGTGTACGAGCGCGAGCCGCAGGTCACCCGCGACCTGCTCACGATGGAGAACGTCGTCCTCCTGCCCCACCTGGGCAGCGCCACCCAGGAGACGCGCGTCGCCATGGGGCTCCGTGCGCTCGAGAACCTCAAGGCCTTCTTCGCCGGGACGCCGCCCCGCGACCGGGTGGTGTGAGCCAGGAGACCTTCGCTCTCGTCGACACCGCCGAGTATCTGGAGCGCACGGCGGGCCTGCTGTACGACTGCTTCCTCGACATCATCCGGGTGCATCAGCCCCAGGCGGAAGCCGTGCTGCGGGGCGAGGCGGTCGACCCCGGCGCGTCCCCGGACCTCCTGGCCCGCGCCATCCAGGCGCAGGGCATGTGGTTCCAGCTGCTCTCCATCGCCGAGCAGAACGCCGCCATGCGCCAGCGGCGCCAGAGCGAGGTCGAGCGGGGCTACGAGCAGGTGCGCGGCACGTTCGCCCAAGTGATCGCGGCGGCGGCGGCCGCCGGCATTCCGGCGGCGGAGCTGCGCGCGCTGGTGGCGAATCTCCGCGTGCGGCCGGTCATCACCGCGCACCCGACCGAGGCGAAGCGCGTCACGGTGCTCGAGCGGCATCGCCGGATCTACCGCCGCCTCGTGGACCTCGAGGCGCCGCGCTGGACGCCGCGCGAGCGCGCCGGCCTGATCGACGGCATCCGGACCGAGGTCGAGCTGCTGTGGCTCACCGGCGAGCTGCGCCTCGAGAAGCCGACGGTGGAGCAGGAGCTCGCCTGGGGGCTGTACTTCGTCAACGAGAACCTGTTCGACGTCGTGCCCGAGCTCGTGGACAAGCTGGAACGAGCGTTGCGGCGCGCCTATCCGGAAGAGGCGTTCGCGGTGCCGCCGTTCTTCCAACTCGGCTCCTGGATCGGCGGGGATCGCGACGGCAATCCGTTCGTGACGAACGCCGTCACGCGGCGCACGCTGTATGACAACCGCATCGCGAGCCTGCGGCGGTACCGGCGAAGCCTCGCGGAGCTGCTCCGCGCGCTTAGCATCACCGACCGCGCCGCGCCGATCCCAGCCGCGTTCCGGGCGGCCCTCGCGCGACAGCTCGAGTGCTCCGGCGAGGGCGCGCGCATCGTGCAGCGGAACCCCGGCGAGGTGTTCCGGCAGTTTCTCGCCTGCGTGCTGCGCCGCCTCGACGCCACGCTCGCGAGCGCGGAGCGCGGCGAGACCGCCGCCGCAGAGCAAGGTTACGGGACCGCGGACGAGCTCGTCGGCGACTTACGCGTCCTGGAGGCGGCCCTCGTGGAAACGCGTTGCGGCAGCGCCGCCGAGCTGCTGGTGCGGCCAGTGCGCCGCGCCATCGAGGCGTTCCGCTTCAGCACCTTCCGGCTCGACATCCGGGAAAACTCCCCGTGCGTCACCGCCGCGCTCGCGGCGCTGTGGCGCACGCGGAATGCGGGCGAGCCGCCGGCCCCGGCGTCTCCGGAGTGGCGCGCGTGGCTCCTGGCCGAGCTGGCTCGTCCGCTGCAGCCGGACCGGGTCGCGCCGGAGCTGCCACCCGACGCCGCGGAGACGGCGGGGATGTTCCGGCTGATCCGCGAGATGCGCGCCGAGCTCGATCGCGAGGCCATCGGCAGCTTCGTCCTCAGCATGACCCACGACGTCCACGACGTCCTCGGCGTCTATCTCCTCGCCAAGGAGGCGGGGCTGTTCGCGGACGCCGCGGGCATCGAGAGCTGCACCCTGCCGATCGTCCCGCTGTTCGAGGCGATCGACGACTTGCGGCGCGCCCCGGAGATCGTGCGGGAGCTGCTGCAGGTGCCGCTGGTGCGGCGCAGCGTGCGCGCGCAGGGAAACGTGTTCGAGGTGATGATCGGCTACTCCGACTCGAACAAGGACGGCGGCTTCCTGACGTCGAACTGGGAGCTCGCCAAGACGCAGCTCCGGCTCACTCGTCTGGGGCGGCAGTGCGGCGTCCCCATCGCGTTCTTCCACGGGCGCGGCGGCTCGGTCAGCCGGGGCGGGGCGCCGACCGGCCGCGCCATCGCGGCGCAGCCGGCGGGCTCGATCCAGGGGCGGCTGCGCATCACCGAGCAGGGCGAGGTCGTGTCGTTCAAGTACGCGAACCGCGGCACCGCCGCCTACCAAACCGAGCTGCTCGCGGCGAGCGTGCTCGAGCACTCGTTGAAGTCGGAGCGCGAGCAGGCGCTCGTGCCCACGACCGAGTTCGATGAGGCGATGGAGGCGCTGTCGGGCGCGGCGCACGCCGCGTACCGCCGGCTCGCCGAGCACCAGGCGCTGTTGGCCTATTTCCAGGCGGCGAGCCCGCTCGAGGAAATCGCCCTCCTCAATATCGGCTCGCGACCGGCGCGGCGGTTCGGCGCCCGCACGCTGGCAGACCTCCGGGCCATTCCCTGGGTGTTCGCCTGGACCCAGAACCGCCACGTCGTTCCGGGGTGGTACGGGGTGGGAACGGGGCTCGCGACGTTCCTCGAGGTGCGCGGCGCCCGCGGCGAGGCGCTGCTCAAGCGCATGTTCGGCGACTTCCGCCTGTTCCGCCTGATTCTGGACGAGGTCGAGAAGACCCTCGCGTACGTGGACCTCGACATCGCGCGAGCGTATGCGGACCTCGTCGCCGACGATTGGGTGCGCGCCGAGATCTTCACCCTCGTGGCCGACGAGTACCGCCGCACGGTGGAGGCGGTGCGGCGCATCGCCGGCTGCGGCGAGCTGGCGGCGCGGTTCCCACAGTTCCGGAAGCGACTGGCGCGCCGTCTGCCGATCCTCAACCAGGCGAACCGGGCGCAAATCGAGCTGCTGCGGCGCCATCGGACGCGGACGGGCGACGGGGGCGGGGGCGGGGGCAAGGCACAAGAGGACGAGCTGGCGGCGCTGCTCCTCTCCATCAACTGCATCGCGGCGGGGTTTGGCACTACGGGGTGAGGCGTCGCACGACGGCCCGACGGCACGTTGCCCGCGCGCCGGCCGGTTGCACTGTCGGGCGACGTGCCGTCGTGCAAACGTGTAACTAGATTCCAGCCATGCACGACGCCCTCTACTTCTCCGACCACCATCTCCAGGTCCGCGACTTGGTGCGCGACTTCGCGCGCCAGGTCGTCAAACCCAGCGCGCGCCGCTACGACCTCGAGAGCCGCTTCCCCTGGGACAACGTGAAACGCATGGCCGAACTCGGGCTGCTCGGCGTCCCCTGGCCGACGGAGCTCGGCGGCTCCGGGATGGACTACCTCTCCTACATCATCGTGATCCACGAGCTCGCCAAGGTCGATGCCAGCCACGCCATCACCGTCAGCGCGCACACAACGCTCGCCACCTCTCCCATCGTCGATTTCGGTACGGCCGAACAGCGGCGACGGTACGTGCCCTTGCTGGCGGCCGGCAAGGTGTTGGGGGGCTTCGGGCTCACCGAGACGGGTGCCGGCTCGGACGCCGGCGGCACCACGACCGCGGCGGTCGCCGCCGGTGATCACTACGTCCTCAACGGCTCGAAGATCTTCATCACGCACGCGGGCGTGGGTGAGATTTTCGTGGTCACGGCGCGCACCGATCCCACGGCCAAGAAGACCCGCGGGATCACCGCCTTCATCGTGACGAAGGAGACCAGCGATCTCGCGGAAGCGACGCGGGTCGGCATCGGCCACGAGCCGTCCCTGCCCAAGTGTCGCGGCGTCCTGGCGGCGAAGAAGGAGGACAAGCTCGGCTGGCGCGCCTCCGACACGCGCGAGCTGGTATTTCAGGACGCGATCGTGCCCAACGAAAACGTGCTGGGGCCGGTGAACAACGGCTTCCGCCAGTTCCTCCACACCCTGGACAGCGGACGCATCGGCATCGGCGCGCTGGCGCTGGGGATCGCGGAAGGCGCGCTCGAGGAGTGCCTCGAGTACACGGCGACCCGCCGGCAGTTCGGGAAGCCGATCGCGAGCTTCCAGGGCGTCCACTTCGCGCTCGCCGACATGGCCACCGAGATCGAAGCCGCGAAGCACCTCGTCTACCATGCGGCCTGGCTCAAGCAGCAGGGCCGGCCGTTCAAGCGGGAGGCCGCGATGGCGAAGCTGTACGCCTCCGAGCTGGCGATGCGCGCCACGACCAAGGCCGTCCAGCTGCACGGCGGGTACGGCTACACGACCGACTATCCCGTCGAGCGGATGATGCGCGACGCCAAGGTCTGCGAGATCGGCGAGGGCACGAGCGAGATCCAACGGATCGTGATCGCGCGGCAGATGCTGGGGGACTTAATCGACTAGGGCGCCCCGCGCCGACCGCTATGGAAGAGTCATCCCGAGATTCCGCACCACAAACGCCAGCCGGTCCGCCTGCTCCTCGATGATCTTGCTCGTGGGCTTCCCGGCGCCGTGGCCGGCCTTCGTCTCGATTTCGATCAGCGCCGGCTGCGGGCCCGCCTGCGCGGCCTGGAGCGCCGCCGCGAACTTGAACGAATGCCCGGGGACGACGCGGTCGTCGTGATCCGCGGTCGTGATGAGGGTGGCCGGATATCGCGTTCCGGGCCTGAGATTGTGCAGCGGAGAGTACTTGTGCAGGTACGGGAACTGGGACGCGCTGTCCGCCGAGCCGTACTCGGTCACCCACGCCCACCCGATCGTGAACTTGTGGAACCGCAACATGTCCATCACGCCCACCGCCGGCAGCGCGGCGCCGAACAGCTCGGGCCGCTGCGTGATCGCCGCGCCGACGAGCAACCCGCCGTTCGACCCGCCGGCGATCGCGAGCTTCGCGGGCGCGGTGTACCGTTCGCTGATCAGGTACTCCGCCGCGGCGATAAAATCGTCGAACACATTCTGCTTCTTCTCGTGCATCCCCGCCTGATGCCACTCCTCGCCGTACTCGCCGCCGCCCCGGAGGTTCGGCACCGCATACACGCCACCCATCTTGAGCCACGCGAGCGTCGCGACGGAAAAGCTCGGCGTCAGACTGATGTCGAAGCCGCCATAGCCGTACAGGTACGTCGGGTTCGTGCCGTCCCGCGTCAGGCCCTTCCGGTGGGTGATGAACATCGGCACGCGGCTGCCGTCCTTGCTCCGGTAGAAGACCTGCTCGGTCTCGTAACCCGAGGGGTCGAAGTCGATCGTCGGGGCCTTGAAGACGCTGGTGCGGCCGGTGGTGAAGTCGTAGCGGAAAATGCTCGTTGGGTAAAGAAACGACGTGAACGCGTAGAACATCTCGCTGTCCTTGCGCTCGCCGCTCACGGCGCCCACGGAGCCGAGCGTGGGAAGCTCCACGTCGTTCAGGAACCGCCCATCCAACGCGAACAACCGCAGCCGCGAATGGGCGTCGTGCATGTACGTCGCGACGAACGTGTCGTGGATGATCTGCACGCGCTCGAGCACGTCGTCGCCCTGCGGGATCAGCTCCCGCCAGCGGCCCGGCTCGGGGTGCCGGGTGTCGATCGCGATCACGCGCTTCTTGGGGGCGTCGCGATCCGTCAGAAAGTAGAACACCGGCCCATCGTTGCCGATGAACCCGTAGCTCGCGTCGAAGGCGTCCAGTAGCCGCACCACCTCGCCTTTGACCCGGGGGTGCGTCGCGCCCTGCAGATCGAGATAATAGACGCGGTTCCGCCGATCGGTGCCGAGCCAGACGTTGAGCACGGCGTAGCGGCCGTCGTCGGTGACGTCGGCGTTCATTCCCCAATCGGGCTGATCGGGTCGCTCGTACACCAGGACGTCCGCCGCCTGGTCGGTGCCCAGGCGGTGGTAATACAGCCGCTGGAACCGGTTCACGTCGGTGAGCGCCTTGTCGCCGGGCTCGGGGTAGCGACTGTAGAAGAATCCCCGGCCGTCCTTCGTCCACGAGGCGCCGGAGAACTTGATCCACGTGAGGTGATCGGGGAGATCGTGCCCGGTCGCCACATCGCGCACGCGGAACTCTTCCCAGTCCGATCCGCTGGCGGACGTGCCGTACGCGACGAGGCGCCCGTCCTCCGACACCGCCAGGGTGGAGACGGCCACCGTGCCGTCGTCGGACAGCAGGTTCGGGTCGAGCAGGGTCTCCGGGTCGGCCGTGAGTGAGGCCTGCTTGTACAGCACCGACTGGTTCTGCAGCCCGTCGTTCTTGAAGAAGAAGTAACGACCGGCCTTGTGGAACGGCGCGCCGTACTTGGGATAGTTCCAGAGCTGGGTGAGACGCCGGCGCAGCGCCGCACGCTGGGGGATCTGCGACAGGTAACTCTCCGTGAGCCGGTTCTCTGCCTCGATCCACGCCCGCGTCTCGGGGGCGTCGGGGTCTTCGAGCCAGCGGTAAGGGTCAGGGACCTTGGTCCCGTGATAGTCGTCCACCACGTCGCTCTTGCGGGCGGGCGGATACGGGAAGGCTTGCGCCGATGCAAGGTGCGCCACGCCGCCAAACAGGGTGCCGGTCAGGATCAGACTCCGCGCGAGCAAATCGGTAAGTGGGTGTATCATACGACATTAATCTCGGGGCGGTTGACGTAAGTCGCAAGCCCGCTTAGATTTACGGCCATGCATTGGATTCCGGGCCGGTCCCTGCTTCCCGGCGCTATCGCCGCGTCGCGCTCGGGCACCCCGTCCAATCGGTTCATCTCATCCTCAGTCTATCTACTCGGAATGAGTTTTTGTTGGAACAATCGCAGGACCCCGACCGGCTGCTGGCCGAGCGGGGTCGAGGGCACTTGCTTTGAAACGGGAAATTCTGATCAGCGGGAGCCCGCGGGAAACCCGCGTGGCGATCCTGGAGGACGACCGCCTTGTTGAGCTCCTGGTGGATCGTCCCGACGCCCGCCGTATGGTGGGCGACATCTACCTCGGCACGGTCGAGGCCGTGCTCCCGGGGATCCAAGCCGCGTTCGTCAACATCGGGGCGGAAAAGAGCGCCTTCCTCCACGCCTCCGACTTGATCGAGTCGGAGGACGACGAGGAGCCGTCCGATCGGGAAGACGAGAACGGCAACGGTGGCGTAAACGGCGGCAGCCGGTCCGCCCGCCGCCGCGCGCCGAACGTCGCCGACGAGTTGCAGCGCGGCGAAGCGCGCATCGTCCAGGTCATCAAGGAACCGATCGGCACCAAGGGACCGCGCGTCACCGCGCAGGTCTCGCTCGCAGGTCGGTTCCTCGTATACATGCCGTTCGCCTCCAAGGTCGGCGTGTCCCGGAAGATCGAGAACCGCGAGCAGCGGGCCAAGCTGCGCGACCTGGTCTCGAAGCTCGTCCCCAAGGACCCCGGCGCGGGCGGCTGGATCATCCGCACCGTGGCCGAGGACCTCACCGAGCAGAGTTGCAAGCGCGAGATCGACCACCTGTACGGCGTCTGGAAAAAGATCAAGCGGAAGGCCGGCTCGGTGCGCGCCCCGGCGCTGCTGCAGGGCGAGACGAGCCTGACCCGCGGTATCATCCGCGACCTGTTCTCGGACAAGATCGACTCGCTGCTCGTCGACTCGAAGATGCTGCACAACGAGATCGTGCAGTATCTCAAGCAGATCGAGCCCGACCTCGTCCAGCGGGTGAAGCTGTACGAGGCCGAAGCGCCGTTGTTCGACGAATACGATATCGAAGCGGAAATCCGGAACCTCTTCAAGCCGCGGGTAGAGCTCCCGACCGGTGGCTACCTGATCATCCAGCCGACCGAGGCGCTCACGTCGATCGACGTGAACACGGGGCGGTACACCGGCAAGAAGGACCCCGAGAGCACCATCCTCAAGACGAACGTCGAAGCGGCGCGCGAGGTGGCGCGGCAGCTGCGCCTGCGGGACATCGGCGGCATCATCGTGGTCGACTTCATCGACATGGAGTCGCGCGGCAACCGCGACAAGGTGCTCCAGGAGCTGCGCGCGCACCTCGGCCGCGACCGCGCCCGTACGCGGGCGTTCGCGGTGTCGGAGCTGGGCCTCATCGAGATGACCCGCCAGCGGGTGCGCCCGTCGCTGTGGCAGTCGATGACTGGTGAGTGTCCGACGTGCCATGGCACCGGCCGCGTGTTCCGCCCGGAGGTGGTGGTTCGCCGCATGGAGCGCTCGCTCAAGCGGGCGGGCGCCGAGCACAAGGAGCGCCAGCTCGCCGTGCGGCTCCACCCCGAGGTGGCGCTCTACCTCGTGGAGCAGGAGCCGAACTTCTTGCGTCAGCTCGAGAAGCAGACGGGGCTCGAGCTCGAGGTGCGCGACGACCCGATGATGCGCCTGGATGAGTTCCGGATGATGGCGAAGCCGGCGGGGAGAGACGTGACGGAGCAATACGCGGTGGCGTAAAGGGCCCGCGTCCTTGACTAACCGATTGCCCCCATTTACGTTCCGGCCCTCATGACCTACGCCATTTTCGCCACCGGCGGGCGCCAGTTCAAGGCCGAGCCGGGTGTCACGATCAAAATCCCGCTGCTCGCAGCAGAGCCAGGGAGCAAGGTGACGTTCGACCAAGTGCTGCTGGCGAGCGATGGGAAGCACGTGCAGACGGGGAAGCCGGTGCTGAAGGGCGCGAAGGTGACGGCCGAGGTGGTGCGGCACGCCAAGGGCGAGAAGATCCGGATCTATCGGTTCGCGCGCCGCACCGGGTACCGGCGCCACGCCGGCCACCGGCAGCAGTTCACCGAGATCAAGATCGCGGACGTGAAGCTCAAAGACTGAGGTAAGCCGCATGGCTCACAAGAAAGGCGTCGGCTCGTCCCGCAACGGCCGCGACTCCGGCCCGCAGTACCTCGGCGTGAAACGGTTCGCCGGGGAGTTCGTGACCGCGGGCACGATCCTCGTCAAGCAGCGGGGCACGAAGTTCCATCCGGGTATGAATGTGCGCCGCGCGTCCGACGACACCCTGTTTACGGTCGTCGATGGGAAGGTCAAGTTCGAGCACAAGAACAAGAAGCGGTACAAAGTCAGCGTGTATCCGACTGCGACCTAGGGCGGCAGGGGCGGCAGAGGCGGCAAGGGCGGCAGGGTCATCGAACCTTGCCGCCCTTGCCGTCTTTGCGCCCTATCGCTTCACCCGGTACCCCACTTCCAGCGCGATCCGGTCGAAACTGGCCGGTTCGCCGGGGAAGTCGAAGCGCTCGAAGCGATAGGTGAGCCGGATGAGCAGCGGTGCGCGGCGGGGGGCGGCGCTCACTCCGACTTCGGCGGCCAGAGCGACACCCGGAGACGACCGCCCGCTCACGCTCGCGACCGGGAGGTACGATGCGCGCGCGTGGGCGCTCAGCGCCGAATCGCCCAGCGGGACGGACATGGAAGCGCCGACGCCCAGCATGTTCCACCGCTGGTAACCAACGGCGGAGCTGAACGCGCGAGCGGTGTAGCTGGCCTCGACCGAGAACCCGCTCCGCGGCGTGAACCCGACGCGAATCCCTTCCTCGCCGGCGTCGCTCTGGAAGGGCGTGTTCTCGATCGGGTCGAGCGTGCCGCGCAGGCCCGAGGTCGCGATCAGGAGGCGATCGACTTTGACCTCGATCGCGGCCCCGATCCAGACCCCGCCGATGACCTCGCGCACGCCCTGGTTGAGCACCGTGCTCCGCGGCCCCGCGACGATTCCGAGGCCCGTGACCTCGACGCCCTGCGCTGGGCTCCGCCGGGGCGCGAGTAGCCCGGCGACGCCAAGCAGCACCAGGCGGAGCGACGAGCGGGAGGTCATTGCTGCGATACCACGCGGACTCGCAGCAACGCCATGCCGCGGCGCCGTTCGTTGGCGGCCGCGATCGCGCGATTCCGGGCCTCCCAGGCCGACCGCAGCGCCCGGTTGTAGGTGATGTTCTCCGGAAGAGGCTGTCGGGGACGGCCCAGGAAATACCCGCTGAGTCCCGCGAGGCTGACCGCGACACCGACGGTCAGGGCTCGGCCATCGGCGCTCCGCAGCTGGCTATTGGCGAAGAGCAGCGGGATCGCGCCGGCGGCCACCCCGAGGCCGATTCCCCGCGCGAGGCTCGCCCGGGAAGGGGCGCCCCAACGAACCTCCAGGCGATAGAGAGAGTCCGCCGGCGGGGGTTCGTGAGGCGCGCTATCGGCGACCTGCTCGGTCAGCTCCAGCGAGAGGGTCGCCGCGACGGTGCGGCCTCCCGGTTCCGAATAGTCGACGGCCAGCCGATAAGCGCCGGCGGCGCTGGCTACACCGTCGCCCGCAGGGAGCAGCAGAGCAATCGTCGCTAGGGACTCGACCGCCGCCGTCGCGATCACCGTATCGCGGCTGCCCGCCGCCGGGCCCGGACGGGCCAGCCGGAACCGCACCGTGCCGGGTCGGGTCACCGCAACCGAGACGGGCCACCGTTCTATCCTCGGAGCGAGGGCGGTGTCCGGGGGCGCCCGCACGCCAAGCGCGAGCGTCGCGCGCTTGGCGGCCCGGAACACGGCGAGCAGGTCCGGATTGAACTGCTCCGGGTCGAGGGTCGCGAACGGATCGGCGCCGATGGCAGCCTGAAAGTGGACGGTCGCCGAGTCGAACAGGCCGAGCGATCCGCAGGCCACAGCAAGGCGGAGCTGCGCGTCACGGCGCAAGGCCCCTGGCGCCGTCGGGGGCAGCGTCGCAACCAGTTGCCGCAACAACTCCACGCCGCGTTCCGTCTCGGTCGCCTCCAAGGCGGCGACGGCGCGGGCGAGCATCACGTCGGGACTCTGACCCTGGGCGCGCAGGGGGACCGCGCTGGCCACGAGGCCGAGCGCGAGCACCGCGCAGACCAAGCGACATGTGCTCATCAGTGGCTCCCCTGGACTCTCAAGCGGATGGTCCCAAGGCGCAGCCTCTGGTCACGTCCCACGGTGACCAGGGTGTCGAACGGCATATATCCGGCTCGCTCGATGCGCAGCCGGTGCGGACCAACCGTAACCGGGCGGGCCGCGACGGGGGTGTAGCCGGCGCGCCCGCCGTCGACGTAGAGCGAGCCCCACGGCGTGGAAGCGACGTAGAGAAGGCCGAGCGCCTGGCTCGACACCCCTCGGAGGCGGAAGCGGACGACGGTCGTGATCCCAGGCAGGACTTCCCGGGTCACTCGCGTGCGGAAAAAGTAGTCCGGTGCGGAAGCCACGATCGTGTAGCTCCCGGGTGCCAGCGGTGCCACCTCTCCGGGTGGGAGCAGGCCGACTCCTTCGACGAACCCGCTCACCGACACGCCCGAGCGCTCGATCCGAAGGCCGCCCTGACTCGACTCGCCCTGCGCTCGGGCCCATTCCCACGTCGTCTCGGCGAGCGTGTCGCCGGAAGCCCCGGGGGTGACGAAGTCCCGGGCCAGCGCGAACCCGTCCTGCACCGCGGGTGGGAAGTTGACGGTGTCCACCACGAGGCGGGGCTGCATCCGTACGCCCCAGCGAAGCCACACCGCGGCGACCGAGTCCTTTCGTTCTTGGATCAGGATGTGCGCCAACCGGTGCAGACTCGCCACCCACAGACTATCACGTGGGCCGGCGGCCGGATTGAGCCCGGCCGCGAGGAACGCCCTGGCCGCTCCGTATTCGGCGAAGTCATAGGCTTGGGCGCCCAAGCGGAGCAGGCTGCGCGGGTCCTGCCCGCGGGCGCCACCGGTCAGGACGCCGACCAAGGCGAACCCTACCACGGCGGCTCTCATGGACTCTCCCTCTGCAATGTCAGGCGCACGAGGACGGTGTCGCGGACCCGGATGCTCACGGTCGTGTCCACCGAGAGATAGCCCTCGCGTTCGAGGCGTAATCGGTGCTCCCCCGCTGTCACGGTGTCCCGGTAGGCGGTGCCCTCGCTGCGGAACGCACCGTCCACGTAGATCTTCGCCCAGCCGCCGGCGCTCTGGACGATCAAGAGCGCCGAACGAGGGGCCGCTCGCCGCTCGATCCCGACGCCCCCCTTGGGCCACGCTGGAATCACGATCCGGCCGGCGGATTCGGTCCCGGCAGGGTGAGCCAGGGACGCCCCGCCCGCGATGCGCCGCTGCGCAACCGGCGGGGGTTGAAGCGCCGTCCGGACGGTGTCCGGCGCGGGCGCTGGCGCCTCCGTGCCGAGCGTCCGCGTCCGCTCGCTCCACTGGAACGCGCCGGCGAAGAGACCCGCAACCACGAGCACGGACAGCGCGCCCTTCAAGCCGCGACTGGTATGGCGGCGCCCGGCGCGTGCAAGCGCACCGCTCACGCGACGCTGCACAGACCAGCCGACCGGAAGTCTGACCGTGGAATCCAGCCTCGGCCCCGCCAGCGCGTGGACGAACGCGGTAGCCGAGCGGAACCGTTCCTTCGCATCCTTGGCCATTGCCCGCTCGACGGCCGCGCACACGTGCGGGGGCAACGCCGGTTGCACGTCCGTAAGCGGCGGGGGGGCCTCCGTGCACTGCTGGCGGAGGATGTCCACGACCGTGCGGTTGTCGAACGGCACGCGACCGGAGAGCATCTGATAGGCCATGACCCCCATCGAGTACTGGTCCGATGCTCCGGTGAGGGTGCCGCCCTTGCATTGCTCGGGGGACATGTAATAGGGGGTACCGATGATGGCGTCCGACCTCGCCAGGGTGCCGCTCGCCGCCTCTTTCGCGATCCCGAAGTCCATGACGAGGATGTGACCGCGCGGGTCGAGCATGACGTTGGACGGCTTGACGTCGCGGTGAATCACATGGCGCGTGTGGGCGTAGTCCAGCGCGTCGGCTATACGCTCCAGGATCGTGATCGCCGCGGCCAGCGGCAGAGTCTTCCGTTCCTCGAGCACCTCCGCCAGCGATCGGCCCTCCAGGTACTTCATCGTATACCAGAACACTCTGCCGCCCGGCGCAATCCGGTACACGGGGATGATGTTGGGGTGCTCGAGGGCGGCCGCCGTCCTGGCCTCGCGCCGGAACCGGCCGATCGCGCCTTTGCCGAACGTCAAGTGGGGAGGCAGGACCTTCATCGCTACGTCGCGGGCCAGCGCGATCTCCCTCGCCAGGTAGACCACACCCATCGCGCCGCGGCCGATTTCGCGCAGGATCTCGTACTCGCCGGCCGTCTCGGCACGAATCAGCAGTTCCAGCTCGCGCGCGCCCGCTTCGTCGAGCTCGTCCGCCGTCTGGGTCTGCAGCGTGGCGTCCGGCATCAACGCCCCACAGCTCAGGCAGAAGCGGCTGTTCTCGGGGATCGGGGTCGCGCAACGGTAACAGTTCATGCGCTCGGTAAGGTTATTTGATATCAAAGGCAGCGCTTATCCCCGGCTTTAACCGAGTGATGAGATCAGCCGCGGTGAGGGTGTAGCCCGCCCCCGCCAAGTCGATGCTCAGGTTCGAGAAGGTAGCGACGCCCATGACCGTCGTCGCCGTCACTGTACCGTTCAAGGTCGCTCCCGGCGCGCCCGTCAAGCTGGTAATCGAGAGCCCGATGTTCGTGACGTGATTGAGGACGGTGTTGCCGACCCCGTCCTGCACGGCGACCTGGACGGCTGGGGCGATCACGCCGTTGGCCGTCGTCGTCGTCGGCTGCACGATGAACACCAGCACGGTGGGGGTGTTGATGAGAAAGCTCGCGCTGGCGGCGCCGGTGAGGCCGCTCGATGACGCGCCGAGCGTGTAGGTGCCTAGCTTGTCGAGCGTCAGGTCGGAAAAGCTCGCCACGCCGCCCACCGCGGCCACCGTGAGCGTTCCGGCTAGCGTCGGCGTGGGCGCGCTCGAGCTTGCGATTGCCACCGTGACCGAGCCGGTGAAGCCGGTGGCCAAGTTGCCGAACGCATCCAACGCCGAAACCTGGACCGCCGGCAGGAGGGCGATTTTCTTGTCGTTCGTCCCGGGCGACATGGTGAAGAGTAGCGCGCTGGCGGGCCCAGGGATGATGTTGAAGGCCGCGGTCGTCGTTCCCGCCAAGTCGGTCGCCGTCGCCGTGAGGGTATAGCCGATCCCCGCCTTGTTGATGCTCAGGTCCGAGAACGTCGCGACGCCGCTTACCGCGTTCCGGCTGAGCGTGCCTGAGAGGATCCCTCCACCAGGGTTGGCGCCGATCGCCACGGTGATGAGATTCGCAGCGGTGGTGACGGTATTCCCGAAGGCATCCTGCACTGCAACCTCGACGGCTGGGCTGATGGCGCTGCCGGCGGCCGTCGTCATCGGTCGGACCGCGACAGCAAGCTGCGCCGCAGGCGCGGGGACGATGTTGAACAAAGGGTGTAGCCTATCCCCGCCTTGTTGATGCTGAGGTCCGAGAACGTCGCCACCCCGTTCACGGCATTCAGCGTCACTGTACCTGCGAGGCTGCCGGTGGCAGGGTTGGTCCCGACCTTCACGGTGACGAGCGTCGCGGCGCCGGTGACCGTGTTGCCGAAGGCATCTTGCACCGCCACCTGCACGGCCGGTGTGATCGCAGCGCCCGCCGTCGTGGTGCTCGGCTGACCGGTGAAGGCCAGTTGCGCGGGCGCTCCCGGCGTGATGCTGAACGCCGTGCTCGCGGCTCCCCCAGGCCCTGCCGCTGAAGCGGCGAGGGTGTAGCCGCTGGCCGCCCTGGCGATGCTCAGGTCGGAGAAGGTCGCGACGCCGTTGACCGCGTTACGGCTCAGCGTCCCCGCAAGCGCCCCCCCGCCCGGGTTGGTCCCGATTGCCACAGTGATCAGGGTTGTGGCGCCGGTGACCGTGTTGCCGAACGCGTCCTGGACCGCGACTTGGACGGCCGGGCTGATCGCGGCACCGGCCGTCGTTGGGCTCGGTTGCGCGGTGAATAGGAGCTGGACGGGTGGGCCGGGCGTGATCGTGAACCCCGCGCTCGTGGCGCCCGCGAGCCCGCTCGCCATCGCAGTGAGCGTGTAGCCCGTCCCCACCTTGTCGAGACTCAGGTCGCTGAAGGTGGCGATCCCGTTGACCGCGCTCTGGCGGCTCGTCCCGGCGAGCGTCGCGCCGCCCGCGTTCGTGCCGATCGCGACGGTGATCGACGTGGTGGCGCTGGTGACGACATTACCCGAGCCGTCCACCACCGCCACCTGCACGGCAGGCGTGAGCGCGGCGCCCGCGGCCGTCGTCCCGGGCTGGACGGTGAAGACGAGCCGACCCGTCGCCGCGGTGATGGTGAAGGGAACGCTCGTGGCGCTGGCCAGCCCGCTGGCCGTCGTGGTGAGCGTATAGCCTGTGCCGCCCCGGTCAATGCTCAGATCCGAGAACGTCGCGATCCCGTTCACGGCGTTCTTGCTGGTCGTTCCCGAGAGCGTCCCGCCGCCGGCGTTCGTGGCGATCGCCACGGTGACGAGCGTCGTGGCGCCGGCGACGATGTTGCCGGACGCGTCTTGGACCGCTACCTGCACGGCCGGCGTCAGCGCGCTGCCCGCCGCGGCCGCGCTGGGCTGGACGGTGAAGGCAAGCTTCGCGGGCGTGCCGACCGTGACGTCGAACCCTGCGCTCGTGGCTCCCGTCAGGCCTGACGCAACGGCGGCGAGGGCGTAGCCCGAGCCCGTCTTGTCGATATTCAAGTCGGAGAACAAAGCCACCCCGCCCACCGCCGCCACGGTCGTCGTCCCCGAGAGCGTCGCCCCGGCCGTCCCCGTCCCCGTCGCCAGGCCCAGGGTCACGCTCCCGGTGAAACTCGCCACCGTGTTGCCCAAGGCATCCTGCGCCGTCACCCGCACGGCGGGCATCAGCGTGGCGCCCGCGGCCGTTGTCCCCGGCTGCACGGTGAAGGCGAGCCGGACCGCCGCGCCCGGCGTGACGTTGAACGTCGCGCTACTGGCCCCCGCGAGCCCGCTCGCCGCGGCCGTGAACGTGAAGCCCGAGCCCGCCTTGTCGATGCTCAGGTCGGCGAACGTGGCCACCCCCTTGGCCGCCGTCGCCGCCAGCGTTCCGCTGAGCGTGGCCCCGACGGTCCCCGTACCGCTCGTGATCGCGAGCGTCACCGTCCCCGCGAACGTCGTGTCGGGGTTGCCGAGGCCGTCCTGCACAGCAACCTGGAGCGAGGGGGTCATGATGCTACCGGCCGCGGTCGCGCTCGGCTGCCCGGTGAAGGCCAGCTTATTCGGCGCCCCGACCGTGACCGCAAACGGCGCGCTCGTCGCCCCGCCGAGCCCGCCCGCCGCGGCTGTCAATGAGTAGCCCGTGCCCGCCTTGTCAATGCTCAAATTCGACAGTACGGCGATGCCCCCGACTGCCGCCACGGTTGTCGTTCCGCTGAGGGTCGCGCCGGCCGTGCCGGTACCGCTCGCGATCGCCACGGTGACGCTCGCCGTCGAACCCGTGACCGTGTTGCCCAGGGCGTCCTGGACCGCCACGCGCACCGCCGGCGTGATCGGGCTGCCGGCCTGCGCGGTGCTCGGCTGCCCCGTGAAGGCCAGCCGCGCCGCCACCCCGGGCGTGATACTGAAAGCCGTGCTGGTCGCGCCCGCCAGTCCGCTGGCCGTGGCCGTCAAGGTGTAGTCGGTGCCCGCCGTGGCGATACTGAGATTGGAGAAGACGGACGTGCCGCCCACGGCCTGGATCGTCCTGGTGCCGCCGAGGGAGGCTCCCGCCGTACCCGTGCCACTCGTGATCGTCACGGTGATGCTGGACGCGTCGCTCGTCACCATGTTGCCGATGGCATCCTGGACCGTGACCTGGACGGCCGGTGCCAGGGCCGACCCGGCCTCGGCCGTGCGCGGCTGCACGGTGAAGGTGAGCTTCGCGGCGAGGCCGGGCGTGATACTGAAGGCCCCGCTCGCCGCCCCGACAAGCCCGCTCGCCGCGGCCGTGAGGGTGTAGCCGCTCGCCGCCTTGTCGATGCTCAGATTGGAGAAGGTGGCGACCCCGGCTGCTGCAAAGACGGCGGTCGTTCCTGAAAGGGTGGCGTTCGGACCTCCTGTGCCACCAGTGATCGCGAGCGTGACGCTGCCCGTGAATCCGGTCGCCGTGTTGCCGAAGCCGTCCAGGACGGTGACCTGCGCGGCCGGCGTGAACGGGGCGCCGGCCGTCGTCGTCACCGGCTGCCCGGTGAAAGCGAGCTTCACCGCCGTGCCGGGCGTGATCGCGAACGCCGTGCTGGTTGCCCCGGCGAGCCCGCTCACGGCGGCGGCGAGCGTGTAGCCGGTCGCTACTTTGTCGATGCTCAAACCGGTGAACGTCGCGACCCCGGCCGCCGCGGGAACGGTCGTCGCCCCGCCCAGGGTCGCGTTCGGACTTCCCGTCCCGCTCGTGATGGCCACGGTGACGTTCCCCGTGAAGCCCGTGACTGTGTTGCCGAACGCGTCTTGGACCACCACCCGGACGGCCGGGGAAATGCCTTGACCGGCCGGGGTTGTGACGGGCTGCACGCTAAAGGCGAGCTTGGCGGGGGCGCTCGCCGTGACGTCGAAGCTGGCACTCCCAGCGCTGGCCAGCCCGGTCGCGGTCGCGGTGAAGGTGTAACCGCTGCCCACACGGTCGATGCTCAGGTCGGAGAACGTGGCGATACCGTTCACCGCACTCCTGGTCGTCGTGCCGGAGAGGGTTACGCCGTTGGCGTTCGCCCCCATCGTGATGGTGATGACGGTGCTGGCGGTCGTGACGGTGTTGCCCGCAGCGTCCTGCACCGCCACCTGCACGCCGGGGGTCATCGCCTTACCGGCCACAGTCAGGCTGGGCTGCACCGTTAAGGCGAGCTTCGTGGCGGCGGCGCTGACGTCGAACCCGGCGCTCGTGGCGCCAGTCAACCCCGTGGCGGCGGCCTTGAGCGTGTAGCCGGTGCCCACTTTGTTGATGCTCAGGTCCCCAAAGGTAGCGACGCCGCCCACGGCGCTGCGGCTCAGCGTCCCCGACAGAGTGCCGCCGGCGGGGTTCGTGCCAATGGCAATGGTGATCACGTTCGTCGCCGCGACCGTGTTCCCCAGGGTGTCCTGTACGGCGACTTGCAGAGCGGGCTTGATGGCGGTCCCCACGACCGTGGGGCCCGGCTGCACGGTGAACGCCAATCTCACGGCGGCGCCGGCGGTGATGTCGAAGACCGTGCTGGTCGCCGCCGTGAGACCCGCCGTGGCGGCGGTCAGCGTGTAACCGCTACCTGCCTTGGCGATCGTCAAGTCCGAGAACGTGGCGACGCCGTTCACCGCGCTCTTGCTCGTGGTCCCGGCGAGAGTGCCGCCGGCCGGATTGGTTCCAACGGCAAGCGTGATGACCGGCGTGGCGCTGGTGATGGCGTTGCCGAACTGATCCTGGACCGCGACCTGGACGGCCGGGGCGATCGTCTTCCCCGCGACGGTGGTGCTCGGTTGCACCGTGAATGCAAGCCCGGTGGCGACCGCTGTCGTGATGTTGAAAGTGGCGCTCGTGGCCCCGGCCAGGCTGCTCGCAGTGGCCGCGATGGTGTACCCCGTGCCTGCTTTGTCGAGGCTCAAGTCGGAAAACGTCGCGAGACCGTTGACCGCGGTCCGGCTCGCGGTCCCGCTGAGAGTCGCTCCACCGGCGTTCGTCGCGATGGCAATCACGACGGCCGTCGTGGCGGTGCCGACGGTGTTCCCGAACGCGTCCTGCACGCTGACCTGCACGGCCGGCGCGAGCGCGGCGCCCGCGACGGCCGCGCCGGGCTGGATCGTGAAGGCGAGCTGACTGGGAGGCCCGGCATTGACGTCGAACCCCGTGCTCGTCGCTGCGGCGAGCCCGCTCGCCCCGGCGGCGAGGGTGTAGCCGGTGCCAACGCGGCTGAGGCTCAGATCCGCGAAAGTCGCGATGCCGTTCACGGCAGTCCGATTCAGTGTCCCCGCCAAGGTCCCGCCGCCTGGGTTGGCCCCGAGCATCACCGTGACGAGAGTCGCCGCCCCGACGACCGTGTTGTTCAGGGAATCCTGAACGGCGACCTGGACGGCGGGTGCGATCGCGCTGCCCGCAGCCACACCGGTTGGCTGGACGGTGAAGGCGAGCTTCCGCGGGACTTGGTTCACGATCACCGGCACGGTGGCGGATGCCGTGTCAACGGTTGCCGTGATCGAGCCGACGCCATTTGCCACGGCGGTGGCGAGTCCCAAATCGGGTGTGATGGTGACGACGGCGCCGTCGCTCGACTTCCACGTCACTGCGGGCTGAGCTATCAAACTGTCCTTGCTGTCCCACGCCAGCACGCTGAACTGTCGCGTGGCCTGGAGAGCGCGCAAGGTGTCCGACGGCGAGGGCGACACCGACAGCTTCGCCGCCCGCTGGCGCACGCGGACCACGAGCCTGATGGCGGACGTGTCGACCATCGCTTGAACCGTGTCCGTACCGTTGGCCTTGGCGCTGATCTTCCCGGAAGACGGGTCGAGCCGCACGGCCAGTCCGGCGGAGACGAGTTGATAACTGGGGCGTATGGCAGCGGAGTCCGCCGCGCTCAGGTGCGAACCGGCGGCGTCGAGATAGCCCGGGCGAAACAGCAGCGTGTCTCCGAGGGCGAACAGCGTGTCGACGGATCGGGAGAGGGTCATGCCGCCGATGATGGCCCGGACGACGAAAGTCGTTTCCGGCGGCGCCGTGCCCGTGGCTCCACTCACCAATACGACGCGGACGGTGGTTGTGTCCCACCGCCGTCCGGTGATCTCACCGGACGGACCGACGCTCGCGACTGTCGAGTCCATGCTCTCGAGCTGCACGCGCGCGTCGGCCAGGGTCGCGCCGTTCGCCTGGATTTTGACCGGCACGGCTACTGTGGCGCCGATGGTGACCAACACCGGGTCGGCCGGCAGGACGAATGCGATGCGTTGATTGGGGGAGGTTTCCGTCGGCAGGAAGCAGGTGGTCAGCCCCAGCGCCGCCGGGACCAGAAGGAGGGCCCGGATGCCACGTCGCCAGCGAGAGGGGGTGCCGCCGCGCTGATCCATCGCCTCCCCAAGTGCGAAAGATCCCGAGCGCACCGCCCCCCAACCGCGATGCTATGTCATCACGGAGGGCGCAGCCGCGCAGGATGTGCACCCGGGAGGACGCTGAAACCGGGTGTTGCGGGAAAGCTACAGGTCGGGGGCTCCAGCACCTGTGACGTGGCTCAATATGTGATGCGGCTCACACCCTTGGCGCCTTGCCGCGTGTGTCGCCCTAGTACGTCGGCGGCAGCTTCTTGTATCGCTCGAACAGCTCGGTCTGCCGGCTCTTCAGCGGGATCTCCCGGCCTCGAATGAACACGTGCTCCACCGCGGTCGTGAACTCGAACGGATCGCCCGACCACACGACGACATTCGCCACCTTGCCCGGCTCCAGCGACCCGTAGCGGTCCGCCACGCCGAAGATCTCGGCAGGGGACAGCGTCACAGCCCGGAGCGCTTGGTCCCACGTCATCCCGTACGACACGGCGTTGCCGGCCTGCTGGCGCAGGTTGCGCGAATTGTGCGTGTCGGTCTCGAGCAGCGCGACCTTCACGCCCGCCCGGGCGAGCAGCGCCGCGTTCTCGTAGCGGATGCCGAGCGCGTCGTAGGAGGGGATGTTGTCCAGCGGCTCGACCAGGACGGGCACGCCCGCCCGCGCGATCTCGGGCGCCAGTTGCCATCCTTCGGCGGCGCCTGCGAGAATCAGCTTGATCTTGTATTCCCTCGCCAGGCGGAGCGCCGTGTGAATGTCACTCCGCCGGTTGGCCACGGCGATGAGCGGCAGCTCGCCGCGCAACACCGGTAGGAGTGCGTTGAGGTCCGCGGCGGAGGCCGAGAGCGGTGGCATCTGGGCGCGCGAGTAGTCGGTCTTGCGCCGCCCGTATTCCAAGGCGTCGCTGAACACGCGTCGCAGCCGCTGGGTCACGCCCGCGCGCGAGCCACCCCCCTCGTCTTTCGCGTCCTCGCTCACATTGGCCACCATCCCGGCGGGCGACTTCACCAGCATCTCCTCGAGGCGCGTCCCGTCGAGATCGAGGAGCACCGCTTGACCGCTGATAAGGTGACCGCCGGGTGTCGCCAGCGTGGTCGTGATCCCCTCGACGCACGTGATCGGGATCAAGGTGGACGCGGGATTGATCCCTTCGGCGACGTTGAACGCGGCGGCCACGCTGTCGCCTCGCAAGGAGGCTTCGCGGGTCCCCGGCACGGCGCCGATCTCGACGAGTCCCATCTGGCCGGCGCCGTCGATCAAGCCGGGCGTGACCCACTTGCCGCGCGCGTCGATGCGCGTCGCGTCCGCGGGCAGGGCGACGTTCGTGCCCACCGCGACGATCCTCCCGTCGCGGAGCAGCACGGTCGCGCCGGCGAGTTTTGGCCCGGACACGGGATACACCGTGCCACCCGTGATGGCGATCGTCTGCGCGAGCAGGAAGGCGATCATCGGTCACTCCCCGGTGCGGGCGTCTGCCCCAGCTCGAAGTCGGTGCGCGGCTGGTGCGCTGGATCGCTGCGATCGTAGACCAGCCACCCGTCGTTGTAGACCTGCAGGGCCTTGGTGTAGACCGAGAACGGGTCGCCGGACCAGAGCACGACGTCGGCCATCTTGCCGGGCTCCAGCGTTCCGACGATCGAGTCGAGACCCAGCACCCACGCCGGGCTGGCGGTGATCCAGCGCAGCGCCTGGTCGCGCGTCACGGGAATGCCCACGCGCTGGGCGTCGTACATCGCCTTGGCGGCTTCCTGGTTGAAGCGCTGGATCCCGCTCGGGCTGTCGGAGTGCAGCAGCGCGCGCGCGCCGGCCTGCTGCACCAGCGCCGCGTTCTGTTGGATACCGTCCATCGCCTCTTCCTTGAAGCCCCACCAGTCCGCCCACACCGCGGCGGCCGTCCCTTCCCGCGCGAGCAGGTCGCCGACCTTGTACGCCTCCACCGCGTGGTGGAACGCCCGGATCTTGAACCCGAACTCGTGGGCAAGATCCTCCATCTGCGCCATCTCGTCCGCCCGGTAGCAATGGTTCTGCACGTAGATATTGCCGCGCAGCACCTCGGCCAGCGTCTCGAGCCGTAGGTTCCGCTCCGGTGGATCGCCCTTATGATCCTTATTCCAGCCGTCCCACTTCCGGCGGTAGGACTCGGCCTGGCTGAACGCCTCGCGGTAGCCCGCCATATTGCCCATCCGGGTCGAGGGGCCCCGGTTGCGATACACGCGCTTCGGGTTCTCTCCACAGGCCATCTTCAAGCCGTAGCGCGCACCCGGAAACTTCATCTCCTGCACGGTTCGCGCCGGCACGAGCTTCAGCACCGCGCTGCGCCCCCCGATCAGATTCGCCGAGCCGGGGAGCGCCTGGATCGTGGTGACGCCGCCCGCGATCGCCAGCGGGATCTGGGGGTCCTGGGGCCAGAACGAATGCTCGGCCCACACCTCGGCCGTCACCGGGTTCGTCGCCTCGTTGCCGTCCGACTCGGCGTCGGTCCCGGGCGCGGCGTACACCCCGAGGTGCGAATGCACGTCGATGATCCCGGGCGTGACGTACTTGCCGGTGCCGTCCACGATCACCGCGTCCGCAGGGGCGTCCACCTTCTCGCCCACCGCGACGATGCGGCCATCCTTGAAGGTGATCACCCCGTTCCGGATCTCCTGGCCCGTGGCGGTCATGATGGTCGCGTTGCGGATCGCCACCGGCGGATTGGGATGGCGCCGATACGTCGACGGATACTGCGCCCGCTGGACGCTCAGGCTCTCCACACCGGCCGCCTGGGCCGCCGGCGCGGGGCCCGGGGACGGCGGTGACGTCGCGCGCGCGCCGGCGGTCGCGCAGCCTGCGGACAGCGCGAGCAGCACGTATGAGGGTGTGCGCATCACCTTCCTCGGCTTTCGGTCACTTGACGAGTTCGACCACGAACGGCTGGCCCACAAATTCGGTCTTCAGCACGCGGCGGGGCGTGTCGGTGCTGACGTACATGACGAACGGCACCCGCGATCCCGTCACGTCGATGCGATAGGCCTGAAACGTCCCGGCGATCACGGTCAGGCTCTCGGGGGTGCCGACCTTGAACGTCAGCGCCTTCTCCGCGTTCTCGCTGGGGGTGAAGAAGTTCAGCGTGAAGGCCTTTCCCGGTGCGAGCGGCAGGGCCGGGACAACGACGGGGACGGCGTTTTCATCCACGGTGCCGGCGGCGAGGACGGTGTCGATGTCGTATCGCTTGACCGTGCCGTCCTGCTGCGGCGCCCCGCTCTGGCCCTTGACCCGGCCCCCGGTGTAGGTGAGATGCGTTTCCGCCTTGCGGCCCTGCTGCACGCTCACCTGGTCGACCCGTCGTACGGAGCCGTCGGACGGGTCGAGCAGGACGGTCGTCTGCTGGTCGAAGGCCCCGCTCCCGAGCGTCGAGTGTTCCAGATACAGCAGCGAGTCTCCCGAGCGACGGACCTCGCTCACCGTGAAGCCAATCGCCTTCCCTTGCAGCAGCACCTGGGAGCTGTCGACGTGCGCCGCGAACTGCGCGGGGTCGAGCGCAACCGGACCCGCCTTCGCCGCGAAATCGGCGGGCGCGACCGGCTTACCGTCGAGGTCCGTCAGCCGGACGGGAGCGATCGCCCGCAGCCGGTCGTAGATCTTCGCGGCGTCACCCACCACGACCACCGTGAGGGCGTTGCGGCGGTACAGCCGCGCGGCGGCCGCCTTCGCCTGCAGTGCGGTGACGGCGCTCAGCCGCTCCCGATACAGGCGCAGATAATCGGCGCCCAGGCCGAGGAGCTTGGCGTTCGCGACCTGGAGCGCGATCTGGCCCGGCGTCTCGATCGTGAGCGGGAACGATCCGATAAGGAACCCCTTCACCGCTGCGAGCTCCGAGTCGGGGATGGTCTCGGTCCGGATGCGATCCACCTGCCGCAGCATCTCGCTCACGGCGCTGTCGGTGACCTCGGTGCGCACTTCCGCCGTTGCCTGCCAGTAACCGAGCCCGCGGTAGCGGTGCAGGGACGCGTAGGCGCCGTACGTCCACCCTTTCTGCTCCCGCAGGATCAGGAACAGCCGGGCGTCCGCCCCGCCCCCCAACGCCTGGGTCGCGATCCGAGCGGCGTAGTAGAGGGGATCCGTGGGCGCGATGGTGGTGTTCCCGATCGCGATATTCGACTGCGCCGAGCCCGGTCGATGGATCAGGAGGATGTCGGTGGCGGTCTTCGCGGGCGGAGCGGCGAGGGTGGCGGCCGCCGGAGGCGCGCCGCGCCAGCCAGCGAACGCCTGCTGCGCGAGGTCCCGCACCTGGGGCTCGGTGACGTCCCCGGCCACGACGAGCAGCGCCCCCGTGGGGCGCAGCCGCTCGCCCGCGAACTTGACGATGTCGTCCCGCGTGACGGCCTGGAGGCTCTCGCGCGTCGGGCTCCGGCCGTACGGGTTGCGCCCGTAGATCTCCTTGCCGAAGAACCGCGCCGCGACGGAAGCGGGCTGCGACAGCTCGAGCGCGAGGGAGGAGAGGGCCCGCGTGCGGGCCAGCTCGAGCTCGGTCGAGGGGAAGGTCGAATGCAGGGTCACGTCGCCCAGGAGCTCGAACACCAGCGCCGCCTGGTCGCTCAGCGCGTCGACCGAGACCGTGAGAAAGTCGTCGTTCGAGGACGCGGACAACTGGCCACCCACGCCCTCGATCGTCGCCGCGATCTGCTCGGCGGTGCGCGTCTGGGTGCCCTTACTCAACAGCTCCGCGACGAGGGCCGACAGTCCCTCTTTCTCGGCAAGATCGAAGATGCTGCCGGCCCGGAAACTCAGGGTCGCCGACAGGACGGGCTGCTCGTGATGCTCGATCACGACGAGCTGCAGTCCCCCCGGCAGCGTGACCTCGTTGAACGGCGGAAACCGGACGGGAGAGAGCCGCGTCGGCTTGGGGGGCTTGGTCGGGAATCCTTGGGCGGACAGTCGGACGGTCGGACTAACGAACAAGAGAACCCACGCGACGGCCGCGATCGGTGCGAACACCGTCCGACTGTCCGACCGTCCGACAGACCGACGTCTCACGGCGCCTCCCCCGACTTGCCCGCCGCGGCAGGTGCCGGTCGCACGACGACGATCAGCGCGTTCGCGGGGGCGAGGTACTTCTGCGCGACGCGCCGGATGTCGTCGGCCGTCACCGCCAGGTAGCGGTCGAGGTCGCTGTTGATCTCCGCGACGCCGCCGTGGAACAGGCCGTAGTGCTGCAACGCTTCCGCCCGTCCCAGCGTGGTTTCGTGCTCGTGGATGAAGGACGCTCGGAACTGGTTCTTCGCGCGCGTCAGCTCGTCGGCGGTGACCCCCGCGGCACGCATGCTGTCGAGCTGGCCGCCGATCAAGCCGTCGAGCCGCTCCACCTCCACGCCCTGGTTCGCGATGCCGTAGGCGAGCAGCACGCCCGGCCCGCGGCGCTCGTTCAGCACGACCACGCCCGCTTCGAGCGCGGCCTGGTCGCGCCGCACCACGCCGACGTTGAGGCGCGAGCTCTCGCCCTCGCCCAGGATGGACTTGAGCAGCTCGAGCGCCGGCGTGGCGGCATCGTCGTGCGGCGGGAGGCGGTACACGCGGAACGCCGCCGGCAGGTTCGCGTGCTCGTCGTCGACCTCCCTCCGCACGATGCCCGGAGAGGGCTTGTAGCTACAGCTCACGGACGCGGGCGCGTCGTGCGGCGGGATGGCGGCGAAGTAGTCGTTCACGAGCCGCCGCAGCTCGGCGGGCCGGAAGTCGCCCACCACGACGAGCGTGGCGTTGTTGGGCGCGTAGTAGGTGTCGAAGAACGCCTTGACGTCTTCGAGTTTCGCCGCGTTGAGGTCTTCCATCGAGCCGATGGCGGGATGCGCATAGGCGAAGCACGTCGCGCTGTCGTACGGCCACACGATGGCGTCTCGGAACGCGCCGGCGTACGGCTGATTGTCGACGCGCAGCCGTTTCTCTTCCTTCACCGTTTCGCGCTGATTCTCGAGGTTGGCCTGGGTGATCGCGAGCGAGCGCATCCGGTCAGCTTCGAGCCACAGGGCGAGGTTGAGGCGATTCGACGGGACGGTCTCGTAATAGTTGGTGTAGTCGTCGTGCGTGGAGCCATTGGTCGAACCGCCGGCTCGCTCGATCAGCTGCAGGTGCTCACTCTTGCGGACGTTCGCCGAGCCCTGGAACATCATGTGCTCGAACAGGTGCGCGAACCCGCCCCGACCGGGTCGCTCATTGCGGGCGCCCGTGTGGTACCACAGGTCCACCGTCACGATCGGCGCCGAGCGGTCTTCGGAGTAGACGACCCGCAGGCCGTTGGGGAGGGTGAACGATTCGTAGGCGATCCGACCGGCTTGGGCGGCGAGATTCGCGGCACGGGTGGCGCCCGCGACCAGCAGGGCGCCGAGCACCGCCAGGGCGTGCATATGGCGCGTACGCACACGGCGGGGGCGCCGTTGCGGCGCGAGGCGGCGGGCCGGCATCACTCGGGTGACGGGACCACAGGACCCGAGTGCACCAGCTCGAACGAGAACGCCGAGTCCAAGGTCTCACCCTTCACCACGCGCCGCGGCGCCACCCGCGTGACGTACACCCGCAGGCCTCCGGTGCGGAGCGGTAGCACGTCGAACCGCCCAGCCGGTACGTCGATCGTGGCCGGCTGCTCCGCGACGAAGCTGAGCGTCGCGAGCGAGTCGCCGAACTCGCTGTACGCGCGCACGGCGAGCGAGTCACCCGGCATCGCGTTCGTCACGGCGGCCGCGAGCAGCGCGTATCCGTCGTGCAGCACGGTGCCCGGCGGGAACGACCTGCTCACGGGAATGACCTTCACCTCGCCGCTTTTCGTCCCCACGCGGCGTCGGCCGCCGATCTCACCATGCTTCACCTCGAGGTCGTGCTCCATCATGACGGTATCGCTCGTGGGTGAGAAGAGATCGATGCGGTGGAAGCTCGCGATCGGCTCCCCCGTCTGGCGGTCAAGCGCGACGCGCAGCCGTTCCTCCTCGATCGGCCGGAACTCCGACGACGCGGTGTAGAGCACCTCCTGCGTCATCTCCAGCGGCCGGATCTCGTACTGCCATACCGCCCAGCCGCGCTCGGCGCCCCGAAGGTGGAACACGAACGAGTCCCGCGTCGCCGGAATGGCGCTGAGGTCGAACCGGAGCGGCTTGGAAGCAGACGACTGGGCGGCGGCCGAGCTAGTGAGTAGAAGGAAACAAAGCGAGCGCATTGGTCTCGAGAATGGCTTTCTTGTGCGAGTCGCCGAGCGGCAGCGTCAGGAACTGGTCGATGTTCAGCCGCATGTCCTTCACGCCCGGGCTGGGCCAGTCCGTGCCCCACAGCACCCGGTCGGCCACTTCGGCCAGGCGGGGAAAGTACTCGAGCAGGCGCACGGGCGGTATCCCGGACACGTCGAGCCAGACCTGCTTGTGACGGCGCAGCACGAAGAACGCCTCCTCCATGTAGAGCGGCCGGCCGCCGTGCGCCATCACGATCCGCAGGTCGGGGAAGTCGATCGCGACGTCGTCGAGCTCCATCGGATTGCCGTACTTCGAGCGCGCCCCGGGGAAGATGCTCGTCCCGGTGTGGATCATCACCGGAAGAGCACGCTCCTCGCAGCGGCGATAGATCGTGCCCAACGCCTCGAGCCCGTCCGTGTAGGCGTTGGCGGAGAACCCCTGGTGCGGCGGATGAATTTTCACCAGCCGGATCCCGAGGTCGATGAGCCGGTCCACATCGCCTGCCGCGTCCCGCGTGAACCGCGGATGCACGCCGCCGTACGGCAGCAGCCGCTCAGGATCGGCCTGTGCATATCGCGCCGCGAAGCTATTCGTAGTGTCGGTGAAGCCGATGACGTCGGGGGAGGGGTAGTTGACGAGGCCGGCGCGCCAGACGCCCGCTTGATCCATCACGTCGAGCAACACGCGGGGGTCGTCCATCAACTGGATGAGGAAGTCCCACTGCGCCGCCTTGTCGCGGCGCATGGTCTCGAGCACGGCCGGCTTCACGTCCCGCCAGGGCTGGATGTGAATATGGACGTCGGTGATGCGGGTCAGTCGCTCCAGGTGTAAAACCCCTTTCCCGTCTTCTTCCCCAGCTCCCCTTTCGCCACCTTGTCGCGCAGGATCCACGGCGGCTCGAATTGCCGCGCCTCGAGGGTGCGGTACAGATAGTCGGCGATCGCGAGCCGGACGTCGAGCCCGACCAGATCGGTGAGCTTGAGCGGGCCCATCGGGTGGTTGTAGCCCAGCTCCATTGCCTTGTCGATGTCTTCCGCCGAGGCGACGCCCTGCTCGAGCATGCGCATCGCCTCGAGCCCGAGCGCCAGGCCCAGCCGGCTCGAGGCGAACCCCGGGGAGTCCTGCACCACGATGGGCTCCTTGCGGAGGGCGCGGGCGAGCGCGACGGCGCGCTCCACGGCTGCGGCACCGCCCCGCGGATGCGCCACCACCTCGACGAGCTTCATCGCGTGGACGGGATTGAAGAAATGCATGCCGACGACCCGGGACGGCTCGCGTACGGCGGACGCGATCGCCGCCACGGACAGCGACGAGGTGTTGGTGGCGAGCAGCGCACCCGCGGGGGCCACGCGCTCCAGCTCCGCGAACAGACGCTGCTTCACACCCAGGTCCTCGAGCACCGCCTCGATCACGATGTCGGCGTCACGCACCGCCGCGGCGAGATCACGCTCCGCCCGGAGCCGCCCGGTGACCGCGCCGCGATCCGCCTCGCCGAGCTTCCCACGCCGCACACCGCCTGCGAGCAGCTCTCCGATCCGCTGCATCGCCGTCACCAGGGCCTCGGCACGGCTGTCCGTGAGCGAGACGCTGAACCCCGCCAGCGCCGCGGCGTAGGCGATGCCGTGGCCCATCGTGCCCGCGCCCACCACCGCCACCCGAGTCACGCCGTCCCCGCGTGCCGGACTCCACGCCCGCCGCCGCTCATGCGGCGCGCGCGTCCACCGCCCGGCGTCCGACGTCGGGGTGGTTCGTGCACAGGCCGTCCACTCCGAGCTCGAGCAGCCGGCCCATCTCGGCGGGATCGTCCACCGTCCATACGAGGAGGCGCATGCCGGCGCCGTGGAGGACGTCGGCCAAGGCTCGATCGACCAGGGTTCGCTCCTGCCAGAGGGTCGTCGCCCCGGCGTCCGCGAGCGCCGCGAGCGGCGTGACGAGATACGACGAGCTCAGCACCCCGCGCGGCAGGGCGGGGCGCTCGAGACCGAGCCGCCGGATGATGCGATGGTCGAAGCTGTGGACGGCATAGCCCGAGGCGTTGGGGCCGTGGGCGAGCGCGTCGAACAGCCGCTCGTCGAACTGCGGGGCGAGCGACTTCACCTCTACGAACACGGCCAGCCGCGTCCCCGCGGCGTCCAGCGCCTGGGGCAAGGTCGGCACCGGCTCGCCGTTCGCGAGGCGGAGCTCGCGGACTTGGCGCGCCGTGAGGTGGGGAATGTGGTGACGCCCCGCGATCGTCTCATCGTGATGGACGATGAGGGCGCCGTCCGCCGTGGCGTGAATGTCGAGCTCGACGGCGTCGGCGCCCAGGGCTCCGGCGGCGCGGAACGCGGCGAGCGAGTTCTCGACCTCGCGGGCCGACGCGCCCCGGTGCGCGATGACGAGCGCCTTCCTCACTTGAGCAGGCTGTCCGCCTTCTTCGGCTCGATCCAGCCGGGCTCGTTCTCGATGGCGTGCACGATCTGGTAGTGCTCCGGCTGGGGCAGCACGGTCTTCAGGTACGCCTGGTAGTGGGCGGCATCGTCGATCGGCTCGCCTGCGACCGTGAACATCTGGTGCGCGTACATGCCGATCTTGCGGTTGAACCGGACGTCGGGCATGCGCAGCCAGCGCTCCCGCTCGGGGATGAACATGTTGAGTCGCTCCACCAGTTTCGCGATCTCCTGGCGGTACAGCTCGCGGCTGTATTCATTGAGCCGTGCCTTGTCGGCCTCGGCCTGGTTCTCCCGCTCGTCGTAGCGACCCTTCAGACCCCACACGTAGGCCCAGTGCGCGGACGACGAGTTGTCCTGCCCGAACAGATCGAACGCTGTGGGAATCCACTTGTAGAAGAACCGCTGGATCACGTCCGGCGGCATCTTGCCGGCCTTCACGATGCGCAGCAGGCCGTTGTTGCCGGTGCCGAGGTGGAACGACTCCTCCTTGAGCATCGGGTTCATGGAGCGCGACAGCGGGTCGAACGCCGATACCGAAAGCATCGTCAGCTGGAACTTGCCATCGCGGTCGATGAACTGCGTGTACGTGAAGAAGTCGAGCCAGTTGTCCACCAGCTCGTTGAAAGAGCCGAGCAGCCGCTGGCCTTCGTCGGCCCGCCGCTCCAGCAGCTTCGCGGCCTCGCGCTTCCCCTCGTCGCCGAAATACGTGCACAAGAGGTAGGACATTTGCCAGCCGTGCCGCATCTCCTCGGTCATGACGCGCATGAGCGCGAGCAGGTCGTAGTCCGAGGGCGCGTGTTTCAGCAGGTTGCGCTGCTGCTCCACCGACGCGAACTCCGTGTCGCCCTGGTACACGATGAGGTTGAGCAGTGCGTCGCGGATGCGCTGGTCGGGGATGTGCATCACGGTCGGCCACTTGCGCTGCCCCTTGTAATGACCGAACTCGATGTGCGGTATGTCCTGATCCCCGAACTTGGCCTCGAACTTGAACTGGCGAATCTCGCCCTGCGGCAGGCCGATGGAATCCTGCCAGTAGCGGAAGTAGTCGATCCACTCGTCGAAGTTGTTGAGCCTGCGGACCATCAGCGACTCCCTTTGGGCATGGCCGCCCCGATGCGCTCGCGCGCCTCGGGGGTGGCGAACAATGCGTTCTGCTGCGCGATTTCGAAATCGAGCATCGCGGCGAGCGAGCTGCCCTCGCTCAGGTACAGCGCCTCCTTGGCGCGCCGCACGGCCTCCCGAGGCTGCCCGCTCCACAGCTCGGCGCAGCGACGGGCCTCGGCCTGCAGCTCCGCGTGCGGCACGACGCGGTCGAACAGGCCCAGCGCCAGCGCCTCGGCGGCGGGGACCATCCGCGCGCTCCACACCAGTTCCAGGGCATGGGACGTCCCCACCAGGCGCGGCAGGAAGAACGTCCCGCCCCAGTCGGGCACCAGTCCGAGCTTGTGGAACACCTGGCCGATGGAGGCCTGATCCGAGGCGATGCGGTAGTCGCAGGCGAGCGCGAGGTTCGCGCCGCCCCCCGCGGCCGCACCGTTCACCGCCGCGAGCACGGGCTGCGGCGCCCCCCGGATCGCGAGCGCGATGTCGCGCCCCGCGGCGACGAGCGCCGTGCCGTCCGCCCCGAGCACGCCGAGATCGGCGCCGGCGCAGAACGCGCGCCCGGCTCCCGTGAGCACGATGACCCGGACGGCGTCGCTCCCCGCGAGCATGCGGAGCGCATCCCGCAGCTCGGCGCACGCCTCGCGGTCGAAGGCGTTCAGCTTCTCGGGCCGGTTCAACGTGACCGTCCCGATCCCACCCGCGATCTCGACCAGCACGCGATCGTAGGCCGCCATCAGACGCGCTCCACGATCATGGAGATCCCTTGGCCGACGCCGACGCACATGGTCGCCAACCCGAAACGAGACTTCGTACGGTGTAAGGCGTAAAGCAGAGTTGTAAGAATCCTCGCCCCCGTGGCGCCGAGCGGGTGGCCGAGGGCGATCGCGCCGCCGTAGATGTTGATCTTGGCCGGGTCGAGTGAGAGCTCGCGGATGCACGCGATCGCCTGCGCCGCGAACGCCTCGTTGAGCTCCACCAAGTCGATTTGATCGATGGTCATGCCGGCGCGCTTGAGGACCTTCTGGGTGGCCGGGATGGGCCCCAGTCCCATGCAGCTGGGATCCACCCCGGCCACGGCCGTCGCCACCACCCGCGCGAGGGGCTTCAGTCCGACTGTCCGACTGTCCGACTGTCCGACGACCAGCAACGCTGCCGCACCGTCGTTGATGCCGCTGGACGTCGCCGCAGTGACGGTGCCGTCCTTCCGGAACGCGGGTGTGAGCTTCGCGACGCCCTCGAGGGTCGTGCCGGCCCGTGGGTACTCGTCCTTCGCGAACGTCGAGCCGTCGGGGCAGGGCACCGGCACCAGCTCGTCGGTGAACACGCATTCGTTGAGGGCCCGCTCCGCCCGCCGCTGGCTCTCGACCGCGAACGCGTCCTGCTTGCCGCGGCTGATCTTGTAGCGGGCCGCCACGACCTCGGCCGTCTCACCGAGCGAGATCGTCCACTCCTTTTTCAGCCGAGGGTTCACGAAGCGCCACCCCACCGTCGTGTCCGCGACGTCGGGCGCGCGGCGGCTCCACGCCTCCCCCGTCTTCAGCACCACGTACGGCGCGCGCGTCATACTCTCGACGCCGCCCGCGATGAAGACCTCGCCCTCGCCCGCCTTGACCGCCTGCGCGGCGCTCGCCACCGCCTGCAGCCCGGAGCCGCACAGCCGGTTCACCGTCTGCCCCGGCACCTCGACGGGCAGCCCCGCGAGCAGCAGCGCCATGCGCGCCACGTTGCGGTTGTCTTCTCCCGCCTGATTGGTGCAGCCGAGGATCACGTCGTCGATCGTCCGGGGGTCGATCCCGGAGCGCTCGACGACGGCCTTGATCGGAATCGCTGCCAAGTCATCCGCGCGCACACTCGCGAGCGCTCCACCATGCTTGCCGACGGGAGTCCTCAAAGCCGCGCAGATGTAGGCTTCCGTCACAAGGCGACCCACACGGTCTTCGTTTCCGTGTAGTTGTCCAGCGCTTCTCTGCCCAGGTCCCGCCCGAACCCGGAGAACTTGTAGCCGCCGAAGGGTGCGGCGGGATCATAGAAGTTGTATGTGTTGATCCAGACCGTTCCCGCCTTGATCGCCCGCGCCACGCGGTGCGCCTTCTGGATGTCTTTCGTCCAGATCCCGGCCGCGAGACCGTACATCGAGCGATTGGCGAGCTGCACGCCTTCGGCTTCGCCTTCGAACGTGAGCACCGAGAGCACGGGACCGAAGATCTCTTCATCCACGATCTTCATCCCCGGCTGCGCCCCGTCGAACACGGTGGCCTGGACGTAGTAGCCCTTGCCGTTGACCGTCGCGGGCTCGCCGCCCGCCACGAGGCGGGCGCCCTCCTTCCGACCGGCATCGATGTAGGACAGGACGGTCTCCTGCTGGCGCTTCGAGACGATAGCGCCGAGGCGCGTCCCTTTGTCGAACGGATCGCCGGGCGTGAGCTGCTTCGCCCGCTCGGCGAGCTGCTCCACGACCTGATCGTGGACCGCCCGCTCGACGAGCAGGCGCGATCCGGCGGCGCAGACCTCCCCTTTCCCGTAGAAGATCCCGTTCTGGGCGCCGCGCACCGCCGCGGGGAGGTCGGCGTCGGCGAAGATGATGTTCGGGCTCTTGCCGCCGAGCTCGAGCGTCACGCGCTTCATGGTGCCCGCGGCCTCGCGCATGATCCCCTGGCCCACCGCCGTGGACCCCGTGAAGGCGATCTTGTCCACGAGCGGGTGGCGCACCAGCGCCGCGCCGGCGGTGCTCCCGGGACCGGGCACCACGTTCAGCGCGCCGGCGGGGAGCCCAGCCTCGAGTCCCAGCTCGCCCAGCATCAGCGCCGTGAGCGGGGTTTCGTGCGCCGGCTTGAGCACCACCGTGCAGCCCGCCGCGAGCGCGGGGGCCACCTTCCAGGTCGCGAGGTTCAGCGGGAAGTTCCACGGCACGATCGCGCCCACCACGCCGACCGGCTCGCGCAGCGTGTAGGTGAAGAAGTTGCCGCTCACCGGAAGCGTGTCGCCCGTGAGCTTGTCGGCCCAGCCCGCGTAGTAGCGGAACGTCTCGATCGCCATCGCGACGTCGATCTTCGACTCGAACAGCGGCTTGCCGTTGTTCCTGGTTTCCACTTCCGCGAGCTCGTTCGACCGCTGCTCCATCAGATCGGCCAGGCGGTACAGGAGCTGGCCGCGTCGGCGCGGGGCCAGTTCGCGCCACTCCTTCGACTCGAGGCAGGCGCGCGCCGCCCGTACCGCGGCGTCGATCTCGGCTTCGCCCGCCTCGGCCACCTCGGCGAGCGGCTCCTCGGTGGCCGGGTTCGTGAGGCCGTAACGCTTCGCCCCTCCTCCCCCCCGCCACTCGTTGCCGATCAACAGGTCGGTCTTCACCGGCCCTTGAACTCCGCCACCCGCTTCTCCACGTAGGCCGCGATCCCTTCCTTCGCGTCGTCGGACTGGAACAGCTGCTGCTGCAACTCGCGCTCGAGCGTCAGCCCGGACTCGAAGGGCACCTCCGCACCGGATTGCACGGACCGCTTGATGAGCCCCACCGCCTTGGACGCCTTGTGGGGCGGAGTGAACTGCTTGGCGTACAGCATCACCTGCTCCCAGTAGTCGTCGGCCGGGAACACTTCGTTGACGAGGCCGAGCTCCTTCGCCTTGTCGAAGGAGAAGGTCTCGCCCTTCACCATCATCTCGATCGCGCGCGCCTTCCCGACGATGCGCGCCAGTCGCTGCGTGCCGCCCGTGCCCGGGAGCACGCCCAGGTTCACCTCGGGGAGCCCGATCTTGCCCGCGTTCTCCTTCGCGAGCCGGAGGTCGCACGCCATCGCGATCTCGAGGCCGCCGCCGACGGTGTGCCCGTTGAGCGCGGCGATCGTCAGCTTAGGCGTGTGCTCGAGGCGGTTCAGCGTCTCGTTCGCGTGCAGGCAGAAGAAGTACTTGTAGCGCGGGGTAATGCTGTTCAAGTACGCGATGTTCGCGCCCGCCGAGAAGAACTTCTCGCCGTGGCCGCGCAGCACCATCACGTGCGCGGTGTCGTCGAACCGTGCCCTGAGAATCACCTCGTCAAGCTGCCGCATCATCTCGAACGTGTAGGTATTCGCGGGCGGGTCGTCGAGCTCGAGGACGGCGACGCCGCCTTCCACCAGGTAATGAACGAGCGTCTTCGACTCAGCCTTGGGTTCCGTCAGTGTGGCCATGGGACGTCAGCCTCCGTGTACCGTGGAACGCGCTTCGGCGAAGCCGCCGATAAAGATGCGCGCAATGAGCGCCGCCAGGCGGTCGGGGTCGATCTCGCCCGCGGGGTCGTACCAGTTGTAGATCCAGTTCATCATGCCGAAGAGGACGTACGCGGCGGCGCTGCGATCCACCGCCGGCTCGTCGGGCGCCGCGTCCTTGAGCAGGCCCTCGAGCAGGTCGACGTAGCGCCGCTTGATCGCGCTCACCTTGCGCTGGCGCTCACCCGAGAGCGAGTTGGCCTCGTGCGACAGCACCTTCATCTCCGCCATGTGCGCGGCGAAGAACGTGACGTGGTGGCGGATGAAGGCGTGCAGCCGCTCGAGGGGATCGGCGTCGTCCAGGAGGGCGAGCGCCCGCTCCGCGCCGGCCAGCACCCGCGTGAAGCAGCGCTCCTGGATGCGGTGCAGCAGCTCTTCCTTGCCCCGCACGTAGTAGTACATCCCGGCGAGCGACATCCCGGTGGCCCCGGCGAGGTCGCGCATCGTCGTCGAGTGGTACCCCCGGTCGGCGAACACCCGCGCCGCCCGGGACAGGAGCTGCTCCAGCCGCTCGTCGTAAGGACGCATCAGATTCGAACGATCGTTCGAATTGTGAAGCTAGGGGCGGGAACGGGAGAATTCAAGGGCGGCAGACGGCGCTACAAGGCAGTAGAGGTACGCGGCGTGACCTCTACCGTCTTCTACCGTCTTAATATTCCCGTCATTCCCACGTCCACCGTATCGACGCATGACTCCCGCCGAGCCCGTCGCCGCCGTTCCGACCGATACGGCGCTGATAGCCGCCTGGCAGGGCGGTGACGAGCAGGCCGCGGCCGAATTGGTCCGCCGGCACGCGCGCGCGCTGGCGCGGTTTCTGGCGGGCGGCGGCGCGCCCGAGGCCGAGCTCGACGACCTGGTGCAGGAGACCTTCATCCGGGCGTTTCGCGCGCTGGGGAAGTTCCGCGGTCAATCGCGGTTCCGCACGTGGCTGCTCACGATCGGGGGCAACGTGCTGAAAGACGCGTACCGGCGCGCGCAGCGGGCACGGGTGATGCCGCTCGACGACGAGCTGCGCGCCACCGACGGCGATCCGCACGAGCGCGCCGTGGCGGGCGAGGCGGAAAGACGGTTGCAGGACGGCCTGCGGCGACTGCCGCGGATGCAGCGCGAGGTGTTCCTGCTGCGGGCGCAACAGGGCCTCGAGTACGACGAGATCGCGGCGGCGCTGGGAACCACGCCCGGCGCCGCGCGCGTGCATTACCACCACGCCGTCAAGCGACTGAAGGAGGTTGTGGCGTGAGACACGACCACGAGGTGAACGACGCCGCGTTGCGCGAGCTCGCGCAGCGGTTGGGCAGCGGCGCCGCCGCGCGGCTGGACGTGGAGCGGACGGCCCAGGCGGTCGTGGCGCGGCTGCGGCGGGAGCCGCGGGCCACGGCCGCACGCTGGCTCTGGCGACAGCCCGCGTGGCTGCGCGTGGCGGCCGCCGTGGTGATTCTGGTCGGCGCGGGGTTGGTCGTGCGGGGGGGAGGGGGCTCCCCAACCTCGCGTGACGCCGCGCCGGTCGAGCCGGGGGCCGCGGAGCTGAACGAGCTCTCGGCCGAGCAGCTGCAGGAGGTGCTCCAGACCGTGGGGCATCCCGCAGGCGGTCAGGAGTCCGTATTGTCGCAAGACGTGGGTCTGGAGGAGTTGAACGCGCCCGAGCTGCGCGCCCTGCTCGAGTCCCTGGAGGGCTGATGAAGCGACTCGTCTGGTTTCTGATGATCACCGCTGCTGCCACGCTCGGGGCGCAAGTGCCCGGCGACTCGGGTGCGGTCCCCCCCCTTCCTCCGGCGGACGGCTCGCAAGCCCAACAACTCCGCCAGCAGATCCGGCAGCGTTGGAACGAGCACGTGCGCTCCACGCTGGGGTTGGACGACGGCCAGAGCGCGAACCTGCAGGCGACGGAGCAGCGCTTCGAGCAGCAGCGCCAGCCGCTTCGTGCCCGTCAGCGTGACGTGAACCGGCAGCTCCAGGCCGAGCTCGGGTCCGCGGCGCCCGACCAGCACCGGGTGACGGAGCTGATGAACGAGCAGCAGGAGAACCAACTGAAGCTGCAACAAGTCAATCGCGCCGAGGACCGCGAGATGCAGAGCTACCTCACGCCGGTGCAGCGGGCGCGGTATCAGGAGGAGCGGCGGCAGTTCCAGGAGCGAGTGCGAGGCGTGCTTCAACGACAGCAGCGGCGCCACGAGATGCTGGGCCCGCGCGGAGCGCGGCGACGGCCGTAGTCGGACTGGAACGACACCGTGGCGCGCTTTCGACGACTCGTGCGGCGCGCGGTCAACCACACAAGGTCGGGTCAGCCGTCTTCCGCGAGGTAGAGCTCGTCCCAGGCGACGAAGAACAGCCCGTTGCAGCGCGGGCAGCGCAGCGTGTGCGGCGAGCCGTGCAGCGGCGCCCGATGGCGGCAGCTCGGGCACACGGCGTAGTGGTCGCCCCAGCTGTCGGGCAGCCGCACGGCCTTTGCGGGCCGGCGCACCACGCTCCAGCGGCGGGGCGGTCTGCCAGCGACCAGCTCGAGGAGCGACTGCGGCACGTGCACTGGCTTACGGTTCACGTCGAGAACGAAGTCGCTGGCCGTGCGCGTCGTCACCCGGTACCACGCGCCGCGGCGGAGCGGGTAGGGGGCTTCGGCCTTAAGGCGCGCCCAGTGCAGTTGTGCCTTCATCGTCCCCCCGCCCCCCGATGGCCCAGCGTTCATTATTCGACAGACGCGCTGGTGCCGACAGGGCGTTTTTGCGGCATCAGGGGGCGGATTCGCGACAGGGTGTCGGGTGCACTTGGAGTGCACCCCGTCTTTCGGACCAGCGGATATGAGACATATGCTACAGGGGCGGGTCCCCCCGATTTAGGACCACGAGGACGTGCAGCTGAGCAGTCGGTTGGGGCCAGGGGTGAAGGACCCTCCTCGCTGATGTTCGGCCGGCGGGCGATTGGCTAAGCTGCGATGGGGCCGTTCGGTGTTGTAGTC
>WNGM01000153.1_pt1 | contig 107546 bp, 101 predicted proteins | sample 5400571 | NCBI WGS metagenome assembly WNGM01 (sample SAMN13153378, study PRJNA577476) | soil metagenome | isolation source: 100 cm soil or saprolite under Garry oak tree replicate 2 | place: USA:California | collected 2016-06-15
GGCGTCGCCGGTGAGCTCCACGCCAGGGTCGAACAGGACGACCACCTCGCCCGCGGCGGCCTGAATGCCGGCGTTGACAGCTGTGGAAAAGCCGAGCGGTGGATCGAGGGTGACCAATCGCAGCCTTTCGGCCGCGCGGGTCTGAAGCCAGCCCGCCATCCTCGGATCGCCCGAGTTGTCGACGAGCAGGGCTTCGAAGTCAGCCTTGCAATACGTGAACACCGAAAGCAGCCAGCGCTCGACATCGGGCCGCCACCCATGCACGACGGTCAGAAGGGTTACCGCTCGGGCTGCGGGCGCGGCACCCGATGTAGGCGGCGCTTTCAGCGCCTGCAGCTCGCTGCCCCCAGGGCTGTCGAGCACCTCCCACCCGCCGGCGCGCAGCCGCTCACGGATTTCGTCGGCGGCTGCAAAATCGCGCTCGCGCCTGCGCTCGATGCGCTCCGCCAGGAGGTTTTCCGCCTCTTGCCGGTCCGTTCTAGTGGACGGGGCTGGCCGGACGGGCTGCAGATCGGGGCAGGCGACCGCTAGGTCGCCGGTCCGGGCGCCGAGACGAAGGATGGGGTGGCCCGAGGAGGAGCGCATCGCCAGATGCGTGACGACGCAGGGCCGGGCCCCCAGACGCACGTATCGGCGTCCGGAGCCCCGAGATGCGGCCTGGCTGGTCGGCCCCGTCCACTAACCCTTCTTGGCTTTGACGGCGGCGGTCAGCGCCGGCACGATCTTGAGCGCGTCGCCGACTACGCCCAGGTCGGCCATCTTCATGATCGGGGCTTCGGCATCCTTGTTGATCGCGATGATGACCTTGGACGCTTTCATACCCACCGTGTGCTGCATGGCGCCGGAGATGCCGACCGCGATGTATACACCGGGTCGCACCGACTTGCCGGTCTGGCCGACCTGCATCGAGTAAGGCACCCAGCCGGCATCGACCACAGCACGGCTGGCTCCCACCGCGCCACCAAGTGCGCTGGCCAGAGCTTCGAGCAGCGGGAAGTTGTCGGGCCCGCCCATCCCGCGGCCTCCGCTGATCACTACCCTTGCGTCCTCGAGCTTGACCTTCTCCGAAGCCTCCGCCACCCGCTCGACGATCTTCGCCCGCTTGGATCCCTCGCCGATCGAGATGGCGAGCTCCTTGATGTCAGCGGTACCGCCGGCCTCGGACGCCTCGAACGACTTCGGGCGCACCAGCACAATTGCCGGTTTGCCGTTGGCGCGCATCGATGCAAGCTTGGCGCCACCGAAGTACGGCACCCTGGCGACGAAACCGCCGTCCTTGGCGGCCACGTCGGCGGCGTTCGAGATGACGCCCTTTCCGAGTCGAGCCGCCAGGCGGCCGGCGACATCACGCGAGTCCGGCGTGAACGCGAACAGGATCAGGTCCGGCGGCTCTTTATCGTGTAGCGCGGCCAGAGCGTCCGCGGCGGGCTCGGCGATGAAATCGTCGAAGGCTTTGTCCTCGTTGACGTGCACCGCCTTTGCGCCGTGCTTGCCCAGCTGCGCGGCTGCCGCCTTGGCGCCCGCACCCAGCGCGATCGCATCGACATCACCCAGCTCACGCGCCTTCGCCATCAGCTCGAGCGCCGTCGAATGCAGTTTGCCGGCGCTCAGCTCCGCGTACACCCACACCTTCGCCACTAGACGACCTTCGCCTGGGTGAGGATCTGGATGATGCGGTCCACCGCGGTGCCGTCGTCCGCGATGATTGCGCCAGCCTTGCGGGCCTCGGCGTCCGCGATGCCTTCGATCGTCTCGCCCGGCTCGCCGCGCTCGATCCCGAGCTCGCCCAGGCCGACCAGTTTGATCTCCTTGGAACGCGCGGCCATGATTCCTTTCAGTGATGCGTAGCGCGGCTCGGCGATGCCGGCGGTGACCGTTATCAGCGCAGGTGTCGACGCCTCCACGACCTGGTAGCCGTCGGCGGTCTGGCGGTGGACCTTGATCGTCGATCCATCGACCTCGACCTTCTTCGCGATCGTCAGCTGCGGCATGCCGAGCAGCTCGGCCAGCATCGGCGGCACCATCCCGGTGCTTCCGTCGTATGACTCAGTCGCGCAGATGACGAGGTCGGGCTGCTCGGGCTTGATCGCCGCCGCCAGCGCTCGGGCTGTCAGTAGAACGTCGGCGCCCGCCAGCTGGTCATCGCTGATGAGAACGCCGCGGTCGGCGCCCATCGACAGCCCCTTGCGGATGGCGTCCTTGGCCCGCTCGGGACCCATCGAGACCAGGATCACCTCGCCGCCATGGGCTTCTTTCAGCTGCAATCCCTCCTCGATGCCGCATTCGTCGCCGGGGTCCAGCACCACCTCGCGGTCGCGCGCGAGCGTGTTGTCGGATTCGAGGACGCTTGTCGAGTTCGGGTCGGGTACCTGCTTGACGGTGACGACGATCTTCACAAGACAGCCATTATCGCTGCGCCGGGAAATCGTCATGGAAGCGCTCGTAGTCCTCGCGTGTGTTGAGACTCCGAAACAGATTGGGGTCGAGGCCCTCGAGCCAGGCCACGTCGAGCCGATCGGCCAGGTCGGCCGCCTTCAGCCGGCCGCTATCCAACGCGGCGGTGAGCGCCGGCAGTGATGATCGGCGGTAAGCCGCGCACACTGGTTCGGCGCGCCCGCCGATGCGAGGCATGGCCGCGTCGCAGCTCCTTGCCGCCGCGACCGCCATCTCCGCCACCTCGCGCGTGACGTAAGGCATGTCGCATGCGACGGCGAACACAACCTCGTGGTGGGCCGCAGCCAGACCGGCTTCGATGCCGGCGAGTGGCCCGCCCTCCTGCTTGCGATCGAACACGAGCCTGTAGGGCACCAGCTCCTGCAGCTGCTCGGGCTGCGCGAAAGAGACCATCACCTCTGTGAACGCGGGCCCCAGGCGTTCCACCATCCAGCGCAGGAGGTTGGTCTCCCCCACCTCGAGCCAGGCCTTTGGCCGGCCCATCCGTCGGCTGGAGCCGCCGGCGAGCACCAACAGCGTGGCCTGCATGCCGACTATCATCGGCCCCGCCGTGCGCGCCATCGATTTCCACGTTCATCTGCCGACTCCCGAGTGGCTCGACGTTTCGATGAAGGGCTACATCGAAGCGGCGGAGTCTTACTTTCGATCCAAGGTGGCGCACCGCTCGCTGGACGAGCTTGCGCGTGACTATGAAGCGCTGGACGTGCTGGCCGTCCTGCTCGCGTGGGACGCCGAAACCGCCACCGGGCGACCGCGCGTGCCGAACGAGCTGGTGGCGCAAGCGTGCAAGGACCATCCGGAAGCATTCACAGGCTTTGGCAGCGTCGACCCGCTGAAGGGCGACCGAGCCGTCGCCGAGCTCGACGGCATCAGCGAGCTCGGCCTGAAAGGCGTGAAGCTGCACCCCTCGCTGCAGGCCTTCGCCCCCGATGACGAGAAGCACTGGCCGCTGTACGAGCGCTGCGAGGAGCTGGGCTTGATCGTGCTCTTCCACACCGGAACGAGCGGCATCGGCGCGGGGCAGCCCGGAGGCCAGGGGATCCGCCTCGACTACGCGCGGCCGATCCGGCTTGACGCGGTCGCGGCTTCTTTCCCGAGCCTGAACATTGTCGCGGCCCATTTTGGATATCCGTGGCACGCAGAGCTGCTGGCCATGGCCCTCCACAAGACCAACATCTACATCGACATCTCAGGCTGGGCTCCGCGTTACATCCCGACCGAGGTGATCCACGACATGAAGGGCCGGCTGCAGAACCAGTTCGTGTTCGGCAGCGACTACCCCTTCATCCAGCCGCAGCGGTGCCTGGACGAGCTAGCAACTCTGGAAATACCCGAGCCGGCACTTCAGAAATTGCTGGTGGGCAACGGCAAGCGACTGCTCGGCCTGTCATAGCCCGCCGCCAGGCGCGCCGACGCGACGGCCCGGAGATGCGCGGCGCGCATCGGGAAGAACTCGAACGGAAGGCGAATGAGCTGTCCGGCTTCCACTGTGACCTCGACGCCGCGCACGCTGATATCGCTCACTGACGCCGTTGGCGCCTCGACCGCGAGCACAGAGCGCGCGGCGTTGCGTGCAGCGTCCAGGTCGATCACCAGCACTCCGCTGCCGCGGAAGGCTGCCGTATTCAACTGCTGCGCCGCCTCCATGGCTGCTGTCGCGGTCGCCGCCTGAAGCGTCGCCTCCGCTGAGCTCGCGGTGGCGATGTCAACCGCGTACGCCGCCACCGGCATGAGGACGACTGCGAGAGCGACGGCGATAAACGCCATCACCTGCCCGCCCTGAGCAGGTATCAAGATTCCGGCCGGTGCGTGCGCCACGGCTCGAGGCGGACGGACGTCGCTGACCGGATCCTGAACTCATTGGGGAGCACCCACGCCGCCCAGCTCACATCGACAAATGCCTCCGACTCCACGCTCACGTCGGTGGCGCGGGTGAAATTCCCGAACGAGACTCGAAGCACGGTTCTGCGAAGCGGGTACGCGGAGACCATGGCTGCAAAGCGCGCATGAGCGGCGGTGTTCGCGGAGCGCGGATCTGGCGCCCGGGAGGCAGCTTCCGCCGCAGCTTTGGTTGCCGCATCGAGCCCTGCGGCCGCGTCCTGAACCTGCACCACCGCAGCCACACCCAGTGCGAGCACCATCACCACCGGCGCGCACAGCGCAAGCTCGAGCAGCGCCTGACCTCTCCGCCACCTCATCGGGCGAATGTCTCCTTGCCAAGGACGACGTGGGCGCGGATGGGAAGGCTCGCGGCCGCGAAGACCGGAACCAGGGAGGGCGCTGATCCACCGACGTCCAGCTCCAATGCGGAGCCGAGGTCGGTGGCGCAGACCCAGATGCCCGGCGGCATCGGCCGTGACTCGCGCGGGCACCACTCGGAAGCCCCAACGCCCACCAGGCTGGGAGACATCGCCCGAAACGCCACTCGAGACGCAACGTCGACCCCGGCGCCCGCAACAGTTCCAGCGCGGGCTCCCGCAAGCGCGGCATCATGCGCGGCCGCGACCTCGCTCTCCCACACGGCAATCTGCACTGCGCCGAGGACGAGCAGCAAGACGATTGGCCACGCGAGCGCAAACTCCATCAGGGCGGTTCCGCGCGAGCAGCCCTTCACCGCAGATTCCGCTCCAGTGCGCTGACGGCGGGATACATCAGGACCGCCAGAAACGGCAGCAGCACGCCCACGGCAGCCGGCAGCAGCACGTGATTGAGGGCGCGGCGGCTGTGCGCGATGAGCTCGCGGCGCTGTGCGCGTCGGAGGTCCGCAGCCAGCGCACGCACTCCTTGCACCACTCCGGTTCCGTACTCGCGGCTGGCGGCGAGGATCGTTGCCAGGCTTCCGATGGACGGTATGCGCGCCAAGTCTGCGTACTCGACGAGGCGCGATTCGAAAGATGCAGACCCCGCCACCTGCGAGGCGATCAAGAGGCGACGCAGGTCGGCCGCCAGGTCTCCCTGCACCTGCATGGTGACTGAGCCCAACGCGGACACGGCGCTGCCGCCGCCACCCAGCTCGAGTGAGAAGAGCTCGAGAAGCGGGACGAGCTCGCCTTCGAGGCGCCTGCGGCGCTGCGCTACCGCCGACCTCAACGCCAGCCACGGCAGCAAAAGTCCCGTCAGCACTCCAAGAAGGCACATGGATGCCACCGCGCCCGCCGGCAATGCCGATGCGCTCGTCGCCCCCAGGCTCCCCAGGCAGGCCGAGAGCGCGATTGCAAATCCGGCCACTCGCTCTGGGCCTTCGCGCCAGCCTGCGCGGTCGAGCTCATTTTCGAGCCAGGAACGTGCCCTCACGACGTTGGCGTGGTGCGTCAGCGTGGTACTCGCACCACGCGCACGACGTTCCGCGGCGTTGGAGCGCAGACCGCCGCCCGCGACGAGCACCGCACCCGCGCTCATCACCCCGGCGAAGGTCGAGACAGCCGCGACTGTCACATCAGGCATCAATCAACCTCACGCCCTGCAGGCCGGGCAGCAGCAAGAGGCGCCTCATCCATACGTAGCTGCATCCCATGACGACGAGCATCGCGAACAGGAACGCTTGCCCAGCCGGGTCGTGGTAGGAGTCGAGGTAAGGCGAGCGAAGCGCCGAAAGCACGACGAGGAAGACGACGGGGAGCGAAACGATGATGGCCGCGGCCGAGCGGGCCTGAACCTGCAAAGCGCGCGCCTCCCGCTCGACCTCCTGAGCACCGCTCACGGATGCCTCGAGATCGGCAAACAACGGCGCCAGCTCCCCTCCGCCGGGGCTCTGGATGAGGACTGCAGCCGCGAGCATGTCGAACAAGGGCTCACGGATCCGTAGGCGGGCCGCGCTCCAGGCCTGGCGGCGGCCGACAGTAGTGCCGGCAATGAGTCGGAACTCTGTTCGCAGGGGCACGGGACCTCGATCGCCAAGCATCGCGATGGCGGCCTGGACGCTCGTGGCACCTGTTTCGAGCAGCTGCCGCAACATGCGCACTGCTTCGAGCACAGCGTCCTGGCGAGCGACCTGGCGAGCTCGCATGCGCGCTGAAAATGCTCCTCGCACAAGCGACACGGCTCCCGCGGCGCCGGCCGCGGCAAGCACCGGCAACCCTGTAATGAGCGCGGCGCCGATAGCGCCGGCCAGTGCTGCGACGCCCTGAACAGCGACTATCCGCGCGGCGCCATTCACGGTCCAGCCCGCGCTTTCGGCGAGCGCATTCTCGAAAGCCACGCGCTTGCGCACGTATCGGCGCAGCGACGAAGGCGCGGCGTAGTCGTCGAGGGCTGCCGGCGCTGGAAGCGCTACCGCGAAGATGGCAGCGGTCACACCGAGGCCTGCGCACAGTGCCGCTGCAATCTCACGCATCGAAACCATCCAGAAGGCGATCCGGCTCGCAAATCGTCGCCAGCTTTGCTCGCGCGCGCTCGGGCAAACCCTGCAGCGAACCCGCGCGGTGCCAGCGCCCGTCGCCCGCAAACGTGATGAGATCCCGAACCGTTACCTGCCCGCCGTCGAGCCCAGCCACGAAAGCCACCGAGGTGAGGCGACGCATGCGAGCTTCAGAGACCGTTGTCGAGTGCCGGACGATGCCCGCATGAAGCACGAGGTCGATCGTGTTCACCACCTCGGACATCACTGTCTCGACGCGCGGGGCATGTGGACTTCGCAGCGCGAGGCGCGCGAGCCGTGGAAGAGTCTCGCGCGGGCTGTCCGCATGGATGGTGCACAGAGAGCCCGGATGACCTGTGTTCATCGCGTCGAGGAGATCGAGAGCCTCGCCGCCGCGAACTTCGCCGATCACGATTCGATCGGGCGACATCCTCAGCGCCTCGTGCACGAGCATCTGAATGGTGATGGCGCCCTTGCCTTCCGTGTTTGGAAGGCGGCCCTCCAGCGAGATGCAATCCGCGAGCTCGCGCCACAGGTGAAGCTCGGCCTGGTCTTCGATCGTGACCACGCGCTCGTCCGCGCCGACGAGCCTCGCGAGTACCCGCATGAAGGTCGTCTTGCCGGCGCCGGCTCCTCCAGACACCAGGATGTTGAGCCGCCCGGCAACCGCTGCCTCGAGGAATGGGATGAGCGCATGCGGCACGAACCCCGAGGCTGCAAGTGCGCCGAGGTCGCGAAATCGTTCTGACGGATGACGGCGGATCGTGACGCTCATCGGTCGCGCAGGCGGCGACAGCGCTGCATGCAGCCGGCTGCCCTCAGGCAGGGTCATCGTCACCGTCGGGCTCGCGCGGTCGAGGCGAGAGCTCGGCGTCCCGTCGGTGTACCAGTGCACCAGCTCGACGAGGCCAGCTTCATCGGCGAATGGCGGTGGGACGGAATGCCGGCGGCCACCCTTGAAGACGAAACACGCGCTCGTGCCGTTGATTCGCACCTCCTCCACGTCGGGATCGGCGAGGTGCTCTGCCAGTGGGCCAAGCGGCGTCACCGCAGCAAAGACGCGGCGCCACAGAAGCTCGGACTCGTCGACGGTGACAGGCGCCGATGCCTGCCGCTGCTCCTCGCCCACAACGCGGCCGACCAGCTCGTAGACCCACTGCTGGTCCTCGACATGCAACCGGGTGCGGTCCCGGCGTGCCAGCTCGGCCGCGAGCTCGGCTTCGACGAGCGCCCGGATGCGCCCTTCTGTTGTCGGAAAGGCGGCGGGCGATGCAGCCACGGCCATCTGCGTGTCGCTCAGCGGGAGGCGGCCAGGGCCATGGCATCATCTGCGCTCGCGACGGGAATCTCCGCACCATCTGCCGCGCCCGGTTCGACCACAACGGCGGCCAGGTGCATCGTCGCCGCCGCAAAGACGAACGCGGCCGCCACTTTCGCAGGCACGGCGACGATGAGCCCACCCGAAGCGGCCGCCACAACATCCACTCCGAGCGCGAACGGAGCGACGGTGGGGTGATCCGCGCTGCCTGCGATAACCAGGAGGTCCACCTTTGCCCCAGGCGGCGTGGTGGGAACCGCGGAAAGCGGGATCAACACCAGGCGGCGATCTGCGAAGGACGTGGGTGACATGACGTCGCTGCGTTGAATCAGCTGGCCGGCTGCGATGTCGTGTGCGGCCCGCAGCGCCGTGAGACGGTCCCCGTCACCACTTGTGAACAGGAGGGCCGTGCCGCCCGCAAGGCTCACGCGCGTCAGCTGGATCGCCTCGCGCGACAGCGCTGCCCCTGCCGGCACATCTCTTGCTGCCGCATACGCTTCGACAGTCCCGCGGGACTGATCTGTCGCCACGAGCAACGCAGCACTGACTCCACCTCCGGCGAGCAGAGCGGCGAGCGCGACAATCCATCTCTTCAATCGATTTTTCACCTCTGGCAGGCGACCTTAAGACCCCGACGCGACCATGGCAACGTTGGCTGTTAACCGCGTTTGCTCTTTGGAGTTGTTGCCTGCTTGTAAACCTATACTTGACAACGCCCCACGCGCGTCTATGGTGCTGCTGCAAATGTCTGCCGCCATCATCACGAAAACGGACGACGATGCCGTGGAGGCTCGCCGGCGCTCGCTGATGGCGGAGTCGGACGGTTTGCTCGACGACGTCGAGAGGCTCCACCTCGAAGATCAGAACGAGGTACCGCAAGGCCTGCGCGAGGCGATCCGCTCGTTACAGCTTCGTCTCGGCCGCACCGACCCGCCGCGCACGACCTCGTTTTCACAGTGCAGCAGAGATTGATGGCCGCCAACCCGAAGCACCCGCGACCGAATCGCCACGCCGGCAGACCGGGCGGGCAACCCATCGTCACGGTAGTCCGCGACGAGGGCTTGTGGAAGCTGTTGACGCTGCCGCCACCTCCGGGCGGAGCCGCCGACGACGAATGGCTGGAACTGGTCGAATGCACCGTGGAGCGCGCGTGGGATCGGTGGTGTTACGCGCAGCAGCACGCTGTGCGCGCCGCGCAGGAGAGATACAAGCCGCACGTGGCCCTCGCTGTCGCGCGCACAGCGTGGTCGAACTACTGGGATCTCCAGCTGGAGGCTGAAGAAATCAGGCGCCGGGTGAGTGGCGCGGCCTCGTCGAAGCTGAAAGGAAGTCCTGGAGTTCCCCATGCGTGATCGGCGCTGCCGATTTGCGCACACGCTGGGCGAAGAGCTCGAGGAAATTGCGCAGCCCGTCGTCGTCGAGCGCGCGAGCGGCCTCGATCACGGCGGCCGCCGCATCGCGGTGGGATGGTTCGAGAACCTGCGCAATGTCCTCCGCAAAGCCGGGCGGCAGATGGTCCATCACGGCGGAGTGTACGGACGCTGCCATCTAGAATCCAATGGCCATGCAGCCGGTCGTGATCGGGGACGTGATCTGGGAACCGAGCCCGGACGTGATCGCCAAGAGCCGCCTGAAGCGGTTCATGGACCAGCACGGCATCTCGACTTTTCCCGAGCTGCTGAAGCGCGCGGACGCGGATATCGAATGGTTCTGGGACGCGGCGATCAAGGACATCGACATCGCCTTCTATCGCCACTACGACCACGTGGTCGACCTCACCCACGGCAAGCCCTGGGCGCAGTGGTGGATCGGCGGGCGCATGAACATCGTCCAGAGCTGCCTCGACCGCCACCGCGACCAGGCGTTCCACGACAAGGTCGCGCTCATCTGGGAGGGCGAGCCGGGCGAGGTGCGCCGGCTCACCTATGGAGAGCTGGATCGCGAGGTCTGCCGGCTGGCCGGAGCGCTTCGGCGCCTCGGCGTGAGGCCTGGTGATCGGGTCGGGATCTTCATGCCCATGTGTCCCGAGGTCGCGATCTCGGTACTGGCCACCGCCAAGGTGGGCGCGGTGATCATTCCGCTCTTCTCCGGTTACGGCCCCGAGGCAATCGCGTCCCGGCTGCAAGACGGCGAGGCGAAGGTGCTCATCTGCGCCGACGGCTTCTACCGGCGCGGGCAGGTCATACCCATGAAAGAAACCGCTGATCGCGCCCTCGTGAAGTCACCGACCGTGACGAAGGTGATCATGTTCCGCCGCGTCGTGCGCGACGTGCCCTGGACGCACGGCCGAGACCAGGTGTGGGACGTGCTGCTCGAGGACGAGCCCGACCACGCGCCGACTCACGAGATGGATCCTGAAGAGCCGCTGATGATCATCTACACGTCGGGCACCACGGGCCGTCCGAAGGGCACGCTGCACGTGCACGGCGGCTTTCCGGTCAAGGCCGCGCAGGACATGGCGCACGGCTTCGACGTCGGCGCCGACGACACGATCTTCTGGTACACCGACATCGGCTGGATGATGGGGCCCTGGCTCATCCTGGGGTCGCTGGCACTCGGGGCGACCATGGTCCTGTACGAGGGCACGCCCGACCACCCCGCGCCGGACCGGCTGTGGCGCATGGTCGCCGACCACAAGGTGACCGTGCTCGGCGTCTCCCCGACTCTCGTGCGCTCGCTGATGACGCACGGCGATGAGCTGCCGGCGCGCCACGACCTCTCCAGCCTCCGCGTCCTCGGCGGCACCGGCGAGCCGTGGAACCCGGAACCGTTCAACTGGTTCTTCAAGCACGTCGGCGGCGGCCGCATCCCCATCATCAACTACACGGGCGGGACCGAGATCTCGGGCGGCATCCTGTGCGGCAACGTGATCACGCATCTGCGACCGACCTCCTTCGCGGGTCCGCTGCCGGGAATCGCGGCCGATGTCGTCGACAGCGAAGGCCGCTCCGTGAGAGGAGAGGTGGGCGAGCTCGTCATCCGCAATCCATGGCCGGGGATGACGCGCGGATTCTGGGGTGACCGCCAGCGCTACATCGAGACCTACTGGAGTCGCTTCCCCGACGTCTGGCTGCACGGCGACTGGGCGTACGTCGACCCGGACGACGGCCTGTGGTACGTGCTCGGCCGCTCCGACGACACCATCAAGGTCGCGGGCAAGCGGTTGGGCCCGGCAGAGGTCGAGTCGGTGCTGGTCGGCAACGCGGCGGTGGCGGAGGCCGCGGCCATCGGAGTCCCCGACGAGCTGAAGGGCGAGGCGCTTGTCTGCTTCGTCATCCTGCGCCCGGGCCGCGCGGCCTCAGCCCAGCTCGCGCTAGAGCTGCAGGACCTCGTGGCGGCCGCGCTCGGCAAACCGCTGCGGCCAAAGGCGGTTCACTTCGTGAGCGACCTGCCGCGGACCCGCAACGCGAAGATCCTTCGCCGCGTGGTGCGCTCGGTATACACAGGCGCCGACCCGGGCGACCTCTCATCACTCGAGAACCCGAGTGCCTTGGCGGCGATTGGCGCCACACGAACTTGACGACGCCATCACCCCCACCCGGCCGCGCGCTGCGCGCGAGGCCGACCTCCCCGCTACGCGGGGAGGCAAGTTCGTCATGACTCCATCACCCCCACCGGCTGGCGCCTGCGGCGGCAGCCACCTCCCCACGAGTGGGGAGGCAAGTTAGAAGCTGAGTACTCTCTCCGCTTCCATCGTTAGACGCACCAGGTCGGGTGGCGTGATGAATGTCGAGTTCGGAGTCATCATCGACGGCAAGACCCCACGGGCCTCAGCGCAGCCTTTTCAAACGTAGAAGGGAACGTTCTGCTCCAGGCACTTGTCGAGCAGGTCCCGGAGTGGCGGCACGCCCTGGCCGTACACGTTGGCGATGATGTCGGGCTTCATCAGCTCGGTCGCGTCGCCGGCCAGCGCCACCCCCACCTCGGTCGCGGCCGGCACCGCGCCGTTGACGGCGATGTGGAAGGGAATGCTGGCGCGCGTGGGGTCGGTGGGCCCGCTCGACACGACGATCAGCAGACGCGGCACGCCGCCCATTATGGCCGCTTGATGCGCCGAGGGGCGATGCCGTGAGGCTCACGCGCCGGGACATGGTCCGGCTCCTTCTGCTGTGGCTGGCCGGGATCGATCTTCGCTTGACCATGCTTGCGGTGCCTCCGCTGATTCCCCAGATCCATCACGAGCTGCACCTGGACGAGAAGGGGGTCGGCGCTCTGGTGTCGCTGCCGGTGCTTCTGCTCGCAACCGCAGCGGTGCCTGGCTCGCTGCTCATCGCACGCCTCGGCGTGCGTGGCGCGCTCGCGACCGGCCTCGGCCTGGTGGCCGTCTTCGGCGCGCTGCGCGGGTTTGGCCCGAACATCCCGGTCCTGTTCACGAGCACGTTCCTGATGGGCCTCGGCGTCGCGGTGAGCCAGCCGGCGTTTCCGGCAATCGTGCGCGACTGGTTTCCCAGGCGAATCGCGGTCGCCACGGCCGTCTACAGCAACGGCATCCTCATCGGCGAGACGCTGCCCACGGCCTTGACGACGCCGGTGGGCGTGCTTCCTCTCGCCCACGGCGACTGGCGTTGGGCGCTTGCGATGTGGTCGGTGGTGGTCGCGCTCACCGCGGTGGCCATCACGCTCGCGGCGCCGAGGCGCGGACCGAGGCCGGCGGTGCCCACGCGCTGGTGGCCGTCCTGGCGCGAGGGCCAGACCGTTCGACTGGGGTTGGTGATCGGCATGGCCTCAGCCGTGTACTTCGGCACCAATGCCTACATCCCCGACTTCCTGGACCAGACCGGCCGGCATCAGCTCATCGCGCCCACGCTGTTCGCCTTGAACGGCGCTCAGCTCCTGACCGCGCCGGTGGCAGCGGTGTGGGACCGCCTGCTCACAGGGCGCGTCGGGTTCCTGGGCTCGGCCGGATTGATGACCCTGGCCCAGCTCGGGATCGTGGTCACCCCTGGGGCCGGCGTGCTGCTGTGGGCCTTGCTGCTCGGTTTTGCGGCCGCGCTCGCGTTCATCGTCGTCCTCACGATGCCGCCCCGGATCGCCGCACCTGGTGACGTGCACCGGATGAGCGCGGGGATCTTCACCTTCCAGTACGCGACAGCCTTCCTCATCCCCCTCGTCGCGGGGGCGGTGTGGGATGCGACCGGCCGGGCCGTGCTGGCCTTCGTGCCCGGGATGATCGCCGCGCTGGTGATGGGCTGGCTGGCCCTATCGCTGCAGATCCCGCACTCGGAATCGCGCTCTACAACGAGCTGAGGAGACGGTCGAACTCACCCTCGTCGAAGGCGCGCATCGTTTCGGTGGAGACGTTGCTCTGCCTGCCGGTGATCAGGGCAAACTTCGCCGCCGCATCGTCGTCTGGCAGATCGACGACCGCGACAATGTCGTACCGGCCCATGGTCAGATAGGTGTGCAGCAGCTTGCCGCCCATGGCCTCGATAGCCTTGGCGGCTGCCTCTCGGCGCTTGGGGTGATCCTTGACCGCCTTGATTCCTTGTTCGGTGAACCGCATCAACGAGATATAGGTCGGCATGGCGGTGCCCTCCTTGTGAACTTGCTGTGGCCCTCAAGGGCGATGCTAATCCTCCCGCTCGCGGGGAGGTCGGCCCGGCCGGACGGCCGGGCCGGGTGGGGAGCTTGAATTACGGGAAAATGCCGGCCTTGAAGTCGGCGAGGATCTCGCCGGCGGCGCGAGCGCCTTCCTCCGCACCACCCTCCATGAAGCCCTGGAAGTTCGTTGAGCAGTGCTCGCCGGCGAAGTGGCATTTGCCGGTGTGGATGTCAGGCTGGCGCAGGCCCTCATAGCCCGAGAAGAGTGTGTACTGGCCGACCTTCCAGTACGAATATGAGCCGAGAAGGAAGGGATTGCTCAGGGGTACGTCGAGCGTCGCCCTGCCGTTCCACTGCTGGGTGATGCCGGGGAAAACCGGCTCGATCTGGCTCAGAAACGTCGTCGCAAAACCGGCGACGACCTTGGGACTGGTGGGATCGCCTGTGAATGAAGCCAGAGGCACGCCGCCGCCGGTGTAGTCGACCAGGATGCCGGTCGAGCCGTCTTGCGCGCGGGTGACGTCCCACGTGTTCTGGTAGCCAGTGTCCGAGTAGGTCGCGCCATTGCCGATGCCCCACGGCCCGCTCTGGTTCCAGTAACGATTGTTGAACTGCAGCTGCAGCTTGCAGTTCTTGCCGTAGCCAAGCTGCTGGATGGCGATCTGCTTGGTGCCGTCGAATCCGGCGGCACGATATGCGGAATCCGAGGTGAGGATCGTACGCAGCACGGAGAACGGAATCGCCATCACCACGCGATCGACAACGCTCGTGAACTTTCCGTTCGGACCCCTGAACGAGAGAGTCCACGAGCCATCCCCGTTCATGACTATGCCGGTGAGCGCTGTGTTGAGCTGCACGGTGCCCGGCGCCAGCGCCGCGGCGATCGCCTGCGGCAGGCGCTCGTTGCCGCCCTGCAGGTGATACCGCTCGTCTGAAGCGCCGAAGATCCGGAACTGGCCCGGCACCGGCTGGAACCCGAGCAGGTACACAAGATTGAGCGAGCTCTGCTCGGTCGTCACGTTGCCGTACTCGATGTTGTATGCGACATCGAGGAGATTGCCCATCCGCGATGAATGCCCGCCTAGAACCCGGGTCTCTATCCACTGATAGAGGCTCAGGTTGTCGAGCGCCTGGCCGGCAGGCGTGGACATGTTGTAGAGCGTCGGGAACGGCGCCGAGTTGAGGTCCTTCTTGACGGCGCTCCAGACCGGATTGAAGTCGGCGTTCTCCTGGGCAGACGTGTAGTAGCCGCCGGAGAAGAAGTCGGTCTCAGTCGAGTTGTTCGGCTCGGCCGCCAGCAGGTCGACCTTGGAGATGTTGAACCGCTGCGCGAGGCTCTGAATGGTCTTGTGTTTGGTATCGATGAGCTCGCCACAGTGCTCGCTGGTCTGGCCGCTCAGCCACGACGTCGTGTCCGAGTGCATCCGTCCCCCGACACGCGGCGATGCTTCGTAGACCGTCGAAGCGATGCCGGCGTCCTGGAGCGTCAGGGCCGCGTTGAGGCCGGCGATGCCGCCGCCGATGATCGCGATGCGAGAGGTGGTTACTGAGGGTTTGGCGCGTGTAAAGGCCAGCGCGGCCACCGGGCCGCTCAGGGCTGCTGCTCCGACGGTCGCGCCCGTCACCTTCAGAAAATCCCTACGGGTCAGTCGCATCTGCCGGCGTTCTTCCTGCACCGCCTCGACGCTGCGTCCCGACCTGTCGGCCTCCTCGAAATCCTCGAAAAGGGCCTGGAACTTCCCGAGCAGCGGCGTGCGGGCCATCAGTCGTTCTCCTTGGAATCCGGGGTGAGAGCGTAAATGGTAGTGGGGCCCGGACGCGCGGGGCCCCTCACCGGGTTATCGAGCCGTGGTCGCTGCTGTTGTCGTGCCGTCGGACGAGGTCCCGTCACCCGACTGCTGGGTGGCGTGCAACCCGCCGCCGACAGCGAGCCCACTCGATGGGGTGAACATGGCCTCATTCAAGAGGGTTCCGTTCGGCGCTGTCGCCACGGCGAAAACCGCATGTGCGGCGCCGCGGCTGTCGAACGAAGTCGACTGATAGTCGCCGACCATGAATCCTTGCGATGTCAGCGGGAGCCAGGTCACGAGCATCGGCCCGGCCAGGTCGGATGTGCCGGTCCAGGTCGCGCCGCCGTCGGTCGACGACACAAACCCCTCGTGCAGCTGGCAGGTCGACACCGTGCAGTCGGCGTTCTCGTAGAAGTTGAAGCTCAGCGCGATGTGAGCTCCGGATCCCGACGTCGTTTTGTCCACGGCGATGCCGGGGATGAAGTGATCGACCTGCGGCGCGTCGAAGGTGGCCCTGGCGGGCGTCGTCCACGCCTTGCCGTCGGTCGAGGTGCTGAAGACGACGTCATTGGCCTTGCAGCCGGTCGAGAACCGGCAGTCTTGCCAGGCGACGTAGACCGTGCCCGCGCCGTCGATCTCCGCCGACGGGAGCGGTGACGACCGGAGGCTGCCGGCGACAGCGTGCGCCTTGACGTGGGAGATCTTCTGCGACGCGTCCCAGCTGGCCCCGCCGTTCTCGGACGTGAAGGACCCGATGGTGTTCTGGAGGCTCTCGAAGGGGACCACCACCGTGCCGTTCGGCTGGACGACCGGCTGGCCACCCAGTCCGTGCGCGGTGTCAGGAGTCGCGAGCGGCGTGCTCCAGGTGAGGCCGCCGTCACTGGAGGTGATCATCTGCTCGAGGTCGCCCTGCCCGAAGTTGTCGAACTCCGTGTAGCAGTTCCCGAAGAAGGGGCTGGCCGGCGTGTTGTCACAGGCAGTCCAGTTCTTGTCGAGGTTGACCTTCGAGGTGTAGGTCGGTGACACAGCCGAGATCGGATTGGCCCACGTCTGGCCGCCGTCTGTCGATCGGCTGATGAAGACGGTCGGCACGACCAGGTTGGGCAACAGCGGTATCGAGGAGATGAGCCAGACATCATGCCTGGCGTCGAAGGCCACCGAAGGGTCGCTCACCCGCTCATATGGGCTGGCCGGGTCGACCTGGACGGTCAGCCCCGGAAGGAACCCCTGAGTGAAGTGCGCCCCGTTGTTGGTCGAAGTGGAAAAGCCGATGTCGGAAGAGCCGCCGCTGTGGAACCGGCCGACCTGGAAGGTCGATACGATCGTCGATCCGAACGAAAAGGTGTCCGGCTCGACTTGCGTCCGGTGGAAGCTCGTCGAGTTCGTGAACGGATCGGAGCTGATTTGCGTGAGTCCTGTCTGAGCTGCCAGGACGCTCCACGACAGCGCGACCAGGAGCCCGGCCGCCAACGCCCCTGCTGGAGCCAGCCATCTATCTACCTCTCCTGTTTGCATCTTGCCTACGGGATGCTGACAGTTGCCACGACCTGCTGCTGGAAGTGGTTCGGATTGCTGCCATCGTTGAACGTGCTGACGGAGGTCGTGTAGTCGATCGATCCGCCGGTCGTGTTGCCGAAGTAGTCGCCGATGAAGCCTGCGGCCGGGTTGCAGACGCAGAACCTGTACGGCGAATTCAACTGCGGGTCCCATGTGTGCTGGCTGAGGCGGATGTTGTGCCCGAGCGTGCCGAGCGTCGGAGTGTAGAACTGGATGCTGGTGTTGACGCAATAGTTGGTGGCGCCATAAGGCGGCGTACCTGGGAAGTTGGGGTTCGAAACGTCCAGGGCCAGGCCGGCGTTGAGGGCCTCCTTAGTTTCAAAGCTCGGGCAGGGAAGGCGCCGGTCGTAGAAGTTGACGCTGACCGAACCGCTCGCGGCCACCGCGAGGTTGGGCTGGAACTCGTCCACAGCGCTCGCGTTGTCGTTCACCTGAGTCGGTGTCGTCCAACTCATGCCGCCGTCATAGGAAGCCGTGATGAGAACGTTTGAGAACGTCGTCAGCCGCTCGTTGTACGCGATGTACAGGGGATAGTGGCCGTTGACCAGCGTCGTCCCCACCGCAAACGTGTTGTCGATGCCGTCGGTGAATGTCGTGTTGGCGTAACCGCCAACGAAAGCGGGGCCCGGGATGTTCTGAATGGGGGTTGGAAGGCTAGTCCAGGTTTTCCCGCCATCCGTCGATTTGTCAGTCGAAACACTGAAGCAGCAGAAGCCGTGCTTGCCGGGGAAGTTCGTCACCGACGTATAGACGGTACCGTCCGGCGCCACGTGCGGCAGCAGATAGCTGTCACTGGCCGTGTTGTTGACGGTGGGCAGGAGCTGAGGCGTAGACCAATCGGTGTGCGTGCCATCCGAGTTCGCAAGGGCCGTAGAGACGAATGGCTTGCTGTTGATTCCGTCGAAGACCGCCCACATCGCGTAGATCGTGTTGTAGTCGGGGTTTGGCGTCTTCGCGTCGGGCAGGAACCTGTTGGTGTCGATCGTGATCCACTGCTTGTCCGGCTCCTGCCCCTTCGCCGCGTACGGAGCTACAAAATCCGGCCCCGTGACGCCAGCTGCGTTCCGGTGCGTCGTGAACCACTGGGTCGCCAACTTGGCGCCATGCGGTCGCACCGAGACTGAGATGACCTCGGCCGGAACTGCTGGGTTCGGTTCCTTGTTCGGGTTGGTCTGGAAGTTATGGGAGTCGTCAGCGTTGTAGAAGAACTGGTAAGGCAGGATCAGCTCGTAATAGTTGCCGAACCCGTCGAAAGCGCCGACCGGGTCGGTGTTGTCGGTCCAGCCCTCGTAGCCGGGGATGTGGCCCTGCACCGGCCAGGTCGCGCCACCGTCAAACGACTCGTAGAAACCGAGCATGTGGTTGTAGCCCTCCGCGCTGGCGAACCATTTGACCGACCCGATAAGGTGGGTCGGGTCTGTCGGATCAACGCGGATGTCCGATTCGGAATGGTTCTTCGCCAGTGATGACGGGCCGGTGGCGAATCCCGGGTTGCTGCCCACCTGGGTCGCGTACGGAGCGGTTGCACCCGTGTCCTCACCGGTGGTCGCGCCCGGACAGGCGGTCTCCCCGCTGAAGCCGTCATTGGGACCGGCGTTGGCGGTGTACGGGACCTCGGGCCGATAGCAGCTGGTCTGCGTCGTGGCGAAGACGTTCTTGACGCCGCTTGACCAGAAACTCTGGGCGTACGCGGTATCCGTCTGCGTCCCGGCGCGGGCGAACGATACCGGCACGAGCAGCAACGACGCGACCAGGGTGGCTGGAATGGCAAGCGAAACGATCCTGAGCTTTCTCACACGTATCCTCCTGAAAGGAAGACGACTCCGCCGGCACCCCCGAGCGATTCTCAGGAAGATAAACCAACAAACCTTAAGAAGGCAATTTGGAGCGGGCGACCGGCCTCGAACCGGCTACCTCAACCTTGGGAAGGTTGCGCTCTACCAGGTGAGCTACGCCCGCGCCGTCAGTCGATTCTAAGTTTTCTCGACCACGCCTTCAGATTCGGGCGCAGCCTCGGAGACGACCGAGCGCACGAGCGCCGAGTACTCCTCGACGAGCGAAGACGACTGGGCGGGCTCGAGAGTGGACGCGATGATGTGATATTCGGGCCGGTCCGCGTCCGGTACCACCAGCACCCAGCCCCCCTCGACGAACACCTTGACCCCGTCCGTGAGGTCGACCCGGTCCCTGAGGTGGCGCTCCATCATCGTCCGCATCACGCGTCCCTTGACGTCCCACGGACAGAACTCGACCGCCTTCTTGTGCGCCACGGCCGGAATGCGGCTCTTCAGGGTTGAGATCGACGCTTTGCTCTGCGCCAGGAGCTCCAGCACGCGAGCGGTGGTGAAGATGGCGTCGAAAGCGATCGCGAAATCGGGCCAGCAGTAGCCGCCCGATCCGTCGGAGGCGAGCACGGTGTCGGCGTGCTGCGCCGCCCGCAGCACCGCGCCCGGTGTGATCTTCGTGGGCACGAACCGGCTGTTCATCTTCTCCGCGATCATCGAGAACGCGAGCGACGACGAGGCGGGACCGAGCACCATGCCGGGTTTGGCCGCAAGCGCGAGCTGCGTCAATACGGCGAAGGCGGTGTCGTGGTCGAGCACCTCGCCGGTTTCGTCGACCAGGAAGCAGCGCTCGCCTGGGGAGTCCACGAAGATGCCAAGCCTCGACTTGACCGCGCTGGCGATGACGCCCATCTCCTGTAGGCGGCCGCGGAACGTGGCTTCGTTCTGCTCCAGGACGACCTCGGCCGGCGACGCGTTCAGCGGGATGACGGTGCAGTTCATCTCCTGCAGCACGCGCGGCAGGACCATCGCGGCGGCGCCGTTGTTGTAGTCGATCAGGACTTTCGAGGCCGCCCCGCGCACGATCTCCAGGTCGATCTTCGCAAGCATGTCCTCGACGTAGCGCTCGGTCTCGCTGTCGCGCCGGACGATGCGGCCCATCTCGTAATGGAGGACGCGCCGGATGTCCTCGCGGAAGTACAGGCTTTCGAGCTTGCGCTCGGTGCGGCTGTCGATGTCGAGGCCATGGTCGTCGAACAGCCGAATGTCGGCCGAGCGCGGATCGACCGGCGACGTCTGCACGTGCACGGCGGAGATATGGTTGTGGCGCGCCCAGTAGCGCGCGACCGGCGCCGGCAGCACGGAGAGGTCGGTGGCGTTGGCGCCCGAGGAGGTCATCCCGGACATGACGGCGCGGTGGATCATGCGCGCCGCTCGGGTGTAGTCGCGCGAGATGGCGATCTCGGTTCCCTTCGGGCTGAGGGCCCCCACCGCGGCGCCGAGCCGCGAGGCAAATTCCGGCGTGAACTCGACGTTGAAGAGGCCGGATAGGCCATACGAGCTGAACAGGCCGCGCTTCCACGACCCGGCCCAGATGATCGATTCGTGCACCACGGCACCTGGCTCGACCTCCTTGTTGGGCCAGATGCGAACGTTCGCGTTCACGGTCACGCTGGCGCCGAGCACGACCTCGCCACCGATGACGCTGCCCTCTTCGAGGAGGCATCCGTTCTTGATCGTCACCGAACGGCACACCACAGAGCCGCGAAGGCGTGAGTTGAGACCTACGTATGAGTGGTCCCACAGGATCGAGTTCGAGATCTTCGCCCCCGAGTCGATGGTCGTGTAGCCGCCGATTACGCACGGGCCGTTGACCCAGGCCCCCGAGCGCACCGTCGCGCCGGCGCAGATCAGGGCGGGTCCGTCGATCCGGGCGTCTGCAGAGACCTCAGCCTCCTCATGGACCCAGATCGCGTCGCCAGTGCGAACGGCGGGGATGTCGACCTTGACCCTGCCCTCCAGGCAGTCGAAGTTGGCCTTCACATAGGCGGCGTGGCTGCCGACGTCCTCCCAGTAACCCGAGGTGACCCATCCAAAGACGGGCTCGCCCTGCTTCAGGAGCTTTGGAAACACGTCACCCGACCAGTCGGTGACCTCGCCGGACCGGAAGAAGTCGAACACGGCGGGGTCGAGGATGTAGATGCCGGTGTTGGCAAGGTCGGAGATGACCTCGCCCCAGCTGGGCTTTTCGATGAAGCGCTGCACAGCCCCGCCGTCGTCGACGACCACGACCCCGTACTCGAGTGGATTGGGCACGGGCTTGAGCACGATGGTCGCGAGGGCGCGATGCTCACGGTGAAAGCGAACGGCGGCGCCCAGGTCGACGTCGGTCAACGCATCGCCGGAGATGACGAGAAACGGTTCGTTCAGCTGCTGGCGCGCGAGCATCACCGACCCCGCGGTGCCGAGCGGCGAGTCTTCGACCGAGTAGGTCAGCGCGACGCCCTGGTCGGATCCGTCTCCGAAGTAGTTGCGGATCGAGGCGCCCAGGTACTGCACGGTGGCAATGACGTCGCGCATCTGGTGGCGACGGAGGTGCAGAAGGATGTGCTCCATGATCGGCCGCCCGGCGACCGGCACCAGCGGCTTGGGCTGCCGGCTCGTCAAGGGACGCAAGCGCGACCCTTCGCCGCCCGCCATCACCACGGCCTTCATGTCCCTTCCCCTCTACCGAATACCATCGTAGGGGTGACGCTCCGGTTGCGGACGAGAGATTCGGCGATCCAGGTGGCTGCAGTGCTAGGCGCCTCCGAGCGCGCGAGGGAGCGCATCGCGTTGATGCGTGACCGAGTGCGCGCAGGAGGCAACGACGCAATGCGGCCACATGTGCGCCGAAGATCCGGCCGCAATCCGGGGTGCCACCCCTAACCGGCTGTGGATGAACTGAATCAATTCGCTCACGACCTCCTCTGGACCTGGGAGCCACGCATCGAGGGCCTTTTCGAGGCCATGGACCCCGAGCTTTGGGAGTCCACCCGGCAGAATCCGGTGCTGCTGCTCGCACGCCTGGGCGAACAGGGCATCGCCCAAGCGCTGGAGCGCGACGAGGTCCGCGAGGCGCTCGAACGCGCTCGCGCCGCGTATCGCGAGTACTACGACCGACGGCCGCCCTTCATGGACGCGCGAGCGCCGATGGTCGTCGCGTACTTCTCGCTGGAGTTCGGGCTGGCCGAATGCCTGCCGATCTATTCGGGCGGGCTGGGAGTGCTTGCGGGCGATCACCTCAAGGCCACCAGCGACCTCGGCTTGCCTCTGGTCGCGGTGGGCCTCTTCTACAAGCAGGGCTTCGGGCGCCAGGAGATCGACGCCGGTGGGCGGCAGGTCGAGGCGTATTTCGAGAACAGGGGCGAGGAGCTTCCCGTGCGACGCGTGGAAGGCGTGGAGGTCGACGCTCCGATCGGCGATCGCATGGTGAAGATCGGCGTGTGGCGGGCTCAGGTCGGCCGCGTGCCGCTCTTCCTTCTCGACACAGACCTCGAATCCAACCCGCCTGACCTGCGCAGCATCACCGACCGCCTGTACGTGCCCGAGCCTGACCGGCGCCTGCGCCAGGAGATCGTGCTCGGCATCGGAGGCGTGCGAGCGCTGCGGGCGCTGGGCATGGTCGCCGGAGTCTTCCACCTCAACGAAGGCCACAGCTTTCTATGCGCGATGGAGCGCATCCGCGAGCTCCGTGCCTCGAGGCAGATGACGTTGGAGGAGGCGCGGCTGGTCGCGCGGGCCGGAATCGTGTTCACCACTCATACGCCGATCGCGGCCGGCAGTGACTACTTCGAGCCGGGCCTCGTCTGGGATCTCCTCAATCCGTATCTCACGGAGGTCGGCATCTCGTTCGATCGCTTCATGGACCTCGGCCGCCAGCGCCCGGGCGATCCGCGCGACCGCCTCGTCACCACATATGCGGCCCTGCGGCTCGCGGACCAGTCGTTCGGGGTCAGCCGCCTTCACGGCGCCGTCTCGCGCCGCCTGTGGAAGGACGCGTGGCGCGGACTCCCCGAGTCGCAGGTGCCGATCGGCTCGGTTACCAACGGGGTGCACATGCCGACCTGGGTGGCGCCAGAGATCGCCCAGCTGCTGCGGCGCTATGTCGGGCCGGACTGGTGGGATCTCGATGGCAAGGACGGGCGCTGGCAGGCGGTGTTCGAGATTCCCGCCGCCGACCTCTGGTCGGTGCACATCGATCTGAAGCGAAAGCTGCTCGAGGTCGCCCGCTCCCGCTCGGTAGATAGCGAGTCCATGGACGAGCACGCGCTCACGTTCGGCTTCGCGCGTCGGTTCGCGCCCTACAAGCGCGCCAACCTGCTGCTGCAGGATCGTCCCCGCCTCACAAAGCTGCTGCGCAACCCCAAGCGACCGGTGCAGCTCATCTTCGCGGGCAAGGCCCATCCCGCGGACCAGCCCGGCAAGGACATCATCGCCAGCGTCGTGGCGCTCGCGCGGGAGGAGCCCTGTGTGACGTTCCTCAAGGACTACGACCTCGCGATCGCGCGCCACCTGGTGCACGGCGCGGACGTGTGGCTGAACAACCCACAGCGGTTCCTCGAGGCGAGCGGTACGAGCGGCATGAAGGCCGGGGCCAACGGAGTCCTGAATGTCAGCGTCCTCGACGGGTGGTGGGACGAGGCTTACCGGCCCGAGATCGGGTGGGCGATCCCTTCGGGCGCGACGCTGGACAGGCCCGCCGTGGACGACCAGGCCGAGGCCGAAGGTCTTTACCGCTTGCTCGAGCGCGATGTGGTGCCCGCATACTTCGAGCGCGATACCGCCGGCATCCCGCAGCGCTGGGTCGAGATGATGCGAGCGTCCATCCGCTATGTGGTGACCGACTTCTCCGCACGCCGGATGGTCACCGACTACTTCGAAAACGCATATTCGCCTGGTGCGCGGCGCGTGGAGCAGCTGCGCCTGCTGCCCGATTGGGGTGGATAAATCGCGGGGGGGACAGATGTCCCCCGCCGCGGAACCCTCCCCTCTCCTCGGCCATGTTGGGTGGCGCTTGGATGGTGCACGCTTGGCGGACGGCCGGAATAAATCCGGCCTAAAGCCCCACTTGGCACATATTTCCGATCAGTCGGGGATGGCGGCGACGCCTCGGCGTTCGCGACGCGACGCTATCGCCGCGTAGAACAGCTGCACGTACCGCTGAGCTGATTTCGTCCACGACACGTCCTCGTTCATACCGCGCCGGATCAGCCATGTCCACAGCGAGGGATGACGGTAGGTCTCGGCCGCTCGCACGACCGCCGCATAGAACTGCCAGGGGTCGTAGGGCGCGAACGTGAAGCCATTGCCCTTCGACGCCACCGGGTCGTAGTCCTTGATGGTATCGGCCAGCCCGCCGGTCATTCGCACCACGGGGACCGTGCCGTAGCGCAGCGCGATGAGCTGGCCGAGGCCGCCAGGCTCGTAGCGAGACGGCATCCACAGCATGTCAGCCCCCGCGTAGATACGCTGGGCGAGCGGCGCATCGAACCCGATCGCGGCGGCGACCTGCCCCGAACGTTCGCCGGCGTAGCGGCGGAACATGTCCTCGTAGCGGCGGTCGCCGGTGCCGATGACGATCACCTGCACACCGAACTTCATGAGCGCCGGCATGGCCTGCTCGACGAGGTCCAGGCCCTTGACGTCGTAGAGCCTCGACACCATCGCGCACAGCGGCCGATCCGACTGTTCCAGGCCGAGCTCGCTGCGCAGCTCGGCGCGGCACAGGGCTTTCGGCTCGGGCGCCGACGCCGAGTAGTGATGCGGGATGTTCGGGTCGCGGTGGGGATCGAAGATCTCGTAATCGATGCCGTTGACGATCCCGTGCAGCTTGTGTGCGTGGGAGCGGATGAGCTCGTCGAGCCCTTCCCCGTATTCGGGCATCTGCATCTCGGCGGCATAGCGTTCGCTGACCGTGTTGACGACGTCCGCGAAGTGGATGCCGCGCCCGAGCACGTTCACGACGTTGTCGAGGCCGGGGATGCCGACGCGGATCAAGCCCCATTTGTCGAGGCCGGCCAGCGTCAGCGCGCCGAATCCAAACACGCCCTGTGCGGCGAGGTTGTGGATCGTCAGAGCGGTCGCCACCTCGTCCGTCGGGCCTTCCGTGTAGACCCGATCGATCAGGTTGGGCACGAGTGCGGCGAACCAGTCGTGGATGTGAATGACGTCGGGCGAGAACTTCAGCGCCGGCAGCATCTCCAGCAGCGCCCGCGAGAAGTAGACCGAGCGAGCGTCGTCGTCTCCGAACCCATACATGCCATCGCGGTCGTACAGCTGAGGGCAGTCCACGAAGTACACCACGACATCGCCCAGCCGGCCCTCGAAGATGGTCGCGGGCACTGTTTGCGATCCCAGTGGAACGGCGAGGTCGTGGACGACCGGCTTCAGGTTGTGCCTGCCGATGTCGATCTGGCGGTATCGCGGCAGGACGACGCGCACGTCGTGGCCCAGCCGGCGCAGCTCCTTCGACAGCGCGGCGGCGACGTCCGCAACGCCACCCGACTTTGCGAATGGCGTGAGCTCAGACGTGGCGACCAACACCTTGATCTGCTTCGGCCCCGGCGCCGTAGCGGCAGCGCCATCGCCCGGGATCCGAAGGCCAAGCGAGCCCGACGGGGGCACCTGCTCGATGTCGCGGCCCTCGCGACTCACCACCAGCGCCATCTCCATCGTCTCGCCGCCGTGCCGGCCGAGCGCCGACAGCGGTATAGATACGAATAAGGGATCGGTGGACTCGAGCTCGGCCACCGGCTCGGCATTGGCCTGCTCGGAATCGACACGAGCGACGGTCATCTTGGCACCCCGAGAGTGCGGAACGATGCGGACCACGTGCGCGGCGTCGAAGCCGAAGTCGGCGGTGGCGGTCACCGCCAGCGGCAGCTGGAGCTTGCCGCCAAGGTCGTCAGCCGGCACGCCGGAGAAATAGATCCAGAACTCGATCTTCTGGGTCTCGAGCTCCTCTGGCGAACGCGGGCTGTCGAAGCGCACGTAGACGCGGTCGGTGTCGCAGCCGTACAGCACGCGCTCGACCACCCCGGCCGGCCTGTGTAGCGCCCCGAAACCCGACCCGACGACGTAGAAGCCCGCCTTGCTCCACGCGGAGTCGCTGCGCGACTTCGGGCTGATGCTCTCGGCCGGCGGCTGGCGCTCGGGCGTCGGAGTGCGCTGAATGATCGGCTGGAAGAGTCGGGCGGGCGCCCGAACCCCCATCACCTTGTAGACGTTGCGAAGATGAAGACGGAACTGGTTGTCCCAGATCGTGTCCATGCCAGAGTCGTGCTTACGGCTGAACCACCAGAACCAGTCGCTGCCCTCGGTGATCAGGATCTCGCGCCACCCGAGCGCTGCCGCATCGGACAGCTGCGGGCGCTGGCGCGACTGCTCGTCGAGCCATGTCCGTGTGTCAGCGAGGAGCTCCCAAGCGACGCTGTGCTCGGGGTCGCCGATCCAGGTATCGAGGCTGGCGCCGATCCAGCTGCCGGTGTGCAGGTGGTGGAGGTTCTGCTGGGCGGGGTGCTCGCTCAGGAAGTCTGAGACGGTCGTCGTCACGATTTCGGGCGTGGCCTCGAGCTCCGTGTAGAGGGCGTTGAGGAAGTCGTGGCCATCGCGCGGGTAGAACTCCCACGCATTTTCTCCGTCCAATGCGATGACGGCCAGGTAATCCTTGTCGCCCTGCTGCTCGCGGATGCGCCGCAAGCGCCCGACGAGGTTACGCGCGGCGTCGACCGACGACATGCGCTGATAGTCGAAGCCGATCGAGTTCGAGATCTGGGAGTCGCGAAACACGATCCCCATGGACTTCCCTTCGCGTTCGACCAGGAACGGCCGGTATAGCTGATCGGGAGCGTTCACACGGCCCTCGCTGTCGCGATAGAAATGCGTGTCGAGGGAGCGGGCCAGCACCTCCTCGTCGCTGATCATCCAATCAATGCCCGATTTGGTCGCCAGGCCGACCACGCTCTCTCCTACCGCCATCTCCGAAGGCCACATCCCCGTGGGCCGGCGCTGCAGTAGGCGCTCGAACAAGCCGTGACCCATCTCGACCTGGCGCTCGGCGTCCTCGCGGTGCGAGAAGTGACGCTCCGGCAGCTGGATCTGGGGATTGGCGGTCCGCGCCGATTCGATGTGGATGAGCAGGGGCAGGATCGGGTGGTAGTACGGAGAGAAGGTCAGCTCGGCCTGGCCGCGGTCGGCGAGCTCCCGATACTTGGGGATGACCTTCTGCATGATCTCCATCTGCGCCTCGAACAGCGGTTCCTTGTCCGCCTCCGAGAAATCGCGATCCTTCCTCTTCAGCTCCGCCAGCCGGGGGTCGGACTCTGCCCACGCAGGGTCACACCACGCGAGGTTGAACCAGATCTGCAGGTCGCGCATGTCCTGACTGGTGAACTGCACGTCGGCGGCTCGTGACGCCAGCTCGAGGTAGCGTGGCGACTGCTGCACCCGCAGAGCGCGGGGCGACTCGCGCATCCAGCGGATCAGGAAGCTTCGCTCTTCCGAAGACAGCTCGTCCGCGTTGCGCTTGCTGAGGTTGAGGAAGAGGTCGACCGAATCTTCCTTGCCGTAGTCCTCGATCTGCGCGAGCAAGCTCGGGACGAGGTTGAACGTGGCCCGCACCTTCGGGTAGGCGTCGAGCAGCGCCGGCATCTTGTAGTAGTCCTTGGCCGAGCGCAGGCGTACCCAGGGCAGCAGGTACGTGCTGGTGAGGTCGTCCTTGTAATAGGGCTGATGCATGTGCCAGATGAAGGCGACGTGAAGCGGCTTCATTGACTAACCATCATCCCAGCGCAACGGGTGCGGGCGTCACCTCGCGTATTCGTCAAGAGCGCGTATGAAGTTTATGTACACACGTTGCTGCTCGCGCAGGATACCTAGCGCTCCAAGCTCCCACCATTCGTCGGGGGTGAAGTAGGCGCTGACCTCGGCCTCAGGACCCCAACGTCCGAACCACTGGATGAGATGAAGGTTGTCCGATTGGAGAAGCCACCTTGCGATCTCGACAAGGCGCGGATCACCCGTCAGCCTCGCCTTCGAGTAGGTGTGGTGCATGAGCCTGAACAGACCCTGCTGCGCTTCGTTGCCGAGGAAGAACTCCATGCCGCCTTCGCCCGCCCATGTCGTCCCGTATTCGTTGACCGGGACCTCGAGGTGGCGGGATCCGAGCTCGTTCACGGCTTCCGACGGCAGCAGCATCCGCACCTTGCGCTTCTTCAGCTCCCTGGCCAGCGCACGCATGAACTCGAAGATCCCGGTGTCCCGGCGATGGTGCTCGCCGAAGGTCTCGAAATCCCAGCCGACTGTTACCACCTCGCCCCACGTATCGCGAACCCACGTGGCATACGTGTCGGCCATCAGGGGCCAGTGGTTCCAGTAGCGATTGGAGAAGCGGTAGCCGACATCGTCTGAGAGCTCGTGGTGGCGAGCGAGCAGCTTGAGGCGCTGCAGCGGGTGCTGATACACATGAGTCGGCTCTCGCCAGCCGAGCTGCCATCCTCGGCCCTCCATGAAGGCCGCCCCGAATCCGCACTGCTGAAGCGCGAAGTACGCGTCGTTGGACATGAACATCTCTGTCGTGTCCGTGACGGCGATCGGCTTCTGAAACATCTCCTCGAGACGCCGGCGCCCGGCGACCATGGCCTCTTTGAACGCGAGGATGTCGAAGTACAGGAGCCAGGAGTGATAGGGCTCCACGTTGACGATCTCGACGTTGGGCCCCGCGCAAAGCTTCTTGAAAGCATCCAGCACATGTGGGCCCCAGCGTTCTGCCTGGAGAAGGAAGGAGTTGCTGAAACCGATCGACATCTTCCAACCCCGGCCGGTGAGATCCGTGAACATGGCCGCCGCCGGGACGTAGGAGCTTGCCGCGACCTGCTCGAAATAGCGGCGGTCCAGCGCGTCGTCGAAGAGATATTCGGGTATCGCCTCGGGCGTGGTATGCGCGGGCAGGACCTGCGCGGGCAGCTTCAGCCGGCGCGGCTGATGCACGACCGTGTAGACGACCAGGTTCTCAGCCAAGTGGTGGTGCGGCCTTGGGGAGGCGGCGGCGCGCGAGCCTCGCGCCTTGGGGTGGCGCGGCAAGCCTGACGGCCTGCTGGGCGGCGGCAAATTCGATCCGCAGCAGCAGCTGGTCGATCACCTTCTCCCATGTGTAAGCGCGGGCCGTTACGCGGCCGCGCCGGCGGAGGGCCGCGGCCAGGCTGGGACGATCGTGAATCAGGTTCAGCTCGGTGACGAGCTCGATAGCGTCGTCCGTCTCCAGGACCAGAGCGTTTCGATACGCATCCGCATAGTCCTCGCCGGTGGCGCCAGTGACGGCGAGGCCGCCGGCCGCCATCACCTCGAGGCCGACGAGCCCGAAGGGCTCATGCCCCGAGTTCGCGAGGACCGCGTCGCAGGCCGGGTAGATGGTGCCGAGCAGCGGATCGCTCACGTAGCTGGTGAGGTTGACGACGTCGGCCTTGGGGTTTTCGCGCAAGATCGCCGCCAGGCCCGCTGCATCTGAAGGCGCCCTGATATCGAAGACCTCGAGACCCTGGTGCCGAGCGTGGGTGATCACCTCGCCGCCGTGGGGCTCGCGGCCGCCGCGCATGACGAGCCGCATGCGCTTGCCGCGCCGCTTGAGGTAAGCGGCTGCCGACACGGCCATCAGCCAGCGCTTGTCAGGATCGAAGCGGCCGATCTTGAAACAGAAGTGGTCGGCGGACGCAGCCGTCCTGAGGTCGGCGACAGCCTCTGGGTCGGCGTCATGGATCGATTCTCGGGGGATGCCGTTGGGGATGACGATCGGGTTTTGGCCGCGCTCCCAGACCTTGAACTTCATATAGCGGCTCACGGTGGTGATGGTGGCCGCGAGAGCTAGCGCCGACCAGTTGACGCGATGGAAGCCATAGGTGTTGTTCGCGTTCCACAGGATCACCACGCGGTCGCGGAGGCCCCGGTAGTAGAGAGAGTCGGAGATGAGGCTCATCGACCAGGACGTGTGCCACTCCTCGCCCAACACGACCACGTTCTGGCGGGCGGCGGCCGCCGGCGCGATGACGTTTTCTATGAGGCTTTGCGGCAGGCTCGAGTTCCAGTCGCGAATCTTCCCCTCTTCCCCGTCGTAGACGCCGCCGCGATGCTGGGCGGAGATCCACTGAGACCAACGCCGATACACGAGGCGGCCGGACTCGTGGCTCTCCTCGCTGGGCAGATCGGGGTCGCCACAGAAGTAGAGGTATGTCTGGTAGCCGAGCTGGGCGAGGGCGCGCGAGAGGCCTTTGACCCGGACGCCCAGGCCGCCCGCCTGGCTGTAAACGTCGGGGCCCTCAAAGCTGAGGATCGCAAAAACGGTCTGCCGGGGGTCGAAGACCATCAGCCGGCGAGCGCGCGCAGCGCGATTGCATGCAGCTCCGGACTCGGAGCGCACACAAGCGACGTCCGGCTTTCGAGCTGCGCCGGGAGCGGGCTCAGCGAGCTTCCCTTGAGATCCGTCGCCATTCCGCCGGCTTCTTTCAGGATGAGAAGGCTCGCCGCCATGTCGAAGACGCGAACCGGAACCGGAGCGCAGAACGCGTCGAAGCTGCCGGAGGCGGTATGCGCTATCGCGAGCGCCATCGAACCGAGGATGCGGATCTTGCCCGATCGCTGGACGAGGCCTCGCGCGAGATCGAGCGCCCTCGGCGTGCTCTCGAGCGCCACCAGCTCGAGACCGCCACCTGTGTGTGAGGTGACCTCGATCGGCTCGCCCCCGCGCCACGCGCCCTGTCCGCGCACGGCAGTCCAGGTCTCGCCGTTGATGAGGTTCACGACACAGCCGGCGAGAGTGTCGCCGATGGTCGGACCGTCCAGCAGCGCCAGCATCACGCCAAAGAAAGGAACGCCTTGCTTGGCGTTCAGACTGCCGTCCACCGGGTCGACCAGCACGAGCGGGTAGTCGGCGCCCAGCGCTCGGTGCCCGGCCTCTTCGGACAGGATCGCGAAGCGCTCGCCTCTAGCGTTGATTTGGTCGAGCTCTGCGAACACCGCGGCCTCGGCGGCCCGGTCGAGCTCCATCGTGCGGTCGCCTCCGGCCCCGACCTCGAGCGGCGCTCGCCCCGCGTCCGTTCCGGCGAGGGGCAGCACCGTGGAGCGAACGCGCGCACCGATGCGCACGAAAACGTCGAGCCAGTCGGCGGGACTCAGCGAGACGGGCGTCCGCTCACGTCACGCAATGCCGGATCCGCTCGAGAACTTGGGATCGACCTTGCGACGGCGGCGGCGGCGGCGCTCGACGACGATCGTGATGAGGTACGGCTGCTGCATGGCCCACACGCGTTCGATGAGCTGGGGGATGGCGATGCCGTAAGGATCGTCGACGCCGAGGAGGACGAGGCTCTCGGCAAGATCCTCGGTCAGCTCGGTGCGGTCGTGAAGGTTGAGCTGCTCGAGCGCGTCAAGGATGTCGTCGAGCCGGCGCAGGCTGGACCGCCGCTCCTTGTCGTCTCCGCGATGGAGCATGGCAGACAGCTTAATGAGTTGCGGCGGCGCTCAGGGAACGACTTACCTCGTCCGGACGCTCGAACTGAAGCCAGTGGCCGGCACCCTCCAGGACAACAAGCTCGAACTCGGCCTCGACATGGGACCTCGTGGCCTCGGCGCCGCGGCGGCCAAGGGCGGGATCCATGTCGCCCCAAAGGAGCGACGTCCGCACCTTGATCGGTCCGATGTTGGCGAGCCGCTCCCACGCGCCTCCGCCGGCTGAAAGGTTGGACCGGTAGTAGTTGAGCGCCGAGGTGAGGCGGCCAGGGCGGGACAGCGAGCGGGCGAAACTTTCGACGACCGGCTTTGGCACCGCCTCTGGATTTGGCCCGCCGGCGAACATCGCCCGGAGCCGCCGGTAATCGTCCTCGGCGAGCACGCGCTCCGCTTTGCCTTCCATCAGGAAGAGCTGGATGTATCGCGAACGCTCCTGCTGGTCGGCGTCGTCGCGGCTCGCGGCCGCGAGTGCCGCCGGATGCCCCACCGACAGGGCGGTGAGCGTCTTCGTCATCTCTGGATGTCGTGCCGCGAAGAACCACGCGACCACCGCGCCCCAGTCATGGCCGGCGACGTGCGCCGAGTCGCGTCCGAAAGCCCTGACGAGCCCGGCCACGTCATCGACGAGGTGGTCGATCGCGTAGCTCTCCACTCCCTCGGGAGCCTCGGTCAGCCCGTAGCCGCGGAGGTCGGGCGCCACCGAGAGGCATCCGGCCTCAGCCAGCGCGTGCAGCTGCCGCGACCACGACTCCGCACCTTCAGGGAACCCGTGCAGGAGGATGAACATCTCGCCCTGGGGCGGACCATCGACGAGGGTCCGGAATCGAAGTCCGTTCGCCCGCACCATGTGCTGGCTCGCGCTCATTGAATCACCTCCCCACCATGTGGGGAGGTGGTCCCCGACCCGACGGGTCGCGGATCGGTGGGGGCTATCACTTATCTGATGCCGTGAATAAAGTCCGTGGCGACGTCCAGCGCATCGTCGAGCACGTTGAGCAGGCCGTGGCCCTGGCCCTTGAAGATCGCGAGGCGTGCGTCGGGGATGAGCTTGATCTTTTCTTTCAACAGGTCGATGCGCGCGAACGGATCGCGATCGCCGCTCATGAAGAGGGTCGGGCACTTGATCCTTGGGAAGTGCTCGGTGCGCAGCTGGTCGGGGAAGCCCGGACGATGGAGCGGATACGAGAAGAGGACGAGGCCACCGAAGTCCGCTTCGACTGCGGCCATGCTCGCGACACGTCCGCCGAACGACTGCCCGCCTCCGATGACCTCATGTCCGCGACCGGATGTCTTGATGAAGACTGGGACAGCGCGCTCGGCGCCTCCGCGAGGAAGATCGACCGCAATCGCGTCGATGCCTCGACGTTTGAAGCCCACGACGTATGGCTTCATCGACGCCGCGTTGCCCGATGCGCCGTGACCGAGGACCACTCGCATCAGTTGAGCTCCGCGATGTGCTGCTGCTTCAACCACTCCGGTGAAATCTTGATCTCGACGCGAGCCACGCACACCGCGCACCACACCCTCTCACACTTCTCGCATGCGATGTGTTGATGGTCCTTCGAAAGGTCGATAGACATTGTGTAGGTGCCGCATTCGAAGCATTTCACCGGGCATCGCATGAAAAAAAATCTTAGTGATCTCTTGACGTGAGGGATGCAATCGATGTATCAACACAACTTGTATGGCGATGCTGCTCGTGGTTGCCACCACAGAGGCGACGGACCCGACGCGAGTAAGCGGACCATTTCGCATGACCGCCAACGTCTCGGAGACCTCATCGAAGAGGCTGCGCGGCGAAACCCGTTGGGTTGCATAGGAGGTACGTGCAGAAGAAATCGTCCACGACGTCACACGAGGGAATCCAGCCCGCCAATCCATGGAACCTCGGGTCCGTATCACTAAGCGAAGGAGGTAGAGAATGATGGCTAAGAAGAAGGCCGCCAAGAAGCCGGCAGCCAAGAAGAAGGCCGCCAAGAAGAAGAAGTAACAACTTCTTCTTTCGTAGTTACCTAGTCGATCGTTACGCGCCGGGGTTCTGTGGAGCCCCGGCGCTCATTTATGAAAGGGAACCAAGTTCCTCCCGCGCTTCGCGCGGGGACCCCAGTGGATACCCTCCCTCCTCACCACGTCAGTGGCATGAGAGAGACAAAGTTGCGGCCGGGATAAACCCGGCCGCCAATGCCATGTCGGCATAAAGAAAGGAGGAGCTTGACTATCGAACATCTGTTCGTTAGTCTGTAGCCACCTCCTTCTTATACCTGCGTCCCAACCGGAGGCCCGCCCTTTGGAGAACGATGCAGGCAACACAGCTCGAACACGCCATCAGCACGATTCGGGTCCGCTTTGGCAGCCAGGCGCTGACGAGGGCGGGAGAGCTTCCGCCCCCGCAGCCCTGGCCAAGCTGTACCCCACTCGATCGCCTGAGTGGAATCGAAGGCCTGCCTCGCGGCCGGCTCACGCTCCTGACCGGAAGCGGAACCTCCGGCAAGCTAACACTCGCACTGAACCTGCTCGCCGCCGCCACCCGTGAGTTCGCGCACGCGGTGGTCATCGATGCTCGTGGCGACTTCGACCCATGGTCGCTCTCGCCCTTCGATCCGGAGCTGAGCTCATTGACCGTGGTTCGTCTCGATCCCGAACCGTCGGGTGAGGCGGCGACTGCGCTGGCACGCGCTGGCGCGGGCTTCATCCTTTTAATGGGGGAGATCCCAGAGCCTTGGCTCGGGCCGCTGGAGGCAAGCGCCAATCGCTCTGGGACCGTGCTCGTGGGAGTGGTCGATGCTCCCGGGCGCGCCCTCGCCCACGCCTCCAGCCTCAGCCTTGGCTTCTCGCGCATCGACTGGGTATGGGACCGAGGCCAGCTCGTGGGCTTGCGCACGATCACGCGCTGTCTCAAGAATCGGGTCGCGCCACCTCTTGGTGAGTCAGAGCTCGAGATCCGCTACCAGCTCGGAACGCAGCTTCCCTTTGTCACTCCTGTCATCGAGGTGCCGCTTGAAAAGGCAGAGATGGAATGCGTATCTGCTGTGGTCTGACAAATCACCTCGAGCTCGCGAAGCGCTCCGACCTCTATGGCGGCCCTGTCGTCGTCGGCCAGTGGGACGACCACGTCATCGCAGCGTCAGAGGAGGCACTGCCTTTCGGTGTGGCGCCGGGGATGCCGCTCCGTCAGGCCGAGCACCTGTGTCCGCAAGCAACATTTCTCGCGCCCGACCCTGAGGCCGCTTCTCGATTGCGCGAGCTCATCTCATCCGCGCTCTACGATCTTGCGCCGGTGGTCGAGGTCAAGGTCGAAGGCATCGCATGGCTCGATGTGAGCGGCGTCGTCAGGCCGGGCGATTCGATCCGTGAAGCCCGGCGCAGGCTCAGGACCGCGATCGGCCGCGAACCGCGCCTCGGCGTGGGGCCCGGACCTTTCTCGGCACGAGTCGCCGCCACACGTGCGCGCCCAGGGCGTCTCGTGCAGGTTGACGATGCGCGAGCCTTCCTCGCTCCGCTTCCTTCGCGCGAGCTCGCCCTCGATGCTGAGCAGCTCGAGCGACTCGACCTGCTCGGCCTGCGCACGCTTGGTGCGGTGGCTGCGATCGGCCCCCGAGAGCTCGAGAGCCAACTTGGCCGCGAGGGAAGGCACGCCGTCCTGCTCGCACGCGGCTCGGAACCAGACGAGCTCACTCCATGGCGCCCGCCGCAGTTCTCGAGCGCGCATCGCCAGTTCGAGCCGCCGGTGGAAGATCGCGAGGCGCTGCTCTTCGTGTCCCGCGCCCTCTCCGGCGACCTTGCCGATGAGCTGGGCCTGCGCGGCGCCGGCGCGAAGCGTGTGCGCGTGCGACTCGCCTATGAATCAGGCGAGCCCGACGAGCGGTCGTCCTTGGTCCGCCATCCACTCTCGAGCGCAGCCGAGCTGTTCGGGCTCATCGGTGGATGGATCAAAGAGTGGCAGCCCCGGGCACCCATCACCGAACTGTGGATCGAGCTCCCGGTGCTCGAGGCGGCCGGGCGTCGTCAATTGCGGTTGTGGGCGGGCAATGACGGAACGAGCGAGGAGGTCGCCGCCGCCTTCGAGCGGCTGCAGGAACGCCACGGCGATAGCGTCGTGCGTAGGCCGCGGCCGGCCTTCATATCTTCCCCACTCCCCGCCCAGCGCTTCGACTGGGTCTCTTGATGCGACAGCTCAGCCGGGGCCGAGGTACTTCACGTAGCTCTCAGGGCTGTCCAGGAAATGGCGCCACGATCGCACCAGCTCGAGGTCCTCATATGCGACCTTCCTCATCCCCCACTCGCCCACCTCTATCAACGTCGCGCCGGGTGTGGCCGCGATGAGGGGCGAATGGGTGGCGACGATCGCCTGCATCCCCTCCGTTGGTATCTGCGCCAGCAGCGCGATCAAACCCAGGCATGACGAGAACGACAGCGCGGCCTCGGGTTCGTCGAACAGGTACAGGCCAGGATCGACGACCCTTGTCTTGAGCACCTGCAGAAAGGCCTGGCCGTGGCTCCGCGCATGCAGGTCGACGCCTCCAAAGCGGTCGGCCCATAGACTCTCGGGCCCGACCGCGGTGAAGAGCTCGTGCATCTTTTCAGCCCGCAGGAAGAATCCACCCTTCCCGCCTCCCCTCGTGCCGATCAGGCGAAGTGCCCGATCGAGGTTGGAGTCTTCATCTGAAGGCCGCGCGGTCGCCGCCAGGGAGACGTTGCCGCGATGGGCACGAACGTGCCTGGCCCACGCCGCCGCGATGGCCTCGACCAGCGTCGACTTGCCGCTGCCGTTCTCCCCGATGAACATCGTGAGCCCAGACGCCGGCTCGAACCCGTTCTCGGCGAGCTCGCGGACCGCCGGGATCGTGAACGGCCAGCTGTTCATCCGCACCTTCCCGCTGTCGACCTCGATCCGGCGCAGCGGCGCACCCCACAGCGTGGTCATCGGTCAAATCTTCTCAAGACGCCTCGGCCTGTGACCCGCCTCCTCTCGCCTCCAGGCGCGGTCGAGCTCACGCTGGCCGCCGACGGCTCACCCGCATTCGTGTCCGGTGCGCTCAGCGGCGCCATCGACCCAATCGCACGTTGGAAGGTCGAGACCGAATGGTGGAATCGGCTGGTCGTCCGCGAGTACTGGAAAGTGGTGGTGGGCAGCAACCTGCTCTGCGAGCTCTACCACGACCTCGATCGCGACCAGTGGTTCGTTGAGCGGATCTATGACTAGAAGGGCAGCGGGACCAGGTCGGGCTCTGTCCATTCCGCCCGGGCTTCGGGTGTGAACATCGCCTCGCGGCGCCAGTGCCGGAACGGCAGTGCTGGATCGAGCAGCATCGGATACGCCTCGAGGAAAGCCTCGAAGTCCTGTATCTCTGGCTTGTTCGCGACCGCATGAGCGACCAGGCGCACCCAGAAGCGGGTCATGGTGTCGTGGTAGCGCGCGGCGTGGCCATTTTTTGCCGCGAAATGCTGGATCCCCTCCGCCACCCTGGTCTCGGCTGCCGCCAGGCCATGGCGGCGCACCATCAGCCACGCCAGGCGCAGGTGGTCGCGGTGATGGAAGTCCGAGTTCGGCAGCTCGGCGCTGAAGAAGGCGTGCAGGAACTCGTCGTCGGAGAGCATCGTCAAACCTCCCTGGCCGCAAAAGCGCCAGAAAAACAAAAACGCCCGGGCGTCTTGCCCAGGCCGTTGAAGAGCATAACCCGCGCCGCTGCCGGCGGCAACGGGCTGTCAGAAGCAGCTCGGGTCCAAAGGTGAGGCCTTACGTCGAGCTCCACTGCCATTCCAACTTCTCCTTCCTCGACGGCGGCTCGCATCCCGCCGAGCTGGCCAAGCGCGCCGCCGAGCTGGAGATGCCGGCGCTCGCCATCACCGACACCGGCGGAGTCTATGGCGCGGTCAGGTTCCTGCAAGCCTGCCGCAAGGTCGGCGTCAAGCCGTTGATCGGCGCCGGCCTGGAGGTCGACGGAGCCGAGCTCGTCTTGATCGCCCGCAACCTGCAGGGATACTCCAACCTCTGCCGGCTCCTCAGCCTCGCCCACGCCGACCAGCCCAAGGGCGAGGCGCGGGCCCCTCTGGCCACCGTCGCCGAACATCGAGACGATCTCTTCTATCTCAGCGCCACCGACGACGAGCATCGACTGCGCGGAATCCAGGAGACGCTGGGCAAAGAAAACGTGTTCAGCGAGCTCCACCACCACCTTCGTCCTGAGGACTCATGGGTGCTGGAAGGGCGCGCGGAGATGGCGAAGCGATGCGGCGCTCTGGCCGTGGCCACCAACGTCGTCCACTATCACGCTCGCGAGCGGAGGCAGCTTCACGACGTGCTGGTCGCTATCCGTCATCGCGCCACCCTCGATGAGGCGCGCTCGTTCCTCTTTCCAAACTCCGAGCACTGCCTCAAAGGCGGTGACGATATGCGTCCGCTGTTCAAGGGCCATGCCGAGGCGCTGGCCACGCCCTGGGAAATCGCCGGCCAGTGCGACCTCGAACTCGACTTTCGCAAGGTCCGCTTCCCCGGCTACCCGGTCCCCGAAGGCGAGACCCCATTCTCGTTTCTGTACAAGCTGTGTTTCGAGGGCGTGCGGGCGCGCTACCGACCGATCACGTTTGCGGTCACGCAGAGGCTCCAGCGCGAGCTGGAGGTGATCGAGAAGACCGGCCTGGCCGAGTTCTTCCTGATCAACTGGGACCTGATGCGATTCGCACGCGAGCACGGCGTGCCGGGCCAGGGACGTGGGTCGGCCGCCGACTCGATCGTCGCTTATGTGCTCGGGATCACACGCGTCGACCCCATCGAGCACAACCTCCTCTTCGAGCGGTTCCTGCACGAGGAGATGACGAGCACGCCCGACATCGACATCGACTTCTCGACCGAGCACCGTGAGCAGGTGATCCAGTACGTCTACAACAAGTACGGATGGGAGCGGACCGGGATGGTCTGCAATGTCGTCACCTTCCAGCCGCGGATGGCGATCCGGCAGGTGGGCAAGGCGCTTGGCTTCTCAGCCGAGCTGGTCGACCGGCTGGCCAAAGGCGTCGACCGATGGTTCACCGAAGACGTCGAGGACTCGATGACGGGCGCGGTGCCACCACCCGACATGAGGCCGCAGAGCTGGCAGCAGTTCCTGCAGCTGTGCCGCGAGGTGCAGGACTTCCCTCGTCACCTCTCCATCCACAACGGCGGGATGCTCGTCACCGGCCAGCCGCTGGTCGACATCGTGCCGGTCGAGCCGGCGACGATGGAGGGACGCCGTGTCGTCCAGTTCAACAAGGACGACGTCGAGGACCTCGGCCTCATCAAGATGGACATGCTCGGGCTGAGAACGCTCTCGGTCGTCGCCGAGGCGCTCGAGCTGATTCGAGACAAGACGGGCGTCAGGCCTGACCTGGACCAGCTGCCGCTGAACGACCCGCAGGTGTTCGAGATGTGCAGCCAGGCGGACACCATCGGCGTCTTCCAGATCGAGTCACGGGCGCAGATGCAGACCCTTCCCCGCACTCGCCCGCAGAGCTTCAATGACCTCGTGGTCGAGGTCGCGATCATCCGGCCGGGGCCGATCCAGGGCAACGCGGTGCATCCATACATCCGCCGCAAGCAAGGCCGCGAACCGGTCACATACGCCCACCCGCTGCTGGAGCCGATTCTCAAGGACACGATGGGCGTGATCCTCTATCAGGAGCAGATCATCGAGATTGCGATGAGGGTCGCGGGCATGTCGCCGAGCGGTGCGGACATGTTCAGGCGGGCGATGACGCGCCACCTCAACCACGTCGAGATGTCGTCGCTCGAGGGCGACTTCGTCGATGGCTGCCTCGCCAACAAGGTGCCGCGCGAGGTCGCCGACATGCTTTTCGCCGCGGTGCAGGGCTTCGCGGTGTACGGGTTCTGCCGATCCCACGCCGCCGCCTTCGCGCGGACGGCGTATGAGACCGCATGGCTGAAGCTCAATCACGCCGTCGAGTTCGGCTGCGGCCTGCTCAACAACCAGCCGATGGGGTTCTATCACCCGAGCGTGCTGGTCGAGGACCTGAAGCGCCATGGGGTGACGGTGCTGCCGGTGGAAATAAACCGTTCAGACGTGCGCTGCCTCCCCGAAGCGCTCACTGAATCCACACGTTTGGCGCCTAACGTGCCTAATGGCGCCGCGGCCGAAAACGGGCAGTCCCCTGCTGGGCCCTCCCTGTTGTCCGGTTCCCTCCCCCAACCGGCCGACCTGCGGCCAGGGTATGGAAATTTCGAAATCCCCACAACCCAGGTTGTTAAGACCCACGGCATGCGCATCGGGCTCAACTACGTCCGCGACCTCGGCGAGGACGGACGCAAGGCCATCGTCGCCGAACGCGAGCGTGGCGGCCCCTACACCTCCTTCGACACTTTTCTCTATCGCCTTCTCGGCGGCCCCATCGGCCCCCGCGCCGTGCGCAACCTCGTGATGGTGGGCGCCTTCGACGGTCTCGGCCGGCCCCGGCGCGATCTGCTGTGGGGCTGGCAGGAGCGATGGCACGGCCGGGGCCTGCGCAAGGGAATCCATCCCCAGTCAGAGCTGAAGCTCCAAGCAACCTCCCCCCCGCTGCCCGAGCTCGACGACTTCGACGTCAATCAGCTCGAGTACCGCATCTCCGATCTCTCGACCGGACACCACCTCATCCACTTCTGTAGGGAGCGCCTGGACCAGCTCGGCGCTCTCCCGAGCGACAAGCTTCCATCGATTCCCACCGGGAGAACTGTCAGGGTGGCCGGTCTCGTGATCACACGTCAGGCGCCGTCGACCGCGAAGAAGATCCGCTTCTTCACGTTGGAGGACGAGTTCGGCCAGGTCAACGTGACCATCAAACCCGACGTCTACGACCGCTACCGGCAGGTCGCGAATCGCCAGCCCATCCTGGTCATCGACGGGATGATGCAGAGGCAGGATGGCGTCTGGTCGGTCCTCGCCTCTCACATCGAGGCCCTCGAAGGCGTACCAAGACCCCATCAGCGGTCGCATGACTACCGATGAGACCATGATCTCCGCTGATGTCGAGCAAGCACTGGGAGGAGCATGCCAATGACTGGGCCGCGTGGGCTCGCCGGCCTGACTTCGACTCCTATTGGCTATATGCCCGCCACTTCTTCGAGCTCTTGCCTTCTGCGGGAGCGCGCACGCTGGAGGTCGGTTGCGGCGAAGGTCGCGTCAGCCGTGACCTGGCGGCGCGCGGCCATCGCGTCACTGCGGTAGACACTTCTCCGACCCTCATCCAGCTGGCCTGCGACGCTGGCGGGTCGATTGCGTACGCACGATGCGATGCCGCGGCTCTGCCTTTCCAAGATCAGACCTTCGACCTGATCGTGTTCTACAACTCGCTGATGGACTTCGACGACATGGAAGCCAGCATCGCCGAGGCGGGGCGCGTCCTCCGGTCAGGCGGGTTTCTCTGCGCCTCGATCACCCATCCACTGCAGGACGCCGGCAAGTTTGATTCGCCCAGCGGAGACGCTCGGTTCATCATCGAGGGCAGCTACCTCGGTGAGCGGCGTGCCTTCGATGCCCAAGTTGAGCGCGATGGCTATGCGATGCATTTCAAAGGCTGGGCCTATCCGCTCGAGACATATATGCGGGCTCAGGAGAAGGCCGGCTTGATGATTCAGGCGATTCGCGAGCCGCGGCTGGATTCCACCCCGCCATCGTTGGACCCGGGTGGCGAGCGCTGGCGCAGGATCCCACTTTTTCTCATGTGGCGAGCGGTCAAGGCCTAGAGACTCTTACTTTCTGTAGCCAGGCATGGGTCCTTTGCGCCAAGCTATTGAGTTGCAGACTCATCGCAGCAACCCCAGAGGAAGGCCAAATGTCAATCGGCAGAGAAATCGAAGACATCGCGCGGGACCTGATCAAGCACCAGCACGACCACCCTCCCGTCCGCGACCTCAACCGAGAATTCGACCGCAGGCTCAAGTTCACCGATCGCGTCGCCTCGGATTTCGCGCGCCTTGTCGGCAGCTGGGTCTTCGTTCTCGCGCAGCTCGGCCTGATGCTGGTCTGGATCATCCTCAACGCTATCGGGTTCCTTCGCCACTGGGATCCGTATCCATTTCTCTTCCTCAACTTCGTCTTCACGCTCGAAGCTGCGATCTGGGTTTCGGTGGTACTGATGGCATTGAACAGCCAGGCCGACCGCGACCGCCTGCGCGCGCAAAACGAGTTCGAGCTCAACGTCAAGGCCGAAGAAGAGGTCAAGGCGCTGATGAACCACCTGATGCACCAGGACGAGATCCTGCTGCAGATCGTCAACCGCCTCGACCGCGGCGATCGCGAGATGAAGAGGCTTGCCCGGCGGCTCGAGCAGGCGCTCGAGGCTAACGCGGAGGCTCCACGACCTCCGCAGGCGCCTCAGGCTCCGCCTCCACCGCCTCAGTCGCAGTCGACGCCTGCGACCACGCCGCCCGAGCCTGAGCGATCGCTCGGGCTCCCAACTCCCTGACGGTCGACGCGATCAGGTCGACGTCCTCTTCGCGTGTCCGCCAGTTGACGATCGCAGGCCGGAACGCGACCTTGCCGTCGTACACCGTGGCCCCGAAATAGACCCGCCCGTCGTCCAGCACCATCTCGCCGACGCGGCGGTTGAGGTCGTCGAGCTCGTCACTCGCAATCCCGGGAGGCCGATATCGAAAGCAGATGACGTTCAGGGAAACGTCCGCCAGGCGTTCGAGGTCCGGCGCGCCATCGACCTGCTCGCCGACCCGCTGAGCAAGCCGTAGGTGACGTTCGATCATCGAGCGAATGCCGTTGCGGCCGTACGCCCGCAACGTCGCCCATACGGCGAGCGATCTCGCGCGCCTGGACATCTCCGGGCCGAGGTTGCCGAACGCAGCTCGCGACATTGCGTCATTGCCGAGGTACGACGCGCTCGCGCCAAATGCGCCCGCCAGATACTTCCCGTCGCGAACGAAGGCATAGCCGGAGTCATACGGGACGTTGAGCCACTTGTGTCCGTCGACGGCCACCGAGTCGGCGTGATCCAGTCCTTCGACCAGGTGGCGCGTGAGCGGCGAGGCGGCCGCGAACAATCCGAAAGCGCCATCAACGTGCACCCACGCTCGATGCTTGCGCGCGAGCGCAACGATGTCGGCAAGCGGGTCGAAGTCGCCGGTGTTGACGTCGCCCGCGTTGGAGACGATCACCACTGGCTCAGCGTCGTGCTCACGCAGAACCGACGCCATGGCATCGAGGTCGATCCGTCCGGCGCCGTCGCGCGACATAGTCCGCACCCGGTCGCGTCCGAGCCCGAGCATCGCGATCGCCTTCAGGGCGCTGGCGTGGATGTAGCCGCTCGACAGGATCGTCATCGGCGGCAAACCGCTCAGGCCGTGGGCTTCGACATCGACGCCCTGCTGGAGCCCCCACCATCGGCGCGCGGCCGCGAGGCCGGCGAAGTTCGCCATCGTCGCACCGGTCGTGATCACCCCACTCCATTCGCCGGGTAGGCCGAAGAGATTCTTCAGCCAGGCAACGCTGACCTGTTCCAGGCGCGCCGCAAACGGCGAGCTGATCCAGTTGTAGGCATTCTGGTCCAGGGTCGAAGCCAGCCAGTCGGCCCCGAGCGCGGCCGGCGTGCCTCCGCCCATCACAAAGTGAAAAAAGCGCGGGCCTGCAGAACGCGTGCTGCCTTTATCCGCGGCCTCGACCAGCTCGCCGAGAGCTCCGAGCGAACCGATGCCCTCATCGGGCAGATCCATCTCGCGAACGACGTCATTGGTTCGCGGGCGAACCAGCGCGTCGTCGATGCCGGCCAGATATGCCTTGGCCTCCTTTGCGGCAAGGTCGAGGGCAGCAGCGATGTTGGCATGATCGGACAGCGGGTCCGGCACGCCCGACAGGCTACTACGCCCCGACTCAGACCTTGTAGACGGAGTACTCGCCATTGGAATAGACGAGCGTGCCGTGAAGGCGCCAGTAGTCCTGGTTCGCGCTTCGCGGCTGCGCGAGCTCCTGCGGGCCGATCAGAACGTACGTGACTCCATAACGGTCGACCAGGTCAGGGGTGTTCTGAGCCCCCCGCAGAATCGCTACCTCGTCGATCGACTTCTGCTGGTAGTCGCGCAGGCCATACGTCCAGAGCCACCCCTGGAATCCGCTCATCACGCGTCGCCCGGCGAGGGTCGGGATGGGGCTGTTGTGCTCATCGGCGAGAGCGAACACGGCATCCGTGGGCGTGTTCTGCCGCACCCAGGCCGCCACTTGCAGGCCCTTGGTGTCGGTGAACTGGTAGGAGCTCACCGTGGGGTCGGAGGCACGAACCAGGTCGGCGGCACCTGACAGGCCGAGGACGACGAGGAGCGCCGCCGCCACCACCGCCCTGCCCGGCCAGCTCTTGATGATTCCCGCGATCAGGCCGCCGACCATAATGCTGCCAAGCAGCGCCCAGAAGATGAAGAACTTGGTGTTGTCCCAGTCCCAAGGCTGGAGCACGACGATGTTGGGGACCACGAACCACAACCACATCGGCGCGAACCACTTCCCAAATCGAGTCGGAAACCAGCGCTGCGCGAAATGCGCGGCGACAAGCAGCGGGATGAAGAGGGACGTGTTCTTGATCCAGAACCACACCCAATCCACCGGAAACGAGAGCACGCCGTCCCGCTGCCAGTCGGTGTACGACAGCCACCCCACCTCGACGCAATAGCTGCTCGTAGCCTTGATGCCTGACGCCGTGAGCATCCCCACCGGGATGCTTGCTCCCTGTCCGCAATAGCTGTTGTTGAACGGCGGCCACATCCAGATCAAGACCGGCACCGCCAGCAACAGGGCGGGGATGTAGAAGGCCAGCCACTCGCGCCGCCAGTTGAAGATGGCCCAGAACACGCTCAGGGCGACGACAGTGCCATAGGCGTGCACATGGAAGGCGGGCATGAGACCGGCCACCGCGCCCGCAAACAGGAAGGCACGCCAATCCCCTCGCTCACGAACTGCCAGCCACACGAGCACCAGGACGATCAGGGCGAGGCTGAAACCGAACACCGTGGAGCGCTGTGGCACCAGGTAGGCGAGAACCGGGTTGAGCCACTGGAAGTTGAGGTCGCGGTTGAGCGTGTACTCGCGTGGCAGGTGGGCCAGGACGCCGATGCCACTGTGCAAAATGTCGCCCACCAGGTAGTAGAAGCCGAGACCGCCGCTCAGGAGGAACACGAAGACCGCGATGGCCGCGGCAGCCCGGCTGCCCGTGAATCTCGCTGCGGCCAGGTAGAAAACCGCTGGGAAGGCGAGCCCCAACAGCCCCGAGGTGACCACCAACGCGGATGTCAGCGAGCTGCCGAGTGGGACGAGGTTGGCGGCGAGGAAGTCGATCATGAACGGGTAGCCGAGGTTGTTGCCAGGGTCGATCGGGTACTGCGGCGGGAAGTTGTGGCCGTATGCGAAAGAGCCGGCGAACGTTAGGTGCGCCGCCCAGTCCCCCCAGATGTTGACGTAGCCGGCCCACAGGCCCGCCGGCTTGTAGACATACGCCTGCTGCAGGAAATGCACGGTCCAGGCGCCACAGACCAGGAAGACGGCGGCCACCGGCCACGGATGCCCAGCGCTCCGCACGGGCGCTGCCCAACGCGCCGCGGCGTCGGATATGTCTTGCGCTACGAGATCGCGGTGGGCGAACGCGGCGCCCGCTCCGGCGCCGACGGCGACGGCGAGACCGGCGATCACCGTGCCCAACGTCACATCGCGCACGATCATCGAGAGCGCGAAGGTCGCGATCGAGACCGCCATCGTGCCCAACACGGTGCCGAAAGCGATCCGCTCCTCCAGGTTGAGCGCGATCCCGCTCAGGTAGGTAATGCCGAACCCAGCGACAACGCAGCCCACCAGGAGGATCGCGGGCGCGCCGACGAGCAGACCGATGACAACGATGATGATCAGTCCGGCGCCGGCAAGGATCAGCCTGCCGGTTGGACCGGCGACCGCCGCCGCCGGTTGGGCTGCGCCCTCCACCCCTCTACCTCAGCTCCAGCACCATAGCTGCGGTTCCGAAGGCGGCAGGCTCTTGCAGTTGACCAGCCACATCTTGGGGCCCCAGATCGGAGTGCCCGGACCGGGATCGTTGGCGGAGATCGAGATCGGCAGCGCGGTCCAGAGCGGATAGAAGTAGAAAAACGCGGCGACCGTGATGCCGAGGTGCGCGACCAGGACCCTGCGCCCCACAGGCCGGAAATTCGTGGCGATGTGGGCGAGAACGAACGCCAGCGCCAGGATCATGAAGATCAGGCCGCCGAACATGTGGTACATGAACAGCACCCTGCTGATGTGAGACCAGGGCAGGTACTGGGTGACGAAACCAAGCAGGATCACGGTGGCGGGGAAGCTGCGGTGCCGGATGATGAAATACGGCAGCGACACGACACACGGGAGGCTCGTCCACCAGATCCATGGATTGCCAAGGTCCTCGATCCTCGCGATGAGCGCCTGCCCCGTCCAGTGGTCGATGCCGAGGTTCGTGTACTCAGCGTAGTAGAGGACCGGCCTCGACAGGAAAGGCCACGACCACCACGGGGAGCCGTATGGGTGCGTGGCGGTCAGGTTCGCGTGATAGCGATACGACTGCACCTGGTAGTCGACGAGGTCGGCCAGGTTGTGAAACTGCCCGCGCGCGAAGAACGGGTACCACGACTCGACGTAGATCGCGAGCGGGATCGCAACCAGCGCGACGGCGGCGATCGTGATGTACGTGCGCCAGTACAGGCCGTGTGGTATCGCGGGGCCGTCCCCTCTTCCCCACGACCAGATGGGATCTCCGGCCGGTCCGATATGAACGTCCACATGCCTGCGAATGGCACGTGTGACCAGTAGAAAGACGATCGTCGTCCAGGCCGCGAGAACGATCCACTTCGATGCGATGCCGACACCGAGGGTTATGCCCAGCAGCACGAGGGTCACGAGCGATGCGGCGGGCGTGCGGCTCTGGATGTGGACCAGGTAGAGGATGTACGCGAGGAGGATGAAGAAAATCGGGAAGATGTCGATCATCCCGATGCGCGATTGCAGGAAGAACATCCCGTCGAAGCAAACAAACGTCGCCGCCGCGATCGCGAAGAGGCGGTTCGGCCACAGCCGCCTTGCGAGCAGGTACATCAAGGGCACGCACAGGGTCCCGAAGATGCACACGGCGATCCGCCAGCCAAATGTGTTGAAACCAAGGTCGATGTAATCGCCCTTGGCGTCCTGGAAGTTGGCCCGATACCAGCCGTAGCCCCACTCGCCCCCGGCGATCATCAGCTTGGCGAGAGGCGGCTCAGGGTCGAAGTAGTTGTACTTGCACTGGGCCGTCGAGGGTTGACACGTCTCCATGCCCTTGACGTCGTTGTATGCGTCGACTGGGAAGTAGATCTCGTCGAAGACCTGTCCGTTGGGCGGCGACAGGACGCCGTTGCCGTCCGGGTATCCGCGGTTGAACGGATAGGCAAGGCCACAGATCGTTCCTGGGTTGCCCTGAGCATCGATGGGCGTGTTCGGCACGCAGTTCGTGATCGCCTCGCCCTGGAAGGGATGCAGGAAGAAGTCGGGCATGATCGGGCTGTAGAAACGAAGCACGAACGCAACCACGGTGAAGGCGAGGATGGCAATCGCGTCCCAGCGGTCGAAGTAGATGGGACGCACGCGCTCGTCGCTCTCGACAGACTCCGGCTCCGACGGACCCAGGACCCCCAGCCGCTCCGTGGTCACCGTCGCCGCTTTCGACGCCGGCCTCCGCCTTGGTTCTGTCCCATCCGGTACGGCAGCCGCGAGGTGATCTCCCATGAAGCGGCGTCCGCATCGGGCACGGGCATCGCGATCGTGTCTTCGTAGAAAAGCCGCGAGCCCAGCTTCTTCTTGATCAGCGCGAGCTCATCGTCGTCGCCACGTACGCGCACGAAGAGGGCGGGCTTATCGAGCAGGGGCTTGTAGATCCGCGCGACATTCGTGTGTCCCTTGTCCTGGAACTGGATTTTGAGCGGCTGCACCTTCACGCCTCGAATGCTCTCGTAGTCGATGACGATGTTGGAGAAAAGCGTCGAGACCTTGAGGCCGTTCTCCTGGGGTTCGACGTAGCTGCGCCATCGATAAACCATGAAGGCGCCCCCCAGTAGAAGACCCACCGGGGCGTAGAAGAGCCAGATGACGTTCCCTGAGCCGATCGGCTGGCGCGAATAGATCACCACCGCCACGGCGAGCACGCCAACCACGACCAGCAGGCCGGCGTAGAACCTCTGCCAGCGCCACAGCTCCTCCGCGTAGAGGATCCGCTGGCGCCCCTTGGCCGTGTGAGTGCCGTTCGAGCTCAAGCTACTGATTATCGCTGCCCGACCACGCCCGACTCCGCTCCACAGCGCGCCGCCACTCGGCCTGCAGGGTTTCCGCCTGGTCTCGAGACATGGCGGGTTCGAACTCGCGGTCGAGCTTCCATAGGCCGGAGAGATCGGCGTCGGTCCACGCACCCGTGCCGAGACCGGCCAGGAAGGCCGCCCCCAAGGCTGTCGTCTCGGTCTGGCGCGGCCGCCAGACCGGAATGCCAAGCAGGTCGGCCTGGAACTGGCAGAGGACGTCCATGACCGCCGCGCCGCCGTCCACGCGCAGCTCGGTCAGCGGCCGGCCGGTGTCGCCCTCCATGGCCACGACCACGTCCTTGGTCTGGTAGGCCATTGCTTCCACCGCGGCGCGCACCAGCTGCGCCCGCCCGCTGCCACGCGTGAGCCCTAGGATCGCGCCGCGCGCGAAGGGGTCCCAGTACGGAGCGCCGAGGCCCGCAAACGCGGGGATCATGAAGACCCCGCCTGCGTCGGGGACGGACGACGCGATCGGGCCCGCCTCCCCGGCGCTGGCGATGATGCCGAGCCCATCCCGAAGCCACTGCAGCGCGGCACCGGTGATGAAGATGGCCCCCTCGAGCGCATAGCTGAGAGTTCTCTCTCGACGCCACGCCACCGTGGTCAACATCCCCGAGCGCGAAGGCACGCGCTCGCCGCCCGTCTGCACGAGCACGAACGAGCCCGTCCCGTACGTGTTCTTCGCCATGCCCACGGTGGTGCATGCCTGGCCGAACAGCGCTGCCTGCTGGTCACCGGCGATTCCGGTGATGGGAGCTGCAATACCGCCGAATGCCTCGGGGTCGCTCGTCGAGATCGGCCCGCTCGAGTCGCGCACCTCGGGGAGGTTGGTCAGGGGAACACCGAAGAGCTCGGCCATCTCATCGCTCCACTCCCCGCGGCCGATGTCGAACAGCAGCGTGCGCGACGCATTCGAGGCATCCGTCACGTGGTCGCGGCCCGCAGAGAGCCGAGCCACGAGCCAACTGTCTACCGTCCCCATCGCGGCGTCGACGGCTCCAGGCACATGTCGCAAGGCCCAGGCCACCTTCGTGGCGGTGAAATACGGATCGATCACGAGCCCCGTCACCTCGCGCACGCGGTCCTCGTGTCCCGCCTCGCGAAGGCGGATACATTCAGCCGCAGTCCGCCGGTCCTGCCACACGATCGCGCGGCTAAGCGGCCTGAGCGTGTGCCGATCCCACACCACCAGCGTCTCGCGCTGATTTGTGATCCCGATCGCTACGACTTCGCGCGGGCCGGCGCCTGCGGCCGCAAGAGCCTGCCGTGCGCTGTCCTGCACCGCGGACCAGATCTCATTGGCGTCGTGCTCCACCCAGCCCGGGTGCGGGAAGTGCTGCGTGATCTCTGCGTAGCCTTTGCCTCGGACCAGGCCGTCCATCCCGACCGCGACCGATGTCGCGCCCGTCGTCCCCTCGTCGAGGCTGAGAACGACGCGGCGATCAGTCAACTTATGTGGCGGCGGGTTTCCAGGTGCGGTTCAGGCTGCCGCTCGCGTAGCCCTCGAGGTCGAGAGAGACGAACTTGTACCCGGCTGCGCGCAGCGCGTCCACGACCTGCTCGCGATTCGCAAGGAGGCGCGCGATCTCCGCGGGCTCGACCTCGATGCGCGCGACATCGCCGTGATGGCGCACCCGCACCTGAGTGAATCCAAGGGCTTTGATGGACGCTTCGGCCGACTCGATCTGGCGCAGGGCCTCGACTGTGACCTCGGTGCCGTGCGGTATACGCGAGGAGAGGCAGGCGAAGGACGGCTTGTTCCAGTTGGGCAGTCCTAGGCGGCGAGCAGCGGCGCGAATCTCGGCCTTCCCCATCCCCGCCTCGAGCAAGGGGAAGCGGACGCCTCGGCGCACTGCAGACCCGTGGCCCGGCCGATGGCCATCGGCATCGTCGGCCGTGGCTCCGTATGCGATGTGGCGCAGCCCGAGGTCGCGTTGGACGGGCTCGAGCGTTTCGAACAGCTCTTCTTTGCAGTGGAAGCATCGATCCGGATTGTTGCGTCGATACGCCTCGAGCTCGACCTCGCTTGTCGACACCTCGACAAGGCGCGCGCCCAGCCGCCTGACCAGGTCGCGCGCCTGCTCCTGTTCGGATTCGGGATACGCCGGCGAGCTTGCCAGCACCGCGACCGCGCGCTGACCAAGCTCGTCGAGCGCGACCTTCAACAGGAGCGACGAATCGACGCCACCCGAATAGGCCACGAGCACGGAGGAGAGCCCGCGCACGATTGCGCGTGCGTCATTCAGCCTGGTTTCGTCGTAGCGGTCGAGCTGGATCATCCTTCCAGCGACAGACTAGCTGGCTCGGGCTTCGGAAGGCTCCATCGCCGTCGTGCCGCACCACGCCTCGTAGTCGATGAGCTCGTGCACGGTCGGGTTGTCGCCGCACAGGGGGCAAGCCTTGCTGTGGGGCAGCTTGAGCTCGCGGAAGCTCATGTCCTCGCCCTCGAAGAGGAGGTACCGGCCCAGCATCGGGCGCCCGATGTTCAAGAGGTACTTGATCGTCTCGAAGGCCATCATGCTGCCGATGATCCCGGGCAGGACGCCGAACACGCCTGCCTCGGCGCAGCTCTGCACCTCGCCCGGGGGCGGCGGCTCAGGGAAGAGGCAGCGGTAGCAGCCCGTGCCCTTGGCGGCATCGAACAGCGCCAGCCGGCCCTCGAAGCGAAGGATGCTGCCGTGCACGAGGGGCTTGGCCTGGAAGTAGGCGGCGTCGTTGGCGAGGTAGCGCGTCGGGAAGTTGTCGGTGCCGTCGACGATGATGTCGTAGGGCTTGAATAGGCGCATCGCAGTCTCGGAGTTGAGGTGCTCGTTGATAGGCACCACCTCGACGTCGGGGTTGAGGTTGCGAAGGGTTTCGGCCGCCGACTCGACCTTCAGGCGGCCGATGTCGTCCGTCCCGTGGAGCAGCTGGCGCTGGAGGTTGGAGGCGTCAACGCGGTCGAAGTCGACCACCCCGATCTTGCCCACCCCGGCCGCCGCCAGGTACATGCCCGCAGGCGAGCCGAGGCCCCCGGCGCCCAGAAGCAGGACGCTTGAGGACAGCAGCTTGCGTTGGCCGGCGCCACCGACCTCGGGCAGGATGAGGTGGCGGGCGTAGCGGGCGACTTGATCGGGCGTGAAACCCTTTGCGGGGGACATCTGCAAGTCACTATACCCAGGGTCGCTTGCCTCTTATTCCTATAGTGAGAGGGCGCGTGGAAACTGAATACCTAGACGAAGAACAGGTGATCGCCCTGTACAACAAGGTCCGCACGGGCAAGCGAACCTGGCCGACCGGGATCTGGACCTCACCCGCCGCCCTCCAGTACGCCGTGACCATCTTCGACTACTGGATCCACAACGTCATGGGCTGGAAGGGGTGGCCGGACGCCAGGGGCAAGGTCACGCCCGCCCTCCTGGAAGAGCACCGCCTGGCTGACCTGGTCGAGGGCGTCTTCGTGCCGGAGTTCGGGGACGACTGGCTCGACTTCGAGATCGTCCTCAACGAGAGCATGCGCCTGTCCGAGGACGAGGCCTGGGCGCCGGATGTCGCCGACCGCCAGGAGCGCGTCGAGTCGGCTTTCGAGCACGCCTTCGAGCAGCTCATCGGTTCGACCAAGCAGCAGCCGAAGCTCCTGCCCACCTACCACCGCTTCCGCAACCACCTGCTGCGTATGTGGAGCGCATTCCAGGAGGCCCAGGCCGAGCACGACAAGGCGGAAAGGGAGTCGGCCGAACGATTCTGGGCGCCCCTTCGCCTGGTGCGCAGCACGCGCGGGCGGGAGGCGGAGGCGTGGTCGATCGTAAATGTCGACGATGAGCGCCGGGGCGAGGTCACGGTGATCTGGGGAGAGCCGCACCCGTACTGCCTGGTCGTGCTCGACGACGCCATCGAGGTGGGCGGCTGGGAGCAGGTGATCTACCGGCTCGAGCAGGAGATCCTGGTGGAGGAGCCGGGGGTGGTCAGCTACGCCGTGTGGCACAAGGGTTTCGTCGGCGAGTACTACCGCTGCGCGGATTGCGGAGAGCTTCACAGCCAGTTCGACGAGGACGCCGGCAAGGAGCTTCGCCTGGACGACCTCGAGCCGCCCGACGAGCCCTAGGCTTTCACCTCCCAGCTTGTGGGGAGGTCGACGTCGCCGAAGGCGGCGCCGGGTGGGGGACTCGAGCTACCCGCCGCCTTCCACGGTCATCGAGTAGTTTTTGCCCTCCCAGCCGGTGACGTAGTGCGCCGTCCAGGCGAGCTCCGACCCGGGCGCGAGCTTGTTGGACGGGACCTCGGCGACCCACACGCCTAGGGTCGTGTCCACCGCCTCCGCCTCGCTGAACGTCTTCCAATCGTCGAAGGTGTAATGCACAGCGCCCGGCCGCGGCAGCTGTACGCGCAGCCGGCGGCCCGCCGCGATGCGCGTGATCTGGTGCTTGTGCGACCAGACAAAAGGAGGCGCCTGCTGCGGGCCTTCTGTGTAACGCCGCCTGGCGGGCATGACGATGTCCGGAAATCCGCCCAGGGCGATCGTGACCAGCAGCTCCAGGTACTCCGCATGCGCCCAACCGAGCGGCGACACCGAGCCCGTCGCCTTGCCGAAGTAGAGCCCCCGGCTCGGAACGTCCTCTCCGTCCCAGACCTGCTCCGGGAGCATCGAGCCGAGACCGGCAAAGCCCTCCAGCGTCCGCACCATCTCGGCGGCCGGCAGGCCCATGGAGAAGAAATGCCTGGCGCGCTCGCCGGTGAGCACCGGCCATGGGCGTCCTTTGCCGCTGCCGTCCCAGGCCGAGCCATCGTCGTGCTCGCCGTAGAGATCGCCCACGTATCGGCGCCAGGACGGCCCGGCCGGCAGGCTGACCTTGAGCACCGCGTCGACGCTCTGCAGGCTCCGCAGGATCCGCTCGTCCTTCGGCCTGCGCAGGCCGTACCTGACCAGCTCGAGAAACTCGGGCGCGATCGCGCCGGTCGTGGGGCGGTGGTCTGGATCGCCCGCGAGGCGAACGTACTGACCGCCCGGGGTCGAGCACCAGGTTTCGACACGATCGTTCCAGTAGTCCGCGACCGTGCGCAGGTGACTCGCGGCCACATGCTCGCCCGCTTCGTGCGCAAACTCACCGGCCACGATGAGGGCGGCGATGCAGGCAGCGAGAGTCGACGGCGAAAGCCCGCCGAGGTCCTCCCAGCGGTCGAGCTGCGTGAGCGGGCCCTCGCGAATGATGAACTGCGCCGCGGGGCGGACCATGACCGGGTACGGGTCATGGTCGAGACAGCCCGCGACACCGAGCCGCCACGCCAGGAGGATCGGAAGGGCGACCTGGTCGAGCTCGGTCGACGTCCAGTGCGGGGTCCCATCCATGAACCAGTTCTGGAACCAGGCGCCGTCGGCACGCTGGCGCGACTGCAGATGGCGGAATGCGCGAAGGGCCGCGGCGGTGTCGCCGGCGTCTAGCAAAGCCGTCGCGATGCGGCACAGATCGCGCGGCCAGACGAGGTGATAGATCTGGTTGCCGTTGTGGTTCGACTCGCCCCATGGGGCCGCCGGCGAGGCCACGAACGCACCGGCGTGCGATTTGTCCTCCAGGCAGCGAAGCACCGCGAGTGAGGCCTGCGCGAGCATTCCTTCGTCGCCGCTCACCTTGCTGAGAGCGGGCGGCAGGTCGGGCAGCGCGCGCCACGCGCGCTCGAATGCGTGGCGCACGTTGCCCGAGCCTTTCTGCAGCGCGGTGCGCGCCACCTCCTCCGCGTCCGCGCGCGTGTGCGCGAAGCCGATGGCGATCTGGAACGACCCGGCGCGGATGCCGATCTCCGCGCCGACAGCCACGTTGCCCGGTCCCGCGCGCTCATACGTATGCGTGAGGGAGCCGTCCCCGTCATGGAGGTCGATCTCGAGGTCCGAGCTCCGGTAGTAGCCAACGGTGGCTTTGGCGAATGGACCGACGATGCAGATCCATATGTCCTGCTGTCGCAACAGAAGCGCGGGCGGATGCGTATCGAGGACCTGGCCGAAGTTGCCCTCGGTTCCCGGCTGCCAGTGTGCCGATGCCTGCATGTAGAGGCGGACGTCGGGCAGCTCGGGCGTGAAGGTGGCCGCGATGAGCAGGGCGTTCTCGTCGGGGTCGGAGAAGAACTCCTTGGTCAGGCGATATTCGTGGTGGGTGCTGTCGACCGTGAACGCGGGGATGCCGGGCGCGAGCCACGTAACCCGATGGTGGCCATCACCCGCATCGTCGACCGGGGGCGCGCCTCCGGCGGAGGCGAAGAAGCGCAGCTCGTGCAGCACAACCCGATCGAGGGTCGGGAAGAAGACCTCGCTGAGGGTCCCGTCCGCGAGGGTGTACCACAGCTTGCTCCTAGGTCCGGGCGCCGCTCCGAACGCCATCTTCCGACCTGGACCCCACATCGGGGGCGCGCCTGGACCTCCTGGTGCCTCCATCGGCTGCTAAGTATGAAAGGGCTCGTGGCGGATAGAATCGAGCGACGGCCCGGACCATCCGGGGAGGTGGCTGAGTGGTCGAAAGCACCCGCCTGCTAAGCGGGTAGGGGGTGTAAAGCTCCCTCGAGGGTTCGAATCCCTCCCTTCCCGCGCCTCAATCTATTCGCAGCGCCCGGACCTTCTGCGGCCTCGCGCTCTGACCATCCGTACACCTAGTCGAATGCCGTGTTGATCAGGAGGCGAACACGGTTGGCGCGATCCGACCGTGGCGTATACCCTCGATCTTCCGGTTCTGCCTGCCGGATGTGGATGCGCTCGAAGACCGAGTCGAGGACCTCCCACCGCTGGCCCACGTTGCCCGTGCGCCATGCCGACGACAGGGTCTTCCGGGTCCGGTAGGTCTGCCATTCGTTGTGAAAGGCATCACCTCTGTTGTCCCAATCCACAGCCCAGTAGTCGATCCATTGTGATCTATGGACTCGCGGCGCCGGGCAGGGGCTGCCAACTTGCGCCATCCCACCACGACCGTCGGTCCGATGGCACTTGCCGCCAAGCGGACCCATCCCACCAAGACAGTCCGTCCGGTGAGAGCTGAGGAGGGGCACTCACTTATAACTTGGTCGCCTGCAGTAAACGCCCCGGTGCCCCCCTCTCCTGCATTCGGACTACGAACCCTCAGTCCAGAATCAGCCGGTAGCCTTCCGGCGGTCCTTGGGTTGACGTGCAGAGCGAAATCCCTGCCCTCCGCACCCCGCCTGTTCGAATCGGGCGTTTGACAACTCGACCGCCGTCAGCTACCCACATTCCGGGCGTAGTACGAAATCCATAGCGCAGTAACTGCCACGACCACCCAAAATGCCGTCAGCGCCAAACCCAATAGGCGGACTCGCAGTCGGGCCGTCGGAATTTCCCATGGTCGTGGGCCGGCAATCGCCAGCCATTTGGAGAACAGGGCCCCAACACGCATTCGCAGAGCGTCGTTGTCGCGTGACATCATGCCGGCCCGCCACCGGATCACCGACGCAGGCGCGACCATCTCGGTTACTCCGAAGATTAGGCCGGTTGGCACTAGCCCCAACAAAGTTCCGGCCCCAACGGCAAACCATGCGGAGTGGCCCTGCAAAGCCAACGTGGTGACGGCAATGGCGACCAACAGCAGGGTCCCAACATTCAGTACGAGGTAACCGAGCCGAGCTTGGTTCATGGTCGTGGGCGATTATGCCCCGACTAGCTGGGCGAAAGAGGCAAAAAGGCCTGGCGTATTCTCCGGGCACGTCCGACGTGAAACCGCCGCCGATGTGGATGGTTCGAATAAACGTCGCTATGCTGCGGCGCGGCCTGAGGATCGGATCGCAGTATCTACTCTCGGTTCGCGGGCGGAAAAGTGGAGTGGTGCGAAGCACGCCCATCTCGATCGTGACGATTGAGGGGAGTCGGTACATCGTCGCCGCCTTTTCGGACGCAGCCTGGGTGCAGAAGTGCGCGCAGTGGGAGCAGGCACAATCTCGCGCGGGCGGAACCTCGAACAGGTGCGTCTTGTCGAGTTGCCGGTCGGAGAGCGCGTCCCGGTTCTGCGAGCTTTCCTTCAGCAGGTCAGGGGCGGCGTCCGCTTCTTCGGGTCAGGCGATCCAGATGTCGTCGTGGCTGGTGCTGATCGCTATCCGGTGTTTCGCCTCGACCCAAACTAGAACCACCCGTAGGCCCTCAGTCGAGAATCTCCGGTAGCCCTCGGGGATTGAGGTGCGGGTTGGAATCCCTCCTTCCCGCCAATGGGGCCGCTCTTCAGCCATCGATGATTTTCTGCCCTCGAGACGCTCTAAGCTGCGAATCCCCAATGTGGAGGGATCGATTGGCGCGACGTACCATCACTCTCCGGTGCTCATGGGCGGCGGCGGCTGGGATCTTGATGTTGGGGCTCGGCTCGTGTGGCGCTCCAGGGGTCGTCGCGGTTCCTTCTCCGACTGGAACCCTCGACTTGCGCCAACCCTCGGTCGCCGATCTCGAGCAATTCGCGCCGGGCGGAAGTGACGCATCAAGCACCGTTGACAAGACCGCCAGCCCTCCGTTGATCTGCGGCGGGTCGCGTGGCGGCCGCCTGATTGATGCGGCCATCGTCGCGGTTCCCGACAGCCTCTCCCAGATTTCTGTTCTGCATTATCAGTTCAGCGGCAAGGACGGTGCGAACGTCTATTTCGACGCAATGCGCTCGCAGGTACCCATCGTGCGCGACGGTCAATGCAAGACTCCAACCGCTAACTCGGGAGTCCTCCTCATCGGTTTTCTCTTCGCTTTCAAGGGCGAGCCACAGGTTGACGCAAGCGGCACGACCACCTTTCCCAGCGGCCGCTATGCGGGAGCCTTGCAGTACAACGTGCTGCGCTATTTCAGGCAGGGCAGCGACGTGTATGTGATCCGCATCGATCGTCAGAACCTTTACGCAGACATCGAGTTCGAGAATGCGATCGAGCGACTGATGAACCATGGCACGGCAACCGTCCCGATTGCCGGCGCGCATTCGGCTCAGCCGAGTCGGGCCGAGGGCGTCCTCCAGCTCGGTCGCTACCAGTGCTGCCTGCAGCAGCCATCTGGCGGCGGCTCGATCGGGAAATGGGCCCTGTCGCGGGATATGACCTGCCCGGAGTTCATCCTGTCCGGCACGGCCTACGACATCGAGATCGAGAACCAGCTGCCCAACGTCAGCGCTGGCGGGCTCGTTGCCTTCACGACCAAAGGGCAACCCGCGACCACCATTCCTTGGGGCAAGCACGTCTACCTGGTCGTGGACATCTTCAATAGCCCAAACGCCTTCTCGTGCGATCTGGGCAGAGGGCAGACCACTCCTGTAGCCAACGCGCTGAGCATCAGCACCTCTCCCTAGGCGTGAGGGACCGCGAACATCGCATGACATCGTGGTTGGTAACGGTTTGCCTCAGGCGCCGTTGACACTGACCAGGAGACACCGAGGCCACGACCAGAGGAGCCTCCAAGGAGGAACTCATGGGCAAGCTTCGCTTGGTCTCATGTCTTTTCGGTCTCGCCTTGTTGACGGCGTGTTCATCCCACGGCGCGAATACCGCCACTGCAACGCTGACGCCGAGCCCGACGGCCGCCGCTTCGGCGAGCGCCAGCAGCGCTCCGGTTTCCCCGAGCGCTCCGGTTTCGCCGAGCCCATCGACGTCAGGCATCGTCCTTGTCGGCCTGTCAGGCGTCGAAGCCAACATCACGCTGGTCCGCCCGGATGGCTCTGTCGTCGCGACCATGCCTGGGACACCGGTCGGCGACGAGCACGCCATCGGAGCATTTCTGGTCATGGCGAAGGACGGTACCGGCAGGGAATGGACCATCGATCGATCTGGGGTCATCAAGCAGGTCGCCGCCGTCGCGGCGATGCTGCTCACGCCAAACGTAGGTCCAGTGCTGGTGCTGAGTTCTACATCAGCGATCGTCGGCTGCGATCAGGCGGCGAGCGGCGATTGCAATGCCGAGGTGATCGATCTGGCGACCGGTGTTGTTCGCCCGCTGTTGACCGTGGCAAACAGCGCTCCCGAGATGCAATTCGGCAATTCATTGAAAGTCCTCGACGTCAGCTCGGACATGAACACCGTGTGGTTTAGAGAGGTCAACGGGGCAACAGCCACCACGTTGGCGATCGTCGCAGTCGACCTCACGACCGGCAAACTCACCACGCACGCTCTTCCCGCGGCGCTTCTTAATGAGCAGTATCTCGCGATCAGCCGCGACGGCAAGTGGGTCGCCGGCCAGGAGGATGCGGGAACGAACAGCACACACCTCGCGATTCGACACCTTCACATCGTTTCGCTTGCCACCGGGCTCGACTCCGACGTCCAGGGAAGCGCCCTCTACGTCGTCGGGCAACGACCGGCGAGCATCCAGTTTGCGCCGAACGGATCGTCAGTCGAGTGGTGGGGCGGCGTCGACAACGGATCCACCGAATGGCGTGTGAATACTTCGACGATCGGAGGCACCGGCAAGACCATCTATCCCCCCAACGATCCGAACGACCCGAATGGCATCAACGGTGTGTCGTGGCTCGACGGATCGACGCTGATTGTTCTGCACAGCGGGACCTCCGCCGTCCGAGCTGACAACGGCTCCGCGACTCCGATGCAGGTCGGTATCGATGTACTGCTCGGGGTCCTCACCCCGACACAAGTTACGTAGCGCACTCCACCTCCACAACCGAAGCCGCCCGCTCCGTCTACACAGCTCGTCCCGGAGCGGGCGCACCAACGACTCGAGATGCTCTACAGCACAAGCGAACGCAGTCGCGTCAGCTGCGCCGCGGCAGGATCCGGGACAGCGGGAAGCCAGACGCCCAGATGAAGATCGCCATGCCGGCAACGAACGGCGTGACGAGGCTGCTGACTCTGAGTGATGCGAATGCCCCAGCCTCCGAGGCGAGGTTGTAACTCAGAGCGGAGGCGATGACTCCGATCAACACCACAACTACCAAAAAGCCCATGAAAACTCGCAATCGGGGAGGAGTGTCGAACGGTCGGGCGGTCAACCTCGCAACCAGACCGAGGACGAGGGCTGTAATGCCGCTCAAGTTCACGTAAGCCCCCAGGTAGATCCAGAACGCAGCGCTCCCGGACGTCATCGCAAGGGCATTGTGGACCGGGGATACGCAAACCTATCCAGTCCAAACCGACGTAGCGGTCCGGAGTCTGAGGATTTAGGATGCTCAATCTGAGCACGCCGCGGATCGGGACGCAGCGGACGGTTCAACTCGATCACGGTCGTGAGGCCACGGTCGAGGTCATCGGTGACGGGCCGCCGATGTTCTGGTTCGAGGGAGGGCCCGGGCTTCCAGCCCGGTTGTCTCGGCCTGAGGCCGAGCTGTTCGCAGATTCGTTCTCAGTCCATCTGATCGACCCTCACCGATCAGGAGGATCCACTCCACCAGCTGACCCCTCGCAATACGACCACATCGGTCACGCGCGCTTTTACGACGAGGTTCGACGAGCTCTCGGACTTCGCGAGGTCACGATCGCAGGTCTTTCGTTCGGTGGGACCGTCGCGCTGACCTACACCTCTCTCTATCCCGAGGAAGCAGTTCGCTGCATCGCCGTGAGTGCTTTCGGTATAGGGACCGAGATCGACGATGGAGAAGCCGCGGCGGAGATGGAGCGCATGTTGTCTCGACATGCGGGGGCTAGATGGTATGAGGACGCGAGGAAGGTTTGGGAAGGGTGGACCGAGCAAGTGCTCTCCGCTGAAGACCCTGCTCAGGTCGATGAGATGTTCCACAGTGTGTTCCCCATTTACTTCGCGCATCCCGATCGCGCCGATGTCAGGACACTGATCGAATGGTCGAATCGTGAATTGCGAACGGATCTCGCTGCTGTCAAGGCGTGGGAGGGTGGGCTGTATCAGGGCTTCGATCTCCGGCCTCTGCTGGCGAGGATCGCGCGACCCACACTCGTGGTCTGCGGCGAGCTCGATCCAATCTGCGGCCCTGCGCAAGCTCGTCAGATCGCCGCAACTGTGCTGGGAGCCGACCTGGTCATCGTGCCGGACTGTGGTCACTTTCCAGCCTGGGAGTCCCCTGAGAAATTCAAGACCACAACCCTGGACTGGTGCCGTCAGGCTAGGAATCGATCCAGCTAGACTCGGGTAGATGGGTCCGCGTATCACGGCGGTCGCGATCGCGGCCATCTTGCTGCTGACTGCATGCACGCGCGGCACCTCGCAGAATGCGAAAGCCAGCCCGAGTCAAGTTCCCAGCCCGACGAAGGTCGCCTGGACCGCGTGTGGCGCTTTCCAATGTGGGACGGTGACCGTGCCCCTCGATTACGCCCACCCCGAAAACGGCACGATCGGAATCGCCGTGATCCGAAAGCCGGCCACCGACACAGCCGACCGGATTGGCTCGGTCCTCACGAATCCTGGCGGGCCAGGCGCGTCCGGCGTTCAGTTCCTGCGCGACAACGCCTCGTCGATGGCCGCTCTCAACGTGCGGTTCGACCTCGTCGGCTTCGATCCGCGCGGCATCGGAGGAAGCTCCCCGGTGCGCTGTCTGGACGGTCCGCAGGAAGACACATTCAACGCTCTGGACTCGGTCCTCGACGACCCCGTCGAGAAACAGGCGCTCATCGATGCCGACAAGAACTTCGCCGCCGGGTGCCAGCAGCGGAGCGCCAAGGTGCTTCCCTTCCTTGACACCCCGAACGCGGCTCGAGACATGGACGTAATCCGCGCCGCCCTGGGCGATGACAAGCTCACGTACCTCGGCTTCTCGTATGGCACCTTCCTCGGCCAGCACTACGCCCACCTCTTCCCCACCCACATTCGCGCGCTGGCTCTCGATGGCGTGGTAGACCCCAATCTCTCGGCCAATGACCTGCTGCTGGCGCAGGTGGGCGGCTTCGAGAAGAACCTGCAGGCGTTCCTCGCCGACTGTCGCTCGCGCTCGTCGTGCACATACGGACGCAGCGGTGATCCGGGTGTGAAGCTCACCGCCCTTATGCAGCGGATCGACACGAATCCCATGCCGGTCGGCAATCGGGCGCTTACCCGGGCGCTTGCGCTGATCGGTGTGTTGACCGCGCTGTACGACCAGAGCTCATGGACATATCTGGACCGAGCGCTAACCGTCGCCGAGCAGGGCAACGGGGCGGTGTTGCTGTCGTTTTCGGATCTGTACCTGGGGCGCAACGCCGATGGCAGCTACAACAACGAGAACGATGCCAACTATGCGGTCAACTGCCTCGACCGGCCGGTTCCGACGGACGTCGCCACCTACGACGCGCTGGGGCCGGCGTTTGCCAAGGCATCACCGCTCTTCGGCCCGGCGACCCAGTACTCGAATCTGGCCTGTGCCTACTGGCCGGTGAAGCCGACCGGTTCGGTCGGTCCCATCACGGCCGACGGTGCTCCCCCGATCCTGCTCGTCGGCGGCACCAACGACCCGGCCACGCCATACGCGTGGGCGGTGGCCGTGCACCAATCGCTGGCCGGGTCGGTTCTATTGACCAGGAATGGAAACGGCCACGTCTCCTACTTCGCCAGTACCTGCGCCGAGACGATCGAGGACTCGTACCTCATCAATTTGAAGGTCCCGGCCGACGGCTCGACGTGCTCCTCCTGAGAAGCGCGTATCAGCCGACTGCGGTCGCGACCTTGGCCTTGTTGAACACCAGCTCGCCACTGCGGGCGTCGACCTCGACGGCTTCGCCATCGGAGAACTTGCCTTCGAGGAGCATCATCGCGAGCGGGTCCTGAACCATTCGCTGGATCGCACGCTTCAGCGGTCGGGCTCCATAAACCGGATCCCATCCGCGGTGCGCGAGGAGCTTGCGTGCGGCGTCGGTGACCACGAGCTGGATGTGGCGTTCCGCCAGCCGCTGCTCAAGGCGTCGCAGCTGGATGTCCACGATCGCGGCAAGCTGGTCTTCGGTGAGCGGCTTGAACACGATGACCTCGTCGACCCGGTTCAAGAACTCGGGCCGGAAGTGGTCGCGAAGGACCGCCATGACCGCATCTCGCACGTCTTCGAAGGACTTGCCGGCCATCTCCTGGATGATCTGGCTGCCGAGGTTCGACGTCATGATGATCACGGCGTTCCGGAAGTCGACCGTTCGGCCCTGTCCATCGGTCAGACGGCCGTCGTCGAGGATCTGGAGCAGAATGTTGAAGACATCCGGGTGCGCCTTCTCGATCTCGTCAAAGAGCACCACCGAGTACGGGCGGCGCCGCACCGCTTCAGTGAGCTGGCCGCCCTCGTCGTAGCCGACGTAGCCGGGCGGCGCGCCGATGAGGCGGGCCACCGTGTGCTTTTCCTGGTACTCGGACATGTCCAGCCTGATCAACGCCTGCTCGTTGTCGAAGAGGAACTCTGCAAGCGCGCGGGCGAGCTCGGTCTTGCCGACACCGGTCGGGCCGAGGAAGATGAAAGATCCCACTGGCCGGTTGGGATCTGACAGGCCGGAGCGATTCCGCCGCACGGCATTCGCAACCGCGCTGACGGCCTCGTCCTGACCGATCACCCGCTCGTGCACGCGCTCCTCCATCTTGATGAGCTTGGCGATCTCGCCTTCCATCAGCCGAGACACCGGGATTCCGGTCCAGCGGGCCACGATGTCGGCGATGTCCTCCTCGTCGACCTCTTCCTTGAGCAGCGCCTGGCCGCCCTGCAGCTCGGCCAGGCGCGATTGCGCTGCCTGGATCTGCTTCTCGATCTCGACCGCCTTGCCATAACGGAGCTCAGCGGCCTTGGCGAAATCGGCTGCGCGCTCGGCTCGGTCGGCCTCGGCGCGCACGTCCTCGAGCTGGGCTTTGAGGCTTCGGGTGCGCCCGATGACCTCCTTCTCCTGTTCCCAGCGCGAGCGCAAGGATGTCCTCTGCTCCGTCAGCTCGGCCAGCTGCCTCTCGAGCGCGGCGAGCCGCTCCCTGGAAACCTTGTCGGTTTCCTTCTTCAGCGCCTCGCGCTCGATCTCGAGCTGCCGGGTCTGCCGCTCGATCTCATCGAGCTCCGCGGGCAGCGAGTCGATCTCGGTGCGCAGGCGCGCGGCAGCTTCGTCGATGAGGTCGATCGCCTTGTCGGGCAGGAAGCGATCGGTGATGTAGCGGTTCGACAGCACGGCGGCGGCCACGATGGCCGCGTCCTTGATGCGGACGCCGTGGTGGATCTCGTATCGCTCGCGCAGGCCGCGAAGAATGCTGATGGTGTCCTCGACCGTGGGCTCGCGGACCGTGATCGGCTGGAAGCGGCGCTCGAGGGCGGCGTCCTTCTCGATGTGCTTGCGGTATTCGTCGAGGGTTGTGGCGCCGATCGCGCGCAGCTCGCCGCGCGCGAGAGCCGGCTTCAACAGATTGGCCGCGTCGATGGCGCCCTCGGCGGCGCCGGCGCCCACCAGCGTGTGCAGCTCGTCGATGAAAAGGATGATCTGGCCGTTCGAGGCCTCGATCTCTTTCAGCACCGCCTTGAGGCGGTCCTCGAACTCGCCGCGGTACTTGGTGCCGGCAACCAGGGCGCCCAGGTCGAGCGCGATGACGCGCTTGCCCTTCAAGCCCTCCGGGACGTCGCCGGCGGCGACGCGCTGGGCGAGGCCCTCGGCGATCGCCGTCTTGCCGACGCCAGGCTCGCCGATCAGGACCGGGTTGTTTTTCGTGCGTCGGGACAGGACCTGGATGACGCGGCGGATCTCCTCGTCCCGACCGATGACCGGATCGAGCTTGCCTTCAGCCGCAAGCTTGGTCAGGTCACGGCCGTACTTCTCCGGCCGTACTTCTCTAGGGCCTGGTACTTGGACTCGGGGTTCTGGTCGGTGACGCGCTGGCTGCCGCGGATCTGACGAAGAGCGCGCAGGAGGGCGTCGTGATCCGCGCCGGCGTCCTTCAGGGCCTTGGTGTCGGCCAACGCAAGGAGGAGGTGCTCGGTCGAGAAGTACTCGTCCTTCAGCTTCTCGGCCTCCTGCTCGGCCTGGTCGAGGGCCTTCTGCAGAGCTGAGCTCAGGTAGGGCTGGCCGGCACCGCTGACCCGGGGCAGTCGTTCGACGACGGAAACGAGAGCCGGCTCTAGCGCCTGAACGGAGACGCCCGCGCGCTCGAGCAGGGTGCGGCCGACGCCATCCTGCTGGCGGATCAGCGCGAGGATGAGGTGCTCCGGCTCGATCGCCTGCTGGCCGAGGCTGCGCGCGAGCTCCGCAGCATCCTGCAGAGCCTCCTGGGCCTTTTCGGTGAATTTCTCCAACCTCATGCTTGTATGGCTACCCCCACCTTCCAGCGGTCAAACCGGCGGCCGGTATCTTGGCTCCATGCCCGAGCTGCCGGAGTTGGAAGCACTGCGGATCCGCCTCGCCCCGCGGCTGGAGGGACGGCTGATCACCGCTGCCACGGTCAACCCCAAGAAAGCGCACATGCTTCGATACCCGGTCGAGCATTTCGCGAACGAGCTCCCCGCTCGCCGCATCGTCTCACTTTCCCGCCAGGGCAAACACCTGGTTTTCGCGACGGAGCTCGGCGGGGGCGGCTCGGAGCGGTGGCTGGTCATCAACCCGATGCTGGGGGGCCGGTTCCAGATGGCCGATGGCGAGGTGCCCGTGCCGGCGACCGAGGTGTTCACGATCCGGATCGAGGGCCGCCAGGAGCTGCGATATCTCGATTTTCGAGACATGGGCCGGATTTACTGGGCGACCGACCTTGCCCGCGAGATTCCTGGCTGGGCGGAGCTGGGGCCGGAGGCTGACTCGGTCCGCGCCATGGGCATCGACGTCTTTCGCAAGCGCTTGCGCCGTTTTCGCGACGAGCTCAAGGACCTGCTGCGCAACCAGGAGTTCCTCGCCGGGATCGGCAACGCGTATTCGGACGAGATCCTTTTCGAGGCCAGGCTGCTGCCCTTGCGGCGGCGGGCGTCGCTGAAGCCGGCGGAGGAGGAGGCACTGTTTGCGGCGATCCCGACGGTGCTTTCGCGGGCGGTCGAGGCGATTCTGGCCAACCCGAACTACGAGGAGTCGAAGCAGGCCCGGTCGTTCATGTCGGTGCATATGAAAGGAGGCAAGACGTGCCCCCGCTGCGGGCATCGGATCAGCCAGCTCGGATCGAACCGGGAGCCGCTCAACTTCTGCCGGGGCTGCCAGCTCTAGGCGCGGCCGCTCTCGATTGGGCACACCTTTGGCGGGCCCTCCCTATCGTCTCGGGCCCCTCCCCCAGCCCAACACACCTGTCGGCCTCGACCTTAATAAGTGGCGGCCAGGCCGGCAACCCAGGTTGTTAAGAGCGGTGGGGCAGGTTCTCCGCGATCGACGCGAGAAGGCGCTGCGAGGCGAGGGCGATGTCGTCTACCGCCCCTTCAAAGGCCAGCTGGTGCTTACCCGAAGGCTCGCGGAACCCGCTCACCTTGCGGACGAACTGCCGGGCGGCGGCGCGAATCTCCTCTTCGGTGGCGACCACGTCGGAATGGCGCAGGGTCTTGATGCTTCGGCACACGCGACAACGATACCGGCGTGGAGGCGGCGGGAACCTATCTCCGGCGCGGCGCCGGGAGCTCCGGAAGCTGCGGCGGCGCGAGCCGCCCCGGGTCGAGACCGGCCCGCTTCAACATCGCGTCGGCCAGGCGTTCGTACCGCCGCTCGGCGATGTCGCCCACCGGATCCGCGCTTGCCGACATCAGCTGCCGGAAGCTCAACGTCGATATCGCGCGATACGCCAGCACCGCCCGCGCCTGCTCCGCGCGACCGGTCATGGACGCGATCCGAACGAAGGCGAGCGCGGCCCCTACCTCGCGCATGTCACGCCATCGCCACGCGCCATACGGGAGCAGGACGAGGAGGATCGGCGGAAGCGCCACCAACAGGGCCAGCACGATCGCGACCTGGATGATCGTGTCGTGCACCTGGTGTCCTGCCGACACCAGCGGGTCGCCCGAGTACTTGCGCAGAGCATCGGCGATGTTGATCAGGAACTGCGTCACTCCTGGAATGCCGCCGGGAATCGCGTTGCGGAACTGCGTGATCCAGCTGTTGAACGTGGTCCCCGTGTTCACCAGCCCGTCGGCGATGACCTCGAGGCCGAGGATGGTCTTGTAGATCAGCCACCCCAGGACCGCCCAGGCCACCGTCCAGCTGATCGTGACGAGGTCGGCCAGCACGCGTAGGAGCGCGGGAACGGTGCGATCCGGATAGAGCTTGATCATGGCGCGGACGATAAGTCAACGCGCCGGTTTCGGGTCCGACCTACGCCAAACCTCAGGCGTCGATCGCGTACACCAGCTGCACCGACACCTGAACGTCTAGCTGCCCAACCGGAACCTGGCTGGCGGCAGCCGCGTCTTTGACCGGGGCGAAACCGCCTGAAAAGTATGTCGGGCTCGTCAGGTCGGTGACTCGCACGATCTTGCCCAGCTTGATGCCTGCGGCATTGGCCATCGCCTGGGCGCGCGTGCGAGCGTCGGCGATCGCGAGGCTTCGCGCCTCCGCCTGTGCAGCCTTGGGGTCGGCGAGGGTGAAGCCCGCTCCGATCTGCGTCGCGCCGCCCTCCTGAACGAGGGCGTCGAGCGTCTTTCCCACCGTGTCGACGTTGTGCCACTTGACCAGCAGCTGCTCGTAGGCGCGATAGCCGTCGAGGGTTCCGTTGGGCGGCGTGTAGTTCGGTCCGATGGAGTAACCGGAGGTGTTGATGTCCTTGTCGGGGACGCCGAGAGCCTTGATGGGCGCGATCAACTTGGCCGCCTTGGTGGCGAGGGCCTGCTGAGCTCCGGCGGCGGTGCCGGCTTGCGCGTCAACGGCGACCGAGATGAGGGCCAGGTCGGGTCTTTTGGAGACGGTCGCGTCGCCGGTCGCGATGACGCCGGCATCGAGCGCGGAACCTGTGGAGGTGGCCGAAGGGGATGTCAGCAGGATGGTCTGCCGGCCACCGATCGCCAGCACCGCCATCCCGGCTGTCAGCGCGCACAGTGTCCCAACGGCCAGGGAGACCACGACGGTGCGGAGAGTTGGTTGCATTTTGCGATCCTCCTGTCGTGCAAACGCCGCATCCTGCCGCCACGTAACAGGAGGTCTCCGCTAGATCCGAGTCAGCCTCCAGAACCGCCCCGGTGGATAGAGCGACGCAGAGGTAGTCAGCGGCACGTCGAGGTTGTAGTCGCCGAGCACGATGTTCAGCACACCTGCGGCGGTTCCGGTGGCGAGCGGCTTGTTGATCGTGAGCGCGGGCGCGTGGAGGTTCTGCCGCAGGATGATGCCCGGCCACTCGACGAGGTCGACGTTCGTGGTCGATAGAAGCTCCGCATGGCCCCCCCACGGTGGCTCGTAGCTCCCGACCGACTGGTACTTGGACAGAATTCGCTTCACGATCAAGATCGGCTGCACGGCGGCGATGAGAGTCTTCGCCGCCGCGAAGGCGTCGGCCAGAGTCGGAAGCCCCATGACGCAGCCGAACATGACTTTGGTGAAGCCCCCCACGGTTACGGAGGCGGCGAACAGAAAGTTGGCGCCCTGGTTGAATCCGGAACCGGTCTTGATTCCGATGAGGCCGCTCTGTCCGAGGGCGTAGTCGACGTTGTACACGGTGCCGGCGACCGGCAGCTTGGCGGACGTCTTGGCCACGATCTGAGCGAAGACCTCCTGGCTCATCGCGACCGTGCCGAGGGCCACCAGGTCACTTGGCGTGCTCACAGTCTGGACAGACGCACCGGCCGGATCCGCAAATTTCGTGTGACTCAGGCCGAGTCCTTTCGCCCTCTTGTTCATGTTGGCCACGAACTTGTCGACGGATCCGGCGTCCCAATTGGCGAGCGTGAAAGCAAAGTTGTTGGCCGAAGGGATCAGCAACCCCTCGAGGGCCTGAAACTCGGAAAGCTGCTCGCCCGAGCGGACCTCGACCACCGATTGCTTGTCGTTGAGGTCGGCTTGATATGCCTGAACGTCCGCGTCGGTGATGAGGATCGAGGGGCCCGGGTCGCCAACCTTGAGAGGCTTGTCCTCGAGGATGACCAGGGCGGTCATCACTTTCGCCACGCTCGCTGCCGCCGTCGCGGTCTCGTTTCCGGAGGAGGCGAGCATGCCGAGTCCGGAGATGGAGACGGCGCCCGAGCCCGGTTTCGGCCAGGGCAGCACTGGTTGAGTCCCGGGCAGAGTCGTTGAGGTCGGGACCGATGCCTTGGCCGCCACCGACGGGATCGGGCGCAAGTAGTTGAAGGCCAGGAAGCCCGCCAGGAGCAAAAGCAGCACCCCGGCCACGCGAAGCCGCATCCCGCACAACATAGCTTTCACCTCCCCACCCCGTGGGGGTCGGCCGCGACAGCGCCCGGGGGGGAGTACCGCGCCGCTAGAAGCCGGTCAACTCGCTTTCCAGGTCCGGAACGCGTTCATGAGCTCGGCCTTGAGCGGTTCGGGGACGGGCTCGTCCGCCACTCTGCCGATCAGCGACCGTGCGGTTCGCAGCTGCGCCAGGTAGGCGCGACAGCCGTCGCAGCCGTGGATGTGGTCCTCGAAACGGGCGCGGTCGGCAGCCGACAGGAAGCCATCAAGGTAATCCGTCATCAGCTCGACAACTTCGCGGCAGGTCACCTCAGGTACTCCTCGAGCGTTTTGCGCACCGCCGCGCGGCCGCGATGCAGCCTGACCCTCTGGTTCGACTGCGAGATGGAGAGCAGTGCACACACCTCGTCGGCGTCGAAGCCGGCGACATCGCGCAGGATCACCACCTCACGCTGCTTTGCCGGCAGCGTTTCGATCGCTGCCTTGACCTTCTCGACGGTTTCGCGATCGAGCAATCTCGATTCGGGCACGTTGCTCCAGCTGTCGGGCGGCGTCGACCACATGCCATCGCGTCCGAAGCGGCGCTGGTCGACCGTAGGACCTCGGTCCTCACCACCGTCGCGCCGGAACAAGGACGTGAAGGGTAGGATTCGCGACTCCTTGCGCCGGCGAGATCGCGCAACGTTGAGAAGAATCCCAAAGATCCATGTCTTCAGGGAGGAGCGGCCCTCGAACCTATCCAGCGTCTTGAGGCAGGTGAGCCAGGTCTCCTGGACCGCGTCCTCCGCCGCGCCGCGATCGCGTAGATAGGTCATCGCCAGCCGCATCATCGGACCGTGGTACCGGCCGATCAGCGCCTCGAAAGCAGCCTCATCTCCTGATCTCAGCGCATCGAGGTCGGGATCGACCGGTTCTCTCATCACCCGTGGGCCAGGATAGGGGGACGGCTTCTCCGGCCAGGGCGTCCGGCTGGAGAACAGGGCCACGCTCATCGATGCTCCGTGTCCCGTCAGGCCGTTTCGTTACACGGTCGAGGTCGCGCCTACGACGAATTGATCTGACGCAGTACGGCCAGGTTGCCGGGTTGCGCGTTGACCTGCTGGCCCTGGTAATCCCAGGCGTAGACCCAGTAGCCGATGGCGCCCGCATTCTTCCAGTGATCGAACTGGGCCTGGATCTCGGCCGGGGTCGGCCAGCGCCATGGACTGCTGTTGAAGTCCTGGATGATGAACTCCCAGTTGGCGATGCCCGCGGCGCGGATCTGGCGCACGGCGCTGTCGATCGTCGCGTAGTCGCATGGTCCGCTTTCGCACGGATAGACGTCGAAGGCGAGGATGTCCACCGATCCCTTCATGGGCACGCCGGACTGGACCGGGTTGCCCTCCTGGAACTGGTCGTCGGCCACCCACGTCTTTGCAGACCTATCGGCGCCGTGGACCGCCTGGGTGATCGATGTGTAGGTGGGCGCGGCGTTGCAGCCGTTGGCGGTCGGCTCGTCGCCGATCTCGTAACGCAAACCCGGGCGACCGGCATTGACGTTAGCTGTGACCATGGCTGCAACGGCGGAATTGGTCATCGTCTGCGCGCAGCTCGAGTTGTTGTACGCATCGACCCACACCATCCCGGTGATGCCGCTGGCGGCCTCAGCGGCACCGTGGTCTTGAACGCCTCCATCGGTCGCCGAGTTGAAGCCGACCGCATGCATGGAAGCAAAGTCGGTCGAGCTGTATCGGAAGATCCCTCGCGTCCTGAAAGACGATCTCCCGGATGCCGCGGGGCGGCTTCCCGCGGGCGCCACCGCCGCAGGCGGCGGCGGAGGCGAAGGCAAACGCAACTGCTTGGGCGTGGGGATAGGCATCGCTGCAATCGGCGGGCTCGATCCGAGGGACTGCGCAACCAAGGTGGTCTTGTTGCTGCCTACATGTCGACCGGCGATCGTCGCGGTCGTTGCCACCGTTCCCAAGACAATGGCTCCGGCGAGAATCACTGGAATTATCTGGCGGCGGGCCGAAAGACCCGGCGCTGGTCGAGGGCCGTGCAGCTCGGCCGCAGGTCGGCGCATGCCGCCCTATTCTGGCCCAGGACGAAGGGGAACGTGAATGCGGCCCCGGGGCGGCCGCCTCGACACCGATCGGCTGTGGAGTTTCTGTAGCTTTATCCGGTGTTTCGCCTGAGCCTGGAGCGGGCACGACAGATCGCTGTCATGGCGCAGGTGCTGGATGCCCAACGTCCGCGTGATGTGCTCGAGGCGGTCTCCAGGCTCGGTTTTCTCCAGCTCGATCCGACTGCCGCCGTGGCCCGCAGCGAGCATCTGGTTCTCTGGAGCCGCATCGGAAACAAATTCCAGCCGGCGGACCTGACCCGCCTGCTCTTTCAGGAGCGCGTCCTTTTCGAACACCGCGCCTTCGTTTACCCGGCCGCCGACTATCCGCTGTACAGCTCCTCGATGAGTTCGTGGCCGCAGGATGTATATGCGCGACACAGCAGTGTCACGAATTGGGTGACAGCCAACGCTTCGTTTCACAAATACATCCTGGCCCAGCTGAAGGCACGCGGCGCGCTGCGCTCACGAGACCTGGAGGACCGGGCACAGGTTTCATGGCGGTCGAGCGGCTGGACGCATGACCGCAACGTGAGTCAGATGCTCGAGTTCCTCAGCGCCCGCGGGGAAGTCGCCATTTCCCGGCGCGAAGGCAACGAGCGCTTCTGGGACCTGGCGGCACGAGTCCTGCCGGTGCACCTGCCGGCGGTAGCAGCTGAAGTAGCGAAACGCACGTTGGCAGAACGGCACCTGCGTTCCCTGGGCATCGCGCGACCCAAAGTGGTCGGCGCCGTCGGCGCGGCTGCTGAGGTCGAGGGCGCGCCGGGTCCGTGGGTGGTGGACGCGGAATTGCTGGAGCGGCCATTTTCGGGCAGGACCGCAATCCTGTCGCCATTCGACCGTCTCATCTACGACCGGGCCCGTGCACTCGCGCTGTTTGGCTTCGACTACAAGCTCGAGATCTATGTTCCCGAGGAAAAGAGGAGGTGGGGCTATTACGTGCTGCCCATTGTGAGCGGCGAACGATTGGTTGCGAAAGCCGATGTGAAAGCGGACCGGAAGAACGGAACGCTGTTGGTCCCCGCCTTGCATATCGAGAGAGGCGCGACTGCAGATGACGCCGACGCGGCCCGCGGCGAATTGCGAGCGCTTGCGGATTGGCTGAACCTGGACCGTGTGGCAATCAAGCGGACCGTCCGCGATCGCTCACGTTCTCGCTAGCGACGACCGCCTTTATTCGCGCACAGGTCGCTGATGCTGCTGCTGGAACATCTCCCGGATCTCGCGCACTGTGGTTGCATCCTCGGGCTTCTTATCGGCCGAGCGAATGGAAACGATGCGTGGAAATCGCAACGCGAATCCCGGCTGATTCCCGACCATGCCGGCGGTGTGCCGCGGGCTGGGCGTGATCTCGTCGGCCAGGACCTCCACCACCACCTCCGGCTGCAGCCAGACATCCGGCACCAAAAGCGATCTGATTCGCGCTGGTTTCTCGCTCACTTCCAGCCGGTTTACCTGCTTGTGGAGCTCGCGCCATCCCTCGTCTGAGAGTCCGGTACCGAGCTTGCTGATGGACACGAACTCGTCCTGGTCGCTGTCGTAAACGCCCGCCAGAAGTGCGCCCGCGCCAAACTCCGCCCGCTTGCCCTTGCCGCGGTAGTAGCCGATCAGGACGACGTCGATGGTGTCTGTCAGCTCACCGCTCGTGTTCCGCTTCAGCTTCACCCAGTTGAAGTTGCGCGCGCCCGCCTGATACGGAGAGTCCAGGCGCTTGGCGACGACGCCTTCCAGCCCACGGCTAATGTTGTCGAGCAGCTCCCTGGTCAAGACCTCGGCCGAATCCGTCTTCGTGAGCGGCGCGACCTGCAGCGTGTCCGATCCCTTGATCAGCTCATTGACGATCCCAAAGCGCTGCTCATATGGCAGGGGAGTGAGGTCGGTTCCGTCCCGAAACATGATGTCGAAGACGAATGCCCGCAGTGGAACCCTGGCGGCGAATTCGTCGACCCCTTCCTTGCGCCGGCGCGCGGTAGTTTCCTGAAACGGGACATATTCCTCGAGCTCCGGGCTGTATGCGATCGCCTCGCCGTCGAGGATGACGCTCTTCACCTTGAGCGCCTTGGTCGCTGCCACGAGCTCCGGGAACATTGGCGTCATTGTTTCGAGGTTTCTCGAGAAGATGCTGACCTTGCCCGCGTTCTTGTGGATCTGGACTCGGAAGCCGTCGTACTTCGGCTGGACGCCGACCAGTCCGAGCTTCTTGATCACCGCCTCCGGGTTGGGCAGACGCTCAGCGAGCTGGCTGCGCAGCGGCTTGCCAACGGTGACTTTGAGCGCATCCATTCCCTTGACACCCTTAGCCCACAGCGTCCTCGCGATCAGTCCCAGGTCGGAGGTTCGGTTGTACGCAGCTTCGAGTACGGGGCGCAGGGACCGATCGCCCTGCTTGGCGAACGAGAGAGCATCCAGGACCGTCGGATCACCGATGCCCAGCCTCATCTTGCCGAGGGTGATCCGCACCAGGTGCTTGGCCGAGGCTGCGTCCAGCTGGTCGAGAAGAGTTGCGAACAGGTCGAGCTTCGCTTTCAAGCTGCCTTCGCCACTCGTGCCCGCGATCTCCCACAGCCGCCGGTGAACCTCGACGACCGACGGCGCGTTGCGCCGGGTCTTCGGGGCCAGGGCCTGGGCGGTGAGGCCGATGTCGCCGTGCTGGCGATAGGACTTCGTGACCTCCTCTTTTGTTTTGCCGTAAGCCACCGCCATCGCGGATATGAGCAACCTCTCGCCGAGGCCGATCTCGACAGGCTCGAAGAAGGGCGCCAGGCGACCCTGGATCAGGTAAGTGGTCGGCTCGATCTCGTCCACCGAGCACGACCGGTAGAGCTCGGAGACGATCCGAACGAGCTCATTGCGACTGCGGGTCGCCTCCAGCTGATCCAGATAAGTGGCGAGCTCGCTGAACCTCATGACGTTGCGACTCAGGGTACCGACCGCGCTTGGATCAGCGGTTGAACCGAATGCCGAGGACCCTGAGCGCCTCCGGCGCGTGACCCAACAGGTACAGGCCTGTCAGCAGTAAGAAGCCGGCAATTATGAGCGCGGCTGTGAGCCAGCCGGGCGATATGGAGCTCACGAGCACGCCGGCCACGATCAGACCGATTCCCAACAGCGCCAGAGCCACGCGAACGTAGAAGACAGTCCTCGCCGCTCTTCTTCGCCGTTGGCTCACGCGCCTACACCGTACTGCCCCGGGATACAAGATCTATTGGCGGAGGGGCAGGGATTTGAACCCGCCTACTTGAGCGCGGCAACGATATTGATAAAGAGGTTGGCAATCTGGTTTCCCGTGGCCAGTAGGATTAGTACGACCACACTGATAACGAGAACCAAGATCAAGACGTACACCACTGCGCGCTGGGCGCGCCGGCGACCGCGACCATGATGCTGAGGTTCCGGCCCCTCTTGTAACGTCGACGACTTCATGGCACCTTATCGCACCATATGACGCGCGCTGAGACCCGCTGAGCCACGGAAAGGATTCTCGCGCTTATGGCATGACCCCGACCACTTGCTGACTGAACGTTGAGGCATTTCGCGGTTGACTCGAAGCCCGTCCGGCCCAAGAAGGAAGCTCGATGGCCCTAGCTGCGACAACATCTAAGCGGCGCGGCCTGCCGCCTCTGCGGCTCGCAGTTCCGGCGTTGATTGGAGCGTGGGCCATTGCTTTTGAGATCCCGCACTTTATTTCGCTGGTCGAACATGACCCTGCCGCTACTGACTTCCGGCTTTTCTTCGTGGCTGCTGAAGCCGGCCTTCGGTGGGGGTGGCCGCACATGTACGATCCAGCGAGGCTGCGCGAGCTCAGCCAGGGCTATGGCCCAGCCGACTCGGCGATCACCCCCGTCTACATGTACGAGAACCCGCCTCTCCTGGCCTGGCTTGTTGCCCCGCTCACCCTTCTCCCTCTCCGAGTGGCGTTGTACGCCTGGACCACGGTCAACCTCGCCGCATTCGTAGCAGCGTGGCGGTTGGCTTGTCCGGACCGTGGTTTCGCACGCGTGACAGTGCTGCTGGTATCCCTTGCCCTCTGGCCGGTGGTCTTCTCCCTCGAGCGAGGCCAGGCAGTTCTTGTTACATATGCCCTCGCAATTGGGTGCTGGTGGTTCGCAGCACGTAGGCGCGACGTCCTCGCTGGGGTACTACTCGCGTTAGCGTCGGCCCTTAGACCCCAGGATGTCGCTTTGTTACCCGCAGCGTTGTTTCTCTGCGGCTTCCGCCGTGCGACAGCGTACTGGGCGGCGACAACGGTGGCTTTGTGGGCGACCTTTGCGCTTGTAATCGGAGCAACCGGAATGGGCACGTACCTAGGGGTCTTGGCATGGGCCACATCAGACCCAAGCTATACCGCGACACCGCTTGTGACCCCGTTTGGGCCCCGGATGACGCTCATCTTGAGCCAGGCCGCAATCGCAGCTGTGGCTCTCGCCGCTTTGTGGCGTCAGAGGGCGACATGGAATGTCGCTTTCGCGATTGGGCTTTTGGGGACAGTAATGTCGGCGATCCACGTCCACGAGTACGACTACGTTGGGATTGTTGTCGCGGTATGGCTGGCGGTCGGCGAGCCTACTTCCGCGATTGAGTATGTATGGTTCGCAATCGGAGCGATATGTGTGCAGCTGCCACTGATCGGCATGCGCCTCCCGATCTTGTTCTGGCAGCCGATCTGGCTGGCGATGCTCGCTTTTCGACCACGGTCAAATGCGAAAGTTCAAAGCAGCCCAACGATTGCTACGGCTCAGGCTGCCGCGACCCGATCACCGTAGGCTCATTGACCGCGAAGAAGGCAGCCCCCAACGACGAGAAGCTTTACCCTGTCACCCCGTGCCGATCTGTCGTCGGCTGAGTCGCGGAGGGCCAGGTGTGTGGTTTCACCACACAGTGGACAAATGGCGGAGGGGCAGGGATTTGAACCCTGGATGGGCTTGCACCCATAACGGTTTTCAAGACCGTCGCCATCAACCGGACTCGGCCACCCCTCCCTAGGGCACCAAGGATTCTATGAGGCGCGCGAGTCAGCGCTCGCCGATGACTTCCAGGCCGCCCATGTAGGGCCTCAGCACCTCGGGCACCACGACGGTCCCGTCCACCCGCTGGTAGGTCTCGAGAATCGCGTCGATCGTGCGAGTTAGAGCCAACCCGCTCCCGTTGATGGTGTGGACGAATCGCGGCGGCGCGCCGCGCGCCGGGCGGTAGCGCATGTTCGCGCGCATGGCCTGGAAGTCGTTGAACACCGAGCATGACGACACCTCCAGGTAGCGGCCGAGCCCAGGGCACCACACGTTCAGGTCGTACTTCTTGTACTGCGCGAAGCCCATGTCGCCGGTGGCTGGAGGATGTCCTCGGCGTCGGCGGTCAGCCTTTCGAACTCTTCCATTGATTGTTCGGCGCTCGTGAGCTTGACCATCTCGACCTTCGAGAACTGGTGCAGTCGGATGAATCCTCGTGTGTCCTTGCCCGCCGCTCCCGCCTCGGATCGAAAGCAAGGCGTGTAGGCCGTGTATTTCAGAGGCAGCTGGGCGGCGTCGAGGATCTCCTCGCGGTGCAGGTTGGTCAACGGCACCTCCGAGGTCGGGACCAGCCACAGATCGCGGCCCTCCACCCTGAAAGCGTCCTCGCCGAACTTGGGCAAGTTGGCGGTGCCTGTCATCGACGCGCTGTTGACGAGCACCGGTGGCGACACCTCCGTATAGCCGTGCTCGCGAGTGTGGACGTCGAGCATGAACTGGGCCAGCCCGCGCTCCAGGCGCGCGCCCTCGCCGATGAGAAACGCAAACCGCGAGCCGGCCACTTTCGCCGCCCGCTCGAAGTCCATGACTCCGAGCGCTTCCCCAAGGTCGAAGTGGGTGCGTGGCGCGAAGCCAAGGTCGACCTTCGAACCCCATTCGCGAAGGACCACGTTATCCGCCTCGCTCGAGCCCACCGGCACTGACTCGTGAAAGAGATTGGGGACACGCAGCAGGAGATCGTCCAGCTGGCGTTTGACGGCCTCCGCCTCGGCCAGCTCCGCCTTGGCGCGGTCCGCCATCTCGCGCAGCCTCTCCTTCAGCTCGGGGTCGCGGCTCTGGGCGAACTCCTTTGACAGACGGTTCTGCTCCGCCTTGATCGTCTCAGCACGGTGCACATGCCCGCGCCATTTCTCGTCGAGCTCCAGGATCTCGTCGATGGGAGCCGTCTCGCCCTTGAGCTTGGCCGCTCGCTTGACGCGCTCCGGATCCTTGCGGATGAGCTCCAGCGGCAGCAACTTACGATTCCGCCTTCATGACTGGAAAGAGAATCACGTCGCGGATTGATGGCTGGTCGGTGAGCAGCATGACCAGCCGGTCGATCCCCACTCCGAGGCCGCCGCACGGCGGCAGCCCATATTCGACCGCGCGCAGGAAATCCTCGTCCATCGGGTGGGCTTCGACGTCGCCCGCCGCCCGCTGCGCGGCCTGCGCCTCGAAGCGCTCCCGCTGGTCGACGGGATCGGTCAGCTCGGTGAACGCGTTTGCGTATTCGCGGCCGAGGATGACGAGCTCGAACCGCTCGACGAAGCGCGGGTCGTCATCGCGGCGCCGCGCCAAGGGCGAGATCTCGATCGGATAGTCGGTGACGAAGGTCGGCTCGCGAAGCTTGGGCTCGACATGCTCCTCGAACAGGTCGTTGAGCTCTTTGCCGACGGCCTGCTTACCGGCGTGCTCCAGGACGAGGTCGGCCATGCGCTCACGGCGAAATGGAGGCGCCAGCGATATCTCCTCACCCTGATAGGCGATCGTCGAGGTTCGGCCTGCGGCCGCCGTCGCCGCGACCATCATGTCCTCGACGAGCTTCATTACATCGTTGTAGTCCGCATAGGCCTCGTACGACTCGAGCATCGTGAACTCGGGGTTGTGGCGCGGCGACAACCCTTCGTTACGGAAGACCCGGCCGATTTCGTACACGCGCTCGAAACCGCCGACCAGCAGGCGCTTCAGGTGCAGCTCCAGCGCGATCCGCAGGTACAGGTCGCGGTTGAGCGCCTCATGGTGGGTGACGAAGGGACGCGCGTGGCCGCCGCCCGGGACTTCCTGGAGGACAGGCGTCTCGACCTCCAGAAACCCGCGCCCGTCGAGCATGCCGCGCAGCGCGCCGATGATCCTGGTCCGCGCCCGAAACACCTCACGGACCTCGGGGTTCGCGATCAGGTCGACGTACCGCTGGCGGTAGCGGATCTCGACGTCCTTCAGCCCATGCCACTTCTCGGGAAGCGGGCGAAGCGACTTCGTGAGCAGCTGGAAGGAACGAATCTCCAGCGTCACCTCGCCGCGCCGTGTGCGAAACATCGGGCCTGTAACCCCGATCACGTCGCCGGGGTCGAGCTCAGCGAACAGGTCGAACATGGGCGCGCCGAGAATGTCGCGGCTCGCCATCAGCTGGATGCGCCCGGCCTGGTCCTGCAGGTCGGCAAACGCCGAGCCGCCGAGCAGCCGTTTCACCATCAGCCGACCCGCCAGCGATACCGGTTCTGTGCGCTCCTGGTCGCCGAGCAACGCCCGCGCCTCCGCGGTCGAGTGGGTCGGTTTGAATCCGCGCGAATATGGCTCGATCCCGGCCGCGCGCAGCCGCTCGAGCTTCTTGCGGCGGTCGCGAATTACCTCGGGTTCGTCGTCATCGCGTTCGTCAGGCACGTTCCAGAAAGACTAAGGGACCGCGGCTGGAGCTAGAGCAGCAGCTCCTGGTCCTCGGCGGCCGGGAACGCGACCACGTCGGTCCCGCCGGATTGCCGGTGATTGCCCAACGCCTCCTCGATCAGCGCATCGATGTCGGTGTCGGAATGGGCTGGGTCGTGGTGGAAGAAAGCCAGCTGCTGCACATCCGCCTGCTCCGCCAGCGACATCGCCTCCTCGTAGGTCGAATGCCCGAAACCGGCGTGCGTCTTGTACTCCTCGCGGCTGTACTGCGCGTCGTGGACGAGCAGATCGGCGTCCTGGCACCAGGTGGCCAGGTCCTTCAGGCTTCCGTTCTCGTTGTTGGCGAACATCGCGATCTCGTTGTCGGTCGCGAACGCGAAACGAGTTGAGCCTTCGTCGATCCGATACCCAAACGTGGGGATCGGGTGCATCAGCAGGTGCGGGGTGATGCGAAGCCCACCTACCTCGAAAGTCTCCCCCGGGTTTCTCTCGATGAACTCCATCTCCGCCGGCATATGGTCGAGACGCACAGGAAAGTACGCCGGGTCCATCTGGTCGGCGAAGGCGGCCTGCAGAGACTTCGCCGAACCCGCGGGGCCGACGATGGTCAGGTGCGTGCCGGGCACGAACGCCGGCGGGAAGAAGGGGAAACCCTGGATGTGGTCGAGGTGCGTATGGGTGATCAGGAGGTGCGCCTGCAGCGGCTCCGACTGCTCGAAACCGCCTCCGAGCTCGGCGATGCCAGAGCCGGAGTCGATGATGATGAGGTTGTCGTCCTTGTCGCGAACCTCGAGGCAGGTCGTGTTGCCGCCATACCGCAGCGTCCTCCTGCCTGGCGTCGGCCGGGTTCCTCGAGTGCCCCAGAACTTGATTCTCATCGCGGCGCTGTGACCTGGTAGATGCGTTTGTTGACGAAGATGTCGAGCAGCTCCTTGTCGAGCTTGCCGTCGTCGGCTTCGGAATGGAGGATGTCGAGCGCCACGTCGCGGGGAACCGCCCGCTTGTACGGACGGTCCTGCGCGGTGAGCGCGTCGTAGATGTCTGAGATCGTCATCATCTTGGCCTGCAGCGGGATCTGCTCACCGGTCAGGCCGCGTGGGTAGCCCGAGCCGTCCAGCTTCTCGTGATGCCCGTACGCGATTTCGGGGATGCCTCGCATCACCGAGGTCCACGGAATCTTCGTCAAGAAATGGAAGCTGTGCGTGACGTGGGATTCCATCTCCAGACGCTCCTGCGCGTCGAGAGTGCCCTTGCGAATGGAGAGAAACCGGAATTCCTGCGGGTCGAGCATCGGATGCGGATGACCGGAGATGTCGTGATAGGTCTGCTGGGAGAGGAAGTCCAGCGTCGAGGCCTTGTCCTCAGGCATCACAGTCGGCTCGTTGGCCGTGACGATGTCCTGCATCCAGGTCCGTAGTCGCGCCAGCTCTTCGTCCAGCCGCTTGTCGATCTCGGAAATGGCAGGCGACCCGCTCCCCCCGTTGCGCATCGCCGCCAGCTTCTGCGTCGCGTAGTCGAGCTGCACAGATCGCTCGACGAACTCGAAGCGAGCCTGGATCACCTCCAGCTGGCCCGGCATCAGCTTCTTGGCTTTGATGAGGATGTGCTCCCTCACGCCGACCTTGCCGAAGTCGTGAAGAAGGCATGCGTACCGCAGCTCTTTGAGCTGGTCGTCGCTCATGTAAACGTCGCGGTACTTGCCGCTCTCGATTTCCGTCACGGCGCGGGCGAGGCTTGTGGTCAGCGCCTCAACGCGCCCGGAATGGCCGGCAGTGCTCGGGTCTCGTTGCTCGATCGCGGTCACGCTGGCCTGCACGAAGCCGTCGAACAGCGCCTGGATCGAGTCGAGGAGGCTCTTGTTGTCAAGCGCGACGGCGGCCTGGCTGGCGATCGACTCGATCATCTCGAGGTCCTCGGGCCGAAAGCTCACGACCTCGGCGGGGACGCTGTCGATCGTGAGCTTGGTGTCGAAGCGACGCTTCGCGTTGATCAGCTGCACAGCGCCGACCACCTCGTTGTTGTAGTTGCGCATCGGGACGGTCAGCATCGATTTCGTCCGGTAGCCGTACTGCTGGTCGAAGCCTCGGCCACCCTGGGGCTTGCCAGGCGGCGGGTGATATGCATCGTCGTACAGCTGGCTCCGGCCGACAGTGACCGTATAGCCGACAACGCTCTTCTGGTCGACCGGCACTTTGAACGCCTGGTAGGTATTGGCCAGCGAGGTGTTCTGGCTCGACGCGAGAAAGAGCTGAGGTGAGCCGTCGTCGCCGACCGTCTTTCTCCACAGGCTTGCGCCGTCGGCGTTCGTGAGCTGACGCATCGTGAGGAGGATGAATTCCTGCAGCTTGCCTATATCCCGTTCCGCTGACAGCGCGATTCCGATGCGGTTCAGCTCCTCGAACTGCCGGTGCTGCAGCCGCGCCTGCTCCTCGTGCAGCTTGACCTCCCGGCGAAGAACAACGTTTTCCATCGCCATGCGCAGCAGCTCGCGAATCGCAGGGCGGGACGCGTCCTGGGGCAACGAGAGAGCCGTGTCCGACAGGCCCTCGGGAACGTTCTGGCCGGGCTCCACCAGAAGGAGCGCCGGCTGCACGACCGTGGCCACATCTTCCAGCCGTTGGGGCTCGAGCCCGAGGTCCGCGAGCACGGCTCCCAGATCGGCGTTCTCCAGCCCCGGCGCGAGGTAGATGTGGAAGGCCTGGTTTGTTCCCAAGGCCCTCTAGTGTCGGGCACCGTCTGCGTTTTGCAGGTAGATCAAGCGCAAACCTTCGAGGGTTAGAAGCGGGTCGGTGGCCTCGATCACGTGCGTGAGCCCGGCCACGAGGGTGGCCTGGCCGCCGGTCGCGACCACCTTGGCCTTCCCGCCCAGCTCGGCCACCATCCGCTCGACCATCCCTTCTACTTGCGCCACGAAGCCCCAGACCAGGCCGGATTGGATCGAGCTGACCGTGTTGCGGCCGATCACCGAATCCGGCGCCACGGCCTCGACCCGGCGAAGCATGGCCGTGTGGGAGACCAGTGCGTCCAGCGAGATCTCGACGCCCGGGGCGATCGCTCCGCCCAGGTAGTCGCCTTCGGCGTTGATGGCGTCGTAGGTGACTGCCGTGCCGAAGTCGATCACCACCACGGGCCCGCCATATTTCGTATAGGCGGCCAGGGCGTTCGCGATGCGATCGGCGCCGACGTCCTTGGGGTTCTCGTAGCGGATGCGAACGCTGGTCTTGACGCCTGGACCGACCATGACCGGCTCGCAGCCCAGGTAGCGGCGGGAGGCCTCGATCAGCGCCGGGTTGAGGTTGGGCACGACGCTCGAGATGACGACGCCGCTGACGACCCCCAGCTCGAAGCCGCGAAGGCTGAAGAGCTCACGCAGCTCAACCGCCATCTCGTCCGCCGTCCGCTCGCGGTGTGACGTCACGCGCCAGTCGGCCACGAGATGCTCGCCCTCGAAGAGGGCGAGGGTGACGTTGGTGTTGCCGACGTCGACTGCAAGAAGCACGCGCTGACTCTACTTCGGGAGGCCGGGGGGGTGCTTCGCGCTCCAGGCCATCAGTGCGGCGGCCTGGCGGCGCGCGGCTGAGGCCCGGGCGGTGACGCGGCGGGGGTTCGGCGCGCCGGCCTCGCCGCGTTTGCGAAGAGAGGCTTCTACGCCCCAGGGTGCCTCGAGCTTGCCGGCCCGAACGGCCCGCCCGACCTGGTCGTGCGCTTGCCGGAAAGGCGCGCCGGCTGCGACCAGCGCTTCGGCTGCATCGGTCGCGAGCAAGGCCGGATCGCTCGCCGCAATGGCGAGCCGGTCGCGGTCGAAAGCCAGGTGCTCGACCAGCAGCGTTGCCGCCATCAATGAGTCGAGGGTGCTGTCAACCGCCGCGAAGATCGCCGTCTTGTCTTCCTGCAGGTCGCGATCGTAGGCAAGTGGCAGTCCCTTCAAGACAGTGGCCAGCGCGACCAGGCTGCCCAACGCGCGGCCGGTTCTGCCTCTCAAGAGCTCGGCGATGTCTGGGTTCTTCTTCTGCGGCATGAGGCTGGAGCCGGTCGAGATCTCGTCTGCAAGCTGGACGTAACCGAACTCAGAGCTCGCCCAAATGACGACGTCCTCGCCAAGGCGGCTCAGGTGTACGGACGCACAAGTGCAGCCGTAGATGAGGTCGAGGGCGAAGTCGCGATCTGCCACGGCATCGATGCTGTTGAGGCTCAACCGTTCGAATCCGAGCTCGCGACGCATCCCCTCACGTCGGATCGGAAGGGTGGTGGCGGCCAAGGCGCCGGAGCCCAGCGGCATCTCGTCGGCGGCGTCGTACGCGTGCCGAAACCTCTCCGCGTCCCGCAGCAACGGCTCAGCGTGCGCCAGAAGGTGATGACCGACCGTGACCGGCTGCGCTCGCTGGAGATGCGTATAGCCGGGCATCAGCCATGTCGCGTGCTCGCGGGCTTTGACCGCGAGAGCGTCGACCGCCCCGGCAATTGCGAGCACTAGTTGAGAGGCGGCAAAACGGCAATAGAGACGAAGGTCGAGGGCGACCTGGTCGTTGCGCGACCGGCCGGCGTGCAGGTGGGCGCCGGCCGGGGTCACCTCGGTGAGGCGTCGCTCGACCGCCGTATGAATGTCCTCGTCTGTATCACGGAACTCGAATGAGCCGCCGTCCAGCTCGCGCTCTATCTTCCGAAGCCCGCGTTCGATCGCTGTCAGCTGCGCCTTCGACAGCAGGCCTGCGCGTGCCAGGCCGCGCGCATGGGCGCGGCTGCCGGCAATGTCGACCGGATAGAGATCGAAGTCGATTTCCAGCGACGACGAGAATCGCTCCAGCTCGGGGAGCAGGCGACGCTCGAAGCGGCCGCCCCACAACTTTCCTCCCTCTCTCGCGCGGGGAGAGGGCCGTGGACTCTTGGCGCCGCTCCGTTTCGCTATGGCGCGAGCCTCTTCACGTCACCGAGCAGGCCTTTCAGCTCGCGGTCTTGAAGACGGCCCTGGACCTGGGCGGCGGTGCGCACGCCCATTCCCCAGAGCTTGATGAAGCCGGCGGCCGCCGACTGGTCGAATGCATCGCCTTTGCCGTAAGTCGCGAGCGAGTGTTGATAGAGCTGGGCCGGGCTCTTGCGTCCGACCACCTGCGCGGAACCTTTGAAGAGCTTGAGACGCACGTCGCCGGTGACGTGGCGCTGGGTCTCGGCGACAAACGCATAGAGGGCATCCCGAAGCGGGCTGAACCAGAGGCCGTCGTAGACCATCTGGGCCCACTGCTGGGCGACGGTGTCCTTGAAGCGCGCCACCTCCTTGGGCAGCGTGATGTCCTCGAGCGCCTGGTGGGCCTGGAGCAGAAGCACCGCCGCGGGCGCCTCATAGATCTCGCGCGACTTGATGCCGATGAGCCGGTTTTCGAGGTGGTCGATGCGCCCCACCCCGTTTTCGCCCCCAATCCTGTTGAGGGCGGTGACCAGATCGAGCGGATCGACCGCCTGACCGTCGAGGGAGAAAGGCAGGCCTTGCTTGAAACCGATTTCAACGTAAGCCGGCTCGTCGGGGCAGTGGCGTGGATCTTTCGTCCACGCGTAGACGTCCGCTGGCGGTTCGGCCCACGGGTCCTCGAGCACGCCGGCCTCGATGGAGCGACCCCACAGGTTCTCGTCCGTCGAATAGGGAGAGCGCACCGTTGCAGGCACCTCGATGCCATGCCTGGTCGCGTACGCGATCTCATCGTCCCGATTCATGCCCCACTCGCGGACGGGTGCGACCACCTTCAGCTCCGGGGCGAGCGCCGCCGTCGCGACATCGAAGCGCACCTGGTCGTTGCCTTTGCCGGTGCAGCCGTGGGCGATGGCGCCGGCGCCTTCGCGGCGAGCGACCTCCACCATCATCGCGGCGATGAGAGGACGGCCGAGCGCCGTCGCGAGCGGGTACTCCTTCTCGTAGACGGCGCCGGCCTGGAGCGACGGCCAAACGAAGAGCTGCAAGAACGGAGCGCGGCCGTCGGCAACGTAGGCAGCTGAAGCGCCTGTCTTCAGCGCACGCGCCTGGACTGCGTCGAGGTCCTTCTTCTCTCCAAGGTCGACCGTGAACGCGATGACGTCCCAACCCTGGTCCTTGAGCCAGCGGATCGCAACCGAGGTGTCGAGCCCGCCCGAATATGCGAGCACCAGCTTCTTGTTTGCAGGGGGGACTCCCCCCTTGCGGCGGCTGGGCAGGGCCCTGGCGCCGCCGCCCCCCCTACCCGACATTCGCGAGCAGCTCCTTGAGCGCCTTGCCGGCGCCGGGCTTGCGGAGGACCGCGATGATCGTGTCATCGCCGGCCACAGTGCCCGCCACCCCCGGAAGCGCGGCCTCGTCGATGCGGCGCGCGACCAGGTTGGCCGTTCCCGGAGGTGTCCTGATCACCGCCATCGGCGCCACGACCTCGACCGAGAGGACAAGCTCGCGGACCAGCGCTGCCGCGCTCCGGTAGCCGGCGCCCGAGCGGACAAGGCCAAGCTCCTGGATGTCGCGCGAGATGGTGGCCTGGGTCGTTCGCAGCCCTCGCCGCGCCAGCGCCTCGGCGATCTCCTGCTGTGTGTGCACGGCGCCATGGTTGACAAGGTCGAGGATGGCGCGATGCCTGTGGCCCTTGGTTGCGGTCACTTGAGCGCCTCGCGCATCGTGTGCTGCGCGCGATCGATCTGCTCCGTGGTGATGATCAGCGGGGGGACGAAGCGGATCGAGTTGTCATCCACCGCGTTGACGACGAGCCCCGCGTCGAGGCACGCCTGTTGAAAAGCTTTTGCGCGAGGCTCCGCGAACTCGACCGCCTGCATCAGGCCCAGCCCGCGCACCTCTTTGCCGCCGAGCCCGCTGATAGCGGTGTGAAGCACCTCGCCCATCTCGGCAGCATGGCCCGCGAGGCCGTCGCGCTCGATGACGTGCAGGACGGCGATGGCGGCCGCGCACGCCAGCGGATTGCCGCCGAACGTCGAGCCGTGATCGCCGGGTTCGAACACATCCGCCTTCGGCGCCGCGAGGCAGGCACCGATGGGAAGGCCCCCGCCGAGTCCCTTGGCCAGCGTCATCACATCGGGCGTGATGCCGTGATGCTGATGCGCGAACCAACGCCCGGTGCGGGCGAGCCCGGTCTGCACCTCGTCGAGGATCAACAGAAGTCCTTGCTCGTCGCACCACCTGCGCACTCCGGCCAGGTAGCCCTCGTGCGCGGGCACGACGCCGATCTCGCCCATGATCGGCTCGAGCAGAATGGCGACCGTTTTCTCGCCAGTGGCTGCTTTTATCGCGTCGAGGTCGTTGTACGGAACGTGGACGAAACCGTCCGGCAGTGGCTTGAAGGGATCGGAGTATTTCGGCTGGCCGCCCGCCGTGATCGTGGCAAGGGTGCGACCGTGGAACGACCCCTGGGTCGTAATGATCTGGTACGCGCCGTCACGGTTCCGGGTGCCCCATTTGCGGGCGAGCTTGATCGCGGCTTCGTTGGCTTCGGCGCCGGAGTTGCAGAAGAAGACACGTGACGGGAACGAGAGCTCGACCAGGCGGCGGGCGAGCTCGACCTGGGGCTGCGTGTAGTACAGGTTCGAGGTGTGGATGAGGGTGTTCGCCTGGGCGGCCACTGCCGCCGCGACCTCGGGGTGGGCATGGCCGAGGAGGTTGACGGCGATGCCCGCGACCAGGTCGAGGTATTCGCGGCCGGCCTCGTCGTAAACCAGGCAGCCCCGGCCGCGTACGAAGGTGACCGGGAGGCGCCGGCCCGTTTGCATGAGATAGCGGTCGGCGAGCTCAGGGACGCTCACGCTCACCTGCCGTCCTCTATCAAGGACGCGTCCTCAATAACCTCTTCTGGGGTCCCCACGACGCAGTCGCGTGGGCCGCCCCCACCACTCTGGGGGGACTTTGTGTGGGCCGCAGCATATGGCGGCGCCTGGCGGGCCGCAACCCTGCTGGTTAAGACCATCAGCGCGTCACCATCGTTCCGATACCCGACTCGGTGAAGAGCTCGAGCAGCAGCGCATGCGGCGTGCGGCCGTCGACGATGTGCGCAAGCGGCACCCCGTCTAGCGCTCGCAGGCACGCTTCCAGCTTCGGGATCATCCCGCCGGTAACGGCACCCGTGTCGATTCGATGCTGTGCGTCCGCACGCGACAGCACCGCGACCACCTCGCCATCGACGCCGAGGACGCCGGCGACGTCGGTCAGCAGGATGAGCTTGGCCGCGCCCAGCGCCAGCGCGATCTCGGCGGCCACGGTGTCGGCGTTGATGTTGTACGCGTGTCCGTCGTACCCCAGGCCGATCGAGGCGATCACAGGGATGTAGCCCCGCCCGAGCAGCGCGGTGATCGGTTCGCGATTGATCTGCGTCACGCGGCCAACGAACCCCATGTCGGGGCCCAGAGGCTCGGCGATGATGCTCGGGCCGTCCTCGCCGCTCATGCCGACCGCCTGTCCGCCCAACCGGTTGATGGCGCCCACGATGTCGGGGTTGACCTTCCCCGTGAGCACCATCTTCACCACTTCCATGGTCTTGTCGTCGGTGATGCGCAGTCCGTTCTTGAACTCGGCCTTCAGGCCCAGCCGCTCGCTCATCGCCGTGATCTCAGGTCCGCCGCCGTGCACCAGCAGCGGCTGCATCCCGACGTAGCGGAGCAGGACGATGTCGAGCAGGGTCTGGTCACGCGCCTGCTCAATGGCGTTGCCGCCGACCTTGACCACCACGATCTGTCCGTGGAACCTCTTGATGTAGGGCAGCGCCTCGACCAGGACCTTGGCGCGCTCCGCGACTGTCAGCGTCATGTCGTGTACTCCGCGTTGATCCGCACGTACTCCTCCGATAGATCGCAGCCCCACGCCTCCGCGTGGCCATCGGCCAGGCCCAGCGTGGCTACGATCTCAATCTCCGGTTGCTCAAAAGCGCGCCGCACCGCGGCGAGATCGACATCGACCCCTGTGCCGCGCTCGAATACGACCAGCCCGCCGACGCTGAGGTGGAGCCTGTCGAGGGCGAGCTCCGCGCCGCTGTAACCGAGCGCGCATACGATGCGCCCCCAGTTGGGGTCACCGCCATGCACGGCGGTCTTCACGAGACTCGAGGAGGCAACGGCGCGAGCCGCGGTCCGCGCCTCGTCGTCCGACTCCGCGCCCTGGACGCGGACCGCGATCATCCTGGTCGCGCCTTCGCCGTCTCGCGCGATGGCACGCGCGAGCTCGCGCGCGACCTCGACGATGGCAGCCTCGAGCGTCTGAGCCTCGATGGTGCCGGGGTGCACCACGTCGTTGCCGGCCGCGCCGTTGGCCAGAACGAGAAAGGTGTCGTTGGTCGAGCTGTCACCGTCGACCGTGACCTGGTTGAAGCTGCGGTCGGCAACGGGTCTGGCAAAGGTCGCCATCAGGCCGGGCTCGACAACAGCGTCAGTGGTGATGTAAGCCAGCATCGTCGCCATATTCGGATGGATCATCCCCGACCCCTTGCACATCCCGCCAACTCTGACGCGACGGCCGCCGATCTCGATCTCCTTGGTCGCTGTCTTGGCGACCTTGTCCGTGGTCATGATCGCCTGCGCGGCTTCGATGCCGTGGTCAGTGCTCATGCCGCCGCATGCGGCGGCGATCCCAGCCTTGACAGCGTCCATGGGCAGGTAGCGTCCGATCACGCCGGTTGAGCTCACGAGCACCTGATCGGGGTCGAGGTCGAGGCGGTCGGCGGTCAGCTTTGCCATCTGCAGGGCATCTTTGAAGCCCTGCGCGCCTGTGCACGCGTTCGCGTTGCCGGAATTGATCACCAGCCCCTGCACTCGGTTGTGCTGGAGGTGCAGCTGGTCGATGACCACCGACGCCGACTTGATCTTGTTGGTCGTGAAGACGCCGCCGGTGTCACAGGGAAGGCTCGAGTGGATCACACAGAGGTCATCTCGCTGCCCGCTCGGGATCGCGGCTGCTCCCGCAGTGAACGCCTTGATCCCACAGGCCGCGGTGCCGGCGCGAAATCCGAGCGGGTAGGTCACGGCCACTGGGTCGGAGCCTCCAGCGCGGTCGTGCGATCGAAGCCGAACGCGATGTTGAAGCACTCGACGCCTTGGCCCGACGCACCCTTGACGAGGTTGTCGAGGGCCGCGGTGACGACGGCCTTCTTGTTCTGCGCCGACACGTTGACCAGGCAGACGTTGGAGTGGCTCGCAAGCTTGGTCGTCGGGCTCTGGGCGACCACGCGTGTGAAGGGCTGGCCCGCGTAGAACTCGCGGTACGCCTCCTGGAGCTGGGCAAGCGAGCCTTTGAGGTCGAAATAGCAGGTGGCGAGAATGCCGCGGGTCATAGGCGCCAGGTGGGGCACGAACGTGACCTGCAGCTCCCCACCATGTGGGAAGCTGCGCCGCGCAGCGGCGGTGTGGCGCGAATCAGATACCCGGCTAAGTGTCGCCAATTCTTGCGTCACCTCGGGCAGATGACGGTGGCCCTCGATCGCGTAAGCCCCCAACGACTCGTTCGCTTCGCTGAAGTGGACGCCGATCGAAGGCGATCGGCCCGCGCCGCTGACACCCGACTTGGCGTCGACGATGATGTCCGAGCCAACGAGCCCGGCAGCCACCGCCGGCGCCAGCGCGAGGATGGCCGCCGTCGAGTAGCAGCCGGGGACGGCGACGAGCGCTGCGCCCCGCAGCTCGCGCTCGTGCAGCTCTGGCAGGCCGAACACCGCCTTTGCGAGCAGAGACGGCGCCGGGTGCTCCTGCCGGTACCACCTCGGATACTGCGCTGGATCCTTCAGGCGGAAGTCGGCGCTCATGTCGACGACCTTCACCCCGGCGTCGACCCAGGCGCCCGCCCTGGCCGCCCCCACGTTGTGAGGCAGGCAGCTGAACATGACGTCGATCCCGTGAGCGTCGGGCTCCGCGACGAACTCACCCTCGAGATCGAGCAGCGGGAACACCGACGCGTACGGCCTGCCGGCGAAGGAGCGCGAAGAGAGTTGTCGAAGCTCGACGCCAGGATGGCGCGCGAGCAGGTTGACCAGGGTGATGCCGGCGTAGCCGTTGGCGCCCGCCACCGCTGCCTTCACCCTGTCTTTCATGAACGCATGAGTATACAGAGCTGATGCATAAACATGCGCCAGTCCCCTTTCCCCTGTGGGGAGAGGTTAGGAAGCGAGGCATGAGCTGTTGAATGCGATCAGTCGGGTTCGTTGAAGAAGCACGACACCGCCCCGGTGTGGCAGGCAGGACCCGCGGGCTTCACGCGCAGGAGCACTGCGTCGGCGTCGCAGTCGACCCGGGTCTCGACGACGTCCATCCGGTTGCCGGAGGTCGCCCCCTTCTCCCAGAGCCCCCTCGTGCGCGAGTGGAACCACGCCCGCCCGGTGTCGCGCGTCTTCGACCACGCCTCCTCGTCCATGTACGCGAGCATCAGGACCTGGCCAGTGTCCGCGTCCTGGACCACGGCCGGCACAAGACCTTTGGAGAAATCGGGGTTCATCGTCTGATCTCCAACCCTCGCGCCGCCAGGTCTTTCTTGACCGCGCCGATCGAGAGTTCGCCGAAATGGAATATCGAGGCCGCGAGCGCCGCCTCCGCGCCGCCCACCGTCAGGGCCTCGTACATGTGGGTCGCCGTGCCCGCCCCGCCGGACGCGATCACCGGGAGCCGGACGGCCGAGCTGACCGCACTGACAAGCTCCAGGTCGTAGCCGTTTTCCGTGCCGTCTCTGTCCATCGACGTCAGCAGTACCTCCCCAGCTCCGAGCTTCTCGCCCAGTGCGGCCCACTCAACCGCGTCCCGACCGGTCGGACGCCGGCCACCATGGGTGAACACCTCCCATCCGGGGCCGTCGGCCCGGCGTCTCGCGTCGATCGCCAGCACCACGCACTGGGATCCGAACATGTCCGCGCACCGCGTGATGAGATCGGGGTCGGCAAGCGCGGCGGTGTTGACAGACACCTTGTCCGCGCCATGGGTCAGCAGCTCGCCCATGTCGTCGACGCTGCGAACGCCGCCGCCCACCGTGAGCGGGATGAAGACCTCGGCCGCGGTGCGCGCCACCGCATCCAGCAGTATCCCGCGGTCGTCGGACGATGCCGTGATGTCGAGAAAGACGACTTCGTCCGCGCCCTCCTGGTCGTAAAAAGCGGCGAGCTCGGCCGGGTCGCCGGCGTCGCGCAGGTTTTGAAACCGGACGCCCTTGACGACGCGGCCGTCGTCGACGTCGAGGCAGGGAATGATCCTTTTCGCGGTCATCGCAACCGTGCCTTCCAGACCTCTTCGCAGGGCCAGCGACGCGACCACTCCAGCGTCACGTACGGCTGTCCCGTGACCGCGCCCTCGGGCGGTCTCACCTCGACCAGGTCCTCGACCTCGAAGCCGCTGGCACGCAGCACCCGGATCAAATCGCCATGGCCCAGGTGGAACTCGATGCCAGGGTCGTCGGGCCAGCGGAACTCGTGCATGCCGAAGTAGTCCCGCAGCAGGCGATCTCCCGCGGGGCCGTCGGCCTCCAACTCCTGCATGCAGAGCACGGAAAGGACGCTGTTGGTCAGGAAGATGAGGCGGCCGCCCGGCCGCAACAGCCGCGCCGATTCCGGGATCCAACGATGCGGATCGCACCATAGGCACGCGCCGTATTCGCTGATCGCGAGATCGAAGCTGTGATCGACGAGCGGCACCATTTCCGCATTGGCGTGGATGAGCGGAAAGTCCAGGCCGAACTCACGCTGAAAGCGTCGCGCGTTGGTCAGCTGGACCCGTGAGTTGTCGATGCCGACCACATGCGCGCCGCGGCGTGCCAGCCAGGCCGAGATGTAGGCCGTGCCGCAGCCGAGCTCGATGACGTCGAGCCCGTTGACGTCGGGCAGCAGCCGCAGCTGCGACTCGGACACGCCCCAGATCCCCCACCGCGGCGCGTCCTCCGCCCACGCCCGGTGCCCGGCTGCTTCGTATCTCGCGGCCTCTACGTCCCATGCCGCGCGATTCGTGGTGACGTGATCGCCGGCGTCGTTCATCCGCACAGCGCCACGAAGTTTTCGTACAGGCGCAGGCCGTCATCGCCGCTCTTTTCGGGATGGAACTGCGTCCCCATCACGTTCACCCGCGACGCTGCCGCGGCCGGAGAGTGCTCACTCGACGCGATGGCGCAGCGCGAGGAGGCCGGTGTGAAGGAATGCACGAAATAGAAGTAGGAGCGGTCGATGATGCCGCGCCACAGCGGTGAAACGTCGGTCTGCGTCACTCGGCACCACCCGATCACCGGGATGCGCTTGCTCTGCGTCACCTGCACCACTCGGCCGTCGAGCAACCCCAGTCCCTCGTGGCGGCCGTGCTCCATCGACTCCTCGAACAGCAGCTGATAGCCCAGGCAAACGCCGAGCACGGGCTTTCCTTTCTTGGCGAGCTCCACCACTCGACGCCCGAGACCGCTCGCGACGAGCCTGTCCAGCGCGGGCGCGAACGCCCCGACTCCTGGCAGCACCAGGCCGTCAGCGTGTTGCAGGTCGTCCTGGTCGGCGGTCAGTTTCGGAGTCGCACCGACGTGAATCAGCGCTCGCTCGACCGAGCGCAGATTGCCCACCCCGTAATCGACGATCGCGATCATCCAAGCAAGCCCTTGGATGAGGGGACGCCGCGGCCGCCCTCAACAGCCATGGCCTGCCGCAAGGCGAGTCCCAGCGCCTTGAAAGTCGCCTCGGCGATGTGGTGCCGGTTGCGCCCGCGGATCACGTCAACGTGGATCGTGGCGCCGAGATGAATGGCGAGCGCCTTCCAGAACTCTTCGAGCACCTCTGATTCGAGGGTTCCGATCCGCCCCCGCAGGGTCACGTTGTAGGACAGATACGGGCGTTTGCCCAGGTCGACGACGACGCGCGCGAGCGTTTCGTCCAGCGGAGCGTATGCAGAAGCAAAACGAGTGATTCCGGCCCGGTCTCCAAGGGCGCGGGACAGCGCCTGGCCGAGGACGATGCCCGCGTCCTCGACGAGGTGATGCGTGTCGACGTGCACGTCACCGCCACCTCGGAACGTGAGGTCAAAGCCACCGTACCGAGCCACCTGCTCGAGCATGTGGTCGAGGAAGGCGAGTCCCGTCGCAACCTTGACTCTTCCCCGTCCCTCGAGAGCGACGCGCGCCGTGAGCTGCGTCTCCTTGCTCTTGCGGGCGACCTCCGCGGCCCTGCTACTCAAGGCGCACCTCCACTGCATGCGCGTGCGCGCTCAAGCCCTCGAGCTCGGCAAGGCGCACGCAGGCCTCGCGAAGCATCTCGAGGTCGCCCCGATTGAGGCTCAAAACGCTGCTGCGCTTGAGGAAGGTGTGCACCCCGAGCGGAGATGCAAACCGCGCGGCTCCGGAGGTGGGCAGCGTGTGGTTGGGTCCCGCCGCGTAATCGCCGAGCGGGACGGTGGCATATGGCCCGACGAAGACTGCGCCGGCATTCTCGACCTGCGTGGCCAGGCGCGCCGCATCTTCCGTCACGATCAGCAGGTGCTCAGGCGCGAAGTCGTTCGCCAGGTGTACCGCCTGTTCCAGGTTGTCGGCCACGATCAGGCAGCAAGTCGCAGCCTCGATGATCTGGGCCCGCTCCAGGCCGCTGACAAGGCTGCGCAGCTCCTCCTCGACGCGGTCCGCCAGCGCGGCCGAATCAGTGACCAGCACCGCCCACGCAAGCGGGTCGTGCTCGAGCTGGGCGGCCAGGTCCGCGGCCACGAAATCGGGCCGGGCGTCTGAGTCCGCGATGACCATCACCTCGGTCGGCCCCGCGATGCCGTCGACGCCGACGGCGCCAAACACCTCTTTCTTCGCCAGCGTCACGTAGATGTTGCCGGGTCCGGCGACGACATCGACACGCGGAATCGAAGCGGTGCCGTAGGCCAGCGCCGCGATGGCCTGCGCCCCGCCCACCCGATACACCGCGTCGACGCCCGCGATGTGGGCCGCCGCGAGGATGGCCGCGGGCACGCTTCCGTCCGCGCGCGGCGGCGTAGCGAGCACAACTTCAGGCACCCGCGCGACACGCGCCGGGATGACGGTCATGAGCACGGTGGATGGATACGATGCGCGGCCTCCAGGGGCATAGACGCCCGCACGCTTCACCGGCCTGGTGAGCAGCTTCAGCCCCGGGGTGCCGGTGCTCGCGGGCTGCGCCTGCCTGGCGTGGAAATCCCTGATCCGCTCGGCGGCGAACTCGAGGGCGGCGCGATCCGCCGGTTGGAGGCGCTTGGCAGCCGCGGCCAGGTGCTCCCCCGGCACCTCGAAGGTTTCGGTTTCCTGCGGCGCCCAACCGTCGAACCGCCGGCCGTAATCGCGCAGCGCCGCATCCCCCTCCGCGGCCACCCGCGCGCAGATCTCGGCCACGTCCGTTCGCTCCTTCGCGAACTGGGAGAGATCAAGCCGCCTCCGCGAAAGCGGCGAGTCGAGCCAGGATCCGACGTCAAATCGCTTAATCGTCATCAGCCGCAGCCTCTCGAACTCGCGCCACCATCGCCTGGACCGTGTCCGTCCGCGTTTTGAGGCTGGCCTGGTTGCCGATGAGGCGGGCGGTGGACGAGCCCAGCGTCGCCGCGATCCGGAGGCGGTTCTCCCGCAGCGTTCGCCCACTCGCCGTCAGGTCCACGATGCCGTCGACCAGGCCCACCTGAGGCGCCAGCTCAACCGAGCCGTGCAGCGTCACGACCTCGACGGCCTGGCCGCGGCTTTCGAACCAGGCCGCGGTCGTCCTGGGCAGCTTGGTCGCCACGCGCATCAGCGGCGGCCACGTTTCGGGCCCATCGAGCTTCGAGTCGTCCGGCACCGCCAGGACCAGGCGGCAGGGTCCGAAGTGCAGATCCACCAGCTCGTAATGGGAGCCGTTCGATTCCCACAGCACGTCCTTGCCGACGATGCCAAGGTCGGCCGCGCCGTGGTCGACATATGCGGGGACGTCGGCCGGGCGGACGAGGATCACGCGCACGCCCGAACGCTCGACCAGCAATCGCCTTCCGAGCTCGGCCGCGCTCAGGCGCATCACCCCGGCACGTGAGAGAAGCCGAAGCGCGCCTGGAAGCAGCACGCCCGTGGGGATGGCGATCGAGAAATTACCCTCCCCGCTGCGGGGGGAGGTCTGGAGAGTGGCGCGCGGCTGCTTGCCCTTCGCGGGAGTCATACCAGCGATCCTGCCAGCCGGGCCGCGACCTGCTCTGGCGGCAGCGACCGGGTGCGTCCCCCGCGGGCGGTCCAGGCGACCTTCGCCGCGCCGCGGCACTGGATGAGATTTTCGGCGCCAACCGCACGCCACCACGCCCGCGCGTCGCGGTCGGGTCTCGACTCGGTGTCGACCACAGCCCTCATTCCGAACAACCGCAGTGTCGACCCCAGGCGCATGGCAACGTCGAGGCCGGCGCCAGTCCACGCGACCGCGGCGTGGATGCGGGGCACCGACGGCAAGCGGGCGCCGCTCAACAGCTCCCACACCAGGTCGAGCTGAATCACAAACCCGGTGGCCGGGGCCGGGCGGCCAAAACGAGCCAGCAGGCGGTCGTACCGGCCGCCCTGCGCGACCGGCCGCCCGAGGTCCTGCCCATAGCCTTCGAAGATGACGCCCGTGTAGTAGTCGAAGTCGCGGATCGCGCCGAGGTCGAGGCCGACCACCGCGCCCAGGCCGTGCGCGACCAGCAGCTCGCGCACCCGCGCCAACTCCGCCAGGGCTTTCTCCGAGCGCCGGTTGCGGACCAGTCCGCCGGCGGCTTCGAGAATCTCCGGGCCGCCACGAAGCGCCGGGAACCGCAGCAGAAGCTCGTGCTCCGCGGAACGAAGTGGAGTCTGCGACAGCAGGTCCTCGAGGGCCACGAAATCTCGCGCGGCGAGGGCGCTGCGTACGCCGGCCTTTATAGCCGCCGGCAGCCGGACGGCGTCCATGATGCCCTGGAAGAACTCCGCGTGCCCGACGTCGACCTGGTAGCGGCGCAGCCCGGCGGCCTCGAGGCAGCGCGCGGCGAGCGCGATCACCTCGGCGTCAGCGATTGGACCCGACGCCCCCACCAGCTCCGCACCGACCTGGTAGGTCTCGCGTCGCTGATGAAACCGACCCTCGTCGGCTGACAGCACCGGGCCCGCGTAGCACATCCGCAACGGCAGCGCCGCCGAGCGGAGCTTGCCGGCGACGAGTCGCGCGACTGGAATGGTCCGCTCGCCCACCAGCGCCAACAGCTCGCCGCGCGCGTCGCTGAACTTGAACAGGCGGCGCCGCTGCTCTGCGTTGAGACCCAGCTCGAGCACATCGATGCTTTCGACCATCGGCGTGACTACGTGCCGGTAACCCCAGCGCCGCATCTCTTCGAGCAGCGATTCCTGTGCGCTGCGCATCGATTCCGCCTCTTCAGGCAGCAGGTCGCGAAAACCGGGCACGCCACCGAGCTGCGGCGCCGAGTTACGGTCGGTGAAGAGACCTCCGGGCTCGGGCCACTGGCGGCTGTTCAGCGCTCACTCGTCTTCGTCCTCATCGTCATCGTCGCCGTCGTCGGCGTCCTCGCTGAAGTCGAGGGGCTCGGCCTCGTCCTCGACCGCGTGCATGCCCTCTTCCAGGTCCTCGCCGGCCGGCGTCCCGGCGACCAGCGCCCCTTCCTCTTCGTCCTCGGCGAAGACCTCGACCTCACGCGCAAGCAGGCTTTCCTTCGTGTAGGGCCGGAACTCAACCTCGCGCTTGCGACGCATCGGGAAGCTCGGTTTGCCCACAAACCGGGGGTCCTGGTACGTCTCGCGGACGATGAGCTTGACCGCGCTGCCCTCGCAGGAGGTGACACCTGCCTGGTAGCGATTGCCACCACGCATGAACTTGATCAGGCGGCGGGCGAGCTTCGCTTCGAGCAGTCCGAGGCGCACGCCGCGCGACGTTTCCGCGGCAATGCCGTCGCCTTCGATGCGCAGCTCGGCGACGTCTCCTGCCGCGACCTTGGAGCAGATGTCGGGAGCGCTGCTCTCGAGCGTGGTAATGATCGTCTTCCCCATCTCCTCGACGAATAGGTTGAGGTCGACCCGCGTGCCGCCTGCCTTGAGTCCTTCCTTCTGGTGCAGCAGCGTGTTGATGCGGGCCGCGTTTTTCTTGGCGATCGAGTTCATCGGGTTGAGCTTCAGAGCCGCCTCGTACGCCGATTTCGCGTCCTTCAGCTTGCCCAGCTCGGACAGCGCCTTACCGAGTCGGTTCTGCGTCTCCTCGTCGGCGCCGAAGCTGTCGATGATGAATTTGTTGAGCTTGACGGCGTCGTCCCATTTGCCCGCGATGGCGAGTTGAACAGCATCGTCCGAATACTGAGAGCGGGGCTTGAGATGTTCGCTGGACTCGGTCTTCAACGGGCGCGCTCCTATGACCTGGTTAGGTGAAGGGAACGAGTATAGAGAGTACGAGCTACCTCCACTCGGTGCGTGGCGGCGACAATCTGCACGGTGGCACCGGGAAGGTCGCGAGCGCTGGCGGTTTCGGGTGTGGTGGCGCTCGCATTGACCAGCGCTTGCTCGGGTGGGACGCCGCCCAACGTGATCAAGATCGGCGTGGACCTGCCTCTCGCCGGCACCGATGGACGGGCTGGGATGCCGGTTCTCAACGGCGTGCAGTTCTTCGTCGACCGGCACCCGACGCTGGATGGCTTCACCGTCCAGATCAGCGCCCGCGACGACACGGTCGACGGGGCGGACGATCCGTTGCGTGGAGCCGCCAACCTCAACGCTCTTGTTGCGGACCCGCTCGTTTTCGGCGTGATCGGTCCATTCGATTCCAGCATCGCGCGTAAGACCATCCCGATCGCCAACACGGCCCACCTCGCCCTGGTCAGCCCGACCGTTAGCAGCCGCTGCCTGACCAAAGACCCCTATCTGCCGGCCGATCTCAGCCCCAGCCGCACGGCCGTGACGTGCACCGCGGCCGGGCTGCCGACGCCTGCCGAGCTCCGGCCGACGGGCACCAACACCTTCTTTCGGCTCGCGACGACCGACGACCTGCAGGGACCCGCGGCGGCCGACTTCACGTACAAGAACCTGCTGCTGCGCCGTGTGGCTGTGCTCTCGGATCACGAGGCTTATGGGCAGGCGCTCGCCGCGGGCTACACGACAAGGTTCGAGAAAGATGGCGGGAGCGTGGTTGCGATCGTCGACTTCGACCCCAACCGCAGCACCGACCTCAGGACGTTCTTGCGTAGCGCCAAGGCGGACGGCGCCCAGGCCATCTATTACGGCGGCGTCACCCGCAATCACGGCTGCGTGATTCGGGCGCAGATGGCGTCGGTGTTCGCGGCCGGTGAGGCGGTGCCCTACATCGGAGGCGATGGCATCGCGCAGGACCCGGATTGCATTCGCCACGCCGGCGCCAATGCGATCGGCATCTACGCGACCGTCCCCACCGCGATTCCCGACACGATCGCCAGCGCGCAGCCGGTCATCACCGCCTTCAAGGCACGACACCACAACGCGACCGACTACGGCTCATACACCATCGCCGCCTACGATTCCGCGGGCGTGATCTATGCGGCCATCGACGGCGCGCTCAAGGGCTCCGGCGGCAAGCGGCCGACCAGGGCGGCCGTCGTCGCCCAGCTCGCCGCGACCTCGGCCTTCACAGGCGCAAGCGGGACTTTCGGTTTCGATCGGGCCGGCGACACCACGGAGCGGCTCGTCACTGTATTCGAGGCGCGCAGCGCTGATCCGTCTCAGCCTTGGGCGCTTGTAACCGCGGTGGATTACAGCGCAACACTCCCATATTGATATAGCGCCGCAGTCATGCACGGCGAGGGTGCCGGAGGCCGCGCCACACGGTGCTTGACTTCGAGGCAGGCACAAGTCGATAGTTCAGCACGGAGTAGTGGTTCGGCCACCCCATGTGGCCGCATTCGCCGCCGGCGCACTCTCGCCCCGACTCGTGTTGGGAAGAGGGCGGCGAGTGAGGGGAGGCGTCCGCCAGAGGGATTCCGGCCTCCCGACAACACAAGGGGGAACCATATGGTTCGAGCTAGGGGACTCGCAGTCCTCACCGTTGCGGTATTCGTCGGGCTTGCCTGTGGAGGCAGCAGCGGCGGCGGCACTGGGTCAAAAGGCACCATCAAGATCGGATCTGACCTTCCGGTCTGCACGGCCGGCGGCCAGTCGACCGCGAACGGCGTCAAGTTCGCCATCGATCAGAAGAACAGCTCTGGCGGGGTCAACGGCTACACCATTTCGTATCAGAGCTTCGACGACTGCCGGCAGGCGGCCTATTCGGCCGACGCCGGTGTCGAAAACGTCCAGAGCATGCTGGGCGACCCCAAGTTCCTGGGCATGATCGGGCCCTACAACTCCGCTGTGGCCAAGGCCGAGATCCCGATCACGGCTCCGCAGCACTTCACGATGGTCAGCCCGTCCAACACCAACCCATGCCTGACCAAGGACCTGCCGACCTGCTCGTATCACCCGCAGGACCTGCGCGCAGGCCAGGCCAACAACTACTTCCGCGTCGTGACCACAGACGACTACCAGGGTCCTGCCATGGCGACCTACGCCTACAAGACCCTCAACATAAAGAACGTCGGCGTGCTTGACGACAGCACCGTTTTCGGCGTCGGCATCGCCGACACCTTCTCTGCGCAGTTCAAGACGTACGGCGGCACCGTGACGCGCAGCAGCTATAAGAAAGAGCAAACGAGCGACTGGCGCTCCATCCTGCTCAAGTTCAAGGCCGCGGGGGCGACCGGTGTCTACGTCGGCGGCACGGACGACCAGAACATCTGCATCCCTAGGGCGCAGATGAAGCAGATCGGCTGGGACGTCCCCTACATGGGCGGTGACGGCATCGAGACCCCCGACTGCATCAACCAGGCGGCGGGCAACGAGGTCAACATCAACGCCACGTCGGCAGGCGCCGACGCCACCCAGATCCCGGGCGCGAAAGGCACGATTGACGCGTTCCGCAAGGCCTTCACGGGCCCCAACGACTTCGGCGGATACACCATGCAGGCGTACGACGCCGCCAACGCGCTGATGGCAGCCATCGGCCGGGCGGTCAACGACGCCAACGGCAGCACGCCGACCCGTGACCAGGTCCGCGCCGAGATGGCCAAGACCAAGGGCTTCGTCGGCGTAATCGGCACGTACGACTTCGACCAGAACGGCGACAACAGCCTCAAGATCGTTTCCATCTACACGGTCCAGGCAGTGTCCGACCCGGCGGCGTCCACTGGCGTCTGCGGCAAGACCGCGGCCAAGGACTGCTTCATCTGGAAGGCGCAGTTCGACTTCGCGAAGGGCGCCTAGCCAAGCGACTGAAACAATCGAGGGAGGAGGCCACCACGGCCTCCTCCCTGTATAACTGAAGGAGGGGACGCTGGACGCGGGCGCATTCGTAGCCGGAGCTGCCAGGCTAAGACGGGCGTGGTTGGGCCGGATCGGCATGAGCGTCGGCGACCTCGGCTTCTTCCTCATCGTCGGCGTCGCACTTGTGCTGCTTGCAGGCGAGGCGGTCGCCCACCCCAGCCAGTTCGCCCAGGTCCTCGTCTTCGGCCTGGCCGACGGGGCGATCTACGCCCTGGTCGCACTCGGCTACACGATGGTCTACGGCATCATCGAACTGATCAACTTCGCGCACGGGGACGTGTTCACGCTGGGCGCTTACGTCGGTGCAACCCTGATGGCTTTCTTCGCCGGCGCGAGCGAGGACTCGTTCCTGATCGCGAACGTGGTTGCGCTCCTGATCACGTTCCCGGTCGTGATGCTGATCATGGGCGCGGTCAACATCACGATCGAACGTGTCGCCTACCGGCCGCTGCGCAACGCGCCACGTCTCGCGCCGCTGATCACGGCCATCGGCATGTCGTTCCTGCTCGAGGGGATCATGTTCCTGTGGCACGGCCCGGCCACCGTGCACGTGCCCGACCTGCTGCCGCACGGAGCGGGTTACCAGACCACCGTCGGCGGCGTCTTCATCGCGTTCAAAGACGTTTTCGTAGTCGTGGCCGCGGCGATCCTGGTGACACTGCTCGCCGTGTTCATCAATCGGAGCAAGCTCGGCAAGGCCATGCGGGCCACGGCGCAGGACCGTGACGCCTCACAGCTGATGGGCATCAACATCAACCGCACGATCGCGGCCACGTTCTTCATCGGCGCGGTCCTCGCCGGCGCCGGGGGCATGATCTGGGGCCTCTACTTCAACACGATCACGTACAACCTCGGATTTCGAACCGGCCTTGTCGCGTTCACGTCCGCGGTCTTCGGCGGCATCGGAAACATCCCCGGGGCAGCCCTGGGAGGCATGGTCATCGGCCTGACCGCGGCGTTCAGCGACAACTACATCGGCTCGAAGTGGACCCAGGTCGTCATTTTCGGAATCCTTATCGGCGTCCTCGTCTTCCGGCCGACAGGGCTCCTGGGTATGCGGGTGCCCGAGAAGTGAGCGAGCCCACCACGGTCAAGAAACCCGGCTCGGTGTGGAGCCGCCTGCACCTGCGTGAGCGGATCAAGGACCGGGACACGGCCATCTATGGCGTTCTCCTGGTGGTCGCGCTGGTGTGGCCGATGTCCACGTATTACGCAACCGGCAGCTCTTTCCTCACGTCGCAGGCCGCTCACGCGGGCACGTGGGTGCTGCTCGCGATCGGGCTCAACGTCGTGGTCGGCTTCGCCGGTCTGCTCGACCTTGGTTATGCGGCGTTCTTCGCCATCGGGGCGTACTGCTACGCCTTGTTCGCCTCCTTTCAGCTCCAGTCTTCGCCTCTCCACCATGCCTATCACCTGCCGTTCTGGCTGATGCTGTTCGTCGGGATGTTCGTGGCTGCCGCCGCGGGCGCCATCCTCGGCTTCCCTACGCTCAGGCTGCGCGGCGACTACCTCGCCATCGTCACCCTCGGCTTCGGTGAGATCGTCCCCCAGCTGTTCCTGAACCTCGACCAGTGGACCGGCGGCATCAACGCGATCGGCAGCATCGACCAGCCTTCCTTGCCGGGCTGGATCACCGGACCATGGGCCGGCGCGAACAGCATCGGGATCATTCCGAACTTCAACTTCTCATATGACCCCACCGCGTATTACGTCCTGGTCGTGATCATGATCATCACCGCAGTCATCCTGGTCACCAACCTCCACCGCTCGAGATTGGGCCGGGCATGGATGGCGATCCGCGAGGATGAGGTGGCGGCCGCCGCCATGGGCATCAACACGGTGACGACCAAGCTCCTGGCCTTCGCCATCGGCGCGTCGTTCAGCGGCTTCGCGGGCGCCTACTACGGCGCCAGCTTCGGCCTGGTCAGCCCAGACAGCTTCCTGTTCGTCGTTTCGATCACGGTGCTGGTGATGGTGGTGCTGGGCGGCATGGGCAACATCACCGGCGTCATCGTCGGCGCGATCGCGATCTACTTTGTGCTCAACAACGTCCTGGTTTCACTGCCGACCAACGCCGAGTCGCTCGCAAACGCACTGGGCCTGGGATTCCTGACCAAGACGAACGGTGACTGGCCTGGACTCGCCGAGGAGGCGCGACGCTTGCAGTTCCTCCTTTACGGACTGATCCTGGTCGGCATGATGCTGCTGCGCCCCCAGGGCCTGTTCCCGAGCCGGGTCCGCGAGCAGGAGCTGAAGCACGACGCCGTGCTCGATGAGGAGACCGTGATCGAACAGGTTCACGCGACATGATCGACCAGAAAGTGGCCGCCGACAACGTCCTCGAGCTGACCGACCTGAGCAAGCGCTTCGGGGGGCTTCTGGCGGTCGACAGCGTGAGCCTCAACATCAAGCGAGGCGAGGTCTTCGCCCTCATCGGCCCCAACGGTGCCGGCAAGACCACGCTCTTCAACTGCGTCACCGGCCTGTACCAGCCGACCAGCGGCAAGGTGATGTTCGATGGCAAGGACATCACCGGCTCCAAGCCGCACCAGGTGGCACGCCTGGGTATCGCGCGGACGTTTCAGAACATCCGGCTCTTCGACTACATGTCCGCCCTTGACAACGTGCGCGTAGGCCATCACGTCCGGATGAAAGCCAAGATGTGGGATTCGCTCTTCAAGTTCCCGTGGGAGCGCAAGGAAGAAGCGCTCATCACCGAGAAGTCGATGGACCTCCTGCGTTTCGTCGGCATCGCTCGCCAGGCCAACAAATACGCACGCAACCTGCCTTACGGGCAGCAGCGGCGCCTCGAGATCGCCCGCGCGCTCGCCACGCAGCCGAAGCTCCTGCTGCTCGACGAGCCTGCCGCCGGCTTCACCCCGCAGGAGAAGGTAGAGCTGATGGCCCTGGTCAAGAAGATCCTCGCTCGCGGCATCACCGTTTTTCTGATCGAGCACGACATGAAAGTGGTCATGGGCATCTCTGAGCGGATCGTGGTGCTCGACCACGGCGAGAAGATCGCGGAGGGTCCACCCGAAGAGGTCCGCAAGGACCGTCGCGTCATCGAGGCCTACCTCGGCAAGAGCGCCTAGTGATGGCCTAGTCTGTGGCGCTCCTTGAGCTGAAGGAAGTCAGCGCGTTCTACGGCCGCATCCAGGCCTTGCGCAACGTGACGTTGGAGGTAGACCAGGGCGAGGTTGTGGCCCTCATCGGATCCAACGGAGCCGGCAAGACCACCACCTTGCGAACGATCTCCGGCCTCATGCATCCCGCCGGCGGATCCATCAGCTTCGATACGCGCGACATCACGACCACGGGCCCCGAGACGATCGTCCAGCGCGGTATCTGCCAGTCACCGGAAGGCCGGCGCCTGTTCGTGAGAATGTCGGTGCAGGACAACCTGATGATGGGCGCATACATCCGTACCGATAAGCCTGGAATCGCCTCGGACGTCGAAAGGGTCTTCACCCTCTTCCCCCGTCTGAAGGAGCGCCGGACTCAGATCGCCGGCACGCTATCAGGGGGTGAGCAGCAGATGCTGGCGATGGGCCGGGCCCTGATGGCTCGGCCGAAGCTGCTGATGCTCGACGAACCATCGCTGGGTCTCGCACCGATTCTGGTCGAGACCATTTTCAGCATCGTGCGAGAGATCAACTCGCAGGGGACGCCAGTGCTGCTCGTGGAGCAGAACGCACACAAGGCGCTGGAGGTTGCGCACCGCGGCTACGTGCTCGAGACCGGCTCGATCGTGAAGACCGGCACGGGCAAAGAGCTCCTCGAGTCCGAGGACGTCCAGAAAGCCTACCTAGGAATGTAGTTACTGCCCCGGGGGGCGGTAGCTCGAGACGAATAGATAGATCAGTACAGCTGCGAAAGCCGCGTACTCGAGGATCACGTTGCGCGTGAAGCTGTCCTCCACGGTGTGACGGACGAGCCCGCGGTTGATGTACCAGGCGAACAGGAGCATGACCGCGAAGGGTCCCTCGCTGACCACCAGCCAGCTCGACAAAGCGGTGATCGCCCAGGCCAGGAACGTGACGACCTGGGCGACGAAGAGGGCAAAGATGAACGCGCGGCGAGGCGCGATCGTTATCCCGTTGATTCGGAAGCTGCGGTAGGAAGCCAGGAACGTGATCGTGAAGATCCAGACCAGCCGCAGAACGATGTTGAAGGGGATCGTCACGAGCACGAGATATGCGCCCGCGACGACCAGAACCAGGATCGTCTCCTGGACCAGGATGTGGCCGCGCTTCTCGGCGTCGCGCAGGCGTAGGTAGTCGAGCCTCGCGAGCAGCACGAAGCCGGCGCCGAATGTGGCGGCAAACGCGAGGTACTTCCACAGCTCGGGAACCAGGATCGAAAGCCCCGCCAGGGTGACCGCGCCCAGGGCAACCGGTATGTAGTGCTCGATCCGCGGAAACTCTGCGGTTCCGCGCAGGTAACCGAGCAGCGCCGGCGCGGCGACCACGACGAGGCCGAGGGCGAGCGCCCACACCTGGCCCTGCGCGAGCAGCTCCGACTTGAAGCCCAGGGCGATCGCGACAAGCACCACTCCGGCGAACACGAGGAAAGCGCGATCCCGCTCGGTGGGGACGGCGGCGGCGGTCCGGAGGTAACGGTCTTCGGGGGTCGGCGGGGTCTTCATGGAACCGGAGGAAGTCTAGACGACCCGTTCACCTCCCCACCCCGTGGGAAGGTCGGTCGGGCCGCGAAGAGGACCGACCCGGTGGGGGTGATCCACGCTGCTACGAGCGCCCGCGACCGTACCGGTCCTCGAGCCGCACCACGTCGTCGATCTCGGGAGTCGACACCTCGAAGATGTCCGTGTCCTCCACCGCGGTGACGCGATGGCGTGTGTTCGGAGGCAGATGCACCGAATCGCCGGCGTGCATCCGCACCGTCTCGAGCCTTCCGTCGAGAGCGCCCAGCTCGACGTCCACAACGCCCTCCCTGACCAGCAGCCACTCGTCCTTGTGCTCGTGGTACTGCAGCGAGAGTGCCTCCCCCTTGTTGACATGGAGGATCTTGCCCAGGTAGCGATCCGTGATCGCCCAGCGGATCTCGTAGCCCCACGGCTTGTCGACGCGGGACTCGGCCGCACGCCTGATCTCACGCATGCGCACGAAGGCCGACGATGTCCTCGAGCGCCGCGAGCCTGGCTTCAACCGCGGCCTTGTCCGCGGCCTCCGAGTACACGCGCACGAGGGCCTCGGTCCCGCTTGCCCGCAGCAGCACCCAGCTGCCGTCTGCGAGGTAGAACTTGAAGCCGTCGTCGGAGCGGATCCGCTCGACCTTGACCCCGGCGATCTCATTCGGTTCGTGGGTCTCCAGCGTGCTCAAGATCCGAACGCGATCGCGATCGTACGTCTCGCGATTGAGGTGGATGTCGTGCCTCGCATATGCATGCGGACCCACACGCTCCTCGAGACTTGCGAGGATCTGCGACAGAGGGCGGCCGAGCTTGACGATCATGTCGGCGAAGAGCAAGCCGACCAGGATCCCGTCCCGCTCGGGGATGTGGCCCCTGATCGCAAACCCTCCCGACTCCTCACCGCCGAGCACCGCGTCGGTCTCCATCATCTTGGGGGCCACGTTCTTGAACCCGACCGGGACCTCGTACACGGTCGTGCCGAACTGCGCGGCCAGCTTCTCGGCCATGGAGGTCATGTTCACGGTCCGCACCACCGGACCGACCATATGCCGCACGTCGAACAGGTACAGCATCAGGAGCGCATAGACCTGCAGCTGGTTGATGAAGCGCCCCGTCTCATCGATGATCCCCACGCGGTCGGCGTCGCCGTCGGTGCAGATGCACAGGTCCTGACCGCCACCGCGCATGTGTGCCATAGCGACATCGATGTTGGGCGGAATCGGCTCGGGGTTAACGCCACCGAACAGGGGGTTGCGCTCGCTGTGCAGCTCGACCACCGAGGTCCGCCCACCATCGAGCAGCTCCTTGATGTAGCCGTATCCGGAGCCGTACATGCACTCGTGCACGATGTGGAGGCCGGCCGACCTGATCGCGGTGAGGTCGACCATGCGCGCGATCTGCGCGTAGTAGGGCGCCCGCGGGTCGTACATCGTGACCATGTCGCCTGAGGCGGAACTGTCCGGCACAGGCACGTGCTCGAGGGCGTTGATGCGGGGCTCGAGATCGGCGATCACGTCGCTGGAGGCCGAGCTTCCGGTATCCGTCTTGAACTTGATGCCGTTGAAGAGATATGGGTTGTGGCTGGCGGTGACCACTGCGGCGCCCGTGGCCTTGCGGTCGATCACGGTCCACGACGCCACCTGTGTGGGCGACGGTCGGTCGAACATGAGGCTACGAACACCGTTCGCGGCGAAGACGTCGGCCACCGTGCGCGCGAACTCCTCCGACGCGAACCGGCAGTCATAGCCGACCACCGCCAGCGGATCAGCGGAACGAGACTTCAGGTACTCGGCCGAGCCCTGGGCGACACGGCGCACGTTGGCGAACGTGAAGTCGTCTGCGACCACCCCTCGCCAGCCATCTGTGCCGAACTTGATCTGGTCGGCCACGTCCTAAAGGTAACGGGTTTTGCGTGAGCGCCTGAGCGCGTCGACGACCTTCTTCACGTCCTGCGCACGTGAGCGCGGGCATACGAGAAGCGCGTCCTCGGTGTCGACGATGATCATGTCCTCGAGCCCGATCGCCGCCACCAGCCGGCGGTCGCCGAGAACAAGGCTGCCGTGCGTGTCGACCAGCACGGCTTCGCCCTCTACGGAGTTGCCGCGCGCGTCGGGGTGAACTCGATCACCGAGCTCCGACCAGTTGCCGATGTCTGCCCACTCGAAGTCGCCGGGCACGAGGAGCAGGCGATCGGTTTTCTCCATGACGGTGCGATCGATGACGTCGGCCCGCAATCGGTTGTAGAGCCGCGCGGCTTCGTCCTCGTCGCCGGCGGCGCGGGCGGCGAGCACGCGCCGAAGTGCGGCCAGCCGTGAAGGCGCATGCCGGGCGAGCTCGTCGATGAATACCGGCAGCCGCCACGCAAACCAGGCCAGGTTCCAGTAGTAGCCGCCCTCCTTCATGAATCGCCTGGCCCGCGCCAGGTCCGGCTTTTCGATGAACCGCTTCACGCGCAGCGCGCCGCCGGCCCGCCGGCCCGGTGCATGGATGTAGCCGAGGCCCGTGGAGGGGAATGAGGGCCTCAATCCAACGGTGACCAGCGATCCCGACCTGGCGGCCGCCTGCACGGCGCTGCGCACCGCGGTGCGAGCCTGCGGGCCTCCCCTCACGACGTGATCGGCCGGCATCGCCACCATGACCGCTTCCGGATCACGGGCGACGAGCGTGAGGGTGGCGAGGCCGTACGCGTTGGTCGTGCCCCGCGCCGACGGCTCGAGGATGAGGTGCTCGTCGTCGATCTCGGGCAGAACGGCCTCGATGATCCCGCGCTGACGCATCTCGGTCAGCACGAAGACTTCGTCGCCGACTGCCCGCGCGCGCTCGTAAGTCTCGCGGAGGAGGGGACGGCCGCGATCGCCGAGCGGCAGCACGTGCTTGGGCGTGGAGCGGCGCGACCGCGGCCACAGCCTCGTCCCCGCCCCACCTGCGGGGATCACCACAAACGTTCGGTTCAACCGACCTCTTCCGCCAGCTCCTTGGCCCGCGCGGTCGATTCCCATGGCGCGTCGATGTCGGTGCGACCGAAGTGGCCGTAGACCGCGGTCTGGCGGAACAGCGGCCGCCTGAGGTTGAGCTCCTTGATGATCCCGAGAGGGCTCAGGTCGAACAGCTTGTTGACCGCCGTGGCGAGCGCCGCGTCCGGAGCCTTGCCCGTCCCGAACGTGTCGATGCGCAGCGCCACCGGCTTCACGACTCCGATGGCATAGGAGATCTGCACCTCGCACCGTTTTGCCAGCCCCGCGGCCACGATGTTCTTGGCCACGTGACGCGCGCCGTACGCGCCGGCGCGGTCCACTTTCGTTGGGTCCTTGCCCGAGAAGCAGCCGCCGCCGTGGCGCGCGTAGCCGCCGTAGGTGTCGACCATGATCTTACGGCCCGTAAGCCCCGCGTCCGCCACAGGACCGCCGACCACAAAGCGGCCGGTGGGATTGATGAAGGTTCGGAGCTGGCCGTCCTTCAGCTCGGCAGGAATCACGGCGTCGATGACGTGCTCGGCAACGTCCGAACGCAGCTGCTCGCTGGTGACCTCTTCATGGTGCTGGGTGGACAGAACCACGGTGTCCACAACCGGCGGCTCGCCGTTGTCGCCGTAGCGAATCGTCACCTGCACCTTCCCGTCAGGCCGCAGGTAGCTGAGCGCTTTCGTGCGGCGCACCTCCGCCAGCCTCCGCGCGAGGCGATGCGCGTAAATGATCGGCAGCGGCATGAGCTCAGGAGTCTCGTCGCACGCGAATCCGAAGACCATCCCGGAGTCGCCCGCCCCGCCAACGTCCACGCCCTGGGCGATGTCGGGCGACTGCTCGTCGATGCTCGTGATGACCCCACAGGTCTCGGCGTCGAAGCCGTACTTCGCGCGCGTGTATCCCACCTCGCGGACCGTCTGCCGGATTATCCGCGGGATGTCGACGTAGCAGTCGGTGGTGATCTCGCCCACCACGATCACCAGGCCGGTGGTGATTGCCGTCTCGCAGGCAACGCGCGCGAGCGGGTCCTTGGCGAGGATCGCGTCTAGAATCGCGTCGGAGATCTGGTCGGCGACCTTGTCCGGGTGGCCCTCGGTGACCGATTCGGACGTGAACAGTGATGACATGAACGGGTCCTCCTTTGAATCTCCCGCGCCGGCAAGG